>JAABUZ0100000010.1_pt1 | contig 385886 bp, 320 predicted proteins | sample 5562091 | NCBI WGS metagenome assembly JAABUZ01 (sample SAMN12813069, study PRJNA571459) | rock metagenome | isolation source: Antarctica rocks | place: Antarctica: Victoria Land, Linnaeus Terrace sud | collected 2015-12-21 | reverse complement strand
TGATTGGTAGTTTTATTCGAACGACCTGAGCTGCGCTATAACCACCTTGTTGTCAATGTATCCAAAACTCGTGGTGGCAACCTTCTTGAGCCAGCGTTCATCATTGATACGGTAATCCTGGCGATCTGTTGTTGCGAAGAAGACGAGGAGGTGTATCTCGTTGCGCTCATCCTCGGAAAGGCCTTCGAGCAGGAAGCCGACAGTGTTTCCAACATACTATTCCTGTGAGCGTGCGATAGTGGCTAAGCCAAGGAGTATTGAAGGGGCTACCTCCGAGGGAGGCAATCAGATCGATTAAGTGTTGGCTTCTACGTAGGCTTGCGCTTGTCTCGCGCGCTGGAGTAAGTGCATCTGCTGATAGCTTTCATAGGGGTCGAAGAAGAATGAGGTAGGTCGCGGCTGTAGGCGAGACTGCAGTAACGGTGGACTGTTGCGAACCACATCAGGAAGCCGATGATGAACCAAGAGTCGACGGAGCGGAGAATGATGTATACCGAAACCCCTGGCTGATTAATCGGCCGCCCAAGGACTAAGGTGGGCTTTAGCCTTATCGCGGTGATGGAAGGACATCGGTATGATCGTGAAGTTGTGGAAACTTAGCATGACCGACACGTAGCACTGCTAATGCCCATAATTTATGAAATTGGGTTGGCTTGAGACCGGATATAACGAATCCTGAGGGCTCTTGGCGCCTGTAGAAGCTAGTCCTTAACCGCCGGCCCTCTAACCTTCATCACCGAAGCAGTCTTCTGCGACTACGACGATGATCATTGCACTCGCAATGAGTTTGACACTTGAAAGAATTTTTTTCATCTTTTTGGAACAGGGGCTGGTGTGCCGGAGTATCCCTCTATCAAGTCGGGCCTTGGTAATATAGTAGGGCTTGTAAGTCGAATAATCGCTGGTGTCAAGACTCCCAAATATGTCTCAACTTAGAGATGATATGAGCGGATCGCTTGCAAAATTTCTAGTTCTTCGCGACGCTTTCTTGTCTACTCGTATGACCTACGTATTTCGCGCATGTCGCCGGTAGTCTTAACTTTCAACTCTGCACTTTATACAAGCTAAGAGACTTTCAAGTGTGTAGCAAGAGGTATGTCTCTAAGGCTTTCATCACTCACGCTTCTTCTCATCGTTTCTGTTCTCGTCTTTACGAATCACGCTACTCCTCTTGTGCCTGCCAACATCCACAGGCCCATATCTCTCGCAAGAGATGATCTGACCACCAGTCCCGAGGCAGCAGCAACGACACGGACGCGAAACATTACCTACGGCCCGGGCAATTTCCTTGGCGTCGATTGCTACCACCTCCAACCCTCTACAGTCAGTGAGAATTTATGCCAACCACTATTTGCCAAGCTGGTCGAACGTGGTGATGCGTATGAGGAAAGAGATTTGCCGAACGGGTGGCGGTTTCGCCATGGTCACGACCCGTGTGTCATTATGTTATCATCACCGTCTCGAAAGGACCGCCGAGTCAAGATCACTGCGGCCCATATGCTCTTGTACGCAACGGAGATTCTACAGACTTGTCAAGAATCATCGACTGGTGGGGCGTACACTTTCGTGGGAACCTGGCAACTCGTGGTAACAAGAGATCGGATCAAGATTACTCTTTGAGCTGGGAACTTTGCTAAATATTTAGCATGTCAAGGCTGTACTCGAGGGAATCAGACTGCACAACCTGTTGACATTTGACTCGAGCGGATCGGGGTAGTCTTGGAAGGCTGCGACGTACCTATGCAGATACCGCTCTCACCCTTGCTTCTCAAAGTCACCTGCTATGAAGAAATAACGCGTAACATGTTCGAGCTGGTTGGCTAACCTACTCTGACACGGTTTGGGGTGAAAGTTGCTTGGCATAGTCGCTTGATGCACCGGATTAAGGACGTCTAAGATATGTTTCTTCAACTCTCCGCGACCGAGCGGAGTACTGCCGGTGCAAGTGTTGCGCCAGCTAAGGATGAAAGACGAGGACCAGCAACGAGAATGTTACGAGTGATGTCTTGACGAGCGTGACACTGGAGCTAACCAGTATTCTAAATCCATACGGAATACGAACAGGTAAAAAGCCCAATCGCTGGGGAAGCATTGCTTTGACCATGATAGCTACTTCCATTGTGTTGCTGAACGAGGCGCGACTCCATGTTTTGATAGTCCAGACGACATGTAATCAATTCACTCGTGCGCAAACTATAGCTAAAGGCGGCTCACTTGAGTTAAGATGCGCGTCCAAGCGACATGGCAATTGTCAATGACAGCGTTTCAGAAAAGGGAAAATAGAAGGTACCAAGGGAAGAAGACGAATCGTCCGGCAACAAGTACAGCGTTTTCGCGACCCGAAATCTGCTGGTGGGAACTATCAGAGCGATTTCAAGGGGGAAGTAAAGATGCGTAGTGCTCGTTGGGTATAAGTATGATCTCGACTATCGTGTGGGCTTTCTCTGCGCGCTTGTGTCGCTTGTACCTGAGCGAGGCACGACCCGTTCTGCATCCCATGCACTTCTCCTGTTCATTTGATGTAGCGGCACGGATTGTCTCTCGACTTGAAGTACCTGCATTGTGGCTAAATTTGATGCAGAAATTCCGCTCGGTCCTCAACCGTTCCTGACTCTATATGAACGAATGGGCCAAAATTAGCGACGGCTAATGGCTGCCGTTTCAGACGCTTCTATTCCAAGCACCATCTATGCTAAATTCACTTGGTCTAAGTCTCCTCTATTTGGCCATGCGAAGCTTCTAACATCTCGTGCTGTAGCACGCAAGGACACCGTAGAACAAGATCCACCGTGACAGAATTCATGATTCTTAAGTGTATTAAGAGATGTTTTGTCTCCTCTTCGAACTTCCTGCCAGCGACGATTTCTCACTCAACCCCAGCTTCAGGTTTCAGAGCATCATGAGATAGTTCCCATTCGTCTCCTAGGAGCTTCTTGCCTCAGTTCGCGAATATGCATTTTGGTCTACGAAATATAGCATATTCTCTTCAGGGTCTTTCGACTTGGGGCCGACAACTACTTTTTCAGCCTCTTCCCCAATACCACGGTCAGACAATCATCTGGGGCAGCGGCTTTCTTCTATCCAACATCCCGAAAGGATTGGGTATTGCCCCTCCCATCCTACTGCAACACGACGGAATAGCCAACATTTGGCAATAATACCAGTCACTGCGGCAACACGACCAGACTCTGACATTTCAGCCTTAGTCAAGGGGAGAACCAACCGCAGAACGGTGATATACACTTAAGTCCACCGTTGGTGAAGCAGCAGCAGTCGTGGAGAAATACGAAGAACATTCCAGCAAGCCAGGCTGTTCTGGAAAATCTCTTCACTCGATGCGGGAGGCCGAATGGCTACAGTGGGACCAGCGAAGGGGGCTCGAGATGAAGCTGACATTCCAACCTGCGCCTGGGAACGAACTCGAGAAGGAATATGATGGTGCGACGATAGCTGAGTAGATGAGTACTGACATAGTGCCTCCTCAGCAGGCTACTTAAGACTATATACAAGCGAAGGCTTTGGACTTAAACATAGTGGCCGTTACTCGGGAAACCTAGATACATGGTTCTGAGCGCATAGTGACCTAGTGAGCCCATAGTTCTGCAGAAAGTCTGACAAACGCTACCGTCCAACTGCTCGGGCATTGTTTTTCATGCTTGAACCCAACATTGACATCCAAGAACTCTAATCCAGTAGCCTACGACTCCCTTGTACCTTTCGAGTCATTTTCCACAGACCACGATAGTCCCCCCATGTATCAATGGCAAAAGGCCAAGCACAAACTCCAAAACAAAGAAGCCGGACTTTCACACGGCCGGAGAAGGAAAACCCCCTTTCCTCGTAAAAAGGGGGCGGACAAACCTCGGTACAATCTCTACACTAGCCGCATTCAGGTTTCTCTCCATCTTTCCTGGAAGCCGTCACGAAAAGACGTGACAACGGACCGAAGCATTGGATCTTGGGGGTCCTCAGAGTAAAGTCGACTTCGTGACTCCATCATTCACATATAAAGTACACGCTAACGGAGTATATTCATCGAAACCTTTGAAACAGAGACTCATGCCATCCCACCACTCAATCCCCACCCGAGATCGCAACAACCTTTGAAACAATATACAACAATGAGACCCCTCTCCCTTCTCACCCGGGCCCTCGTCCGCAAAACCCTACCATCCTCCGCCTTTAGACCCAGGATTCGAAATCTCGCCATCCAAAGCCGGCAACCTCCCGGGTCCCAACCAGCGCCCAGATCGCGACCCTACGCACCACCCGCCCCAACCAAGCAAGCGCCCTCCCCACCACCTGACGAGGTTTCTTCCTTCGCGAAAGTACAGCGGAAACCAGGTGCCCTACCGGCAGGCTACAAAGCCGCGGAACGAAGGTCCGTCATCACCCTTTCCCTTCAACCTTCCCCGTTCACTCTCTCCTCCATGGCCTTCTCCCTTCTTCCGCGCTTCCCAATTATGCCATTCCTCTTCCCTTCTTCCGCGCTTCCCAATTATGCCATTCCTCTTCCCTTCTTCCGCGCTTCCCCATTGTCCAACCCCCTCCCTGGTCTCTCATTCCCTTTCCTCCTTGCTCCCATGATTCCTTCCCCGCGTCCCTCATCCCCTCTCCTCCCCCTCGTCCCTCCCTCCACACCCCCGCCCTCCTAACCCCCCCTCCCCTCCAGAGTCCTCGCCACAATGGTCGCCCTCCCGATCCTACTCGTCACAAGCTATATTCTCTACCAGCGCTGTTAGTCCCCTCTACTTTTCTCTATAATGATTGGTTGGGTCAGTGGCTGAGATCTTGGTAGTGATGCTCGGGCAGGAGCGAAAGAAACTAGCGCCGGTGGGGGTGGGGGTGGAGGAGAGGGGGGAAGGGGGAAGGGGGATGAGGTGGGGTGAGAATCACTAGCTTTGACGGCTTGATTTTGGGAAGGTTTGTGGGAGGCGGAAGGGGGCGGGAGGGTTGAGGGTTGGATAGGGGAAGGCGAGTATGGGAAGAATGTGGGCTTTGTGGGCTTGGTTGCGGGGGTGAGAGCGTGGGGTTTAGGTGGCGCTGAGGATGGTCATCGGGTCTGGGTGATACGAGGCTTGGTCGATATGGGACCGATTGGCGGGAGTTGAGAGAGGCTTGAGGGGAGACTGGGTGGGGAGTGTGAGGGGCGGAATGCTTCTGGAGGAGGGTGCGTTGAGGGGCCTGAGTTTTTGTATGATAAGGAAAATTCAAAAGATGTAAATACGGCTTCCGGTTCAAAAAATTTACGTTGATCTAGAGGCGCGTCGAGATTCTGTGGCATCATAAAACATCATTCGTTTCTGGTATCTGAAGAATGCTATGTACACACAACGCCGTTGCACGGCCATTTGGTATCTTCATCCAACCCAGGCCATATGATCTCCGCCCGCGCCACAATGCAATGGTTCTGGCATGGGAATCATCGTAATGAGCTGGATAGACCCCCTATCCTACGTATGCCACCCTCGCTCAGAAATGCTAGCACTAGATCAGGCCCCCATCCAACGCCCTCTGACATTCTGATATCCGATGGTAAAGTAGTGCCGGCATGTGATCCTCTGCATGCGCCATGTGCAACGATTTCGAAAGAAGTAGAGAGATGAGAGAACAAAAGGTAGAAATAGCACGTCGTATGCTTAGTAAAAGACCCTTGCGCCTCCCTTTAGCCGTACTGTAATGGTAAGAAAGCTTGGCTGGATCAGCCTCAATGGGCAAAAAGGACGAGCCACGAACCTTGAGCCAAAGACCGTGTTGTACAGGCAACTGCGAGCTCGATGGTGGCCACCCCCCCGTTGATGGTAAGATACGCAACGGCGTCTAGTACATTCAATGCCAGAGCTTTGATGATTATCAATGGAGATGTAGATCTGCTATAAGGGAATCATCGTGGCGGTGTGCTTGCAACAGCGGGTGCAGGAGACGTAATCGGATTCGGAGGAGGTTTATTAGGTGTAATCTGTGCAGCCATAGACTTGTTGCGCTTCGAAATGACCTCCATCTTCTTCTTGAGAGCTGTAAGTCTTGTACGAATGCTGGTGACAACTTTGGTCATCCGTTAGCGTCAAGCAGTGTCAACACAACGTTAGGTACTAGCTTACGTTTGAGCACAACCTCCCTATCCTCCGCTTCCACCACGTTGACAGACTCATCGCCCGACTTTGAAGCCTTTGCTTCTCGTTCTGATGATGTAGGCTTCATGTCATATGACTCTTCATCATCTTGAAGCACTGCCTGCAGCATTCTGATCGCAGTCACGTAGGCAATTTCACAGCCGGCAAAATCCTCACCTACAAGCTCGTTGACGGCAGCGGATCGGCTCATCTCCAATGCCCGATCGTACATCAGTTTCTCGGCAGTCAGACCGTTCGACACATAGAAATCTTCAGCGGACTTGCTTGTTCCTGTGGCAGAGCTAGATGCCGCATGTTGATTGCTGGGGTGACTGGAATGATCTGCTGGCAGCTGCTTTTGCGCTTCGGTGAGTCTCAAACGAACATATGCTGCCTTTTCGCACACCTCGTTAAACCGATTGCGGAGCCATTGCACAACACTAATGATGCGACTGTCCGAGCTGGACTTGCTAGCCGGGCTTGCCTGAGTACGTGGGGAAGCAGATTCGGGGACTTCACCACGGTTCTTACGCGACCACCACGTTCCGGCAGCTTTCAAGGCCTGATCCAGTATAGCCAGTGCTTTAACATAGAGCACCAGTGCCTCTTCAGATAATGTAACGATTGCATCAACCGTTAAGCCATCATCTGCTAGGTCGTTGATGTCGCCTTCGTCTCCTGAGGTACTAGCCTGGCGAATGCCAAGCCCCTGATGCGTTGAAGGTGCAAGAGGGATCAACTGCTTATACTTCACTTCTGCAAAGCAGTACACCACATCGCTCCTTGTCGCGCCCTCCTCTACCAGGTGGAAGACTTTGACATCCTCACTCATTGGTCCTTGCGCTTTGGTACCATCTCCAATCATCGGAAGACTTCCCTGAGCTATGGCATATGCAGGGAAAGGATTGTATGCTGGCGGAGAAGGCCCGCCACGACCGAGACTTAAAGGTGGCGAGAAGCCCATACTGAACAACCGTCCACTGGCCATATTGATTGCTTTGGAAATCGCTGACGTGGCGGAAGTTGTATCACGGACTCTACGATCATAGGAGCTTTGCCTACGGTGTTCCGGTCGTTTTCCGGACGCAATCTGGAGAGCGCGTGACGGCGTGATCTGGGCACCTGTCGTGGAAGTAGGCGAACCTTGCGTCGTGGCACGACGCACCATAGCACCTCGCTGTGCGTCTTGCTGAGCTTGTATGCCTGCGTGGATCCTAGGGCTGGCTGCCAACTCGTCTGCGAAAGCATTAACTTCAACAGCCCGCTTCTCGACAAGCACATAATCTCGCTCGAAGGCCACATCTTGAGCAGCCCGCTCACGAGCTTCGCGGACTTCGCGTTTGACCTGGTGATCGCGTTCCTGGAGGGCCATATCTTGATTCAAGACATGCTGCAACGGGCTTGATTGTTTCGGTGATGAGGAGTCGCGGCTGGAACGCCTCTGCACGACTGCTGCTTGATTGTTCCTTCGTTCACCGATTTGAAGGTCTTGACGAGCCGGAGCGGTAGCGTGAGAGACCATACTGGGGCGGCGAGCCTGCGGAGCACGGTCACGAGACTCTTGAACACCTTTTGTGGGTTCACTACGCTGTTCCACCCTACGTGCCTGCTGAGCAATGGCAGAAGGAGTTGTACCCGAGGAGCGACGAATGATTGGATTGGCTGTTCCGACCGTGCTCGGTTGCGAAAGGGGGCTTGGTTTGCGAGGAGCCTGAGAGACAGTGCCGGACGCGTCCGCCTTGCTGATCCTATCGTCTTTGGGTAGGCGTTCAGATTCTGGCGTAGCTTGACGTTGACCGGAAGACTTGGATGATTGAAGTTCTTGCTCCTGCTCTAGCTGTCTGATAGGCCTGTCGTTGCCGACGAGTCCTGGAATCTCGTCTTTGATCGCGGGACTGTTGAAGAAGTCGGCAAAGCTAGTTCGCTCTACTGGGTTACGCTTCAGCAGTCCTCGTATGAGCCGCTTCATAGCCTCGGAGATGACGACCTCCTCAGGAAACTTGATACGGTCATCGCCTTTCTCTATCCTGCGCAACAATTCTACATGATTTTGAGCCCTAAAGGGCGGCTTTCCTACCATCATCTCAAACGTGACGGTTCCGACCGACCAGAGATCCGCTTTGGCGTCGTACTTCTCATAGCGAAGGATCTCCGGAGCCATGTACAAAGGAGAGCCGCACAATGTCTCCGCTAGTGAGGTAGACGGCAGGGAGCGAGCAAAGCCGAAATCTGCAAGCTTAAGGGTCGGTAGAGAGCTAATGCCCGTGGCAGGCACTAGGGAATTGGCATGTGCAGCGTAAGGGACGGTCTCTGGATTGGCGTTGGCATAGAACTCTGGTGACGGGTCCAATAGTAAGTTTTGAGGTTTCACGTCGCGGTGAATGAAATCTTTCTCTCTGAGGAACTCCAACGCGCTCGCGAGTTGTTTGAGAAAGTGTCGAACTACAACCTCGTTCAAGCCGCCGGCTGCAGGGTTTGGGTATTTCTTGATCATGTCTGCGGTGGTGTCGTGGCGACCTAAGGTATCGCGCTTCCTAATGAAGTAGGAGAGATCTCCCAGCTCGCAGAATTCCATGATTAGGTGGATGTGTGCAGTCGTCTCTTGACAATCGATCAGAGCCACTATATGTGGGTGATGGAGTCGCTTTAGGATATGGATTTCCGAGTACAGGTTCTCTTTCAGCTTTTTGTTGAGCTTCTTCATGTCAACCGACTTGATGGCAACGTAGCCGGGCTTTTTCTGTTTGAAGACATCTTATCAGTATATATATTTTCAAAAGGGATAATGCATGATCAGGCACTCAGTGACCCGAAAGGTCCTTGCTATGGGTAGTTCTCGTTGCTCCACCGCGGAAGTGAGATAGCTGCTTACAGAGTACGAGGCCTTGTAGACTGTGGCGAAAGACCCTTTCCCAATCTCTTCAAGTCTTCTGAAACTTCCGACTTTTAGTTCTCCTTGACCTGTGTCCCCCGAGCGCCTCGAGCTCGAGGGCGCCGTTTGTTCGGAAGCCATCCTGGCTGGGGGACCGTTTCGAGTGGTCCTCTTCAAGCTGATACCCACCGCCCAGACGCGCAAGCTCGGTAAGTGCTACCACTGAAGGTGCGGATATAGCGTGGCTGTTATCGAGTTGCACATTTGGTACAGTTGCTGTTTGTGAGTTCGGATGGTGGATGGATGTTGTCAGAGGTCTTGTTTGAACGACAGGGCTGGGTTACTAGGTCTTAAGCCTAGTTGCGTGATGCAGGGGCTTCCCGGACAATGATATCAACAGCCCCAAAACGATGCGATTGACTGATCCTCAGGCGTGATGGGCAGTCAGGTGTGAGGGGATAAGGCTTGTGACTCTCTCTGCAGAGTAGTCGTACCAGGAACGTCGGGGAGCTGTTCAAAGGACGGAAAGCGAGTGCTCAAGAAGCGAACCTGATAAAGACAGTCGTGTAATGTCGGGTGAAGATGAGGATAAGAATGGGGAAGCTCGAGGGCACTGCAATCACTCCAGAGGACTATACGCCGGTTGAATGACGCTCTTTGGGAGTCAGGCGCTTGTTCAAGTAATGGGGACTATGACCCTGAGCGATGCCAAGACCCGATAACAGGGGCGATAGCAGCTGTCTGGGCATCCGTCGATCATTCCACTGCTCTTCTCTTCAGGTCGGGGCCTTCTCCGTTCTGTTTCTGTACTTACTCATCTATGATCAGATAAGTAGAGTCTTATCGAGCACTTTGGCATCCCATAGATCGATGAGAATCTTGGCTAAAGAGGGCCAAGTACAAGTAAGGTACGAGTGATAACGGACCCTTGGCCTCGACTCCTTAGCAAAAGTGACAGCTCTGGCCTCGGCCCTACAATATGATGCGGGCACAGCTCAAACAAACGGTACCTGGTTGTGGCCGCCCTTACAGTTGTTGATCCAGAATCACTGCACAACCTCAAAACCAGCCGGCGCGGACAAGGCTCGAGTCCACCATGTTGTCTACTGTAGTGTTGCTGCCTGCTTCAACTCTTGAGTATTCTCGCTAGGCTGTAGAAAGGGTAAGGTATCATTGGTAGGTCCATCTATTGCTCGTGCAGCCCGCAGTGCAGCTCTAGGCATATTCAACAATGCATTCGCCCGCGTCATGTGCTCATCGCCACCTCATGCCAGCAACTCGAGGCCCCGCTCGCAACGAGTGCAAAGTCCCGTCCCCCTCAACGCCAACGCTAAATCGAGCAAAGTACATGGTGGTATTACATCCTCAGCCCTCGAACTAGTAGCCATAGGATAATGGGCACCACCACGTTGTCGTTACCTCCAGTCAATACTGCCTCGGTCAAGCTAGCTCCAGTCGCAGCTACAGCCGCCTTACCCACCGTCACGCTCCACGAGTCTCCACTGTCGCCAGCCCAGCCTCCAAGAAGAAGCCATGCTCTTCCAAGAGACAGTCCAAGTATCACAGCCAGTGCAAATGCGAGGCTTCCTTCCAGGCTCTTGCCACCACTCCAACACCAGCGACAGCGGCCAAACCGCCTCCCAACAAGTGACGCGGCCGCATCTCCCATCCCCACGCATACGACGCCGCTGACCATGCTGAGCTCTCGCCGGGAGGCTTCCCAGCCTTCCCAAGGCGGCTGTCCTGTTCTGTCAACAACAGCGAGAGATAGCCATAACGGCATGGCACACCCGATGAGCAAGAAAAGGGGGGAGACAATCACCGGCCCACGGTAATCTCTCCCGTCCACATATGGGGCCAAGAACGCCGTCAACGGTTTCGAGAGAGGAGGTAGCTGCGAGGCACGAAAGAGATCCAAAAGGAGGAAGACGGCCAGGATGATTGCAAAGGCGAGAGCAACGAAAGCAGGATCGACGAAAGCGGTGGGCAGGAACATGAGGACCATCATTCCGTGGAAGACTTTGCGGCGTGTGTCGACTTCCACATAGTCTTTCAGCCGGAAAACAACTGCTATCCCAGCTGCAATCGATCCGAGACAATATATGCATACCACTAGCCTTGTATTCGCAGCGCCTTGAAGGCGACGATCTAGTACAATTGCCCAGTCCGGTTGCGCGGAATTGTCATAGATGTCATATGGCTCTGGTAACGGAACCCAATCTTCGAAACTGCTGCTGCTTAGAACGTAGTACCGGAACAACGGCACGTGACCAAGAAGATAACCTATGGCCCAGCCTACAGGCTCACGACCACCTAAAGCTTTGTGGCTGACATATTTTCGAATGGGCCACGCAATGGTTGCAATCACTGTAACATATACGTAACTCGCAAAGAGCCATTTAGTGGCAGTCGCTTGCGCCCACGTCATTGACGTGAACATTCGCGGTCGAGTAGGCGCAGACCGCACCTTTCGTAATGGCACAGACCCATTCGGAGAATCTGCTCGAGCAGGAGCCGCTATGTAAGACGGCAGTGTGTATCTGCGTTGCGACCTTCTCACGGTCTGAGGTGCCTTCGGCACACAGCTCAGGTCCGAATGAAGGCCTGAAACTTGACCTTGAGCTGGCAATAGACTCCGGCCGTCGAGTGGGGGTATTGTGGTGTAGCTATCTGGGACTGCCAACCTTGGCTCTTTCGGCCTGATTTTGGAGACAGAGTCGTTCGCTGTACAGTCTCTTCCTTCACCAGATGATTCTTCAGACTCGTTAACTGACGAGACCCATCTGCCTAACCGTCTGTGAAAGCAGTCGTCAATTGCGGACAATAGCACAAAACCGTCACGTGATCGAAGACGAGGATGACGGAAGCGCCAACTTGGGATTCGTGCCAGGGCAACTCCCCAACGAAGCACGCGTCCACAAAGCATGAAAACAGCGACACCGCCGATCCAGAGCAGCGACTGCAGAATCAACGCCTGAGGCGATGCGGATAATAAAAGCAAGTTGACCATGGCTGTTGAAAGCAACTGTAATTCTGCTGGTAATAGACTTGTGGTCGTAAGATATCCAAGAGTGGGTAACAGGGCTTGATGAAGAGGAAAAAGCAACGTCAGAGTTTCGGGGCAAGGTAATGGAGCCACGGCTTGACTATTGTTAATCGAATGACGGCCCAAAGACTGAGATGCCACTAACGGCGTAAGAGAAGCCATCCACTGGAATGCGCTGTGTCCCAAAAAGTCGTCGTGGACCGGCAATATCGCCCGCGGGATAGAGGCAATGCTAAGAATGAGATTCGTTACCAGTACTGCAGGATATGACGACGCCACGGACAGGGCGACGAATAGTGGGAGGAACACAGGATAGAGCAGAGTAGCTGGGTCGAATGCTGCAGGTATGCGAAGAAAGCTCCAGGGGCGTGACTGATTGCTTTTCTCTGACATGTGACGATACAATAGTCTGAAAGGGTATGAGAGATAGATGGCTAAGACCACACCCATATGGCTTAGGACCTCTGCAATTGCGTTAGCTGAGATCTTGGCTAAGAAGTAGAAGGGCTTTACCCGGTGTCATAGTCTTTCGTAGACGCATCAAGTCTATGCCACAGGTTACATAGCCGACCACTCCGAGCAATATAGTTTCCGACGTTCTGCGCACGAGCTCTGCTCTCCGCCGTCTCGTGAACTTCTGCCTGATCCTCAGGATCTCCTCATTCTTCAGAGCCGAGTCTTGAAGCGTTGGGTTCCCCTGCAACTGGCACTCTATGAACGATCTCCGCTCGTCGTCGTCGAGATATGATGGTGTGAGCAGCGGGCTTCCTGTACCATGCCCCTCGTTCTCCCTTAAACCTTTCCGCCATCTGATGGGCGGCGCTGGTAACCCTTTCAGAACCACACCACTCTCATCGTCAGCTTCTGTGCCGCTATCACTGGGTGACGTGGGGTATTGCTTCTTCACGCGCAGCTCTAGAATGCTATGCTGTGCGGTAGGGTAGCCTTCGATAGCTTCATTCGACGCTCTGCTTGACTGAAGTCCTGTATGATTCGTTCTCAAGGTGGCATCAGAGATGCCGTTTTTCCGTCGCTGGTATGGTTGCGGTGAGCGAGCCAAGGTTGGATCATTCGTCAGGCGAGCATTTTCTTTTCCATTGCCATTTGATATCTCAATTTGCGGAATGCCATTCTCTACTGGCATTGCGATCCGGTCAACAACAGCTCCGTGGCCCGAGGATGGGGGGCTTTGCAGTGAGTTCTATATAGAACTCAAAGCCAAAAACCAGGTTCTTGGACGCTGCGACCTGCAGAAGTGTATCCATGATACGCGAGATACTTTAAGTATTACGTTGTTCCGTCAGATTGTTGTCACTAATTGTTGGGAAACATGTGAATTACGAGCGTAAGGTAAGGTTGTGGAAGTACCTTATCGGTGATTGTTCGGGCCACATGAGCTAATTCTTGAATGAGCATATAAGCGAACCCTAACGCCTCATTTTTTGAGGCTCGAAAAGGACGGGCTGACAATGTGCACATGCCGGATTGGGCGAGGAAGGCCATTGCTGAAAAGATCATGTACGAAATATGCTACCTCACAGTCTCGAAATGGCATCACATACTCTATCATCGAGCCTGATCCGACTTCGATAGATGCTTGGCAAAGCAACATGGTGTGCCACATCCAAGCAATTCGAGGATTCCTCACTTGATCTGGTCTTCAGGATATGCGTGTTCCTGCACTTGCAATGCTTCTAGTTCAACAACGCTTCAAGTTCAGTAGTCTTGTGTTAGTGCAAAAAATGAGAAACCTCAGGATGCAAAGCTGTATATATCATAGGGCGTATGGGGTTACTGCATGCCAACTTGTTACACTGACGGTGTTATGCACGTGCTGATTCCGATTCGATGCTTCGAAGAGCCTAGCTATTGCTACAGCATTTATGCAAATGACGTCTATGTTACAAACTTTGACGCCACAATCTGTGTTAACTCATCAAAGCATCTCGTATACAAGTGCAACGAGCATTGATCCGGTCGCAGTCAAGGGGTATCATCCCATTGAATCCCGAGGTTCCCGGCCATGGGTACCTTATTTGCTCCATCGCTATGCAACATCGTAAGCATTCCGCCTGCCACATATCCTGCAATCTGTGAATACAGTATCGAAAAAAGGTGAAGAACGGCTGCGGTCATGTTCACTCCCCCAACTTTCTCTTCGTCTCCAGTGGATTTCCGCCTGGCCGAGATCCGGGAAGGGGAGGAAATCCGTAATCTCTGACTTTCTTTGCTTCTTCAACGGTTCTGCCACGAGCTGTGCCTATCCGGAGAGGGATTGGAGGGGGTAGCATACTGGAAGGAACGAAGTGTCGTGCTTGCGGATGTGGCACTGGGTTTGGAAGTATTATGGGATTGCTACGAGACCCATCGCCCAGAGTACCCGGTGGTGGCGGAGGTGGAGGAAAGAAGCCGCTGTTGTGGGGAACAAAATAACCGCCAGGGTAGCGAGGAGAAGTGAAAACACCGCCAGGGTGGGGGATTAAATCAATAGGTGGAGGGATGATGCTGCCATGGTAATGATGGACGCCGCCAGGATGTTTGAGAAGGTGCGGAAAAGCACCGCCATGGTGTTGAGGCACGACGTTACCCTGATACTGACCAAAGGCGCCACCTGGGGCTGTTGCAAAGATGCCAGCAGCGAGCCTAGAGGACCCTTGAGCACGAATGGAAAGAAGCTTGTAGAGAAGTGCGGTTGCTGCGCTCTGCTCATGGGGAATGATCGTGTTCTTCACGATTCCGATGTCGCTAATCACGGATCGGAGAGCTACTCCTTGCGCCGTCCCAGCTATTAAGTGCGATATGTCAGCCAATGTTCCTTTACTTGACATGTCGAGGGAAAAGAGATAAATACCAATTGCATCACGGCTATCCAAGACTTTGTAAATATGCTCAATTATCGCCTCAACATCGGTATCTGGCTGGAGATTGCTTGTATGGTGTGTATCAGGGGTCTCATTGTCGTCATCGACGTCAGAAAGCGAGCAAACGCCAGCAAAGCGAAGCAGGACATCCGCTTGTTCTTCCTCGAGTCTCGTTGGCTTGCCGCATCCTTTGGCATCTGTTGCGTCACTAGTAAAGGCCTCCTTATCGAGCCCAAGCGCTGATTGTCCATCAGCGGGACTAGATTCACTTGTCGCTTTGGGGCTAGTAGTAGTTTGCGAGGCTTTGCCATTCGTATTGATATTTTGGTTCGGACCCGGAGCCTTGTTAGGGTATGGTGTCTCATAAGGCGTCTTGTACGGTGTCTCATATGGAGTCACGTATGCGGGCGGTGGCCTGCCAAAGGGCGGAAAACGAGCCATCGGATTTTCATCGACCATTTGCTCCAAGACTTCGATCGCGGTACTAATAGCCTGCAGCTTGCCGTCCCGATCTGGCAGCACATTAGTTTCCAGAAATATGCCACCTCGAAGTTGAAATCGGTGCGCTGCGGGAGACGAACTGCCTTGAATGCCAGAGGTAAGTCTAGCCCCATGCGGCTTTGCCCTTGCAACAATACTGCTGGCACGACTTGAGTAATTAGACTCAACGCTCATGGCGGTAGATGGCCTACTAGTTGGTGGGTTCGACGGGGCTCTAGGAGAGACCTTAGACGGGGCTCGAGAAGAGGCCTTCGACGAGGCCTTAGACGAGGGTCCAGAGGGCGCTACGATCGCAGAAACAATGCTAAGATCCTTACTCAGGATACCAAAAGCTTTCACAAAAGGTTGAGTACCGAGCTCAGGATCATTCAGCGCCGCTTTCAATGCATAGGCTGCATCTGCATTGGAGGGGAGACCCTCGAGAGATGTGACGATATGCAAAGTATTGACTAACAGAATTCCTGCGGCATTAACTTCTTCGCCATCAACCTCGTCATTGCCACCATTGAAAAGCTTGGCACCCAGGTCCAGTGGAAGATCGAAGCCAGTGAACCGGGATTCACAGTTACGACGCTCTTTGAATTTACGTTTCTCTTTGCGCTTCGCAAACTCGTTAGTCATCCATTCGGATTTCTCGCTAAACAGCCCTGCTCCAAAGATGGCCTTGGCTCTCTTTGCAACGCGGCAGCGCAAGTCATTATTCTTGTCTGTATCGCATGATTAGTTCTCGACGACTCCCGGGTACAGCGAGCAGACACTCACTAGCTTCTGTCTGGCCCTTTCGCCAATTGGCTTTTCGCATGCGGCCTAGCTCTCGAATCTTCTCGAGCGTGGCCAGTTCCTCGAGAGTACGATCTTTGTCGTTCTTCTCACGGAGTTTGGCACCAGGAGCATGAGACTGGGAGCGACGCCGTTTTCCAGCTTCTGCTGGCTCAGAGCCAACTTCCTCTGAAACGCACAGCTTGATACATTCGGCCACCCAGTGTGCGAGTTCTTCTGGGTCAGAGGGTGCACTTGCGAAATTCACAGACAACTGGCGGTCATCTGACAACGCTGATGTAATAGAGGCACCTAATGAAGGCTGGCGTGTACATAGGTCAGAAGTGTCCACGGCACGGCCATTTGCTGATAACAGACCATGAAGGGTCACAGCGGCTCCATGCAAAGAAGGCGATGGCAAAGCGACTGGCAAGGAACCTGTATCACCAAGACCAGATGAAGGCGAAGAAGTACGACGAGCGCAGATACGAGAGGTAGGGTTCTCAATGTCTGGAACACATGTCTCGATGCTTCCCTCCTCGAGTGTTTCGATGCTGAGTATAACAGTTTCCTGGTTCTGCTGTTCCGTCTTGATACGCTTCCTTGGGGGACTCGCGTCTTCTACCTCCTCATCGGCTTGCGCGGCCGGGCCACTCATCGTGTGCAGGTATCTTAGTTTCGGGACTGCTCTGATGAAAGTTAGAAGACTTTCTATATCTCTGTGCTTGGAGTACACTTGTTCTCCCTGCATATGTATGAGAGAAGACTCACTAAGATTTGTGGCTATCGACTGGTGGCCCTGTGTGCGGGCGGCCTCGACATGAGTTTGCCGAGACCGGGGCTATTCTCGAATCCAGGACAACGAGTGTTGAGCACAATGATTGATTATATTACAGCGATTGATGGTTTCCTTGCCAGGGGCGGCACAACGAGCTACAGGACTGCCATGCGCAGAAGTAGTTGCTGAGACTGGTGATCGAGGACAGAGGAGTTGAAGTGTTGCTCATGACCTGTTGTGCAAAGAGGAGCCATCAATGGCGCATCCGCGAAGCCCTAAGTCCCAAGCACCATTCCCCTTAGAGCCATAGTCGCTAGCCATGACCCAAACAATGGGACACCGGAGAGTCTGAGCAGCAAAACAGACCCACATCAGATGGGAAGACGACCAATGTTATAATCCTGAGACTTGGATGTATGATTGATGTCTCTCGACCATCATCAACGAATTGGCAGTCACAGTCGGCTTTACTGCTCGGCCCGAGACTGCGATTTCTCTGCAGGGGTTGTCTAAACATCTGTCAACTTCGTCTGCAACAGCAACAGTGAGCAATAGCATACAACATGCGGCCAGCTGCAGGCATCATCGCGCAAGTTCTATTGGTATCGGGTGTGGTATCACCGGCCGCAGCATCATCTTGGGGTTTTGAGGACGCGACAGTGTCACTCCATGGGAAGAAAGCTGAGGTAGGGGCTGGTCACAAAGAGAAGTACGAAGCTCTACACTTTGCGAGCTCCAAGAGCAAAAGCTGAATCGTTTTACATGTAGGCTGTTCGAAAATAAGGCCTTGTCGAAGCTAGTCACATTGTCAGGATCAGATACTCTGAAGGTGGTGCTGACCGCAAAAGAGGACAAGAAGCCCAAACGCCCCCATCAGGCGTTTCTTCGTCTTGAGGATCGAAAGAGCGGCTTAGATACATCTTTCGCTTTAACAGTCAGGGAAAATGGGAAGGGAAAGCTTGAGCTTGTGAGGAGCCCCCCGTTCGGTCAATGGCTGCGGCTGACTTTTGCTTCAGTCTCAAAAGGATCTTCCAAATCAACTACTTACAGCTTCTGGTCCTCTCGCCGTGTCTCTCATCATAGCATCTTTCGGTTCGGCACAGCCCTACCACAGCCATGCTTTTGATCTCTCCATCGAACAGGACTCTAGCGCTGCTGTCGCAGCGCAAGGAAAGCCCCTGCGCTACGGGAAGCTGCCTGAGATCCATCACACTTTCAAGTCCGATCCAAAGAGCCCTCCGAAGATAATCACACTGGTCTTTACTGCTGCTGTACTTGTTGCCTTACCGGTACTCCTGACCACAGTAAGTCCGCAGAGCATGTTAGGTCGATTTACACTGATTTGCTGTCCCGCAGTGGCTCTCGCTCGGAGCTAACTTGAACCATCTGTCGAAGGCCTTCGGAGGCTCTCCTCTTCCTCACGCGCTTTTCTTGCTATCTATTGTCGCAATGGAAGGAGTGTTCTTTCTCTATTATACATCATGGAACCTGTTCCAAACTCTACCAGCAGCTGTGGGCATTGGCTTGATCGCTTTCTTGAGTGGGAGCAGAGCACTGACAGAGGTCCAACAACGAAGACTGGCGGGTCTCAGATAAGTCTAAAATACTGTTCTTGCGTAGATAGGCAAAATTAGGTGGCCGATCCACCTGGGTTATTTCTACAGCTGGAGTACAAAGCTTGGACGTCATGCCTGTTCACGGTGAACCGGATTGACTCGACCTCATGCCAATTGAACCATTAAGCCTTCCGATACCGAGTGCAACTGCAATGAGCAACCGCTTGCCTACCTGTCACCAAAAAGCAGTCTTCCGAGGATGACGGCCCGGTGGTGCCGGTCGGAGAGTGCCCAGAACGAAAGCAGGATCATTGAAGTCATGTCCGTGAAATCTCCGCCGCCGCGACTATTTATCGTTAACAACGTAGCCAACCGTCCAGGCACTCGTCTAACGCTGCAGCGCTACAGTGATGGGCTCCTCTTCTTCGAAAGCAGCTCGAACAGCCGCGTCAGCAACAAAAAGAAGGTACCCACAACAAGCCTCTCCTGCAACAACCAACACCCCCCCTCGTCCGCCTCCAGCTGGCGGCCCACCTTCCGCAGCAGGGCCAACTGTGCATCCTCAACCCAAAGCTAGCAAGACACGTGATGAGTGTAAGATATATCCCAGGGGACTTATTATGGACGCCGCGCTAACTTCGATGAAGCCATCAATCTCGACGCCTCCGACCCCCAATTCGCCGCATCTCTCCGATCTCTCGGCCCCGTAACCCCTTCGTCAACTCTATCCAACTCTTCCCGTTTCCCACCTTCTCCGTCTGCGGCACCACTAACCAATCCTTCAAACTCAAATCAACAGGTCTTTCCAGATCCCTCGCAGAATCCGGCCATCTTAGTATTGACTGCGAGGGAGAATCTGGCCAAAGAAGCTGAAGCAGAATTTGCAAGGGTCAGATACGAAGGTGGAGGTGGCAGAAGATTTCTGGATGTCATGACCGTGAGGCAGGTGCTGATGATGCGGGATGAGAAGCATATGACCGATACGGATATCGAGCAAAAGCTGGGATTGGCGAATGGTGTTGTGAAGAGGCTGGGCAAGAAGGGGGTTGTTGCGGAAGCTAGCATGGGAGTTGGATGACGAAGACTGGATGCCTCAACGACATTTAAACAACAATCATGACGAATGCACGCTTTGGTATGCCTTATCGATTCTCACCACGACACATGGCCCCCATCCATTCGCAAATCCGCCGCCGTCATGAAGGAGCTTGCGTCCGAAAGCAAGAAGATTGCTGCTGCTCTGTACTCCTCCGGCTTGCTCAACCTCCCGAGCATATTCTGTGCCGGCCAATCAGTCCTCCGCTCGGGATACCGCTTGAACAGCTCTTCAACCATGGCAGTTACAATATAACCTGGTGAGATCGTGTTCACCCGGATCCCATACTGGCCCCACTCCGAAGCTAGATTCTTCGCCAATTGCAACACTGCCGCTTTGGACGCATTATACGCCGGACAAATCAGGCCCTGGACCTTCAATCAGCTCCTTCTCGACCTCCCACGCCCCTTCCACCGGCAACAGAAGACTACTCACTCGATTTGCCGCATGCGCGCTCATACTAGCGATAAGCGCAATGCTCCCCCCATTCCCGAACCTTATCATCTGCTTGGCCACCGCCTGGCTCGTCATGAACACCCCCGTGACATTAATCTCAAACATCATATTCGCATCCTCGGCCGTATACTCCAACGCCGGCGTCTCCTGCTGGATCCCCGCTGCCGCAATCAACCCATCGAGCCTCCCCCTCTCATCGCCGATCGCCCCCACAACTTTATTCAACCCCTCCACATCCCTGACATCTATCTGCCGGTAGTGCAGCGTGGTCCCCAGCTCCTCCGCCGCGCGCTTCTGCACGCGGTAGAAGTCCGGGGAGGGTTCAGACAGGCGGTCGAGCGCGTAGACGGTGGCGCCGGCTTCGAGTAGCGCTTCAGCTTGGGTGAGGCCGAGACCGCGGGCGGCGCCGGAGACGATGACGACGCGGTCGGCGAGGTTGAATTCAGGGAGGCGTTTCGTGGTGCCGAGGTAGCTGGAGGCGGCGTTGTTCGTGCGGAGGCTGGAGTCTTCCTGGGAAGGCGGTTGAGGGGGTGGGCGAGCTGGATTTTGGGGCGGGTGGCCCGAGGGCCGGGACTGCAGGGTGGTTGAGGTCTTAAGGTAGCGATGTTGGATAGGGGTAGACCTGGGCTGGGAAAAGGACAATCTATATGCGTTGGAACACCTGCTTAACGCTTTCACGCTTTGGCGAGGAAAGAAAGGCATCACGCTAGAAGGCGTTCATGAATCCTATCTCGTGTGGGGAATACGCTCGACAAGACTTTGCGTCGAGCACTCAACAATCACATGGGACAAATTTTCCTCACATGCAGCTGGCGACCGAAGGCTTGAAGGGGTTCTGTGTATGCGATCATAGCTGCCCTGACACTGACCACCGAGCCTCATCGCGGGGAAGGGTGGGGTTAAGTACATGTAGTGTAAGAAGCCCGAGCACACTAGCGACTTCAACCGTGGAACCGGATCAAGTGGCTTCAATCCCAAACAGGAAATTTCATTGCCGGACATTCGACAGATGACGGAGAGGAACCTCGAAATCGGCTGGCGAAATCCATTCGTGAGTTTCGGGTAGATTTCGAACCTCTCGTCAAGCATTATCGAGGGTCTGCAGAGCGAGAAAGTCATGCAGGGTGGGAGATTCAAGACTATTTTCACATGTTCAATTGGTCTTCTCGGTTTCTTTGGGATATCTGATACGCATTCACTATATCCCTAGCTTGACGTATCTCCAATGATATCGAGCTCCTGGCTTTCTTTGAGGTGACATGAAAAGCACGATGAACATTCGCAACGACCATGCGCTTTCTTTTGACCTGTACACTTGGCGGTATACTAAAGAGAGCAGAACGACCTCGTTCCTGCTCAAGCAATGTCTCGACGACCACGAAAATATTGAATGCAAATCTCTCGCGCATACAGAAAGCAGAGGAAACAGCATAGCTGCCCTGCCCTTTGATAAATCTCTATATTGATCATAGAATTTACCAAATAGCGACGAGGAATAAGCTGCTAGGATCGGCGCAGCGCAGATGAGTAGTCCTCTGAACGACAAGCAAGTACCAATTAATGCCCGTCTCAAAAGGCATAGAGACAGGTACCGAGAGGTAACCTACTGAAGCGCTCAATCTTTCAAGATTCTTAGTCCTTGGGGTATGATGACGAATCAGATAGATCAGCTAGCTCGACTGTTTCACAGTATCTACCATCCTTGTTGCCTGCTGCTTTTCATTTCGAAGAGCGATCGTCCCTTAATGGACGAGGCTGATTGATGCGACGAAGAGACCCAATATAACCGGAGTGTTGGGTTGCAGCAACTCCACAAGACTTGACAGTCATTGTCCAGCGTATACGCATTAAACGGACACGATCCGTTCGTATACGGGTTCCGGTTGGACACCCATACACTGGGTCTCGTCGAGTTGGCATTTGAGAGAGGCAGGTAGGATCCAATCGGTCGGGCGTTCTTATGTGCAGTAAATTATCTCCTTGGCGACCTAAGACAATCTTTCGATCAACAAAGGTCATCTTTGCCACTTATCGGGGTCGATGGCAGACGGTAGTAGTGGGGAAAGGCAGACGAAAGCAACCAAGATTCAAAACGGATTCAAGAGAATCCGGCCAAAGCAAGCAAAAGAGATCTAGGTGAGGGGGCTTGCCCGCAGCGAAACAGTTGAAAGCGCCATCGACTAGGACCTCGAGATCGGCCCACTCATTGTTCAGTGTTCTCTCAACGAATTTACGGATTCTGCCCGGCTTGTCTCTGTTTCAGCAGGAAGAGATTCTGCGTGGCCGGAGCCCAGAAAACGCCACCTAATATAGGAAGTCTTCAGCAAAATATTGACCGTTGCTGGCGACACCAGGCGATGCACAGACTTGTTCTGCAATCGTTGAAAATTCTGACAATGTCGAGCCTTTGCCAGCACGATGTATCAAAGACCGCACCTACAATTGTACAATCCACTGCCATTCGTTCCCCGGGTTTTCTTGTTCGTGAACCAAGGGAAGGCTTAGGACACCGGCAGAAAAGGCACAGAGAGCGGCTCAAGGAATATCCATAGTTATAGGTATGAGAGGACGACTGATCAATAGGGAATACAACATTTCATGGCGTAGCCCATCATATTAAAGGAGAATTTAGACGAGATACTGATAGTCTGGCGCTGCTGGCTGCCGCCAATACGTACCTCCGATTTACGAGTCAGCAACTAGGCAGCAAGGTAAACATTCTTATTCTTTGCTTCATTCATGGTTCGAATAGATCATGTCCCGGTGTGTCGAGTAGCGGTTGATCGATAGACCGGGCAGTCCATCAATTTACCTTGGATGCGAGCCGCAAAAGCTCCATACCTACTCCTTTGAGCCCATCGTTTAGGAATGGCCGAGTGACGTTGTCGGGAAACAACGTTGGTCGCTTGTAGCAGAAGTGTATCTTTCTAGCACAAGAGCGCCGTGGATCCCAGATGGAGATGCAGGATCTATGCAGACGTCGTGTAATCTTCCCCTCTCCAGTACAGTCTACTCCTGCTCCAGCGGCCTCATCTCTTTGCATTCTTTCCTCTCCCTAGTCCCCTACTCTTAAGTCGCCAAGCTTCGATCGAACCGCCGAGCCACCCGGCTATTCGTATCTTCTCTCGAGATCACATACGCTGCAATGACCCTGCTCCAGTGAGATGACCGAGATGCTGGTATGAGGGCTTGAGCAGGTCGTCCACTGATCTCGTCGGCGTTTATAGGGTGTTGAGGCAGAACGACCCTTGCTCTTGGATTAGGAACATGCTCATCCGCGGAAGCTTTAGGAGAGCTGTACCTCTTATCCTGTGCGTTGGCACACTTTGGGGTGCTCATTTGCCTGGTAAACCCGTCAATGGTCCAGAGACATGCTCTCGGGCTTCCTAAATTCTTGTCTAGAGCGGTCTTCCTCTCTGGCCACGCGTCATCATTCGTACAATCAAGATCAAAGTACGCATTTCCGTCGATACATTTTCCGAGAGAGCAATCTTTAAAGTCAAAGTCCTGGAATTAGCACGCTTATATAGCGCAGATAACGAATTGAAGTGTGAGTATTATGTGAAATTCGAACGGTAGAATGATACCAATGGTAGTTCGCTAACGTGAAATAAAGACCTAAAACCAACTACAATAACCGAAATTAACATCAAGAGCAAAGCATTGCACAACTAGTCATAAATTGTCTCAAGTGATTTGTAGCCATGCCTCCTCGGGCTTGGCGATCACCTTCCCGAGAGCCCAAAACTTGTAAGCCGCTATAGAATACCACCGAAAGTTCGTAGAAAAAGGAATGCTGTTGATACTAAACAAGGAGTCACGACTGAAGGTTCCTTGCTGGATCCTAGAGTGCCACAGGGGGGCCAAGAGTAACAGGCGATTGGCTTGTTTCAGAAAAGCCCTGTGTATGTTGTACTACGGGAGCGAACGTGACATGTTGTCGAGCGCGGGCCTCAAGCAGGCGAGCCTTGTTCTGCTGTTCGAGGAGCATCAACTGGTCGTTATACAGAGTTTGTTTTGCCGGATTTTGGTTGGACGCTATCGCTGGAGCGCTAGCATTCATTGGATGACGGTGCCCAGCCCAATTCGTCGTATATTGCGCTGCACAAGTGGACGAATGGTCCCGAGAAACATGAGGTTGGCGAGATCCAGCAAATTCCTGTGTCGATTGTACGGCTGAAGAGGACGCGTTGGCTTGTTCAGCTCGGGCCTGAAGCAAGCGTCTCTTATTCTGCTGTTCCAAGAGCATCAGCTGCATCTCGTAGTCCTGCCTTGCAGGATTTTGGTATGGTATCGTTGCTGGAACGCCAGCATTCTCTGGTTGATGTTGCCCCGCCCGATGGGAGGCTCCTTCGACTGTAGAACAAAGTATACGGCCTGGAGGAACATCAGGATGACTAGACCTAGCAGAGCCCTGCGCCGATTGCGGCGCTAAAGAGGACGCGTTGGGTTGTTCAGCTCGGGCCTGAAGCAAGCGTTTTTTGTTCTGCTGTTCCAAGAGCATCAACTGCATCTCGTAGTCCTGCCTTGCAGGATTTTGGTATGGTATCGTTGCTGGAACGCCAGCATTCCCTAGTTGATGTTGCCCCGCCCGATGGGAGGCTCCTTCGACTGTAGAACAAAATATACGGCCTGGAGGAACATCAGGATGACTAGACCTAGCAGAGCCCTGCGCCGATTGCGGCGCTAAAGAGGACGCGTTGGGTTGTTCAGCTCGGGCCTGAAGCAAGCGTTTTTTGTTCTGCTGCTCAAGGAGCATCAACTGCATTTGGTATCCTTGCAGTGCGGAACCTCCAGAGATAAACCTTGACATGTCTTGGTTGAATCGCGCCAATGTGCCTTCGCATTGGACCTTGTTCGCAATGCAGGTACTGCATGGGCTTGACCCACATATAGCGCTTCCTTCACACTCTATGTTCCGTTCGCGGCAGGAATCGCAGGTCTGTAGGTTTCTGAGTTCGATGTTGTCCACAATGATTGATAGCGTGGACTTACCCTTGCTCTTCTCGTGTGATTTCGAGATGCGGTAGCACGCCTTGGGTTGCTTGCCCTTTCCGCGTCGATTGTCGTCATGTCCACATTTCCCTCGACATCAAGGTTGATCTCTTGATTGGCTTCACGGCGGCGTCTGCAACTGGGAATCGACATCCTTGAGATATCATGAGTACCTTCTACAGTAGCTCTCCATGTCTGAATGGGGGATTGCAGGCGCAGGAGCCGCTCGCTCTGAATTTGGGCGTCATGTTTGGCCTGCAGCATTGTTTCGATATCGTCTCGGCCGAATGCTTGTAAGCTGGGCCTCACAAGCGATAGGTAATACGCTTCTACTGGCTCATGGCATGATGATCGGACGACTGGTGGCGATGAAGGCACCTCAATCTTACTCGCCTTTGGTGCGTCAGATCAAGAACAGGCTCAAAGGAGGCTCACGATGACTTACAGGTGCTTCTTTTAGGACCCTGTCTGCCATCATCTTTCCACCAAAGAAGCGCGTACATAGATCTTTCCACTCCAGGGATATCACACGTTTCTTTGGATCAATACCCAAACTCGGCATTGCGCAATCGTCCAGACCTCCGCGTATTTGAACCAGGCTTAGCCCCACCGTGTTTTCATATAATCTCAACCGACTTCCGAGCTTGCCTTTATCTGCTTCACCCAACCTTCCTGGCCCAGCCATTTGCATGATGCGTTGAAAAATTGCGTGCAACCGAGCTAGGTCCGCGTGTTCTCGATAGAATGTGAAATTTGCCCTCGAGGGGAATTTTGGATCGAGGCCAGCGAAATCAAAGCTACATAATTCCTCATCGCGACGCTGGTAGATCATGGAGTGGAGATTGGGACTGTGGGCCGAGGAAGTATCACCTACTACGACAAAAGAGATGTTTTAGTTTCGATCGCTTCTATTATTTGGTAATACGGAGCCTGAATAAATTTGGAGGTTGCTTTCTGCGTCGGATTTCAAATAGGCCTACCAGAGTTGAAATGTAGAAAAGTCCTGGGCAGATGCTGGGTTCTGAAGACATCCTCTACGATAGCCTTGAAATGGCGGCACACATGGCGCAATGTTGTCCAGAGGTATGTGAGCTCATCTTCGCGTTTCGACTCGCATAAATGGTTCAGTGTGAGGCCCCAAAGCTCAGGAGGTAGTGCCAGACCGGTCGACATGCTGGACTGACAAAGAGTCTTTGACTCGGGTTGGTAGACGGGGGATGTGGGACGTGTCAAGGTCGACAAGCAAGGCAGCAATTGTCCCTTGCATACATGCGCCCCGCAGACCCGGCAAACCTTCCTCGAGGCATCCCAACAGGATTCCCATCGTCGAATTGCGACACGATGAGTTGACGATGGACTTCCTCTGACCGATATGTCCGAAGATAGCTGCGACCAAGAAAATCCGAAGCTTCCTGGCCTGAACAATCCTGCGTAACGCCAGCGGGAGATGAGACAAGCAGCCACATAGCACTCTCAAGGTCTTGCGTTGTCGCTTTACATAAGAGACGCTTTGTGGACTGACATTATAATCTCTCAGTTGCCATCGCGCTCTCGTCGCAGAATCGGATTCAGGACAGCCGCAGCCTTTTCATAGACGGTGAACAAGATGCCCCCACTGAAGATGGTTCGTCCCAATCTCATCGTCGTGCCTTTCCAAAAGCCCCTGAACCCATAGTCCGCCATGACACTTCTGCAAGCATCCATCGTGCTGGCACCCTGCGCACTCTGGCTCCTCGTCTTGATCGTATCGAAGGGTTGTGTCGCGTATGTTGTAATCACTCCGGCCACTGCTCCATTCGCGAAACTGACCGCTGTGCTCTGCCCGATGTCCCTGGACTTTTGAATTTCTTTCAAGGTATTGTAGGAACCCATGCGAAATGCGGTGGCCGAAGCCTGCTTCAGCGTCGTACCGGCGAAACCGCGATATAGCCCCATGAAGCCGTGTTCTCGGAAGATGAGGCTTATGGCGTGTGGCGTTGAACCAAAGCGTTTCGCATTGCGAGCATCATCGATGAGGGCGGTCTTAATGCGCTCTGTGGGTGTGACGGCGAAGATAGATGCGAGAATTCCAGAGGCCATTCCGGCAAGAAGATTGCGGAGTGGGGTGTGTGAGTGGGTGTCTGGATCGGCGAAGGCATTTTTGATGGTGTCAAAGGTCAGGAAGCGAACGCCATCTTTGGCAATGGAGCCCTAGGGAGGAGAAAGTGTCAATAGAGGCTACTATAGGTAATCTGGCCAGACGTCCAATCTGTTGCCGAGGGGAAGGTCCAGGTCAGAATGTAGTCGAAGTAATGGAACAGAGTGCGCGTCCTCATGCGCCGAGTCGAGGAATTTAGTTTGAGGCCGAATGTACTTACAACAATCAAACTAAAACAGCCCTTATACAAAGCCCTGGCGCCCTCATTGCGAAAAACGTTACGCACAACCAGAAATGGATTCCGAGGCGCAGGTTGGCCACTTTGGGTTCGAAGTTGAACACGGGTCTTTGCGAATTCAAAGGGATACTGTTAAAAAGTCAGTGACTGGGGAAGAATGAAAACAGAAGACATTAGGACGCTAGCATACTTACTGTAACCGCAGCTTCGACGCCGCCAGCTACTCCACCTGCAAGCAGAGAGACTACCGGCGGTGTCCTTCTCCCCTAGATAGTGTGATTATCAGCCTCCTGCTATACTTTCGAGACCTTTAGCTGTATACATCTGAGCCTAACTTTTGTGGCATGAAGGGTCCGTGGGCGATTTCGCTCCCGTGGGGGTATTAAGCCATTGTAGTGAGCGCTACTTGATGCTGGGAATTGCTCGGCTGCCACCCAAATCCACGGCCGACGCCATAGGAATGTGCGACCGAAAGGCTATGGGCCGCAGAAGGAAGTAGAGTTATTCTGGTCACAGCAGTGACGACTAAGCGTGACAGGCATGAGACAGGTCTACACATCTGTGAGAACGCTAAACCTGTTTTGTCAATGTATTGTGAGATGACATCTTGATTGTTCTGCAGCAGAAAATCAAAGAGTGCCAAATCTATTCATCATAGAATGTGTTCAAGGTGAAGCTCTCGAAATTCCATCCCTTGTCGCGATCGTACATGTTTTGTATCTGTGCAGCAGTAACGACTTCGAGCCTCACAATCCCTGCGGCTGTGCAACTTGTGAAGCTAAGACTCGAGTTGCTAGGCATTGTGGACCCGAACGACCTTGATACAGAGGATGTTCAATCGCCCATTATTGCCATCGATGATTTCCCAAGCCATGATACAGTATAAACATGCTAATCTGCTCCGAGATCAAGTCAGCTAAAGCGGCACACAGCGCCTCTTTTCAGCTTTGCGATCTTAGCTTTTGACTCCGCGCCGTATGTTCATCCCGCCAGCTGTGCTTGAAAGTTAGAATCAGTTCAAGCACACCATTAAATTGCACCGTCACAAGTTCAATCTCCGTCAAACTACCTTTCGAGAGTTTCTGAGAGGATTGAAGTTCGACACGGGGTTTTAAGTCGATAGCGACGTGATTACCCTCGTCTGAAGGTACGCCAACGAAAATTCTCTGGCCACAGCTAGGCGCTTACCGCATGATACCACCGGCCTCAAAGTGCAATAAGGCAAAATGCAAAATCCATTGTTTCTGGGAGAGTGCGCATATCGGCTTTCAAATTTTGGCTGCGCACGTCGATGCTTGCTGCAGGATAGTGAGCGCGATACAGATTCCAGGAAGTAGTTGAAGAGAAACCCGTGGCGCATGTAGTCAGCTGTTCAAAATGAAACCTAAACATATGTGGGTGGAATGGGCAAACAGCTGTCTTCAGATAAGGGAACTTCACTAATCTGCCATAAGGACCAATCTACCTGCTGTGGACTTGCTTTTGAAATCGAGTTTCACATCTTCCAGTTGACGTCCAGACAAAGGGAGTCGGGTGCTGGGAATCGAGCCGCTCAAGGTGCTACCTTCACCTCAGCGTCAGTCTTAGCTTTCTCCACCGCAACCCTAGCAGCCATCCTCTCCTCTGGCTTCAATTGCCCTAGGCTAACCTGCTTCTTAATCGTATCCATGGACATTTCATCCGGGAGCGGACCAAGCCATGGAATGTACTCGGGGTCATCCGGATCAGCTACCATCTGCCCGTACTTTTCGAAGAGTCCGAAGCTGTGCAAGAAGCGGATAACGGCCATATGGGCGCTGTCCAAAGCACCGACAATCCAGCCGTGGTGTGCGCTGACTGCTTCGCCGACAAAGAAGAACCGGTCAACTGCTGTGGGACAGGATAGCGCTGGGTATAGGTTTCTGAACTGCCCTGGCGCGAATTTGTCGTACACGCCGGAGGTGAAGGGGTCGTTGTGCCAGTCAAAAGCCTTGATCTTTTTTAAATATTCACTCGGATAATACAACTTGAAGGAAGACACCTACGTGGTGAGTAATGTACGAGCCTCATATCTCATCGTGTAGCGTATCAAAGTCCATACTCTTACCGTTCTTCTCGGCCCAGACTTTTGCGTTCCAAGGTGTAGCCACGTTAGGTTGTTGATCAGCATCTCCTTGAGTTCAATCTCATCGTCCGGCTTTCCCTTCATGAGTGAGCCTAACCGGGCAGCGTCCTGAGCCCACTTTATAAAGTTAGTATGAACGTGACATGTATAAAGATCAGACATACGCAATAGGAAGCAAGGAGAACGAAGCTTCCTGTCGGCGGATCGCGGATATTGTATGATGGGTAGACACTGATTCCCCGTTAGCAATTTACTAAATGCTATAGAAGCCGAATATACCAGGTGCGCAATGGCATGTCAGTCTTGCCCAAGCCACCTTTCGTAATCCCGTATTTGATCCACCAGGCGTTTGTGAACTTTATCCCGACCTTGGAGGCAGTGTCATAGTGAAGAGAACGAATAGCATCCTTTTGCTCGTTGAGTAGCTCGAGCCCCGTAAGATCGATGCGTTGAAGGCAAGCTAGAGTCGTAGTATTGAAAACTGCTGCGTACTTCTGGGCTCCTTTTCGTCGTTCACTCTGACCTTGATAACGCTCGAGCCTGGAACATTCGTGACTGGATCAGGCGGTCCATCTCGCTGCAAGGCGATAGAGCGGACCCGCTGGCCCAGATTGGTTTCTTCCGAAAAGCGATCACCCAACTTGGCTCGCATAGCTTCTGGTAGGAGCATGGTCCCGCCATCAATGCAATACCAGTCCACCTTTCTCGCAGGATTATTGGGATGTAGGTAAGATGTATAGTAATCGAAATCCATGCTATCGATGACCCCCTCAGAGAAACCCTGGTCATATAGGCCACTCCCACTGAGAGTGATAGACATTAGCCATTAAGGCAGGACTAAAGTGATGCATTCTTACTCAGTCAATGTCTCCAACCACCTGTTCGTAATCTTGGAGTTAGCGAAGTGCTCTCAAAGAAGCCAACGAAACTACAAAACATGTATGGAGAACTTTCGCTCTGGGTATAGTTTGTCGGGTGATTGCATAGAACTTCGTAAAGGTTGCTTACTGAATTGAGTAGTAGTCATCTCTGATGCAATGTCAGCTTCCAAATTCTACATCCTGATACACTCGACATAGAGCGGTGTTATCCCGTGGCTCATCATATATCCACGAACGGAGAACTCGTCGTACTTCATCAAAGCTTGAAAGCCTTTGACCCAATTCTTGCGCAGTCGCTTCTTGAAAGGCTCGAACGCTTTCGTTACGTATCTATCCGGGTAATTTACGAGTCTGTCGAAGCCTTAGGATTAGCCCTACAGAGTGCTAAAACAACTGGTGAATCCGGAAAGACCTACTCTGGCATGATCATCCCGCCATGTGTAGTCGAGACCTTGTATGGATCGACATATGTCTTCTCGTTTTCGAACTCGACGTCTACCGGTTCCTTCTCAGGCTCCATAGTTTCAATGGTAGTGATGTCGTTGTACCTCGAAGGCTGCGCTGGGCCTTTGAGGTAATATGTGATCTTGGGCATCTTCAGGTAGTCGAACAGCTTGAAGGTCCTAATCGCTACCTTAGCAGGGACGATGATAGGGATCCGTTTGTTCATTGCGTGTGTCCCTACTTCCCCATAATCGTGATGTCCGGGAACCACATTGCACCGACATCATAGTAATCATGCTTGGCGTTGGAGAACCTATGTGTGTGAACACGGCCTCCTACACGATCGTCTGCCTCGAGAACTTCGTAGGATAGGCCTGGGATGTTGAGGGTATCGAGTATCATAGCTATGTACAAGCCTGTAGCTAGCCTGTCAGCATTCCATGCATCGGAGAAGTGCCGCTTGTAGTCAGAGTAACAAGCATTGAGAACAGCATGTTGGCGAAACAGCGTTAGACTGATCGCCTAGTGAAGATGTATTACCAACGAGGCCAACATCTTGAAAATTGCATACTTCGTCACGCCACCTGATGAGAGCGCAAAGAGCAAGTGGGTGAAATTCAAGGACCCTCCTCGCTCACTAGACAACCGCCCTCTCTATTGGTGCAGGGAGGTAGTCGAACAAGATGCGTTTTACCTACCAGCCATTCCAGCACCAACAATAACCACCTTGCCAATAGGGTTGGTAGGCTTTGCAGGTAAATATGGGGGGTTATGGACGCTTTCGTTTCTCATGAAGTTATCATACTCTTCGGAGATCTACTTTGCTGTGATACGACTGGCATAGAGAGACTTCCATGAGTGGATATCGCGCGGATGGGTGTCTGATACTGTCACGGTCGTTATTGCGGACATTGTGAATCAGATGTTTGCTCGGCCAACTACGACAGAAGCCAGAAGAGATACTATTCCAGTTGGTAAAGAGAGCAGCAGTACCACCTACGATCCTATGGAACGACTATCCCTCCTCTCTGTGCAGATCACTTGCAAGCAAAGATGCCCTACATCCTCTTAGAAACTCTACTAAGCTCCGTCTGCCCCACAAGCTGCAGCCTATTGAAGTCCATAGCAACAGGCTGGCTTTTCGAAACCATGGGTTGCTGCACACTTGACGGCAAATCCAAAGGTAGCGATTTGACGATCCCTCCGTAACGAGGCGCGAATGCGAAGTTGTATCCTAGCTGCATGCTACATTGTACTGGTTGGAGGCACTGGATCAACTCTAAGCGCCACTCAAGTGAGACGATGTGTGATACACGAACAAAAGGCCGCAGGTAGACACCAACATCAGTACGAAGTAATTGTGGGTTTGCGCCCACCATCCTGTCGAGAGCGGATGTGGCTTGTGATGAGGCTGGTTGAGATGATGTGGGGCTTTATCGTTGATGCGACACATCAAATACCTCGCTGGCAATCAACTGTCTCAAGAGCGCCTCGTGAAGGAGAAAGATAGTCTCCCTTGTCTTCGAGACAGTAGTGTGATGATTGGAAGCTGGATTCCGGTACATTCAGTTCCGCGAAGACGAAGTGCCCTTGTAATTTACTTTGAATTGTCGCCAAACTTTTCCCGGCTAGTGAGGCCAGCCCGGGCGGATTCCAGGCCTCCATTAGCAATCGTACCTCTTCCCCAAGACCTACCAATATCAAGTTCCACGCCCATTCCGAGTCACCAAGATTCACTGGGACTAAACTTATCGGACTAAATAGATCGAGCTGTTTAACGTATTGTCGGATAGATCTTGTATTCCATCGCGCCTTGATTCTGATCACCAGAGCCTTGACTATTTCATGAATATCTATTGCAAAGGTGTCCAATCTTGACAAATCGGGCCTGAGAAGTGTCCGCTTAGATCTTTTTGTCCGTAATGTGAAAAGAGATTCCCACGCGAATAAGGACCGCCTGCGTACAGGAATCAAGAATTGTCTTCTTAAGCCTAGGAGCTCGGACCAAAGATAAACGGAATAAAGCTCTCGACATCAAGTGTGACATATGAAATAATGCCTTGGCAATCGAATGATTGTAACGCCGCCAGTAACGCTTTATGCAAAAATTCGGACCTGTACTATACAAGTATGTAAGACATTGGCACAGACGCTAAAAGGTGAACAAAGAAGAAAATGATGTTGACCCAAAAAATCAATGTTCATATTTATACAGCGATCATTAGAGCCGTGACAAGCGTGCTCAGAATAAGTGCAACGACAGTCCGCTCCCTACTCTTGAACCCAGCACTTTTCTTTCCGCCGCCATCTTTTGGACCTATCGTATAAGGTGGCACGTAGGGCGCTGGCTGGGTGCTGTTGACTGTTCCGTCCCAGCAAAATTGCTTAAAGCATTGTTTGCAAGCGTCCGGTATAATGGTACCGGTACGCTCCATGCTCCTTTGTAAGATGGCGCATCCGACGCAGGTTGGCCATGTCTTGTCCACGGTCGCATTGCCCATTGTAGCCACTTCGTAGCCATTCTCAATAAGGCCGTCAATTTCAGCGGTGGTGTAGGACGGCGTAAAGGTTGAGATATTGCTTTGGAAAGTATATGGAGAGTTGGGCAAGTAGACGACGAGAGGTGTCATTGATGTGGTGTTCGAGGAGTTGCAACCAAAGAAGGTAGGATGTGTATTGAGGCCAAGGTTGACGAACGTATTTGTGTCTGGAACGGCGGGGAACGCGGTACCGTTGCTTACCTCGGTATTTTGACTACGCTCGTAAGTAGCAACGAGTGCAGTACCATTCGGCCAGGAGTTGTTCGTGTCCGCTGATGAGTCTACGGCAAAGATGACATCAACATGTCTGAAAGGCTGGACGAGTGGATGGAGAGGGATATTCTCAAGGTTTTCTCCCCCATCAACAAGAGTCAGGGTCTTCGATTGAGCATTGCGAGAGGTACTGTTGTGATAGCCATAAAAGGGGTTCGGAGAGTAGTCTGCGATATCGTTGTCGGCTTGGCCAACGGCGCCGAGGATTTTATTGACGAATGTCTTAGCAATGTCGGGGGCTTTTGTTGAGTTGACTCGCACGAGAAACTGGTTGAAGAGCGATGAAGAAGTGCCCATAACATAGCCTGCATTGTCGAAGCCGCGCACACACTGTTGCCCAGCGGGCAAAACACCTCCGGAAAAGTTAGAACCTAGGTACTCCAGATCAACGAATCCATATGTCGTCGGGTCGAAAGTGCCGAACTCCCAAGGGTTGAATTCGTAGATTGTAGTATTACCAGGAATCAATAACTCGCCAGCCGCACGTCCATCAGTAACAACCAAAGGCATCGGAGTACTGCCATTTACAAAGTTTTCGACCAACGCCAACGACGACCAGGTGTAGTCAGGACCACCGTCGGTTGCGTTGATTAGTTGGAAACTCAACATGCGGCCCCTGTGTTGATCAGCTGAAAGTTCATTAGACCTTGAAGTAATGACTTACCAATAGTCTGTAATAGACGTATTGAAGCCCGCATCACTCTTTCCGCTTACTTGGTTATAGACATGGTCAAAGTATTGAACGCTGTCTAATAACTGGATACCACCTTTCGATGGACCTTCAAAGATCGAATTTTGGAACTCCCACACGGATCCTGGTGATGGTGCATTCAACAGTGTAGAAACGGTGGTGAAATTGTTGAGCTACGCAAGTCAGACACTCTAATCCGGGAACCATTCTCGCTACCCAGCACTTACAAAGATACTCCCAACAAGCCAGCTGCCCCCTGATAATCCTGCAACGTATGTGGATGCTTGCAACAACCCACCCAGATGACCAGGTGCTGTCCCATTCGCTTCTCGGTTGTCAAAGGCCTGTAGGGCTCCAGCACCGTTGAGCAATGCTCTGTATCCACCACCTGAAAATGCGATGCCAATGTTGGGTAATGCGGATATGTTCTTCGTATGATTCGAAATGTAGGATGAAGCGTCGAAACCGGTGATGTTCAGCCTTCCCAGTAAATCTTGCATAGGCTGCACGGTCTCAGCCCTCCTTGACTTCAGCCATGACGTCTCATTGTTTGATAGGCCTGTTGCGCTCCGGACCTGAGGTCGTTTTGAGGGACAATTCCCTGCCTGAGGCGTATAGCCTTTAGGGGCATTTGGCAATGCTCGTTGGGCTACAGAGCCTATCTCGAGAGATGTGTCGAAGTCGAGGCGGGCGTCTCGCGGTGCAAGGTGAGATCCTGGCGTTGATTAACAAGACGATCGCGGTGTAGTGTGAAGAAAATCGTACCATGGCAGGAGGCGATCAGACCGAGGAGGGCGAAGGCGCTCGAGAAGGAGAGTTGTAGCATTGGTACCGCCTTAGGGCAGTCAAGCTAACACAACAGTATTCCTTCTGAGGTCTTTCGAGTCGGTTTTTCCGTTTAGTACGTAGGAGTCTAGTAATATCGGGCTAAGAAGGCGACTGTTGGGGCTATCGACAAGACCGTTTAGATGGAATTGAGTATTGAGAAGACAGGGCGAAGCTTTAAGAGGTAGAGATGCAGTGTGAAGGCACGTTAATGGTCGCGTGGGCTATGTTAGTACTGTACACGTAATGAAGTGCGAGGTGAAGCAGCTACAGAGCAAGGATGGGGCGTTTTAGATGTCTTGGCAGGTCCTCTGCGCCCCAGTATCAGGATGCCCACGATGAACGCAGGAGCATCGATCACGGATGGAGCGGACAGCAGAACGGCTTAGCATAGGGTTTCAACCGAGTGACACTAGGTACTTCGAAGTGCGTGGACGGACTACTTGACCCAGCATCATCATGTGTGATCCAAACAGGAAATCTCGGGCCGCCGGCAATGTAGTGTAGGGGAGAATATCTGACGTCATACCCTATTTCCGTTCCTCAGCCTCATCAGCCTCAGCGAGCCTCAGCTCAAAACCTTCTAGAAGTACCTCTGAATTTTACGCAAATGAGGCGTAGTTGGCCACGGCATCTCAATAGCAGGGTCGAGGATATGCCTGGGAAAAATACAACGGCTCGACAAATCTTTCATACGTGGACTACGCCAGCGCAGAGGATAAGGCAAAAATGTCTTCACTCTCAATGAGAGGACCTTCCTCGTATGTTAATTTACTACAAGTTGCTTGTCAGGAAGCTCAGAGAATACTTGCTCGTGCCTTGACTTCATGTAAGTCATCTATACCCAACGGGAGCGAAATGGCGACTTTCTTTGTGGCATGATAGTACACATTCGTCTCTATAACTTGACGGCGTGAGTAATGGTCGTCTCATTTATTCAGCTTCACGTCTCAGAGCGGTCGACTGTAAGTGCCATGTCAGTGGTATGTGCCGCCTCGCCTCTTCTACACGCGCTTCAGTGCAGACTGCTTTCAATGAGCGATGCCGCTGTTGGTTGATCAGACAGCTGTGGCCATGTGGAATTCGAACGGTCTTTTGTACCCCCACTTTGAGCTGTTGACAATTCAATGACTGATAGGAAAGAAAACCGTACTAAAGCCATGTTGGGCTTGCGATATATGCCCGCTGGATACGAACGCGAAGGAAGATATAAATACAAAGCGGCTATCAAGAGCGTCACGTGCTCCGTGTCAACTCAACAAGCGCCGAAGCGCGCACGTCTGCTAGCATAGGCCATGAGTTTCGCAGTTCTCGGGTGTTATAGGAGTTCCATTCGCCAGTCAGCGCTTGTATCGTAAAGCAGTGTGCGGATCAAGTGCTTCACGATTTACACGTCGCTTGAAGCTCATGATAGGTACCAAGTATGACCGCACAGCTTGAACAACCACACAAGATGCCACATGCATTGAGAAATTTCCGATAAGGCTCTTGAAAAGTTCTGAAATCATGACGCCACCATGGATCTTCGCAACGCTCCTCGCCCACCCTATCATCAGCAACAATGTAGCTGCTCTACCGCCTGCCGGACCAAGCACAAGCCACGTCAGCAGTATTAGCGCACTGGCCTCCACCTCCCCTTCGAGCAACAACACTCTGGATGAGAGATTCAGCTGCTTCCCACAAGGACCACAGTCACGTCCCGTAAGCTGGGCGACGTGCACCCCCATATTGACCTGGATCCTTCGCTTTCCCGATGCTTTCGAGAAGCATATCTACAAGGGCTCGGCCTTGCAACCCATATACCTAAGCCCACTACCGTGCCAGATCATACTTGGGACGAGAACCTCTGGCACCGAGATCAAGATTTCGAAGCAGGAGATTGTCAGCTACGCTCGGAGTCTCTTAGATGCTTGCCGGTCGAGGAACGCAGGGGGCATTTGGCACGTAAGTGAGAAGTGGTACGTTGCTATCAAAGGTGGAGCTCCTAGTGCGGCACGTGTTCCGGGGGCTGTGGCATAGTAAAGATGAGACTTGGACCGGGCTAAACGGAGTTGAGGATACCGAAGCATAGGATAGGAGGCATTATACCATGTGGCGATGTCAGTTGAAGATCCAGAAGAGGAAGGATACATGCATTCATCGACAAGACATCCCTTCTACCCGTCTACTCAGTCTATCTGTAACATTCTCATACTCGCCTACAGTTCAAGTCCTCCTCATCACCAGCTGATCAACGACCACTTCGCAGCTGTATAGTGTCGGACCCTCGCGCCCTTTATCCAGAGCGGGATTGCAAGGAGCAGTATGGCTACGTATATTCCGGCCAGGCCTGCGAAGCACTACCAGCTTATCAGCCATGCTGTGATCGTATCAAGTAGTCAACATACCTTTGCATAACCCTGCTTTTGCACCCATGGGATTGCGGCATATGAGAAGCCAAAAGCAATCACGTTCTTCAACCCGTTGACCAGTAACAGGCACTCCGCCGCTATCGCAAAGTAGCTGTCCATAACGTATGTCATCACAATGTTGGAAACACCAGTAAGGCCTACGCTCATGAATCCGAAGCCGACGTAGATGATAGCCCAATGCAACTTGTACTCGCAGCCGAATCCGATCATCAGTTGACCTACCGTGACAATGGGCGCAATGAATATGAGCAGAGCCAGCCTGGACTCTGGTTGGAAAACACCATGATTGCGCCGGGCTTGACGTTCGGCCCAGACATCTGTCATGACACCACCAACAATGCCACCAACAAGATTACCGACTAAAAACTTGATCAGAACGACCGAGCCTGACAGCTTTAGATACTTGACGACCTACTGAGACCAGGGACACCTATGAGTCCAACAATGCTTGCAGAGAAGTTGTAGGGCGGTGCTTGGAAAACAAATGAGCTCACAGTCGAGAAGACCACAGGCGGCGCAAGACTCGTGGAGACTGAAGACATGTTAGTGAAGTACAACAATCATTGGGAAGAAACCTACAAGCGAGGACCGCAAATGCGCAGGCAGGATAGAGTGCCAAGGGGAATGGTCGGAGGAAGTTGCTGATCAAAGAAGTATTCCTGTCTATACCTGACCACGGATTAAGCCCTTTCACGAACGTCCTACCATTTACTGGTGTGGTATTTCTGCTGTCACAGATATCGCTCTCACCAAGGTATCGCATATGTTCGTTCGGGGACTCCTTCAACTCATCGGTTGCGGGAAGGTCTGTAATTTCCAGATTGCGGTGGAAACGAGTCTCGGGGACGAATAATAGGATCATCAAAAGGTTGACTCCTACAAGTATTGCACTGATCCATTTGGACCATCTCCACCCCAAGTCTCTTTGGGGTTAGCTTCGCCATCTCTACTACAGAAGCTAGCGAACTTACGGTCAATCATAAAGCCACCACACAGGGGTCCGAATGTGCTGCCCCACGATATTGCAACGATGTAGGAACCCATCTTCGCACCTCTTTCGTGCAAGAAGAATAGATCCTGAGCGCCTTGTAAGTGACCTTGGTATAAGCGATGACGAGATAGCACGAGACGTACATTGACTGTTGCAGCAACGAGCGTTTCGGTCGAGGCGCCTCCAAAGGAGCCAACGATTGTCGCAGCCAAGAGGCTATCAAACGATCGAGCCAAGGCCGCCCAGATGCAGGACACAAACATTAATGAGCAGGAAATAATGAAGACAGGTCGTTTGCCGAAGTAGAGGGCCAAAGGAAGCCAGAAGAAGTTCTGCAGCCTGACAATTAGCCGCGCCGAGCAACGTGCCTGAGTAAGGTAGAGCTTACGCCGAGTCCTAAGGTCAACACTGGCCAGTTCAGAAGTCCAGAAACTTGCTTGAGGCCGACTCCAAAATACGCGGCAATATTCACGAAGCCCCCAACGGGCACTTCATTGATCGTCAGGACTTGGCGGAGTAGGATGTGCGTTGATCTGCTGCTTACCTTCGAGGATCCAGTTCGTGAAGAAAGAGAACATGCAAATTGTGCCGAAAGCGAGTAGCTTCCTCCATTTCGGCCATCGCAAAGGATCTGTGGGGTCGGGTGAAGGCTGAGGCACTAGCACAATGTTTGATTTGGCCACATGTTGGTGTCGTTGATCCTCTGAAGCATCTTAGTGTCTTGTCCCACCCCAGTGGCCACAGCAGCAGATATTCTTACCGTCGATAAGCTGGACAGTCCCGTCGGCAACGTCAACCTGCTTGAGTGTTCTGAAGCCCATATTGCTCAGACTGCTGAAGTACAGAATTGAGGAAGCGGAGGAAAGAGACTCGGAAGAGGGAACAACAGGATCTTATAAAGGTGACTGCAGTGTGAAGTACATCGAATGGAGAACCCGCCGTGACACAATTCACAGATAGTGTGATGCTAAGTAAAAGTAGAAAAGGCTACTGTCACACGACTGGAGAGACATTTTGAGCTAAGCAGACAGAGAAAAACTATCGAACACAAGAATGAAACATTTCTTGATAAGATCACCGGAGTTCACCTTGAGCAAGGCCCTTATCTTGCGTGTTGAGATGACTCTCATCACGACCGAACAACAGCATCCTGAGAACACTCTCATCACGACGTAACAGCAGCATCCTGAGAGAATCCACCGTTGTTACCATTTGAAGCGTCAGGGACGGACTCAGATTTACTGGGCCCAGCATATAGGTAATCCACACTCTCGGTGGCTCTGTCCGGTGGAGCTCCCCGGTTTTTCCAACACTCTGAGTGAGCTTCACGTCAAGAATTGCCATGTACATAGATTGACGCCAACAAGGAAGTGACATATAGTAGGTAGCTGAGATGGTTGAGTATTTGTTCAGGTAGGCAATGTTGCGGGGTCACACGAGACGGGATCACCACGAAGAACATACGCAACACGGCGAAAAATACTCGAGTCCAATGTCCAGCTTGGAGACCTACGGCAATCGCTCCACAGTCTAGGTGCTTTGGGGGTATTCTGCATGTTATTGGCATGACGCCGAGGCCCAGAAGACGTTCAGAGGCAACGATTACGGACCGAGAGCACCAGCACACTAAGTTCGGTTATACTTCGGAAATAACGGGAAGCTACTTTAGACGAGCTAGAAGCGCGATCGCCTCGGCCCTTGCAAACCCGTGCGATCGAGCTAATGGCCGTTGGCTTTAAATTCGATCGGGGATAGAGCAGGCAATAACGTTGATGATGTGAATGCGAGATCCTCCGACCTCGTTTGCTGAAGGCAAACGGCAGAAAGGCAATGCACGAAAGACGAGATGGAAGGAGCGTTAGTGTTGCTTGATGTAGTAAAGGCAGGACCCTGATCGGGATGATCGCGTAAGCTCCTATCTGTCCAATCACTCTTGATTTTCATGTTCGCGCTAGGAGTGAAGACCCTGTCAGATTTCACTTATTTGCCTTTTCCTCGCCATCTCACTGTCTACACCCTTCAATCTCGACTCATCGGGCTCCAGTCCTTGTAGTTCGTTGTACCTCTTCTCATACTGCCTCCGCCATGGCATCCTCTGCTCGTGCTTTCACGCGATGCGTGGCTTATAAGACTCCCATAGCACCATGCCTGCGAACCACGATCCCTCACAACTCCCACCGCATCCTCCCTCGCCGAGCCTTTCAGTTGCCCCTCAACCGTGGCTATGCCACAGGCCCCACTCGCTCTCGAGGGAGTGTTTGGGCCTACGGCTTGACATTTCTGGTCACAGGGTTGGGGGCAGGGGCCTTGGGTATCTACGCAAACCGGAATTTCGGGGCATGGGACACCTCGAACCCCAAGACGACAAATGACGCACCGAACGCGAGTCCTGCACCCGGGACGAAGGCGTCGTCTTTTGCGCCGAAGAAGGAGGATTACCAGCAGGTATACAACGCCATAGCCAAGCGACTGGAAGAGAAAGATGACTACGATGACGGGAGCTATGGTCCAGTCCTTGTTCGTCTGGCGTGGCATTGTAGCGGAACGTGAGTCGCTCTATATGCCTCTCGACTCCAACCCTATGTATCTATGCTGAGGACAATCTAGCTACGACAAAGACACCAATACCGGTGGCTCCAACGGCGCCACCATGCGGTTCGCCCCCGAAGGCGACCACGGCGCCAACGCCGGCCTCAAAGCCGCGCGTGACTTCCTCGAACCCGTTCACTCTGCCTTTCCCTGGATCACCTACTCCGACCTGTGGACCCTTGCCGGCGTCTGCGCCATTCAAGAAATGCAAGGCCCCGTTATCCCCTGGCGCCCCGGCCGCTCAGACCGCGATCTCAGTTTCTGCACGCCTGATGGTCGATTACCGGACGGAGCAAAGGAGCAAAGCCATCTACGCGCCATTTTTGGCCGCATGGGATTCGACGATAGAGAGATTGTGGCGCTGAGTGGGGCACATGCGCTGGGAAGGTGTCATACGGATAGGAGTGGCTTCGATGGGCCGTGGAGTTTTAGCCCGACGGTGATGAGTAATGATTACTATCGGTTGTTAATGGACGAGAAATGGGGCTGGAGGAAGGTACGCAACCCGATTTCTTACCACCCACTTAAACAACCTTTTCTCTGTGTAATCGTGCACCAACTTGGGAAGAAATATGCTGACGATACCTAGTGGAACGGCCCCAAACAATACGAAGACAAGAGCACCAAATCCCTGATGATGCTGCCCACAGACATGGCGCTCATCGAGGACAAGGAATTCCGCAAGCACGTCGAACGCTACGCCAAGGACGACCAAGTCTTCTTCAAGGAGTTCAGTGCCGTGATCATGAAGCTCCTCGAGCTCGGTGTGCCATTCCAGAGTAGAGAGAAGGATCGCATGAGTTTGGCGCCGTTGGAGCAGTAAATGATGGAGGGAGCAGGCGACCGTCGTGAGGAGTGAAAGTCAAAGAGATTGGGGATGGCGGAGAAAGAGCTTTCCTTTGGTGGCTGAGATGGCTGTTGATTGCATGTCATGGTGTCTTCATGGGACCAGTGCTAGCGAGGCGCTTTTGCTTCTTTCAACATCAGCATCGAGCATCGATACCCTGCTAGACATAGAACTAGAGATAGAAATAGATATGCTGTTCGAAACCAGTGGAGTGTGTCCATTCCGAGCGACTTCCGCGCATTCCAATTCGATGGTCACAAAATAATTTCTGGAGAGCATAGAGTCAACGGTCACCCATGCCTCACTAGAGATATTACCAGCGACTTTTCAATGCAAGTCGAATTCCTATATAACGACCAAGACAAAGATGAAGCCTGCTTCCAGCACTTGGACTGCATAGACTCAAATAACACGGACGTGGCATGCGTAAGCCATAACGGGTATTTCCATCCCAGCCTTCCGTCCCTCATAACCATAACGCATGCGCATCCGATGCCTCGATCTCCTCGTGGACAGCACCTCGTACTATTCCGCGTCCCCAACCTGCCGATTCATCACGGCACCGCAGCTTGACTGCCAGCAGCATTATTCACCAGAGCATCGATCCTAGCACCATCAGTCGCGGTACCCTCCACTCTTGCTCCCATATCTCCCGCCCTGCCTCCCTCCAACATCTCCTGAATCCTCACAACCCTCACTTTCCGCTCATCTGCAATCTTCGGCGCCAGGACCTGCCAACTGCGCTCACTCGCAGGCCTTGCGATCGCCACCGCCTTCTTAAAGCAATCCAGCGCCTCCAGATCCCGCCTCTCCACCGGCGGCTCCATCTTGGCCGCCATCTCGGCATAGAAATCCGCCCGCTGCGCCTTCACAATCTTGTTGTCCTCCAACCGCACCTTTTCTCTCTCTTTCTCCCAGTTCTCGACAAGTCGCAGCGGTGCCATTCTCGCTGTGTTGGCTTCCCGCTTGGCGTCGAAGAAGGCGACAGTTTGCTCGGGAGTCTTGTGTGTGCCGTCTGCGGGAGGGGCAATGAAGGCGTCGAGTTCCTCCTTGAGGATTTTGAGATGGTGCAGGGAGTAGCCGGGGGTGGTGAAGGCCTGGATGCGGGCCCAGTTGGGGATGTCGAGGGGCGAGCCGATCCATTGGTAGTGGCGCCAGGAGTCGAAGACGGCTTGGGGAACGCAGCCGCGGTAGTTTGGCAGGTGGGAGGAGAAGAGTTGGTCGGCGGCTTCGTTCTAGCGTCCGTTAGTCATTGACTTTTCGCCTTTCGTGCATGTGAACAGTATTGGACGGAGGAGAAGGCGTACCTCGACGACTTTCTGATGAAGGCAATTATCGCACCATCTTCGCTGAAACGCCCAGTACGTTTTCCTCGCCTTCTTGTTCCCGCAACCCAGCCCTTGACAGCCCAGCCCTGTAAGAAGATCCGCATACTGCATCTCCGTGAGAACGGATGGGCAAGGTGGATGTGAAGGCCCGAGAGTGTTCATGCGGGCCTTCTGCCAGATGAGGGGTGACTGAAGGGCTTGTCGAAAGCCACTGCACACCGTGCGAGCCTTGAGCAGGAAGTCAACGGGGCAGAATTCGAAGATCCACTGCCAAGCATCCATGTCGATCCATATCTTGACTGGCTTGGTCTTTTTGAGGACCGTGGAACCTTTTTGAATCGGACGTGGTTTGAGGTGTGCGGTACGAGGCCGGCCTCCCTTGTTCTTCGGTTGCGGAAGCATTTCTGACCCCGTTAACACAGCTTTCTGTCTTTTGACTGCCAGCTGCTGCTCTTCCTCCACCTTCCGTTTCTTTGCTCGATCATCGCTGGCTGTGAGGGTAGATTCGATGATGTGTGGTGTGAGATGGGCGAATTTGATATCATCAGCCGCAAGGGCGGTGACAGCAGCGGGAGACTCAGGATCTGACGCCATCGAGCTGATTTGCTGTAAGCTGGCTGTGACGATCTGTGACGATCAGTAGCTTGCAGAGTGGCAAGCCCGTGTGATGTGTCGCTGTGCGAGGAGAGTATGGAAGAGGATGAGAAGGCCGGAAGTGGGAGAGTGAGCTAGGAATAGGCTCTCGGAGGTAAGCGATTTGTTGGTGAAGCCTTTGGAGCGAAAGAGCTTGACTGCAGGGACCACTTTGGCGTGCATGATCCGCCGCTAGAGATTACCTTAAATCATTTCAGATCTTTCAAGTGTAAAGTACTAGTATCCCTTCAGATGCTTCATCAACTGTGGTGAGTTGTGTAAGCATCTCGTGTTTCCGCTTATTCAGTGTGGAGCGAGGTCCAGCCAAGTACAGACTAGAAGTCCTTCCCAGCATCGGAGAGGGATCAGATCTTTGCCATGCGATCAGATAAATACCTGTTTCCAGACGTAGTTGCAAAGGCCAATCTGCGATGAGAGCTTGGCTCGACGAGCCTGCTAGTACAGATTCCGTGGCTGGATTGCTGCTGGAGACCGACTTTTGCCCACCGGTTCTTGGCGACTCTTTGCGAGACCTGCCAAGTGCTGAGCGAACCGTCCGCATTGGGGCTGGTACAAGGGAGCGTCAACTAAGTATCAATCATACAGAGTCCTATTGGCTTTGATCCTACCGTTGACTTCCTTTCAACATTGGCACAGATTGAAATGGTGAGGACACGGATAATTCTGCTTCATTCGACTTTCGCTTCCTGAGCCAATGAATATAGAACTCTCTAAGTCCGATACGCCCGGGTACCTTGTACTGAGTACTCATCATTGCGGGGTACCGCGGCTAGAGATACTCCGATAAAGGAAAGTATCTGTAAAATGCTTAGTTGTTCCTACTCGGGTCGCCCAGAAGTTTGCTCCCTTCCTGTTCTGGTTAGCCGTTCCTAGCTCGCTTATTGACCAATCTCGCGAACCGGCTTTTCGTGCTTGGTTTCGAAGAGCACACATGTTCCCGATCAATGATTGGCCAACAAGCGTACAGTAAGCGACTAGCCGAATAAGGAAGGGAACAAACTTCTGGGCGACCCGAGTAGAATATGCTGCCATAAGGTAAGCCATGGAATCCTCTGCTCCCTTGACATCCTTCGCAATCCATCTACCTCCTCCATCATCGAACATCTGCCTTATCGATATTCACATATCTCTGGTTTCATTCCACACTTCCCCAGACTAACGTTAACGTGCGGGGAAAAACAGACATATGAGACGAATACGAGATGGCGACGCGCGAAAGTCTGCAACGCCTTGTAAGATCTTGCGGAGAGCTGGCTGACGATGTCCAATATAGAATCCCCCAGCTCATCGAATACTTCGCCCGCTCATAAAGGCCAATATGGCAATGGCTACTATGATCCTGACATTGCGCACCCTAATGCACAATACGACGAGGACCTTCGTGTACAATGCCCGTCCACCACCTCTGAGCGCAAGTTCATCAGGAAAATTGACCTACGAGTCATTCCTGCCCTCAGCGTCATGTATCTACTTGCGTTCCTTGACCGGACCAACATTGCGAATGCCAGAATTTACGGGCTACAGAAAGACCTCGGCCTTGATGCTGCTGGAACCCAATTCAATACAGCCTTGCCCATCTTCTTCATTCCTTATATCATCTTCGAGATACCCTCCAACATCCTGCTGAAAAAGCTTAAGCCAAATGTATGGCTCTCTGCCTGCATGTTTTTGTTTGGACTGGTGACGATCTGCCAGGGCCTGGTCAAGAATTACAGCGGTCTGCTTGCAACGCGATTCTTTCTTGGTCTGGCCGAGACAGGAATGTTCCCCGGCTCGTTTTATCTGATTGGCATGTGGTACAAAAGATCCGAAGCCCAGCGCCGCTACTCGTTCTTCTTCAGCTCTACCAGTCTTGCAGGGGCCTTCGGAGGCTTGCTCGCTGCAGCCATAGGAAAGATGAACGGTATGCGCGGTTATCTCGGCTGGCGCTGGATTTTTATCCTTGAAGGCACTTTGACTTGCGTCGTCGCTATATTCTTCTTCTTTGTACTTCCGTGCTTTCCAGAAGACGCAAAGTGGCTTGACGAGGAGGAGCGAGCATATGTCAGAGCACGACTACGCAAAGATCAAGGTCGAAGTGCCGCTGAACGCAAGATTACAACCAGAGACGTTGGCAATGTCTTCAAGGACTTCAAGATCTTCCTAGGCGGCTTCATGTATTTTGGCTTGATTGTTCCAGCTTACGGGTATGAACCACTTGGTCAATGCGATTGTCATATTCTACTAGCTGATACCCTCGTAGTTATGCGTTCTTTGCTCCAACAATCATTCAGACCTGTAAGTAGATCTACCCACAACACACTCTACCTCAATTGAGCAAGAACGAACCTCTTCACTATATCCTGAGCCAGGATAACCTTGAGATGGAAAGTACTATCACTGACTGGCACGCAACACAGATAAGTATTCTCCGATCGAGACCCAACTGCACAGCGTTCCTCCCTGGGTCTGCGCCTTCGCTTTCTCCATGATCGTCGCCACCTTCTCCGATCTGGCCAAACACCGCTTCGCCTTCACTATGATACCAATCTGTGTTGCCATCACCGGCTTCGCCATTCTACGCTCCGTCCACCACAACAACAAGCTGGAGTACGCTGCTCTCTTCCTCGTCGCGATGGGCTCATACAGTGCCATGCCCGTCATTGTCTGTTGGTTTAACATGAACCTGGGCGGCCACCATCGCCGGGCTGTGGGAACGGCTTGGCAGGTTGGCTTCGGCAATATAGGAGGTTAGTCCTTCTTCTTGAGCACACACAACCTAGTTTGAGCGTGTCAAGGTGTCTGGAGGCATGTCTGAGTAGTATCCGCTACGAGGAGATGCCTCTTTGCTCTGTTGATTGCATCGAAGAAAGAATGCTGATTCCGAACATCTGTAGGCATAATCGCTACATACTCTTTTCTTTCCAAGGATTCACCACAATTCCGACGCGGGTATAGTATCTGTCTTGGCTTTGTGTGCTTGAGTGCTGCAAGTTGCATTGCGTATTTCATAAGCATTTTCATGCAGAATCGGAATAGGGACCGCGCTGCTACGGATCTGGGTCTGACCGAGTATGAGAAGACGGAGAAAGGAGATATGAGCCCGGATTATCGGTATTTGCTTTAATTTGTGGAGCTCAGTCTACCATTCAGCATACCGCCAGGTCCGTAATAATTAGGCACGGCAGGTAATGAATTGCAGGCAAGTCTTTCAAATCCTACTCGACACAACTCACTTCCGCCTCGCTGTCGCCTTCAAGTCTTCACTTATCCCCAAAGCTACGTTGATTGCATATGGTAGATCGGGTGGCCTCGCGTACTGCATTCTTTCTGCCATTCATATCAGTCTGTCGAAACTCTCCAAGGAAGGAAGAGAACGGCCTTCTCAGAAGTCACAAACACTCACACATCTCCTCATCACCCTCCCACCCCCCAGCCCTCCTTTCCTTCCCTGCTCCTTTTCCGCAACCTCTTCCCCCAACGACGGTATTCCACGAACAGCAAATCCCGTCTTCCACCACGCCGCACGTAAGCCCCTAGAACCAAACCCTCCATCCATCTCCGACTTCCCAGCCGTGGCCTGAGCTCCCTCTTCCCACGCCAGTCCCTCTGTCTTGCACAAGGTCCTACCCCCACGCTCTCGTTCCCCGATCCGAAAAGAAGGGATATGGCGCAGATACTCCAACTCCCCCATCTCAAACGGAGGCACCATCACGCCCCGAGGCACATCCCCTCCGCCTATCACCTCTGCGCGTTCATCCCCCACCTCAGCACCACCCACCTCCACTCTCTCCCTCCTCCTACCCACACCCTTATCCCCATCAAGCGCACCGTCCGCCAAAGTCCTCTCCATCGAATAGCCAGCCGCCGCCTCACCTCGACTCCCCGCACTCGCGAGCGACTCTCCCTCATCACGCTCTCGACTTCGGTCATCCCGCTCCTCAATTCTTGCATCTTCCCCCAGTGGAGATGGGGTTCCAAGCTCGACCTCTGTCAACGGCCCGCGTTGCGGGCTCTCCGCTTCTTTTGACGTCGTTGCGGGGTTTGGGGAGTGGATGGGGGGATGCGTATTCGGGATCTGCTCTGCTTGGATTTTTGTCCAAGGTCTGGGGTTTAGGGCGTTATGGATATAGGAGCAGGCGCCAAATTTCGCTGGAAGTGGAGCCGCGAAAGGGAAGAGTTTCCGAAGCTGCTTTGGACTTCTAGGGTTTGGGTTTGGGTACTTGATTGATAGGGAGGACATCATAGTGGGGGGATGCGGTTCTTCTAGCGGATTGATGTAACTGCAAAGGGCGGCTGCCATGACTGTGCGAGCACCGCTTGATGGCGAAAGTGAGTAAGAAAGGGGGGAAGTATCCCAGGGAAAGCGAGTCAAGTGGTTGGTGAACGAATTGATTGGGGATTGAGGATGTGTCATGCCATGAAGAGAAGGTTCTTCGCTTGTCAGTCATCCGGCGCAGGTCTGGGTCATAGACTGGTTGGCCAGGATTGGGATCAGATAAGGTTTGATAGAGGGGAGTGGAGGAGACTGTTGTATGGGCTGACGGGGAATCTGTGTCGTACTGTTATGGTCGAGGACAGGGATTGTCGAACGCGCACCAGCTTCTGGGAGTGATAATGTTAGCGATGGGAAGTCGACGTGTTGAGTCTTGTTTCTTGGTGATCAGACTGGGAGGAGTGATGGTTACGATTCTGTTCCTTGGAAATAACCTTGGGGGATTAGTCAAGCGATTCTTGTTCATTTTGCAGAAAGAGATCTTCTCTCCTAGGGTGCGTGGACGGGTGAAAATCGATTCTGGGTCTCTGATGGAACGCCTTCGATTTGTTCCGGATGTAGTAAAGAGGTTTCTCGCCGTCTTTGACACTCTAGAGCTGCGATAAGGTGGGAAACTAAGGGAAAAGGAAACAAGGAGAAGAGCCTTTGCACTTCGCTGCGGACGTGAGACCTACAATTCACGCTTTATTGGCCGTTGCGTAATCGCTCCCTCTTGTTGTCCACCATAGTTTTTGTCAACTTCGTCCCACACCCCCATCATCTTCTTCTTCCTCCTCATCTCCGAAATCTATTTCCTCATCCTCCATCTCTTCAGCCTTGACTTTCCCACCATCATGCTCGGCTCCCTCCTCCTCCTTCATTGACGCCTCCACACCCTCTAAGCCTTCATACCATGTCCTAAGCGCACTAACCTGCTTCTCCAAGTTGTCCAGTTTGCTCTTCCCTTTGGCTAGGCGGCTGTTTATTGCCTCCAGCCGTTTCCGTCTTTTCTTGGCTCCGGGAGGGTTTGGCACCTGGGGAGGACCTTTCTTTGATTTCCGTACGCCTTGAGGCCGGCCCCTGTAAGCCTGTGAAGCATTTGACGGCTGTGTTGAAGCTGGGTTGATAGGCGGCACGTAGGAAGCCGGAGCTGAGGCGTATGAAGATGGATACTGGATTATGGGCGGACACTGGGCGTACGGGGTCGGAGAAGGAGCGTAAGGAGATGGAGCGTAGGGAGCTGGAGCGTAGGGAGCTGGAGCATAGGAAGCTGGAGCGTTAGGAGATGAAGGGTAGGGAGCTGGAGCGTAGGGAGCTGGAGCGTAAGGAGATGGAGCCGGTCCGTATCCAGCATACTGTGAGCTCTCAGAGTATTGCATCGACGCAGAAATGAAGTTGGGAGGGTGAAGAGGCAGAGGGACAGCATGTTGCGTGTATGGCTGCTGCTGTGGGATAGACCAGCCATAAGGCTGTGGCGAGGGGTATTGGGGAAGTGGGTTGTACAGCTGGGGCGGAAATTGATGACCATACGTATACTGTTGTTTTGGCTGCTGCTCTGGCTGTTGTTCTGGCTGTTCTGGCTGTTCGTTGTCGTAATGTTGTCGGTGTCTTCTCTGATGTTGTCTGTGTCGGCGCTTCCTGTGTCCAGCCCGTTCACTGTCAGGACCACCATGGAGTGGTTCGTCATTAGCTTGATATGACTCCTCTTCCCCCTGCCATGGTTCCTCTCTCAAAACTTCTGGGGCTTCTTCATCTAAGCCACATATCACATTCATACTAAGGATTTTCATGACTTACATGGCGCTTGGTGCCCGGAGCGCGTCCAATATGCCATCGTCGAAGACTGGTCTGGAGGATGTCACAGGCTGGCAGAAAAGTGCAGGACTGCATGGAAGAGATACACACAACAACCTTAGGAGGTGCGTCGTCTTGCTTGGATGGCTGTGCAGACAGGCTTGAGACACTGTTAGTACTGAATGGGAAATGGGGAGTGTGTTAATGGGTAGCCAAGTGTCGTAAATAGCGGCGGGATACGATGATAAGGTAGGCGCGAAGATAACATATTGATTCTCTTGTTGATGTGCCTCTTTAGGTACGCGCTAATGGATCAATCGTCGAATGTGCGAGATTGTTACACTCACTCTTCGCTCAGCTACTAACCCGGCGTTGCTACAGACTGCTTGCCAGTCATCAGGATCTTCTATCTCGCCAGGACAGTTACACAAGATCCTTTATTGACTCTGTTGAATCTATCTTCTTGCGTAGGTATCAGAATTTTGTCAATCATCTCACGCGCTTGCTGGTTGGTCAGGGACTGAGTACTGAGCGGCGCCGTGCGATTAAAACCCTCAGTCTAGCTAAGCCTGGGTTACAGACGTAACGATTTTTCGAGCCATAGGATTTTGAGAATAGAGGTCCTAGGCTAGAACTCAATCATAGTCCCTTGACTTCGAGCATGCTATCTGTAGACCTTTCTGCTATAGGCGAATACGATATCCTAAGAGTCCGGCAATGCTGTGGCAGCTGTGAAGACGGACTACGAGGTGGACGCGAGCATGCTACACAGAGAATAGATCCGCCTTGAGCACCCGACTGCAAAGGCTGCAAATCTGCCGTAGCTTTTCCAAGTTGAATCAACCCACAGGGGGGAATGTTGAACCTGCGGAAGCCGATCTTCAAGCAACGTTCGTTGATGTTGATCAGCAGATTGTACTCAAGGTCTTCCGCTGGGAATACCGAGACTTGTAAGTCGCAGCAGCGGCTGATTAGGGCTGGATGCATCACGTGACTGAAACGCAATCCAGAAGTCGGCTAAAGCACCAGTGAGGTAGCTTCATTCTGCAAACCGATATCTCAGGTCAATGAAGTATTTTCGTATATGTGTCAGCCCAGCTTTGGTATGAGTTTCGTAAGTCCTACTAGGTGGGGCAGTCGTACTTTGCAGGTCTCGGTAGTCGGTAGTCCTCCAGATCACCCCTTCTTTTCGCTCTAGTTGGCGGTGTCAAGGCAGAGCCCCAAATTTCAAGACCTCTCGTAATCACTTTCCGTTGGCAGACGACTTCTCGTTCCCTTGGCAGGGTTGATAGGTGTTCCTACTGTCGAGTTCAACTTCTCAAGCTTGGAAGCCGGGATAAAAAGCAAACAAAACGCCTTACATTAGTGTCAAAGTTGTGGCGCTCCAATGCCGATTTACGAGGGGAGGAGAATATATTCTGTGCGGTGTGCTCCGAAGTGGGTGTATTGGCTGCTCTAGCGCCAGCTGCATGTCGTCGGATGGAGAAGCGGTTCGTACCAAGCCGGAAAGAATCCAGGGCGATCCGTCGATCGGCAAGAGATGGCTTCACCGTCCCCAGTACCATATTGCTTGCGTTGGCTGATCCAAGATACTGGAGACGAAATATGGAAGAATACTGGCGTATGGCTGAGTCCTTGTGATGACCTTCTGCCTCACCATAGCTTCATCTGCAAAGCCGGTTGCACTCAGGCTGTGCTTGGCGAAGCGGAGCATGCGCTGCACACCACCAGTGATATGTCCATGAACATCATTACCGTTGTTGGGAAGCATAGCTACCCAAAGTAACAGTCGTGACCAAGACGTCCGGTATCGTGGAAGGATAATGCTTGTAGATCAAAAAATGAAGCAAACAAGGGGAAGAAAGCTAAACTCGATGAAAAGCTTTTCAGAATACTTAATGCTCCACAGCCCGCATTGCGAAAGCTTGAAGGATGGACCTTACGTTTGCCTGAACGCGGCCAATTGATTAATTGGCAGCTTTTTGAGCCTGAAGCCACCACCAAGACCTATGTAGCTGCAGTATGGTAGCAGCTGACACTTGAACCCTCCCCTATGCATGCATTAGCATTGGCTCGGCTTGTTATCCTAAGGAATGGTTCACCCAGAGAAGGATTTCTGAAGGGGCTCGAGCGTGCGTCGATACACCCCGGCGAGTACGCTCCGAAAAGCTAGATAGAGCCTCACCATCAGCGGTTTCTCTTTGCGAGTGCCTGCGCCCTGCTCTACGCATGCTCATGAACCCAGCGTCGACCATGACTTTTCGACTGGGCTTCTCAGAGGGCATACTGGCCGCTACATTGCGAAGCTGCGAATGGTCGAACAGTGCTATAGCCTGCCGGCACGTGGGCTTTCGGCGGCGGTGCTGTGAAAGGGGCCCTTGGGCCTCACCGCACAGCATCGAAAAATGGATGCCAATTCGCTTTGAGCCTATACGAATCGATGCCATCCGACGCTGTGTCTGATCTTGTCTTTATCCTGTGTTCTAGCGAGACACGTCAGTAGCAGTGCTCACCGGTTTCCGTTCCTGCTAGTCTCCTCTTCTTGACCGGTTTCGAGAAACCTCAAAATCGTACCCCTCGCAGCCTCTTCGTTTCCCCTCCTCCTCAATTTCCGGGGAACAGACCGTTCATGCTCCATCATTTGTTCACAATCTTACTCACAGCAACAGACTGATTATTCAAGCGTGAAACGACTTCGTTTCTTACCTGAATCCACTCCCATCCAACTCGCAAGAAACAACCTACTTGCAGACCAGTCAAGACAGTCATACAGCATTGAAGGCCAAAGCTGACTAGCTCATAGCATGGAGCCGGCAATGCCTTCATGGTACTCTCAAGACAACTTCGGGGAACCGAGTTCTTTCGACAACTACGACAAAGACGCAGCAATGGGTTGTGTATCAACGCCAATTGGTACACAGTGCACGCCCCAGGAGGATACCTCAGACGAACACGATTTCTTGGCACACCTCAATACTCCGTCCCATTCCATTGAGGATGGTGTCTCGGAAACAGGTCCCATGACCGATTTCTTGATGTCCGACCTAGTGTCTCCTCGATCGGCTGACCGTATGGCGACCGTGTTTGCGGCATTCGTTGACGAGGAGGAACCGAGCAGTCTATCGACATCAGACCATCTGGGAATCAACGAGGTGAATGCGAGTACTCATACGAGGGATTCGATTTTGAGATTGGCGAGGCCTGGCGCACAAGGTACTGTCTACTACAACTTGCTGGATATGACTATTGACGTTATCAGGTATCTCACAAGCTGTCGCCTACACACGGACCGCATGGCCAACAGGCGAAACGACCTATCCTAGTGACGGCACATTCCAGTCATGGTTCCCAGAGTATTGGGCTACAGGCGCAACTCCATCGCAAAGGCAAAGAGAAGAGCGAATTTATACATGGACCCCAGATGAGGCATCAGTGGCCGCAACTCCTCGGTACGTACCTGGATCTCGGACCGAACCATGGTCCACGTATGAGATGGACGATAGCCAGGTCGACAAGCAACCTTCTCCTGAACAAGTCCTCTTCGCGCTAGGCTCGGACGCCGCACCAGGGTCTTCAGCGTCGTCGTGCCGTCCAAACCTAGGGAACAAGCCCACACATCCGATGTCGCCTCGTGACGTTCTCCAGCCCACGTTATGTCCCGAAAGTGACGATAGCGATGATACGATCGATCGGCCGCCTCCCGACAATCCAGTTGGGCCCCCACCCACGTTCGTTGCGAGAGATTTTAAACATCGATACCTCAACCCACACCAAAAGGCCAACGCCGCCCTCATGCGTACCATAGGGAATTGTTGGAATTGCGCACTCTTAAAATACCCTGTGGGTAGCGTCCTTGCCCGTGGACTGGGTAAACAACCGTTGACTGAGTTCTCTAGTGTGATGCTGGAGTAAAATGCAACAGGTGTGGCCGGATGCGGAAGACTTCAGCAATATGGGAGTGCGACCGAACATACCTGCCCGACTTGACTTGCGTCTTCATCCCCGGTACCTCTCTCTCCGCTTGCACATGTTAAACCATACAAAGCTGACTCTTGTTTAGATAGCCTGCTCAGCCAGCACGAACCAGACAAGCTTCGCGCATTCTGTAGGGCACGAGTCCGACGATGGACCGATAACCGTCTAACAGTGTACCTGACATGGGGCTACGGAAACGCCATCAAGTGCGAGGTCAACGAAATCGAGCCTATAGGAGATGGTCTCCTTTTCCAGTTTCAGTACCGGCTTAATCTGACCACCACGCGATATGATCGTTGCAAGGTGCCATCTCCACCCCTGGGTATCATGCTCCTAGAGGTCGGCCTCTGGCGGCAGAGACTGGATCGCTATCTTGACAATCTCCTTCAGGCGGAGTTTGGAGGTTTCCCGAGTACGTGCTTTCGTGGCCGTGAATGTGAGGTACAGAGAGATCTTCTACATCCTATGCATGCATATTATGTGAAGTTCAAGGACGCTGTAAGTTATTATTACCATGATGAGTAATGCTTCGCTGATTGTGGTTATGTAGCCTCTCCCTCGATTGTGCCTGAAGCTGGTCGTCGTTACACACATCATGTCACACTCCCTTACCCTGACGGAAGACACACGTTTGGCGGTCTCCTCGAGGCTGAGGAATCCCCCAAACGCACCCTATGAGCCTCTGACATGCCCGCGTTGGCTTAACAAAGAACTCAAGTTCCTTCTGGCCACACTGCATACCAACTTGTTAAAGAACATCCTTGACCTTCTTCACAAGAACCTACGGGACTGCAGAGACAAGAGGTCGCTATGGGTCACAGCTTTCATAGGCCTTCTGAGTCTATCGATGGTGACGGAATCCATGCAAGTTTCCGTCCTCTGCAAGGAAGAAACAGATAAGGAGAATAAAACAATACCACAAGACAACACTCAGGCCGAGTCAGATGTCAGCCGTATGGACGAGAAATTGGACCTTTTGATAAGGATCTTTCGAAAGAAGTACGGTATCGCAGAAAACAGGATTGGCAAAGGATTTAACCCTCTCCGGGAATCTGATGACAGAGACTCACTAGACCAACATGCGCGAACATTCGCCGTAGAGGTCGGTCATATCATACAGTCGTATCGTACGTGTCCAAATCCTGTCGGAGAGTACAGCTGACATTGAGCCCAGGTCGTTTCCTGCAAATTCAAAGGGCACTTGAAGGTCCACCAACGACACCTAACGAGCCCCGAACGTCCCGTTTAGTTGCCAAGTTCTTGCTCTCGGTCTAGAAAACTTTGTCGCTATGAAGGCCGCTGCCGGGCTGGCGCTGGAATCATTGGGCGCTTCCCCAGAGGTGGGAGACGTTCGGGCTTTTGGGTTATCGGCGTTTAACTTGACAGATACTCGGATTCGTACATGAAACAAAGTCGTTCTCATAAAAATATGTTTTTAGTGCTGACAATGATGTGCGTGCATTTTGAATAGTCCTGCGTGTCCCATCAAATCAAGGGGACAGCAGGGTGGAGATGCCGGCGGGATGCTTTTCCCTCTTTCTTCTTCCACTGACTGATATAAAGTATGCCTCAAGACCACGATGGAAGGTTCAGGAGGTAGGCAAAGCCGTGGTGTTCGTAGTATGCAATAATATGGCAGAAAGAACATAAGGAGATGACTTGAGCGTCTTGGTCAATATCTCGTACCTTTCTTACGGTTTGAGGCGGCGTGACCGTCACTCTCTGCGGAATTAAGATATAGACTGGTACAAGTCTCTGGTCGTTGCACAGCCCTTGCGATGCATACCACATAACACTGAGTACTTATTCGAAGAATCTGGTCGTTCTAAGTTCGGGGGGAAAACTCGGACATGCCAAGCAAATTTGCAGTGCCAAGAACAGCTGACTAGCGCGGTGCCTAGGATCTTCGTTTGAACCGTTCCGTAAGAGATCTCTACACATTTCACGACCGCATAATCAACCGTCAATTCTGCCTCACGCTTAAACGCGGAGGCTCATAGGTTGGTCGGTCATATTGGCGGACCAGATCGAAGACGTACGAAGTATGGGCGAGCATGAGGCCACTGTGAAACACTACCCCCTCACAGTAGCCATAGGAATTGCCGAACAGACCGGGTTGTCTAACCCTTTGATATCCTGATCAACCCATCATGACAAGCCCGAGATGTACCCAGCCGTCGAGATACGCGGCCCGTCTCAGCAACTCCTCGACCGAGGCTCCCATAGGCACCACGCTTCCGTGCAGCACCGGCTTTGCTAGGATCGGTGTCCTACGGCTTGGGAAGAGTGCTGGGAGGAGAGTATGCAGCGTGGCACCCAACGTCTGTGGTTCCCGCGTTCCCGGCACCAAGGGCGTGATCAAAGCTTGCACAATGCGAAGATGACCAGTTGTGGGCTCGGAGGCGGAAGGCGACGAGGGCAGATATATCTTCAAGGGAATATGGCGTAGTGGCGCGCCTTGAGCATACAGAAGCTTCTGCAGAATAGGGTTGTAGGTGGCAAGGTTGTCTGTCGAATGTGTCGTCAGTAGAGGGTCTCAGCATGATAGATATGGACAGTAAATGTACGGTCTTGAACGGCCGTCCACAGTTGTGTAGAATCCTCTTTCGACAACGACATTATGCCCTTCGCAGTTCCGTTTCGCAGAAAGTCGGCTTCTTTAACACTGTTGATGAAGGCGTCATGTATAACCTTCCCGTCTCCATCCAGTCGCACCAGCTGTTCATCAGGCCACTCCGTAAAATGTAATGTCAGTCGCCAAGGCAGCGAGCTTTCTTCATCCTCCGAGGTGGCATGCTCTTTTTTGTTTGACCCTGTAGCCTGCGATGGTGCTGCGCCAGAGAAAAGATCGTAGAGCAGTCCGCTAGGATAATGCCATTTGAGCGGCACATTCTCGAATGAGAACCACCCTTCATGGGCTGGTGTATCAGGATCGATGAGAGAGGAAGCGAAGAAGGCATGGAGGCGAGGTAGAAGGAAAGGTAGATAAGACAGGCGTGGGTACTGAATCTAATGGCTTTTGAGTAAACGTTCAACAGACTCTCTGATCCATTGACTGACGAAATATGAGTCTGCCTGGTCATAGACACGGCACTCCGAAGGGGAAAGCCGGATCTCTAAAGGTAAGGATCCGCTCCATATGACATGCTGTAAGATTTGTTGTTTCGAGCTCGTCATGGTAATATGGATTGTATGAAACAGTACGTGCCTCCGCTCAGCTCGCACAACTCATAACATATCATAGCCGCCTTCATCGTTACATCTGGTTTTACAAAAATGAGATGGGTGACACTAAGCACATTCGAATGGATATTCATGGGAAATTTTTGGGGTTTGCAATCGTATATTTGATGTAGTCGAATGATATTGACACCCTGGGTTGCCATTTCTATTTAAAGTAGCTTTTTTGAAGATAATCATGCAGAACTTTTGACGTCTTGGATCTTTCACACCATTGCTCAATGACGCTGCCCTAGCCATTACCCACCATCATTCGGATCCAACATGGAGGAACAACTTCCAATTATCGTTGTCCATCTCACCAACCAGTTCAGCACCAGTTCTGCCCCACGCTTCAACCAGCAACTCCTGCATCTTAGTGTGCCCCGGCCAATCATTCAAGAACACGATAAGGTCTCTCCAGAGCTTCAACATCCGCAAATGATCATCTCCATCATGTACCTTCTCAAGACGAGCCGCATAGACGTCCTGTGCTAGCCACACAACTGCTTGCTGCCTTTGCTTTTGGTCGAAATGGGGGTGCGGGGCCACGACGTCGCTTGCGGCTCCCTCAGGAAGCTTCATGGCTTGTTAGCACAAGTAGAGAACCGTTGGGCGAGCGGTGAAGCGTGCTGACCAAATTGCGCCATACTTCGAACATCCTCGATGCCTCCTTGTCACTCTGACCAGCCTTTACCCTGCTCGCAGCGATAACGATATTGACTATCTGGTTCATAACCATGCCGGACAGTATCGTACTACTCGCTGAGCAGGTGGCCGATGTCATGGCATGGGTAGGTCGTCGAGCTGGTGGCGAGCTATCCAGTTGCAGCAGCTGGCCTTGAGAAATTTGGTCTTTGAAGCGATAGGGCGGACTAGAAGTCACATCAAGCGGACTGGATCTGCCAAAGGTTTGTGAAGATGATCCTTCGATATCTTCGAAATCCAAAATCTTCACTTTATCTTTCATGTGTACAGCTTCTGTGTGCTCCTCCTTAAGCGACATATACTCGCCCCCGTCATTATCTGATGCTGAAACGTCGTTTAACTTCTGGGCGAATTCAAGGGTTAGCCCGATGTTATGCGTAAAGACCTTTGGGGTCGTTTGCCTTCTTACCCTGTTTATCTCGAAGAGCGAATTAAGTCCTGCAGGAACTGTTCCACTGGGTCCCCTTGTGCCATCAGGTCGTTTTGAGTAACAGCTAGGATGGTCATCCCAGGCCACGCCATTAGGGTTGCCCTTAGTTTTTACACAGCTCGCAAAGTGTGGTTCTTTGACTGTGGTCTTGCGCGTGAAACCTTGATTACAAAGAGCACAAACGTAGGTTGCAATGGATCCCCTTTTGACAACCGGTTTGATGTCCTCATCTGCTGAGGAGCGTGTCTGCCGCTTCGTGTGTGGTTTGCCCTTGGATGTTTGCAAAGATGCCATGTCTGCAAAGACTCAAGCTGAAGAGCTCATATGAGGTTTTTCAACGTAGCAAGCAAGTGTATTAGAGTATTTGGTGTGCAAGGTGATGCAATTCCAGTGAGGGTTGCAGCAGGGTGCTAATGACAGAGGGGGTCCAGTTCACTGGAAGTGAATTCACGATGAATGCAGAGGCAAGCTTGCAGAATCACTTTTTCATTGAAGCTAAAAAGAGACAAGGACAACTTGCCGTTGTCACTTACTGACTTTGTCGAATGAGATCTCAGCTGTGCCTTGTAGCCATCGTCTCTCGAACCCTTTTCAAAGTGCATGTGATCTTCATATTACACGAAAACTTAGTTTACATTACCCTCGTCTATAGAAGAGTATATCACAAGGCCTCCGTTGAGTGCAATACCCTATCTGTAGTGAAGCGCATCAATGGGCTTCCCGGAAGTGGGAGTAGGCTTATTGGAAGCGTAAAGGCTGGGGCTGTGGCAGTCAGATCTTGAAGTTTAGGAACAGAAAAGTTGAGGTTGAACAAACCTGAGTGTCACTACCCAGCTGCTGTTCGCCCTGCTGATGGAAAAATTTGGTGTACGGATCTTCACCTTTGCCTATGGCAGCCTCATCACTCGCGACTCCAGGATGGCCATTCTCCATCGTCATGTGTCGCTGCGTCGCAGTCTCTTTGCTGTCTTCAGCTAATTTTACCTTCGTCGTTGATTGCACTGAGAAGGGTCTGTCAAACGGAGTTAGTTAGTTTCATGCTGTGTGATCGTTTTAACATTACCCGTTCACTTCGCGATCTACAGTCATATACTCTTTCGCGGCATCTTTGCTTCCTCTCTCCAGGAGGTACACCATATAGTAGTGAGATAGGTTCTTTATTGTCAGTGGCGGCAAATGGCTCTTTCGTCTGATATCGTCGTAGACCTGCTTGATTCTCTTGTATTGCGTTGGTTCTGTTTCCCCATTGGTAGGTTGTGCGAGCTCAAAGTTGAGGTAATTAATCCAAAAGGCTCTGCTGTCGAGATACCAGTGTTGATTCTTCTGAAAGACTTGGCGTGCCTCGTCGACTGATCCCTTGATCTTCCAGAGGAGTAGGGCCCACTCCGCAACTAGTGCTGCTTTTGCGTAGATATCGCATTGTGTTGAGTCGATATATGTCTTGTAGACCGTTATGGCTGCTTCTAAACCGCCATGACGGCGGGATAGGTTTGCGAGCGAGATGATAGTTTCGGTATGACCAGGAAGTTTGTCCAGAATTGCCTCGTGTATTTGCTTTGCCTTTTCGACCGCGTCGCAAGACTCCTCGAAATATGCGTACTGTAGACGGACGGCAGGCATCGAGATGGGAGCGTAGAACATGCTGGCCCGCTGGTAGATATTCCGGACTTCCTCTTCTTTGCTTGGTTGAGCAAGCATCCACCGAGCGTAACGTAACCAGAACTCGTCGTAATAAGCGCATGTCACCAGACACCGTTCATAGAGAAATGAAGCTCGCGTATAGTCGCCTTCGGCCTCCTCGAAATCGAGGTACTTCCGCCAGTTGACTAGCTGACCTTCGTCTAATTCAGTGACATGGAAATATGGCCGCTTGATTTCAGACTCATAGGTCCACCGCTTAGTGGTTTCGGTCTGTGTCCGGGAGAAGATCTCAAGGTAGAAGTTGTCAATTCGAGTCCGCGTCTCCCTCTCAATCTCAAGCTCCCCGCGTTCAGGTTTGATCTGCTGAGATCCCGCTTGGACAGAAGCTGGACCTTCCTGTTCGAGTTCTGCGCGGAATTGCGCGAGCGTGTCAGCCGGCATAAGTTCCTGCAACGGTCTGTGGGCTGCTAGATGACGATAGCGCTCGAAATAGCGAGCATATTGATGCATTGGGATATGTACCACGCGATCGAGTATGGCGAATATCTTGTCTTGTGCTTCCAAGCGTTCTTCGAATTCCAGATACTTATCCCAGAATGGATGTGCAAGGAAATCGAGACCCACGCAGCCCGCACCTCGTTCGAATAATCTGCGGTGTCTTGATTAGCATGTGAAGACGAGACTGGGAGGCTAGAGTAGCAGAGGAAGAGGCAGAGGGCAGCAAACATAGCATGTAAGAGCGCTCCAGACATATGAGCCTCGAAAGATCCATCGAATTTCAGTCTCGAACGCAAAACAGAGGGCATCGGAGTGTATGGTGATATTGTGAGCGAATGAAATGGAGGGGCCTGAGTGTCAAGTGTGAGAAGCGACCTCAAACATCCGATTGTGACTTTCTCACCCATCTAGCTTTCGAGCTGATCAGTCGACCACCAGCTATTCCTTTGCAGAGAAGTTCGTGCTGTTGTGGTCGCAGTTATGGGAAGGAAACCTTGTCTTTCTCTACTTACTCTCGGATCACGTCGGGGTCGTGGCTCGTCTCGACTTTGAAGGAGCAGTAGTTCGTCCACAAGTCGACCGAGTTGGTGACGCTGGCGACTCCTCGCTCGTAGACCTAGCCTTACTCAGTAGAGTACTATGTTATCCGGTAAATACCTTACCAATTCCGCGGCCTCCGTCCCCGCAATGGAAAATTCCAGATCCGCATACTTCTTCCAGTACCCGAAAAGTAGGGGAAATTTGAACAGGAATCGGTCATAGATTTCGCGTGCCGCAACGATCGATTGAGGGCTTGAGTTGCGGTTGAGGCCGCCGTCAGGCGATTCTGCGGCGCGTACAAGTTTCTCCCAATTCTCGAAGCTATCTGGGTCCTCAAGCTGTTGAAAGAGAACAGTAATCAGCATTTTCATGAAGTCATGGACCTATGCGTAAGGTACTGGGGACATACAACTTCGGCGTTCAGCTTTTTCAACTCTGCGTTTTCTTCATCGTTGCCGCCAAAGTTGTAGTCAGCCATTGTTCGCTGGCAGGCTTGCTTTCAATAGCTAATATGACTGCAGGTGGACAACGACGCTCAGCTCCAGAAGAAATTGTTGGTGATGACAAGAGAATGCCTGCGACCGTTGTTTAGAGACGGGAGTGTCAAGGCACTAAACCTCAACCCCAGACCGAGTATCGATGTTATATTAGGGTTGTGATTGTCAACCTGCGTCTACAAGCTATTCCAATGATTTATTCCCCATAGAACACACATGATCTGTCAACGATAGACTCTGGTAGAGATGGATTGAGGAACATCATTTTATCTACCTGCACATTGGACTAGTCAGCCACTTGAGATATCTTTGCGCTTCGAAAGCCCCAATGCCCGTTTAACCCCTGCGCTGAAACCACGATCATTGAATCGCATCCCTATCTTAAAGTAGGTCTAACCTTCAGTCTGAGTTTTACTCGCCTCGTACGCTCCAGACCTAGATGTCGCCAGATCTGAAGCAAGCTCTGCTGGCGAACCTGATTTACTCACGAGTTCTCCTTCCGTGACCCTTCGTTGAAAAGCTGTCCGAGGAACCTGATTTTCTCCACTTTCTCCAGCATACGTGTTGGCGAAGTACTTACCACATCATATTTCGTGCTTGCGCCTATCTCTTGCACCTCTGATCGATTTCCTCGCCAGGAGGACGTTTATTCTCATTAAAATTGCAAGGCCAGCCTGTTCTAGCGTTGGGGGCGAGAATGTCCTTACAAATACCGCATTGGATGAACAAAGTTGCTGGCATCAATATCTCCGATCAGCAATTGCTAGAACTGTATTGCATGTGACACCGCAATGCTTCGGACAAGCATTCCACGTTATTGCATCAATGGCTCGAAGGATCGCGATCTGCACAGCCCCGGAGTGGAGAGAAACCATTGACACGAGCTGAAACAACTGACATCTTGGATTCGCTGTCCCATCGTAGTATAAGAAGCACTCTACCGTAATTAGTCCTGCCTTTCGCCGTGGGTCTATTGCTCCTCTTCATCTTCAGCATGTGAATTGGCAGGTGCATTTTCCTCTTTCACAACTCATCATCTCACCTTTCCCACCAGTCCACTACTCTGTGCTACTAATTACCGTTCTACACCTCTCTCTTTCATCTCTGTCCATCCCAAAATTTCGTGTGACAATACCCTCCCATCTGAACACGCCAACGGTTGTCATCGTCCCTGGCTTTTGGGAAGGTCGAGAGACGTATAATGCAACAACCCGCGAAATCATCTCCGCCGGCTACGCATGCACGACCGTCCAACTCCCTAGTACTGGTACGGTACCTCCTAACAACCCAACAATGCACGACGACATCAACGCCATTCGCAGAGTCCTCGAGAACATCCTAGAGCGGGAAGGAAAGGAAATCGTCCTTGTCATGCACTCAGCAGGTGGCTTCCTAGGCTCGAACGCTATCGAAGGGATGAGCGTCGAAGAGCGCAAAGCGCAGGGCAAAGATGGAGGGGTGCGGAAGCTTCTGGTCTTGACGGCGGGGCTATTGCCTGAGGGGACGCTGCATACAACGCCACCGTTCGGCGATATTCATGTATGTGATTCTTGGCGTGTGCTTCCATGCCAGCCTCTCCACCTCATTCTCGCCTCTCTATATCCTCCCAGAACACACTAACCCCAGCAGCCCTCCGGACGCCTCTTCTGCAAAGACCCTCTGTCCAACCTCTTCCATGACCTAACCCCCTCAGAAGCCAATTACTACATGAATAAGCTATCCTGCCAGCCAGGCTCCGGCTGGGACGGCGAAGTCACCTACACGGGCTGGAAGAAGATACCCAGTATGTACCTAGTCTGCAAAAATGACAGGCTATTACCCGAAGCGTTGCAGAGGCAGATGGCTGAGATGGCGGGGAGTCAGATCCGTGAGTGCGAGGCGGGGCACATGGTGCAGTGTAGTATGCCTGGGGTGGTAGCGGAGTGCGTGAGGGATGCTGCGGGAGGTGGGGAGTAGGGGTGGGATCTGGCATGTTGAATGCGTTGACAGGATAGATTGAGCTGTAGGTTTGGACACATGAATTGTTATTCCTGGGCAGGACCGAGTGGCCTGAGTGCTTTGCTCTCCAGCCTTTAGAGCTATTCAAGGCAGTAGAGGTACCGATTTCTGCGACACCTGTACCATCTCACAGTCAAATCTCCTACCATGTGCTGATAGCCACTGAGTGCCTTACCTTGGCTCATCCTTGTGGACTTGTTCTGTGCATGTCTTGGTCGAGTACGCGGTATGTAAGGCTTGCTTTGGTAGCAATGGATCATCACTGGTCGAACGATGTATCATCAACTCAGCAATACCTTTTTTGAGAGTGCCAAGGAATGGATGTTTGTTTTGGACGAGGCCATCTTCGGCTGACCCTGTCAATATACCCCCAAGGAGAAGTGGCAAAGCTATCTCATACAGACACTTAATAGAATTGTAAGCTTTGGTATCTCCCTTTTGGACAAACCTTGCATCGTCCCGCACTACTCACGCCCAGTCAGTGCTCCTAGGCCTACTGCCAGCCTCCCTTCCCGCCAAACCCACCACTGTCCTCAATCTTCTTCTGGCCTCCACCTTTCTGGCTCTTCTGCTGCGCAGCCTCATGCTTTCTCAACTCCTCTGGGACCCTCGAGATCGAGCTCTTCATCAACATCTGCTTGAGATCGTACCTATCACTATCGTTAACAAGCTCCACGCATGAAGGATCGCAACAAGACAGAGGGGCACTAACATAACATCCGTATCCTCATTGCCCAGGAATGTGATTGCAACACCACTTTTCCCTGCACGACCTGTCCGTCCAACACGATGGGTATAGCTCTCGATATTCGTTGCCATGTTGAAATTCACCACCAAACTAACATCTTGCACATCGATACCTCTCCCCGCTAGATCCGTAGCAACAAGCACGTCGGTAGTCCCATTCCTGACGGACCCAAGCGCAGCTTCTCTCTGCTCCTGGGTCTTGCTTCCGTGCAGCGTAACGGATGAATAGCCCATATGTTTGATGTCCCTTGCTACAGCATCGCAGTTTCGCTTGATGTTTACGAAGACGATGATTGGAGGTGTGAACTCGCGCGAGGATAGGATCTCGAGGAGGCGTTTCTTGCGCTTGTCTTCGCCAGAGACGAATTCCACGCGCTGCTCGACGGTTTCGACGGCTTCACCCACATTGCCTATGGTCACTATCGCTGGGCGCCGGAGATACTTCCGTGCGATACGCTCCACCGCTGAAGGCATGGTGGCTGTGTACATCATTGTCTGTCGATAGCGGTCTTTACCGCCAAGGTGCTGGCTCATGACAAGAGCATCTTCTGCTTCTTCGCTATCGGGCTTCATGTTTGCTACAGGAAGGGCATCGAGGATCTTGTTGACGGGTTCTTCGAAGCCGAGATCAATCATGCGATCTGCCTCATCCATAATCACGTAGCAACATTGGCCGAGGACGAGGACACGGCGTTCGATGCAGTCCACTAGACGGCCGGGGGTGGCGATAATAATCTCAGCGCCGTTGCGTAGATTGTAGGATTGTTCTTCGAGGGAGTGACCACCCACTATACTGACGCAGGTGAAGCCGAGAGGCGTGGCGAATTTACGGGCTTCGATCTCGATCTGTTGAGCTAATTCACGAGTGGGGGCAAGGATAATGGCGTAGGGTCCGTCATTTTTGGTGAGCTCATTGAGGGCGGGCAACTCGGAAATGTAGACGAGGAGAGGAAGGAGGAAGGCTGCTGTTTTGCCTGAACCAGTGACAGCGACACCGATAAGATCTCTTGATTGAAGAGCAATAGGTATAGCCGCTCGTTGTACGGCCGAGGGCTCGGTATAACCAACTTGGTCGACGACATCCTGGAGGCGCTTGGGTAGACCTGATTCTTCCCATGACCGCATAGGGTTGGGTATCGCTCCGCCCTTCGTGCTGATGTTGAAGTCTTCTTTGAAGATACGCCAGTCTCTCTCGCGCATGTGCTCCAGTTTCTTCTCGCTCCAATGCTTGTCCAGGAAAGCTTTGCCACCTTCTTCCTTCTTCCTTCGCTCCATCTCCATTAATTCCTGAGATCTAGCGGTGCCTGACTCATGGTCTCGCTCTTCGATCGCCTTGGCATATTTGCGAGCAACGCCATCCAGCAAATCATCGGCAAATCCTCCAAGACGTCCTCGCCCGTAGAGACTTGCTTCCGCACGTGCTTGGTAGAGCGGATTGTAGTCTGGACTAGTGTCTTCCTCGGCGTTCCACTCGAAATTGAATTTCTTCTCCGTCGTCCGCCGTCGCTTTTTCTTTGCTGAGAAGGTAGATTGATTTTGGTCTGCACCCATATACCTCTGCCTTATTGAACTCTGCTGAGCTTCTTCAATAGCAGGTCTTTTCTCCGCTTTGGCAGCTGAAGTTCCAATTACCGAAGGCTTGGGAGGGGGTGGAGGAGCCATGTCATAGCCTTTATTTGGCTGAGACGCACGCATAGCTGCTGGCCCAGTCGGAATCTCCCCAGTACGCTGAGCGCGGGGCCCTGTGGGCACCGCTTGCTTGTTGGAGGTATGAGTGCCATTCGTCATTGGCGCATTTGTTCCATTTCTCTCTGGACGCGAAGCACTACCATTTACGCCGTTCGTCTGGGATTTCTGCTGTTCCAGTCTCTGCTTCTCTTCTTCGACCTCTTTGGCTCGCTTCTCAATCGCTAATTTCTCACGCTGGGCCTTAGATAGGAACTTAGGCTAGAGGGGGAAATATTCCGTTAGTATGGGTACTAGTAATCTATTGAAGGCTTGTATGTGAACATTAGACATCTTCGAATAGCTCTTGCCTGCATACCTTTGCTGCCACCTCGTCAGCCTCTTTCTTCTTCCTCAACAGCTCTTCCACGCTCAGTGGCTGCCTGGTGCTGGATGTTCCCCATCCTTGCTTTTTCTTCTTCACCTCTGTTGGAGGGGGAGGTGGCGGCGCGCTGTTAGTGATTGATGGAGGCGGAGGAAGAGGGAAGTCTTCTGGGGGAGGAGGAGGTGCTGACGCTTCTGGAGGGGGCGGAGGAGGTTCTAAGGGCTCGTCGAGAGAGATGGGTGCTGGAGGTGGAGGCGGATCATCATCAGCATAGCCGTTCATGGCCACGAGAGGATGCGCGCAACCAGTGGAAGCCACGTTGACTGACTGCTTTGAGAGACTCAGCAAGCTTAGACCCAGCTACAAGCAAACAAGCGGCTCTTCAAGATGGTTGCTGTCGTCGTTAATTCGCGATCCGGTCCGGCAGGACGTCGGGCCGCCTTAAGACATGTGAAGCAGGGCTTTCTACTTCTAGTTACTACGTACAACGGTTTTTAAAGGCTCTTGCCAGTTCTTTTAAATAACGCTCGCTTTTTCAGGACTGGCCGCCTCCACTTTTCGAGCATCAAGATTTTGAAAGCAGAATATCGAAGTCGTGCATGGGTCGGGCAATGTGACGTCTTTAAGATCCAATCAGACATCGTGGCTCAAGACGGTTTTCGCCATGGCTGCGACGATTGAATATGTCAAGCTTGCGCAGTCGCTTCCGCCTAGATTATTGCGTTTCTTCGCTCGATATCCACCTCCCATCCTGTCCTCTACCTCGGCGCGGGCCCTAGGAACGACAACGCTCAATACCTCTTCCTTAGATTTGAACGCCAGTCAAGATGAAGCAATTGTAGTCGAAGAATCAATCAGATCACCTAAAACCTACAATCCTTTCAGAGCGCATAAGCATCCCCTCACCGCGGTCTGGCAGAATTCACGTTTCTCCTTGAGGCAGCAAGCGGATTTAGTGAAACTGGCAAAGCATCATGGAGTTGAAGAGCTTCTACCACATACTCCCAAAAAGACCGATGTACGACTGAGAAAACGAGAGCAGCTGGGACTACGGGTTAAGGGTACAGGGGAAGGACAGAAAGTCAAGGGCAAGAAGGAGGAAAGGACGATGAAGAGCAGGCTCGACCGCCGAAGACAGGCCATCCTGGAGATGCCTGCCATGATCGAGAAATGGAAAGAGGTGAGACAGTCCGTCGGAACGTTAATTTCTTTCGCTAATACCACAGTAGGCCGGTCATGGGCGCGGTTGGAAAAAGTGGCCAAAATGAGCGTTCGGTGCAGCAGCTTTACAACGATCTATTCGACAGCATTAATCGGCGTATGTGAATGGTATTGAGAGCATCACGAAGAAGACGGAAGGCGTTCGATCTTATATCTCCGAATACTGATGATGCTTCTAGTCGCCGCGAAGAGCTTGTACAGTGTTTCCGAGGCAAGCATTGAGAAACGATAGAATGTACAGTAGATACATGCCTCGAATCTCCCTTAGTCTGTGGAAACTTTCCATGCTCAAAACTTGGCTTCCACACCAATGTGCCGACTTCCTATGGCAGACTCAACGACGGAGAAGTGAGATGGTCGCCTCAAACCTGCGGTATAATGTTCTTGCAGCATCTAAAAGTTGCAGAATCACCAGCATCTTCAATAGTGGAATCTGATGCCAGAAGAACTTGGCTGCGTCTTATTATTCAAGAAAGGAGTGTGATCCTCCCATCCATGTTAAGCCATGTGTGCGTTCGGGGCTGGATTAGGGTTGCTTTCTCTCCTTTCGGGCCTTCCTTTCCTGGAGTTGCAGTTCACTGCTAAGGTATTTCTTAGTATTGTTCTTTTATACCCTGCATTCGCGCCGGAGTTGTTCAGGGAGGGGTATTGGTCCATGATTCAAGCGGTCTCCAGAGCAAGTCGTCTTGCACTGAATGATAGAAGACCCATCCATGCTGTGAATATAGCCAAGCTTCACCCTCCACCTTCATACACCAGACCCAGACTCTTGTCCTCTACCCCCCATATCGCGTCCCACACACCGAAATCCAGAGACTTGCCCTACAGATCCTACATCAAGCAAAGCATAAGGTCCTGTTCGTACCGCAAAACGATGTGCAAAGCAAACTCGGAGATCGATGGTAGCATCGATGTAACCAAGAGTCGCGAGGTCTTGCCCACTAACGTGAAGCCTCTACACTATGACTTGACGCTGGAGCCTGACTTCGAGAAATTCTCTTACGAGGGGACCGTGGTCATTGAGTAGGTATCTTGTGCGGTTACCAGATGAGTGGAAGAAGCTAATAAAGACCGCTCATTAGCCTAGAAGTTAAGGAGGAGACGTCTTCAATCTCTCTGAACAGCCTAGAAGTCGATATACATTCAACTAAGGTCACAGCTGGAGGGAATCATATTACTTCTTCGCCCGAAGTCAAATACGATGAGGACTCCCAGGTCACAAAGGTCTCGTTTGACAAAACGATACCTGCGGGTACTGAGGCTCAGATCAGCCTCAGCTTCACAGGCTATCTCAATGAGAAGATGGCGGGATTCTATAGATCCTCCTACAAAGACAAGGATGGAAGTACCAAGTATATCGCAACCACACAGATGGAGCCGACGGATGCACGTAGGGCTTTCCCTTGCTTCGATGAACCAGCGCTCAAAGCCAATTATACCATCACCCTCATAGCCGACAAGGACAATACATGCCTTAGCAATATGGATCAGGCATCGGAGAAAGGGGTCGAATCGAAGATTACGGGAGGGAAGAGAAAGGCCGTCACATTTAACAAGACGCCTTTGATGTCAACTTACCTCCTGGCATTCATTGTTGGAAAGCTCAATTTCATTGAAACCAATAACTTTCGCGTTCCTGTCCGAGTCTATGCTACGCCAGCCAGCGACATCGAACATGGCCGCTTCTCCCTGGATCTCGCAGCCAAGACACTCGACTTCTACGAGAAGACGTTCGACAGTAAGTTTCCTTTGCCTAAGATGGACATGGTTGCAATACCCGATTTCAGTGCTGGAGCCATGGAGAACTGGGGCTTGATAACCTACAGAGTCGTGGATGTACTTTACGACGAGAAGACGAGCGGAGCTGCTACGAAACAGAGGATAGCAGAAGTGGTGCAGCACGAGCTGGCTCACCAGTGGTTCGGTAATCTTGTTACTATGGACTTCTGGGACGGGCTGTGGCTCAACGAGGGCTTTGCGACCTGGATGTCGTGGTTTTCCTGTAATAAGTTCTACCCGGAGTGGAAGGTATGGCAGGGTTATGTGACAGACACACTTCAAGGAGCACTCACGCTGGATTCTTTACGAAGTAGTCATCCGATTGAAGTGCCCGTCAAACGTGCTGATGAGATCAACCAAATATTTGATGCCATATCGTATTCGAAGGGGTCATGTGTGTTACGCATGATCTCGAAATACCTTGGCGAAGATACCTTCATGGAAGGAATCCGACGATATCTGAAAAAGCATGCCTACGGAAACACGCAAACTCGGGATCTATGGGCTGCATTGAGTGACGCTAGCGGTAAGCCTGTGGAGAAGGTCATGAATATTTGGACCAAGAACATAGGCTATCCGGTTGTCTCTGTAGCGGAGAATGAAGATTCTAGCAGCATTAACGTCAAGCAGAACCGCTTCTTGAGAACTGGCGATGTGAAACCAGAAGAAGACAAAACCTTGTTTCCGGTGTTCTTAGGTCTCCGAACACAAGGCGGTGTTAATGAAGATCTCACGCTGTCGCAGCGCGAGGAAACCTTCAAAGTCCCCAGCTTAGATTTTTTCAAGCTCAACGCCGACCATTCCGGCATCTACCGTACCTCTTATACCCCAGAGCGTCTCAAAAAGCTCGGACAGGCAGCCAAGGAAGGGCGATTGAGTGTAGAAGATAGAGCTGGTATGATTCTTGATGCCGGCGCACTGGCAGCATCAGGATATCAGAAGACCTCGGGCACTTTATCTTTGTTGAAAGGCTTCAACGATGAGACCGAGTTCATCGTTTGGGAAGGGATCTTGACAGGAATATCAGCTCTTCGATCTACATGGGTCTTTGAGGATGAGAAGGTAGCAGTTGCTTCTACGATGACTCTTTGCTTATGTTGACCGCACTGCAGGTTCGCGATGCGCTCAAGGCTTTCCAGCGTACTCTTGTAAGCCCTAAAGCCCATGAGAAGGGTTGGGAGTTCTCTGAGAATGATGGCCACATCGAATCCCAGTTCAAGGCTCTTCTCTTCGGCAGCGCTGGCCTTTGCGGAGATCAGAAGGTCATTGACGCCGCCAAAGCCATGTTCAAGGATTTCGCTACTGGCAACAAAAAGGCCATTCATCCGAACATTCGAGGCAGCGTCTATGCAATTGTTCTTCGCAACGGCGGTGAGGAAGAGTACAACACTATCCTCAATGAATACCATACTGCTCAAGACGCCGACGAGCGAAACACGGCACTTCGTAGCCTCGGACGAGTAAAAGATGAGAAGCTAATCAAACGGACCTTGGGGCTTCCCTTGAGTGACGAGGTGAAAGGTCAAGATTTCTATCTACCGATTGCAGGTCTCCGGAATGATGGCGTAGGCATCCAAGCTCTCTATGACTTCATGAAGGAGAACTGGACAGCGATCGAGAAGAAGTGCCCGCCAGGGCTGACGATGTTGAGCAGCATCGTGCAGATATGCACGTCAGGCTTTACGTCAGAAGAGCAGCTTAAGGATGTAAGAGCGTACTTCGATGGCAAGAGCACCAAAGGTTTCGATCGTGCTCTGGAGCAGAGCTCTGATTCGATACGGGCGAAGGCTGGTTGGCTCAAGAGAGATAGGAGCGATGTGGAGCAGTGGTTACAGGCAAACGAATACCTGGGCAAGGGAAACGGGAAGCTTTGATCTCTCACGGAAAGGCGGATAGCAAAACGCAAAAAGCGTATAGCTGGGGTTATTCTATAGCTGTAGCTCTTTGCAAAATTCCTCAAAGCTTGGTGCTAGGTAGCAAGAATTTAAGCTCTACAGTTTCCCAAGACCATATCGGTAGCTAAAAAAGCGAGGGTATCTTGTCATCCCACCTCTATTTCCTACCATGGCGCCAAAGCTCAAGCAAATCCCATGCTACATCAATTCATTCCGTTCACACATAGGATTACGATCTCCTCCCTTATGTGCTCCCTTCCAAGGGCTCGACACGAGTCAATTCCTCCACATCGGTCACACGATCCTCGATAGAAATCCCAGCCTGCGTCCCCTGATCCCGCCTCAACCCCATCTCCACATCAGCCACACGCCTACGATCCTCCTTCTCTTGCTTTCTCTGCTGATGGTACGCAGCGCCCGCATACCCCGCACCAACCACCCCCGCTGCAGCTCCAAGCATATTGGCCGCATCCACCAATGTTAATTCGTCCACTAGCTCGGTCTCTGGTGTCGACTGAGCTCGTGGTCTCGTTGAGATCGCTGTGCGTTCATCGGCGGGAGGCAACTCTGGGTCGTGAAGCTCAGACACGACCACGACGCTGCGACGGACTTTGAGGTTGTGGGAGGATGGCCAGCGGGTTAGGCGTGGTGGAGACGGGAGAGACTGCGGGGTCGAGACGTCTTTTGTAGTGGGGATGGTAGGATAGAAGGAGGGTTTCTCGTCAAGGAGAGGGAGGGAGTCTGAGGAGAGGGTGGTGTAGTTTCGGGTCTTGGAGATGCCGAAGCAGGTGAGGGAGCGGAAAAAGGTTGAGAAGGTGCGGCGGCGGGAGGGATAGTGGGAAGGAGACATAGTCCAAGGAGAGTAGGAGTCCTTGACGTAAGGAAATGCTGATCAATGTGGAATGTATGGGCCTTGTGAGTACAAAGCAGAAAGAGATGGCTCGCCTAGGATATCGGGAATAGAGGAAGGGAAGCGTTGAAGGAGAGAAGTCAGCACGGAAGCTGAATTATACGACAGGTCGCCTGGCTTATGTGAGGGTGTCAGCTCAGCCCTGTGCAATGGTTGGAGGACTAACACATTAAGGCGTAGAAGGTGGGATGGATGGGCTGATGCTCTTGGCGGCTGTGCTTTCTTACCGCAGCATCTGAAACATGATCACCTCTTCGTGGTTCGTATGGTATTCAGCCATAGGAATGTCTACCCTTTCGTTACAGACTATCGGTTCAGAGCCAATGTGAAAAGACTGTTGCACGTATAATCGTTTTCAAGCAGTGTCAATCCATGGGCATCACGTGCGTCAAGTCGCTTGAAAAATTATGTGATTGGCTGCATTTTCGCTTAACAGATCGTTGAGAAATTGACCGAATGGGCTAGCGCAGTGATCTGAGGGGCTCCCGCTAGCGTCATATTGAAGTACATAAACAATGCCTCTTACTCTAGTACACTGACCAACTACAATTCACTCTGCAACGTAAAAACATGCTTGTACGTAATCACGACACCAAGTTGCAGCTTTAATTGTTCATTGAAAGCCAATTGCGAAGTAACAAACGCTCTCCTAAACCCAATTGTCCAGCAGCGACTCAATCGAAAAGCCCTCTTGACGGATTTGAGACTCCAGTCATGTCCTCTATCACGAGCGCGGAGCAGCGTGCTGCATTGCTCAAGGAGCTGGCTCGCGATTTCAACCGTACTCGAACCTCCTTCGGATCCTCGCAGAGGTCTCAGCGTACCAACAGCCCCGATACCACTACCACCAGCTTCGATCCCAAAGGGGAAGGATGCCTCGAATCGACGGATCTCAACATCATGACTCCTCTAAAACAGGTCAACACGGCGCAGAACTTGCCGGAATTACGCGCAAGTGCGCAGAGATACAACATTTTCGCTCCTCGTCAACCGCGGTCAGAGCCCGACTACGCTATCAACACGTCAGCCCTCGGTCGAGCCTTCCCCGACTTCACCCAAGCAGGTCCTTCTGATTCCGACGACGGAAGCCGATCCGTCGAGACCGGTCGCGCCCACAGCAGAGCCAGCAACGGGACGATCGGCAAGCTAGGGCGATCAAGTACCCGCTCCCAGAACTCAGCCATGAGCGTAGCCAAAGATAGCTTTAATCCTACACCTCCAATGACTATCAACGACAACCAATCACCTATCATTAAACCACATCCAATAAACAACCCCAGGGTGAGGAAAAGCCTCAACCCCGCTCGAGAAGAACAAAGCCAGAACAGCCAGTCTCGAACTGCCTCAGGCTTGCAGAATCCAATTAAAGCCGTCCCACCACAGATGGCCAAGACCCGAGACAATGGCTCCGGTAGCAGCAGGCAGAGCAGTTACATGGCCCGTGCCGTCAATGGAGCACGCATCTTATCCGAGAAGGACGTCTCCACTATCAGCGAGGAGCGTCCTCCAACCGTAGACTTGACCGTTAGAAGCAGCCGCTTCGGCGGTACAAGGAAACAGAAGCCCTCGACAGGCGAGGTACTACCAGTCAGATTCAGCTCGAAGCAAGACTTTGTGCAGACGCTTCCCAAATCCAACTTGACAAACACGCAAGGGCAACATACGCAGGAGACGGCCACGCCCACTTATGGTACTCAGCAATCGTTCGCGGTACCGAACATGCCGAACGTCAACGAATTGGTCTCTGGTGTTTATGAGGATGGCAGACTCGTCTTCTCTCGCGACAGCGCGGCTCGAGCATCACGAGGTTCCAACGTACAGCAGCGTCAGACCAGCCGACCAAATCTGGTCCATGTCGATGACATTGCTGTTGACGACGAAGAGCAAGATATTTACCTCGCGCTGAAGTTGGCCCAGGATAAGGTAGCTGACCTTGAGCGAGAACGTGCTGAGACGGAAGTCTTCATTCAAGAGTTGCAAAACACGAACCGAGTGCTTGAATCTGAGAAGGCACGCCAACGGCTGCAGCGGAGTGATAGTGCCATTGGCATGACCGATGGTGCAAGTGATGGTGGTGATGACATGGGCAGTGGTCGCCGAAAGCTACTAATCGAGAAGAACCGTGAGTCTCCTTCAGCATTATCTGGTCAATGTGCTACGACTAACTGCTCCCTAGGCCTTGAGTCTTCTGTACGTGCTTTGCAGAGCCAAGTCGCGTCCATAGACCGCCATGCAGCCGTCTCTGAGACCGCCTTACGCAATGTCACCAACGAACGAGACTCCGCGGTATCACAGCTTGGCGTTGCCTTCTTTACGATCGAGCAGCTTAAGACTGACAATGCAAACCTATCTGACGAGAACCAGGCCCTCAGAGAGAAACTTGCTGCCGTCCAAGATGCCAAGGAGAAGCAAGTCCGCCATGCTACCCCGAAAGCTGACGGAGGCTCTTCACGTCAGGACCGAAGCCCTGAGAAATCTCTCAGTGCCAAACTATCCGTGTCAAATACTGACACAAGCAAACCCAGACGCGGGCAGACAACGAATGCGCCACAGCTCTCAAGCTTTGAGCAGTTCAAAGCCAAGCTAGCCATGAGGCAGGCCCAGAGAGAAGCACAAGACTCGGCTGCTGCTCAGGGCAGTCTAAAGCCTACAGGGCAGCGTGAAGCATCAGATGATAAGGCTAGTCGTCAGTCCGGTCATCAAAAGCGGATCGCTACCGACGAGCCTCATCCCACAGACCTTTTCCCGCGTGATCAGCAAGTTCAGCGGCCAAGTCACTACCAGCCTAGCCAGTGCAGCGAAGACTCTGACAGAGACGATGTCCACAAAGAAAGCGTCCTTTTCGAGGCCCCACCGTTATCACGAGAGCAATCAGGAGGTGGAATGCCGGCTCCGACAAATGAAGACGCCAACCAAGATCTCACTTTCCTAAGCTTCGTCGAAGTAAGTCTTCATAATCGTGACCTCACGATCACCGCTAATCATGCTGTGTAGTCGGATGAGGTAGCCAACTTACGCCAGGCTCTGGAGCACGAACGCGTCGAAGACAAGCCTGGAAAGCCTGCCAAATGCCAGGTCCCCAAAGTAGACGATCATACCGAGCAGGCTCAAGCGATAGAGACACGCCTAGTATTATCTGACACTAGTCTCTGCCGGAAACCTTCTCTAAAGGAAAGTACCCGTAAAGTAACTGATCCGATGGACATCACCGGCCGATCGTGGGTTACAGCGGACGATACGCAGCAAAGCAAGAAGTCCATCACCGAGCACAACCGTAGGCATTCAGAGACTTCTGTCCCAGTTAAACGTAAGCAGCAGCGTACGCGACAAGTGGACAACATGAAGTCCGCTTTTATCTTGCCAGACATTACCATCCGCCACCCTTCTTCGGGACCGATACGCCAGGTTTCAGCAGGTGCTGAAGCGGTACTTGACGACATCAAATTTCACAATGGCCAAAACTGCACCGTTTGCCACCAGCTGATCAGTCGAGACGAGGATCATCATCACCAAGGAGAGACGAAGCGGACCATCAAGGTCCCAAAACCTGTACCCGTATCACAACGTATGCCAGAGCCCGACGTATACAACGAAGAACCTACAATCCGACCGTCTCAACCACCAGCTCACGCTCTCGCTAGCGTCATAAAATGCCTAGAAGATGAGCTTCGTCACCTGAAGATGAAACTTAGCCAGTATCAGGACCTGTACAACAGCCATGATGCGGCCATCAGCAGACGTCAACGCAAGGACTGTGGCAAGAAGATCGACGGCTTATTGAAAGACGTTGATGTCAAAGCCGATCAGATCTATGCCCTCTACGATGCTCTTGAAGGTCAAAAGGAGAATGACCATGAGATGACTGGGCAAGAGTTCGACGAGACATTGCAATCCATCGGGGTCGACCCGGCTGAGATCAGTGTTCGTGATGAAGAGGCAGATGAAGTACCTCGACCAAAGACTCGTCACCCGTGGGACCTTGAGAGTAGTGACGAGGAAGAACTACCTTGGGAAGGCATTGAGTCCACTGGTACCGGCAAATTTGCCAACGGCGTGCAGGGCCAGCCGCGAAGCTTGTCTGCTTGAATCACCCTAGGAGTTACCTTATGTTTGCATTCACCGGCGTTTGGCCTCCATGCTACGGGTTCCGACATTTTCGCTTCTCAACGATACCCTTAGTCTTATTCACAATGTCTGCATTCATTCTTACCCTACCTCTCGATATCACGGCCTTCAGATTCGCCATCCTCCGACAGGGATTCTATTGTGACTGACCTTTGGTGCTATGTCCAATAGTCGATCTCTCAACGGAAGATGTTCACTGTAGCGCGACGACACGTCTATCTACTTACTCTACCTCTACCTCTGGATGAAGAACTCCACATCGACTGACTTCGGTGGATGTCTATGGATTGATCTTCCTGGTTGTACTCCATCCTGCTGTGTACATAGCGTCTTCTTCTTTCTGTACTTTCTTTCTGTGGCCTGGGTTGGGAACATGCTCTTCTGTTGGGTTTTCAAAGCGTGCATGACTAGGTGTTTTTACTCAGAAGTAATGACAATACTTCGAAATTCAATCGCTCCCCATCAGTGACATAGCCGCTTCGACTCACCAGTTCCAGGGCTGACTGGCCCAAGAATCAGCCGCTTTACATGCTAGTAGTCTGACAGTTTGGCATTGACCTGAAAGATCAGTGCCGCCCAATTGCCAAAGCGGCAAACATTTCTGCGCATGAGAAGGCAACAAGGGAAAGGGTTTCTGCAATGGTCGAGCACCCACTGTTGCCAACGACATAGTGAAACAATAGCAGGAATCTATCGACCCGGTGCGTATGAGGCACCTCCAAATGGTTTCAAAGTCATTCTGAGAGTCTTTACTCAAGATGCATTGGAATGGCAATTCTTCATATGGAAGCGGGTATCTAAACCAACATCGCAACGCCATCGCTATGCAACCCAAAGCTTGAGATCGGTATTCAAAGCACATCATCCGTCTCCCTCGCTCCATCGCCACCAGCCACGGCGGCAGTAGCTGTAGCAATCTCTCTACTATCAGCTGACAGATCTCTCTGCGCCACCTCCTCCGCGACAAACACCCCAAGCCCAGAGAAAGCCTCGAGCATCGTCCGGGCATAGTACTCCCGAATATCATACCCTCCAGCCGTAAGCTGCGAATCCGTCTTCAACCGCTCAAGCCATGGGTGCTCGTAATCTTCTTGTAGCATATAGTAGTCTTTTTCGAGAGTCATCCCGCCAAAGGGATCGTACGGCTTGTCTGGCTCAACCTCCTCCACAGGCTTCAAACCTTCAATCGTGAATGCAACACTCGCAGCGCCATTGTCGGCTTTAAGGACATCGTTGCGGGCTTGGCTCTGTTGCTTCAGCTGCGCCAACCGTGCTTTCTCGCCTCGCGCCGAGCTCTTCTTGAGCTGCACTTTCTGCGTCTCCTGCACTATCTGGTCTGCGTCGCCTTTGCCCTCCGCTAAGCGATGGATAAGCTCCCGCTTCCCTTCTTCGCGTTCGCGGCGCTCGTCTTCCTCTTCCCGCATGGCTTCTGCTCTTCGGATCTTGGCTTGCTCCTTTTGCGATGCGAGCTGCGCTTCTGCATTCGCGGACTCTTGTTTCTGGAGGGTCTTGTTTCGGGAGATGGAGCTTGCGTTCTGTTTCTCGTAGGAGGAGAGTTTGTCCTTGGTGGCTTTGACGTCGGTGTTGTAGAGCAGGTTGAATGTCATGGTTTCGACTTCCTCTAGGTAGTTGTTGTATGCTAGTAGTGTGGTGAACTCATCTTGGCGGCGGTTCATTCTATTCTCAAAATATGAATTAGTGTTCGTTCTTGCTCTCCGACGTACGTTGTGTATATAGGGCTTACACGGCAGCAACCTCCCTCCTGATATCGACCTCCCTCTCGATCTTGAGATCCTCAAATGTCTGCTTCCTGAATTGTTGCTTCCGTATCGTACGCGCACAGCCGGCCACGGGGCAGGGGGCTGGGCCCCGGGAGAATATGCGGTCGACGCAAGACTCGCACATCTTGTGGTAGCATACTGGACTGACAAGGAACCGCATGTTCTGGTTGAGATAGCGGGAGGATTTGCAGATGGGGCAGATGTCTGATATGGTTTTCAGTTAGGGTGAGATAAAGCGGAGCGGGAGACAGGCGGACTGTTGGGCTCAACGGTCAGATCGTGAAGAAGAGAAGTGAGCTCACCGTCATCTTCGGATTTCTTTGGTAGGCTGTTGCCATTTTGGGTATTTGCTCTCGACATTATGAGAAGTGAGGATGATGATATCGTTGATGGGGTGTGGTCAAGGGGGGGCTGACTATCTCGCCTAAGTCCTCGCCTACACTTGCCCATGAGACTTCGCCCGCTTCTACTATCAACGACATGCTTACATGAAAACATTTATTCATCTTCTAAGATGGCAGCGGTCAAGGACAAGTTCGATGATGTCGAACGGTGTCGTCTGCAGCTAGAAGAGAGCGTCGCCAAGCTTCGAAAGTCACTCCAGTATTGGCAAACATGGGAGGCAGAGTACGAGGGGCTAAAGGAAGAGGTCCTGGGGCTTGGCGAGGAGCATACGGAGGCTGAGTTGGTAGATTGCCGTTTCTCGAGGCTATTCTGATGGAAACGCTCACAGAGTACTAGGTGCAAGTCGGAGAAGATTACGAAGGCACTGTACTGAATGACAAAGGTACGAAATCGGCGACCTTCCCTGCAGACGATTTGGGACTAAGAGATAGTAGAGGTTAACTTATTACTCAACGGTCCGGATGGAATTCCTCGTAGCGGCAAGCAAGTTGTGCACCTCTTATCGAAGCGGATAGACTGTAAGCATGAGAGATCCGTACTTGACCGCCCCAAGCTTACTTGCCGGAGACGTGCAGGAAAACGTCAGGTCAGTCGACAAACAAATGGTGTTGGCACAACAAAAGCTTGCAGTATCAGAGGTAGTCACGCGGCCGGAAGCAAGGGATGAGGATGGATTACCCCTTACGGAGATACGGGAAGAGCTAGACGATGAGGGAAATATCATCTGTATATGCCCAAACCACAGTTCTTTATCTCATTGGTTGACCTTCGTCATAGCTAGTTCCTCTACAAGGACGGGAGATACCGGGCCTCAAGTGGTTGAGGCGCTGCGCAAAGCTGGAGTGAAAGAACTCTCAGAGACCTTAGCATCCCAACCCTCGACGTCAAATTCACCGAAAGACCGCGTTACAGAAATCCAGGACAACAGTCCAGCATGGGCAATCGATGTACCACAGACAGACACCGAGGAATGGCAAACGACCAAGAACGAAGTGAACAGGCTACCAGAGCATGCAGCCAAAATCATTCTCAACAAAGACGATGTGAGGCCTCTGGGTCGTAAAAAAAGTGTAAGCTTCGCCGAAGGGACTAAGACCAAAGACTCGACGATATCAAGGAAGCGACTACCACACCCTCTGTTCGCCAAACCAAAGCCTGCTCCAGCTGCCTCGAAGACCGAAACCATTGCCGAAGTCAAGGCCAAAACCCCAGAAGGCCAGCTGAGCTCTCTTCTACATGCAGAATCAAATATCCTTGCAAGTAGAGGAGTTTCCAGCTCAGATCCAGACTTTGGTACGTCTGTTATCCCCGACAAGGAATCGCCCGAAGATGCGGCCATGCGTCGGCAGATGCTCCAATACAACATGCAGGAAGTCCGATCTGTTGTTGCGGAGATCGAACTCGACGAACAAGGCGAAGGCAGCACGCCGCCTTATTCGAGCGATGAGGACGAAGACGACTACGACAGTAGTGTCGAAGAGGAAGAGGACGAGCATGGCCGGGCAACGAATGTGCTGCTCGGCGACGAATACATCAAGGAGATGCAAGCTTTAGAGAACAGGCTAGATGCTTCGCTGATACGCAATGTCGGCCCAGAAGCTACAAATGAAACTTCACTTTCACACAGCGCAGACGGAAAGCTACCCGAATCGCAAAGTAGAAACGCTTCGGTTGCGTCGTCGCCAGTACCTACAAAAGGCGTTCGCTTTGCCGACAAGGTTGATATACAAGAGGCACCAATACTGAACGACTCAACTAATAGTTCAAACACTACAACCGCAAGCACCGGAACAACAGAGACGGTGGCGCCCGCTCCAGGTACCGATAAGAAGAAGGTATCGCGCTTCAAAAGTGAACGGGCTACTAGCACGTTTGCGGCATCCAGACCCCCTGAAGCGGACACTATCGCGGCGGCAAACGCTCCCATCTTGAGTCGAGTCATCGAGCACACTCCCTCATCTACTCTTTCAAGTACCGGACCCCACCTCCCACCAGCAATCCCATCCTTACGCCCCCCTCGACCCCCCCCAAACGGTCCTTCAGATCGTACTCTTGCCGAAAACATTATTGAGCGGCCTTACACGACGATAGCAAACCCTGACACAACACCCCAAGAGCCGGACGAATTCGACCCTGCGCTACTCCACCAAGAAGCTACGACAGAGTATCACCGCCAACGGAACCGCATGATTTACCGACAAGGTGGATTTCTCCCTAAGGAGGAGGATGAAGATGAGGTCCTTTTAGATGCGGAAGGGGAAGAGCAGGGACGGAAGGTAAGTCGCTTCATGGCTGCTAGATTGGGGAGGAAGTGAGCAGGAGCCTTTGCTGTTATAAGACGGTAGTATTCGTTCTTTGATTATATGATTACTCGTCACGAACATCCTCATCCCTCCATACCAACTCCGCCTTCCAGAACTCTCCCTCGTTTTTCTTCCCAGCCCCCATTTCTTCTTATGCAGCTCTGTGCATCATTAAGCGTTAAACCCCCCCTTCTGCACCATGAACAGGAATTTCAGTGCTCTTTGGCGTCAAAGCCAGATGAGATGGCGCAGCTTTGCGTCCATGTGCTGTCTCATCCCCGCACTCTCGAGTTCCGAGATCAAAAGCACCGCACTTGGCAGTCGGTCAGGAAGGCTCTCTGAAGCTGTGCTCGAGACCATGGGCTGGGCTATTTCGTTTCACCTTCTACATTCTTGGGGCCTCGATTGAAGGAGGAGGAGGAGGAGGGACACAAGGGGATGGGCGGGTCAGGGACGTTCAAGCAAGATAGGGAGAGCAACCCAGCTTATGGGTGGGAAAAAGCGGGTGCTGGCATAGAATGTTGCTCTTGTAGGTATCCTAGAAATTCCGATCAAGTGACACAAATACTTTGACGGCATGTTTGTTCGGTCTACGGTCCCTCAGTGGTCATCCAGCCCATGGTAAAGCTGTAACCACGTTTCTCCATCAAGTGCCAAAGATGATGCACGAGAGACGTCAGATGGCGATTGTCTTCTACATCGAGGGAGTGATTGTCGCATCCGCTGAGTGCAATGACGACATAGCGAGAGGATCTTCTTTCTGTGCATGCCATTCTATTAGTGTAACATCTTCACCGTAGTGGACATGCTTGTAGCTTCCAGAATCCAGATGTTCGATTAATCGCTAAACACACCCAATGTGGTCTAGGGGGGTCTGATGATCGGCCCAGGCAAGCCCCTGCATGAAGCTGAAACATGCACCTTACCGGCTCTTTCCCTCATTGACTGCCCGATCCACCAAGGCCATCCATTGTTCCTTCACCCCGCTGTTGGTAACATACGTTCACCCTGCCGTCACTACAGCTGCTGCTTGACGACATGAGGTGGATTCTGCATGCACCATGTGAAACACTCTCATTCTGACAGCTTCTCGTAGATCCTCTCTGTTCTTTCTCATTCCCTCTACTCTACTTGGTCTCACACCTGTTCACCGTTATTACATCTCCCTTCCTTTCCTTCTCATACCCCTCTCCACCTTTCTATTTCCTCCCCCTCTTCTTGGAGCTCTTTGCTTGTCTTTCCACAAGAAGAAATCCTCATCTTCGAGTCCTGATAGCAACAATGGAGCGTTCAAAGAAACCCTCTGCTATCCCTGTCTCCCCAGTCTTGCCCACCCCTCAGGTCTCCATCTCGGATGACAATGACCGTGTGTCTGCCAGCTTGCCCACCGGCGAGCGAGTCGAAGTGCTCCTCCATGGCGCCACTGTCATATCCTGGAAGTCCGCGAATGGCAAGGAGAATCTGTTCCTTAGCTCAAAGGCTCACCTAGACGGGTCAAAGCCTGTGAGAGGAGGGATTCCAATCGTCTTTCCCGTAAGCTTGTCTTTCCCACGTGATATATCGCCAGACTCTCACCGTGTCCTGACTGACTGTTGCTCCCCTTCCCGTAGGTCTTCGGCCCGCCGTCAAAAGACCACGCAACAGGCAACCTACCCCAACATGGCTTCGCGCGCACATCTCGTTGGGAGTATCTCGGGAAAACCTCGTCCGAGTCCTCCACGCTCCCCAACAACAGCGGCGACTCGTCCGTCAAGCTCGACTTTGGCCTCTCCGACAGCATGATCGGCGATGCGAAGTGGCCCTACCAGTTCGCCCTGACGTACTCGGTCACACTGAGCCCGAAGGATCTGGAGACGACGCTGGTGGTAAGGAACACGGGGACATCGAATTATGATTTCCAGACCTTGTTCCACACTTACTTGAAGGTCGATGTGAGTTCATGCATCATACAAAAACCCTTTACCGCTTCATCGCTTTACAGACTAGGAATCATTTCGCTTGATTACCGCTGTACTGCTTTGCAGTGCAGGAATTACTTTGCTTGATTCCCGCTTTACCGCTTTACAGTCTCGGAATTCTTTTGCTTTGGGAAGATTACTAACATTGTCCCCTGCAGGACATTTCCCGCGTCTCAATCCACGGCTTAGAAAAAGCCTTCTACAAAGACAAAGTCCGCGGCGCCGAAGCCGACGCAGCCAACGAGCCCATCTCCATCAGCTCCGAGGTCGATCGCGTGTACGCCGCTCCCTCAAATCAAGCGATCACAGTCTCCGAAAAGGGCGCAGGTGGCTTCGAGGTGACTCGCGACATGCTTCCGGATGTGGTTGTGTGGAATCCGTGGATTGAGAAATCAAAGGGGATGGCTGACTTTGGGCCGGAGGAGGGGTACAAGAACATGGTTTGTGTGGAGGCTGGGAGCGTGAATGCTTGGAATACTCTCGAGGCGGGGGATGCGTGGGAGGGGGGACAGAGGATGAAGACTCTGTGATGCGGTGGATGATTACGATGCGATGAGGCTATCACGCAAAAGCGAAGAGTTGGTGCACAGTTTCTTGGCACTCCTGGAACTCGACGTGTTGACGACTTTACGATGGGTAGGATGACCAATAGAAGCCCATAGCTGAACAGGCAAACCGTCAAAACATTTATCTTGCTCCATTAAATCATCATCCCACAGGAGGGTATGAAGAAGCCATTTTTACATATTTGTGACTTGATACACCCCTTACAAGAGTACTATACCAACGCAAGGGATCAAGGACGATGCCTCCTTTTCCCCACCAAACACCATGCTGTGCCCGCTGAAGCGATTTCAGAAATGCTGCCAAACGCGCTATGCTAACCGGCCACTGCTCCCTCGGCCTAGCCCCGTGGGTGGCGCATGCCTGCTTCGTGCACCTCCAGGATCGAATCGAAGAGAACCCCGGCGACTGCTCGCTCCTCCTCCGGCCTCAGCGTTACCTGTCGGACCTCTCCCAGAAAGGTCCCGAGCACGTCCATGATCCGCTGGTACGCCGACTTCCTCGGTGAAGGGCCGGGGACCACTCCTGGCGAGGAGGCGGCAATCTGAGTTTTGGTGGGCTTCTTGGGGGTTGTTATCGTTGGGATATCTCGGTCGGGATTGCGCATCGCCTGATCCCGGCTCGGTGCTGGGGCAGGTATTCCGTGAGCAACGCGTGCTACACTTTTCTCTCTCTTTTTCTCTTGCTTGGCGTACGGCGACGAGCGAACGGGACTATTGTTTGCGGAGCGGGTGTCGAGGAGGATACGGTCGTCTTCTGTGATGTCGTCCGGCTTTCGCGATTCGACGACAACCTGACACTGTTGGGCACGGGTGCTGCTCCTAAGTCTTTTTACGGACGTGGTCGACGTGGAGCCTCCGCGTTTGCGCTTCTTCGTTTTGTGTGTTGTCTGCGGATCGCCTTTTGTACGCTCTGCTTGTGAAGTGGCTCTTTCTATGTCAGCGGCCAGTTGTGCGGAAATCTCCTCGTCGTCGTTAGAATACTGGCTTGACCGGCTGAGGAACGAGTCCATTACTCGGCTCGTCGAATCCTCATCCTCTGCTGTTGCGTCTGCTGACTCTGCGTGTGTTGTAGCTTGAGGTGCATCACCCGTAGGGCGCGATTCTTGTTCCACTTTCGAGCTTGGTGGTGGCTCTGGAGAACTTGGTACCACAAATTCCGTTTGAGGTCTATGATCGTCCACGCCGCCCTCTGGGCTGCTACCTCGTAGTGGCTCCGCAGGCGCATCGACGAAGACATCGAAGTCGGAGAATACCTGCATTCCACTATTTCCACTAGTATTTCCATCTTTCTCTGGCACGCCTCGCTGTTTCTGACTGTCGACGACTCGTGCGGCCTCTACATGATCGCTAGTTACAACATTGCGATCATCCACAACTTCGGCAACTTGTTGCTCTTCAAGGTACCGACTCTGATTTAGGGTCTCGGCTTCAAGATCTCTATTCCCTTGGATCCGGAGGTCATCTTCCATAACAGCTGCAGACGCTTCCTGACTAGCTTGCTTTGGAAAAGCAGCTGCCAGTGACGGAGCGTCCGGAGGCGACGAAGGTGGCCCGCCATCTGAGAGAGGATCAGAGGAGTACTTCCTACTCGACCGAGGCGTAGGCGAGGATCCCAAGAATTCCTCCAGGTTTCCATCAATGATTGGCAGTATTGGGCTGGTTTGATCATCAGGCTCCATGGGCCCACGACTTTGACCGCTTAAGCCTAAATTAAGCCGTGGGAGTCCTTGATCCTTCTTACGACCATTTGATTGAGGGCTTGAGCCGAGTTTAGGAAAGATGGCGGCGTCGTGAGTTTGTCGTTCTTTGATCTCCATCTGATGGTCGGTTAGCAGCTGAGAATCGGTATCATCGAACGCGAGAGGAGAGGAGTCAATCGGCGCGAAGTGTATTTGCGAATCATTGTGTCGCAATCGAGCTTTCGATGGAGTCTTCGAGATACGATTCGCTATCGTTCGTCGTAGGGACTTTGACTCGGAGCTGGTGGTTTGACGGCGTGGACTGCGTATAGTTTTTGACGGAGTGATGCACCCTTGAAGTCTTGGCCAGACGCTGGCAGCCTTTGCAGGAGTCCAAGCTTGTACCTGCTCGTTGTCTTCCTGACTAGCTTGTGTCTCTACAAAGTTGAAGGGCGATGACATAGCCTTTCTCGTGTCAGTCACGTCGGAGATGCTGGCTCGTGTGCTACCTACCTCCGTCTCATCCTCGTATGGAAATGTAGGAAGTTGAAGCTCTGTCACCTTGCTGAGTCTTGATAGAACCTTCCGCAGGTTTTCGGGGTACTCCAATTGTTCCGCGCCACCGAATGTGGTATTCCATAATGCTATAGCATCATTTACGATCGGTCTATGCCGGCTGCTCAGGCTTGAAGTGATGAGAGCTTCAACTTGTGTAAGGGTAGCTTGATTGTGAGGCAGGGCATGGATGGCTGCCCTACAAGCAGCCCATAAGGCCCGGATCTATGATGTCTTAGTCCTGATGTATCGCAGTCGGTTGGCGCTTACCGTGCCATGGACCTTTTCAAGCTCGGTCCCAACAGCGAACCCTGCCAGAATACCTTGCTGATCTTCTATCCAAGATGCAATCCCTCGCTGCATGCGTATCAACATCACACGTTTAGCGAAATCTGGGGCTGATGTCAAAAGAGATTCCACAGCATGCAGGAAGTCGGCCGTATAAGTCGTTCGTGTCGATGCATGCTCCTCGTATGCTTTCAGAAGGCCGCACTCGACCATTGAGTAGAACTTGTCAAAGGGGTCGAAGGGGCCAGCCTTTTGGTTGATTGCAGAGATACCCCAAAGGAGCTTGCGTGCTCGATCCAGTGTTTGCTGTGAAGTTGGCCACGTGATATTCTGGGTAACGGTAGTAGTGTATGCAAGGAATGACTCAGCACAAGCAGTGGAAAGTTGATGCTGTATAGAAGCAGAAAGGGGCTCAGTCAAGATGAGGATAACGCCACCTTCGCCGGTCTCTTCTCGTAAAGCTTTGCACACGGTGGCGAATAGCTTTTGCCAAGTCGAGATCGTATCACTAGAATGGTGTTGGATAGCGACTTCGAGGATTCTGGCCATGTCTCTGAATTCATGACCAGCCAATTCAGGACTATCGCTGTTAGAATCACCCTGCCTAGGTTGTCCTAAAGCCGACACGGTAGCTTCAGCGATAAGGCGCCATAATATAAATCTTACCCGAGAGTCTGCAGAATCTCCCACGGAGACCAGTGCTGTGAGTTCGCGCAGTATCCGAAGCTGTGACTGCCTAGAGGAAGTCGAGCTCAAAGCCACTTGCAACAAGCTCTTAATAGTGGGCGTAATGATGGGCGTAGCTGCATCATCGGCGGTGGAGGTAGTCAGGAGCCGAAGTAAGTGAATCGTTGGAGAACCTAAGGTGTGCTGATGTCGAACAGACCGACTCGATGGTGTCTCGACAGCTTCAAATTGATTGGGGGAACTTTGGAGCAAGCGTTGCTCGTTCAGAGGTATTAGTCCGACATGGTCGATGGCCTCCTGGATTAGAGTCTTGAATTTCGCGATCGCTATGGCCGATTCGGTCGCTGACAGGTTTGGCTGTTGTAGGTACGCTTGGACCCAAAACAGGTAGATCGTGTTGAGCGTGTGGGCAAGAGCAGTCATAGTCTCCAATGATACTCTCACCTCTTGCTTACCAGCCTCAGCCAGTGACATGGTAAAGCTTCGCCAGGCGAGCACTATAGGCGACTTCTCTGGCTCGCTTGAAGGCCATGGCGCGAGATGAGCGAGCTTGCCAAGTACGAGCAAGACTCTATCGGCCCTTGACCGAATCCATCTTGCGTCCAGGCAAGGAAGCTCCTCTGCCTTGAGGAAACCATTGGCGTTCGCTCTGTTCTCATTCCATGGTATCGGCTGCTCACTGTGAAGCAGCGCCGCTAGAATCTCACAGGCCCTATTGATGTCTCTTTTCGTGCTTGTGAAGCTTTCCGGCATAATCTGCTCAACGTAGTGATCCCAGTAGAGGTCCAATTGTGCATATGTGGCTAGGGGCCGAAAAGCGTAGTACAGCAGATTGCAGTAACTGGATTGAGCAATCTGTTTTGATTGCTTGGAACTTTTGTCGCCACTTTTGCGACTCAATTGAGCTACGATGGGCTGCCGAAGCATCTTGACCATTTGTGGAGCGGTTGATGCCCCTGGCTCAACCACAAAGACAAGACGGTTCCAGGCGGTCATGGCTAGGAGCTTGATGTGCGCTTCGTTGGAGTTGAAGCACTTTTGAATTACCAGAAGCCAAGGTTTGAGATAAAGCCAGCGCTCTAACTTGTGTCGGCGATTTCGCAGGAGAAGAATTACCACGCTCCAGATCTGAGGAACATGCACACCTTCCTCTTTCGAAGCTGTCATGGCATTGAGACGTGTGGCAAGGAAATCCACGACTGTTTGGCCTTCAGGCGACTTTCTGGCGAAGAGATCAAAGCATGCTTGCGACACAGTACTCTTGTTTCCCAGGTCAGTACCAGCATCAATACCAAGATTAATGGCAAGAGCACGTATGTCCTTGGTAGTACTCAACATGCCAGAAACAAGGTGATCGATCCAATGCTCAGAATGAGCGACCAATGAAGGTTTTGCCTGGGACAGAAGACGCTGGTAGACCCTTAGTCTCAGGCCAACAATGCTGTTGCCTTTGTGACGGTCCGTGATTCCTTCCAAGGCGGAAAGTAGGCGATTCGCTCGTGCATTCGTCATATGCTTCTCACTGAAAGTCTGCTTGGCGAGTACTTGCATATAGTGGGTGACCAGGATCTTGGGCAAGGCAGCATCCTCAATGCTGTTGATGGACTTCTCTAAGATGTATACACGAAAGTCATCGGGCAACGCATTGGCGGGTGCTGAGGTGCAAAGGAAGATAATAAGCAGCTTCAACGACTGCGATATTAGCTGGGTATCCGGAGTACCGTTGACATCGGTTGTCGCACGTGTATCCCGACATATAAAGTCCACGAAATCCGGCAGGCTGGTTCGCAAAGCTTCGGTATCTGGAACCTCGTCGTAGGCGCTCATACACCCCAGCAAAGCTGAGTATGCATCCAAGCGAGAGCTTCGACTCGCGCTTCTTAAATGCAAGATTGCAGACTGGAGCATCTTCGGAATGTTACTCGGGTCGAGAGCCGGAAGCTCGGCGAGAGGAGAGGATCTGAATGTTTCCTTGAGTATCGACTTGGATGATTTGCAATCCCGCGATGGCGGTAGCAACCGTATATTGCCTTCCGAACCGGATCGAATTCCTCTGATGGGTGTTGACTTATGGAAAAGAGGCCATGGCGAGAACTCCACCTTCTTTGTGCCCTTTCCTGATGACCCGGCAAAGTACTCGGCCGAGGAAGATGGGGATTCGTTCGGTGTATCGAGGAGGATTTGTTCGGCGAATCTAGCAAAATAGCCATTGGGACTGGAAGTATTTATTGCCGATGAGTTGCGTTCTTTGGGCGGTGTAGGAGGGCGTGTGGTGAGTGAGGTGATTCGTTGAGCAATGTCGACCATGACTGAGAGAAGTCTGCCCGCAGTATTGGAGAGCAGCAATCCATAAGCTCACAAAATACGGAATTCGAGCTAATCAATGTCAGTTATTGTTTACTCAGAGTCTCGAGACCAGCTTCGACGAATGGGGAAAGCAAACTCTGCTCACGGGGAACGAAGGTGACTTACAAGCACCCATTTGTGATATACCAGCTTGGCGCCGGGGAATCGGGAGACGCGCGACAAAGTCGCGTTGCATCAGGTCTTGGCGTTTGCGTTCTCTTTTGGGTTAAAGTGGTGAATACGTCCTATGATTGGATGGATGCATCCATGGCGCTGCCGTTCCTGTCCCGTGCGTTTCGATGCTTCCGTCTCAGACGGAGTGACAGCGGCCTTTCTACCACAGCATACAAAGTATTCAATCATACGCTCGAATGTCCGTCTCGCCGATATCTCTTCCATTGATACGTCAAAGTCGCTATGGGGAGCAGGGCTGAGACGTTGCACAAGGCTGACTCGCCACCATTCAGCCCGGACTGCCACCTCCATCTTCCATATATTCCCTTGGTCTAGAACGTTCCGTTGCACTGCGCTTACCTCTTTCCTTTCAGAATCTCTTCCTTTCCTCTGTTCGGGTTGGTTCCCCAGTATTCTCGCATTCTGAGTAGACATGGCCGGAGTGGAACTTAGCGGGACTGGTAAGGACTGATAGCAGGTTTAACAGACCAAATGCTGAACAATGCGTCAAGCAAAGCACGATGAACTGTCCAGGATAATGGATATCCTTGAAGCCGACTTTGAAGAGAAAAACCTGCTTCCACCGCGTGAGGCCTCACTCGGCAAAAGGTTGGAAGAAGGCACATTTCTGACGTATCACCTTGTCAGAAAGAAATGAGCTTCTACGCGATTTGAAGACGCTCATCCGTTCTGTCGAGGATTCGGATCACCTGTTCACTCAGACCGTGAGAACCAGGAACCAGTGAAAGCGAATGTGAACTTAAATAATGCTTGTCTCTAGGGCGTGAGAACACTCTGTCGGCACAGCTACGATGGGAACTCTTTGACGACGTCCCGAGAGGCACTAAAATGCCTTGCCAATGTTCTCTTGTTGGAAAGCAAGACCCGCCAAATTTTCGTTGATCTAGGATATCCGTCTAAAGCCACAGACAGGTTGAAGGTATATTCCTCGCTATAATGTTGTCTGGGCGTTCAGTAACTTGAGTTATGGTTAGAGTGATAATCGAGAGGACGAATTGCTCAATTCTCGAGTCCTATTTCTCATGACATATGGTACCACTCTCAATTTCCATGATCTGTTCGATGATCATCAATTAGCAGAAAGCATTGCAACTGTATAAATTCCTTACTACCTATGAGTCATGCCCCGAGGAGCTCATGGATCGCTAGAACATAACTCGGCATTCCAAGTCTTATTCAAGATCTAACTTCAAAACGCCTCCAACATTCACCGACACTCAAGCTCTATCCGAAACTCTTAAGCTTCTCTTCAACTTAGCACAATACTACCCACAACAAGCTCCTATCTTCGCGAAGAATATTCCCAACGTTCTCAAGATCCTCAGCCGAATACCGCTCCCTTCTCCGCCATTACAGCCACCACTGACATACCTAATCAACTCGTTACTCAACCTCGATCTCGAAGCTGGCAACAAACCCCTCTTCCCTAGTCCAGACCCACGATGCAACGTCAACCGTCTCATCTCCATCCTCGAAGCCGCCGTTCGCAGTTACAAAGAAGAGCAATTAGAAAGTCTCGCCACGCCTCTTCTCGCCCTGCTTCGACGAGTCTACGAGCTTGCTCCCCCACCAGTGGCATCTCGTATGCAGACCCTGCTCCTCCCCTCCAACGAGGAGCGTGCCCAACCTCTCGGCCGCGCGGAGACCTTAGCTGCATACCTCCTCCGTCTCTCCACCTCTCCCGTAGCTCCAAACCTCCGTGAAAGCATCTCGAGCTTGATGTTCGAGTTGTCGGATAAAGACGCCACTAGCTTTGTGCGGAATGTGGGCTACGGATTCGCTTCCGGCTTTCTGATGACGCACGATTTGCCCATGCCGGCTAATGCGACTGAGGGATGGAGCACGGGTGAGAGCGGGGAGAAGATGGAGGATATAGGGGAGAAAGTGACGAATGTGGATGGCAAGGAGATTAACCCTGTGACCGGACAACGAAGGGATATGGAGCCTGTGGATCAGGGGCCGGAGATGACGGATGAGGAGAAGGAGAGGGAAGCTGAAAGGCTGTTTGTTCTCTTCGAAAGGTGAGTGAACCGCATCTGATTATTGTGGAAAGCATGTTAATGCTCTTCGGTCGCAGATTGAAGGCTACAGGGGTTATGAATGTTGTGAATCCGGTTGAGAAAGCTGCTCGGGAAGGGCGATTCGAAGAGATAGAGTGAGGAGATAGTACCTGCATCTATGTGTCACAGGTGACTTCTTCTCTCGCATTGATCTAGACATAACATCATGTTGAGTTCTGTTCGCTCAGCTCTCCTACTCTAATCGTCAAAGGATGACTGTCTCATTTTCGAGTCTTCTCTAGCCCTTTTGCCGGCGACCAAAACCTCCAGATATTTTTTACGATGCCGTAGCGATGAGCTAGGCAAAGCCTCGTTCAAGAGAACCTACCCCAAGCCGAAGCAAATCGACTTAAAACTAAACAATCGACCGGCGATATGACTAGTCCAGATCAGGACATCATCTGTAAGGTGGAAGAGTCCCTTACCTGGAAAACAGACTTGATTCACTATGCTTCCGACAAAGCCTGCAAGAAGAGCCTCGTTGCGCTCTGAAGTGGAACAATATGGAAAGATAGATCACCAGTAAGCCTGCGATCGGCCCACGCATTTTTGACAGAGAAGTTTAAAAATCCCAATTTGATAACAGTTGTACCCTGCTGAGGCTCCACAAGGGGTTTGTTTGTTATTGGCTCTCGCGTGTTCGACAAAGATGTCAAAAAACCCAAATCTGATGTTTGACAAGGCTTGCTGAAGTTCAGAGGGAGCCTGCCATTGGGTCACGCGTGTTCGACGGTGGAGACTTTAAAATCCCCTTATCGACATAGCTGGTAACAATCAGGTGGTCTCACCTGACCACACTCTTGGAAACACAGCTCTGACTACCCTTTGGGATGGTATAAATCTCTTTGGGGTGTGAATTGCACTAATGCGGGTCTGACAAAGGAGTCTGTCTACGTTAGGCAGGAGATAAAATGTGGTATCAATTGCATAGACTTTCAGCTCTTCTGTAAGGGAGCTTTGCTGCTCTTCGTATTCCCACAAGCACAAGCATCTTTCTCTAGGAGCAACTGGCTTTGGACAGCTCTCTGTTCATACCCTCAGAAGAGGTTTTACCTAATTGTCAAACAATCGACGGAATCTGGATAGAGGTCTCCCTTACTATACCTTACCTAGAGGCTTGATCAAACGACGAGAGCATCAAACAGGTTCAAGAAATCCTAATGTATGTTGGTCTGGATTCGCACATGGGTCACACCTTTGCTCCGACAGAACAGTGCAGAGACACCATGTTGGGCTAGAATCACATGATTTCGGATGGGGTAGAGAGATGCCTGGAGAGGTGAGGAAGCCTGCCATTGGCCCACACGTGGTAGACAAAGAGACAGGTTAGCTCAGCCATAACTGCTTGGGACTACTATATGACAATGTGGTGAATAGGGCAGGAGAGATGGATGACTGGATATCTGAGGAAGCCTGCCATTGGCCCACGCGTGGTAGACAAAACAGCAATGAAAACCCCAAATGGATTAGCTCAGCCCTAATTGCTTGAGACTATAGAATGATGTGACCTGCGTTTATACTAGCCTAGCTTTGCTAGGAGCGCAGGATGACTGGACATGTGCAGAGATCTATGATTGGCTCACGCGTGGTAGACAAAACAGTAACAAAACCCCCAAACAGATTAGCCCAGCCCTCAGATATCAGGTGACTTGGGCTAAAGGGAACAGAGATTGTGCAGAGATCTATGATTGGCTCACGCGTGATAGACAAAACAGAAACAAAAACCCCAGACAGACATAGCACAGCCCTAACTCCTTTGGACTGTGTAATCTGCCTTTCACTTAGTTGAGGTGGTCCTACCAGCTAAAGTCGTCTCATACCCGACAATGAGGCATTCAATCCTGTGTTGGTGGCTATGATCAGGGTGGCTGTCCAACCAGATAACATCATTTTTTGACAAAGATAAGACGAAGCCTCAACAAGCATATGGCTTGCTACTATATGCCGAGTAGTAATACATCAGCTGGTTCCTTTCTCAACGAAGCAGAGACAATCCCAAAAAAAGCGATGTTGATTGATCAGGGGCATCCCATTATGTCTTTACAGTAGCTTCCCCATGGACATAGCCTCTAGCAATCCCACTTCTACCCTCTTCTATAGGGGTCCCATTGGGCTGCTCAGCCTCTTCATATGCGATCTCGAAGTCGCTGCCTAGGCCTTTCCACGTTCGCTTGGATCGGAGATATTCGGCTCCTGGTGATGCGTCACCGCCAACAATAGCCACGTCACCTTTAGCTCGCTTGACCAGGGCGCTGCCAACTTCTCCAGTCCTAGCACCGTTGCTGCTGGCACGGTTGGTCGCTGCCGCCGAAGGCTGCATCGGGCGGGAATGCGAAACGTAGCGGCCAGTCCTCAAGTCAAACTCGGGTGGTGCCGATTCCTCTTCTGAATCGCTTTGCCCGTCTGGTGATACTGCAGACTCCGCACCTTCCACGCTTTCCGAGCTTTCAGCCCTCCCATAGCCGTTCGTCCGACTCGTCTCAGCCGCATCGAGAATGTCCTGGAAATTGCTTCTCCACTCGCCCGTCCAAACCCTCTCATCATCGCCCTTCAAAGCCAGCTCAAGCTCAAATGGTGTGAGGACCGGTTTCCAAAAGTCTTTGCTTTCCACCAGTGAGCTTTCCCAGCAGCCGACAACGACCCATGCTCCAATCTCACTGAAGTTTGCGACTTTTGCAGCGTTGATCTTGCCGACTACGAAGGTGTAGCTCTTCTTACCGGCGGCTAGGATTTGTGCCTTGACGTGCTCGACAATGTGGAGGTAGTTCTTGACGCTCAGCGTGTTGATTAGTATGCCGTATATGGAAACGGTGCTGACTGAGGTAAGAAGAGCGTAGCGCCTGCGCAGAGCCTGTGCGGTAGAGGCAAGAAGAGGTTTCGGTGCTTGGCCTGGTTGATCTGGGACTGGGTATATGTAGAACCGACGAACGCGGGAAGAAAGTGTGAGCAGAAGCGCTTCTGGAGGATCGGATATGTGGAATACGTCCCACTCCTTCAGCTTTTCAGGGTTTATCTTTACTTCTGGCGGTACCGTACGGTTGGGCAAAGGCGAAGAAGGATTATGCAGAATACTCGTAATGAAGATATGGTGGTAGCCTTGACGTACCAGAACGTCTTGAACATCCTTCAATCGATAGTTATAAGAAGAGTCTCCCGTGATAATTACCTTTTGAGATTTCTCCGGGAATGTATCGAGAAAGGATGATATGATAGCGTCTTTGTTCATAAGTTTCTGGGTGAAGATATATATGACAGGTAGCCTGGCGGTCGGAGAGAGACAGGAACGGCCATAGTGCACAACGACATCAGCGCCGATGTGTTCAGCAGCAATCTCGTCGACGCAGCACGATCCATAAGATGTATCGCCCAAGATGTAGGTTCTGGCTTCCGGATCAGCTTCTGCTGCTATATCTAGCTTCTGCAAACTAGAAGCGACTTCAGTAACCGAAGATCTGTCTTGTCTAGCATGATTGAATGACTCTTGTTTCAAACCATCTCGCAAAACTTGAGAGACCCTTGGCGCATCGGGAAGCGTTTCATCTGGGAATTGAAGGGCAATTCTCTTCCATCTACCTTCGCGAATCTCCGCTAATGTACGCTCAATCTCATATGTGATAGAGAGCCACTCATCAGAGCGGTGCTGTCCGTCCTGCGGCGTTTGAGGAAATGAGTCGTCTTCGAAGATGTGTGTAGCAGGTGTTGATAGAACAGGAGCGGAGGGTGGTGCCTCTGTCATTCTGCTGCCGTAGACCACGAGATGCTTGTTGCACTTTGAGTTCAATATTTGATGAAACCGCTTTCACGGGTTGACGCTATGGCCAGATCATTGACTAAAAGCCCAAAATCCAGGTCACGTATATCTTCCAAGTTACTAAAACTGTTCGAATGGAAGTGAAGAAAGATGCAGAGAATGTGGTACGAATGGACAAAAGGGTTATAGTTGGGAGAGTTCGCCAGCCGGGCTCGCTTAGATCACGTGACATGACGACCTTCACGTCTTGACACAAGTACAGAGTAGAGACTATCACAATCACCAAATCTAGTAACATCGTCAATGGGTTATTCAGTCCAAACACTACGAAAGATACGCTGGTCTTGAACATGACCGTCTTCGAAGACCATCTTCGGATCCAACAGATTCGCGCCCAGTCCATTACCGATTACCAATTTCCTCGAACAATATTCTTTCATTATAGCTGTATCGCTCACGCTAGAGATATAGACGTTTCGGCGAACACGAACGTAATTACACAAAGACCTGCCCATTATTTGCTACTATTTCCCGCCCATGGTCGAAGCGGAATTCCGCTGTTTCACGATCGCACGCATGTCCTCTATCTCCACTTGCAGGTCTTCCAGCTCGGTCTCGAGACGTAGGGCGTCAAGTCTCGTAGCGACTCCTTCGTTCAATGCTGACTGAGCTCGATCAAGCGCACTGTCTATCGAAGCCTGAGCACTCGCGCGGATCTGCTGAAGGCCTACATAATTGAGTATTAGCACGGTTTGCCGATAGCACAACCTTATATGGCTACAAACTCCACTTCAAGGCCCTAATTCTATCCTTTTGCAAGGCATTCTCACGTTCCGATTGCTGGACTGGTCGAATCGTTAGTCCGTGTAAGAGTATTGTTAAAGGAACATTATTATAGATTTGGGTCAAACAAGGAGCAGGTTTCAATGTAAGAGAATGAATGAAAAGAAGTTGTTGGACTGAATGACTTACTTTTGGCGACCATGTCATCCTGTGCCCTGATAAACTTGGTGTGCTTCTCCTCCATTGCAATTTTGTGTTGCTCTTTCAACGCGGCTATCTCGGTTCGAAGTTCATCGATAATCACTTGATCGTTTAATCGACCAACAGACGAAATAAGAGTAGAAGTACCTTGCGCAGCGAACGGTAGTTGAGAAGAATCACAACTGTGAACCGGGTTTGACATCATGGCATTGATTTTATCCTTGGAGAGTAGGATACGTGTTTCGACAATGGCTGGCAGTAGCATGCCCGTTCGGACTCTCTGTACTATGAGGTTATCCATCCTTTGATAGACGCGCCGGACTAACGGTTCGCGCCGGTGAGTTGGCCATATGGCTTGTCCTTCCATTATTTCCAGCCATCGACACCCTCTTCAAGTCCAAGAATAGTGGACCAACAGACTTCTTACAAAGTCTGGCCTCCTTGTCTTCTGCTCCATAAACGTCCTCTATCAAGATCACCGTGAAAGCGAGCCTGGCAAGGAACTTCGAACGACATAGCGGAAGCCCGGCCCCTTGGCAAAACAGGAACGCATGGAGACATGCTGCCAGGCTGCGGTATAAGAAAAGGACCAAGACTAAGGAGAAGTTCGATGGTGATAAGAGATTTACCACAGCTTTGCCGTTGGTCTCAAGAACTAGGGTGGTTTACTGGCCATTGTGGGCAAACATTAAATTCGCCTTCGTCGAAGTCTCCACGAGTTCACACTCTCAACGTGTGAGTGGGTTGGCGGAGAAAGCGTGGAGAAAGGAAGAGAAAGTCAAGCCCCCTGAGGCGCTGTGTCAGCCCAAGCCCATTCAGCCCCACTCGGATGCTGCTCACGCGGGGCGTTCTACTGCGTGAGCCTCATCTCTTCTCCTCTCGACAAACCTGTTGCCCGTCAATACACGACCCTTAGCATTTCAAACGCTGACACACCCTCATACCTCCAATGAACGAAGGCTTCCATCAACGGGATTTCAGGGTAGCAGATCACCGTACCGATTCAATCGAGGCACGAGACCATTTCCCCGGACCAGCCTTGGGAAAAGCTTGATTCTCTTGGCTTCGATCTTGGCAGCATCACCGCACCCGCGTGTGCAACAGGAGTTGGAGGCCAGTTCGAACGCTGCATGTTACCTGTATGTATTCTGCTTCTTCCTCTTTAGCATGGCATGCGCAATGTCAAGGAAGCCATGCTATCGTATGATGCGTCCCCATCTGCTTCACGACTCTGCACAACCCCCAGCTACCCCCATTCCGGTGGTGTTACGCCCCACAATGCGATCAATAAGATCGCTTGTTATGTGTTCTCTGATACATTCACCTATCCCATGCTCATAGTTCCTGACAGTGGCGGGAGCGCAATTGCAAGCATCCTGGGCTTGATACCAGGAATTTCGGCAACCGCATGGTTGCTACTCGAGTGGATCCACAGCCATGAGATCCACCTCCTCGAAAGCGAACGACGTCCAGACTTTCTCCAGATCTCCCTCGATTTTGGCCAGAGTCGCTACTCCCTTTACTTCGCGCAAGCGTAATCTGTCCGAGTTCTTCATCGAAAGCCACGAGCCATACCGACAATATTCGCCAGGAGACATTGTGAAGGGAAGCGTGAACATTAAGATTGACAAAGCTATCAACGTGACGCACCTCGTCATCTGCCTGCACGGCTTTGCCAAGGTGTTCAGCAATAGTAAGAGCCCAGGGAAGACCATCTCCCGCGACGGCGCGTTGATGAGCAATGGCTCGGGGAAACGTGGCGCTGAGTACTTTGGAAACGGATTCGCTTCGCTGTTCGAGGACGAGGTCGCCCTTTGTGGTGAAGGCCGATTGAACGTTGGGAGATACAAGTTCGAATTCCAACTGGAGCTGCCTTCAGGGGGTTTGCCTAGTAGCATAGATGTAGGTTCGGCATTTTTCTACACTTAGGCAGTAGGCTAATGCTCGTTCCAGTTCGAACGCGGTACTATCTCGTATATGATCACATCAACGTTGACAAAGCCGACTGCAATCCTGCCGACAGCCCAATGTCATTGCAAGGTCAAAGTCGTTGAAAGCATTGACATAGCCCGTCTCCAGGTTCCAAAACCTCGGACGGTCTCTCTGGAAGCTGTTTCTATAAATTCGAAGTCCAAACGCTCTGCGAAATCTGTGAAGAAGGAAGCGTCTGCAGCTTTGCAAGGCGAGGAGCGCACGCCTGATGCTACCACACAACGTCCACTAGATGATCCTCCTCAAAGCCCTGCGCCGAGTGAGATTAGCTCCACAAGCGCTACAAGTAGCAGTAAGGTGAGCTGGCAGCTTCGCTCGACGTCCTCCACCGGGAACGTCAACACCGACAGTCGGAGAAGTAGCACGAACGTTGCGCATGGCGTTAGCGCATCGATTGAGCTTCTGCGCGGAGGGTGTCTGCCAGGAGACATTCTTCCATTGCATATTTTCGTCAGCCATACGAAAGCCATCAAGAGTTTGCAGGGTATCATCATCACTTTTTATCGACTAGCACGTGTAGATACGCATCCTGCAATACCCATTGGTCCCTCGCAAGATGGTAAGAAGCTAGAGTACGAAGATTACTATCCTAAGTCTAGAACAGGGCTTGGAGGGCTCTCACTCTCCTCTGCAGGGTCCAGCAAGGCCTTCAGGCAAGATCTAAATCAAACCTTCGCGCCTTTAATCGTCGACCCTCGGTCTCTAACTGCCGTTGTCAAAACCTCCGTCAAAGTGCCCGACGACTTGTTTCCTACAATCAACACCGTGCCTGGGCAGATGATAAGTTTTAAATATTACGTCGAGATCGTGGTCGATCTGCGTGGGAAATTCGCAGGCCAAGACCGTGTCCGCTCTCAGCTTGGCATCGTTAACGGAGCTTCCGGCTATGGCAACGCGGATCCTAAGGTCAGTAGCATTGATGGCTCAAGTGGCCTTGTCTTTCCCCTGGCGTCTGGGTTTGGATGCTTGGATACTTCTCAGATCAGAAGGGAAAGGAGCGTCATTTCATGGCCATTTGAGATCGTTGTAGGCACTCGAGACAGCGAGCGAAGACAGCAGAAGCAGCACGAGGATACTCAAGTGTCCGACAGTATGCGGTCTAAGCCGCCATTGGTAACTACCAGAAGCTCAATTGCGAGTGTCAGCCCCGGAACCAGGCACGAGATCCGCGATAATTTGGCTTCTTATCGACATGGGTCTGATAGCTACTTCGAAAATCCTCAAAACCTTGCTGACTCTCCACGATACATTGACGTACCTCGGACGACTTCGATCCCTCCCCCGGAGCTTGAAGAGGAGGTAGATGAAAAGACTCGTTTACGGCGAGCCGAGCAGCGACTCCTACCCAGTCAGCCACCTGGCCAATCCTCAGATCCAGATCCCCCTCAGCCTTCTGCGCCCGAAGCTGTCGATCAGGAAGACTTTGTATGTAGGTATAGACTATACCAGCCTGCATCCAATGGGTCTCGTTCCACGTACCCGGAGACGATCGTACCAGAGTCGAGCACCCGTATTAACGAAGAGAACCATCAAGCTTCTGAGCCAGTGCATGCTCCTGTTGGACCGAATGAAGATAAACGAGAACTCGAAATGCGTCGTCTGCAGATGGCGGCTAGTTCACCCGAGGAAGCTGCAGCGGGCTCGGAACGACCTTCAGAGAGCTTTCCGCAGCCGACGGCCCCTGCTATGGACGAAGTCGATGAGCTATACGGTCTTGATCAATATGATACTCAGTTGATACCGCTCCGGTCAGGGCACGAAAGCAACGACGGCGAGAGCCTACCACAGTACAGAAAATGAAATAGACGATTGATGACCAGGCCCCGAGTGTTACAGCTTTGACTATAAAGAGAGGTAACGCGTGTACCATTGTGTATGACAAGCTGGAGTCAGGCTGTGTGCCCATACAGAGGCGATTTTGGGAGATACCCCGTGTCAGCGAAGCAGCACATTGAATCTTGTCAAAGTTAGCATCGCATTCATTGTTCAAGGCATCCTCGCTTCCTTGAGAAGCGCTTCATGATATTCAGTCTGGGATCTGCAGTCCCTTCGCCGTATCCTCAACCCATCTCTTCGCATCGACACCTCTACGATCCGTCACGCCCGCAATGGCATTCCTCAAAAAGAAATACCCTGCCCTCGGCTCCGCAATTGCCTTTCCCAAACTCCCTTCCTCCTTACAAACCTCCTCCCACTTCCCATCCTTCGCCAGATCTTCACTTCTCACCCTCTCCGTTCTGTCCCCTATCAACCACTTCTCATCCACCGTCCCCGTGCAAATTTCAATCTCCTCCGCCAAATCCTCACGCCGGAAACTCATCGTGCTCCCGCAATTGCCACAAAAGCCGCGGTGTACTCCCGGCGAGGAGGTGAATTCTTTGAACGGGGACGGAGGAGTGGAGGACTCGGAATCCCGAGGGCGGGACGGGCGGGACCAGGTAAGGTTGGAGGGTGGGAGGGTCAGGAAGGGAGCGATGAGGCTGCCCTGAGCTTTGCGGCATTGCGTGCACTGACAGCAATGGCTTGAAGGAGGCCATGAGTCGGCGGTTGGGAAGTTGATGGTGTAGCGGACTTGGCCGCACAGACAGCCGCCGGTTATGGGCTCGTGGGTGGGGATTTTGTCTGCCATTGTGGGTCCCGGAGCCGGCTAATTAGTACTAAAAGCGTACATTGATGTGTAGCTTTTAGTTTTTCAGGCATTGATATGGTCGAGGGGTAAGTCAGATCTCACTTCTTCCCATGGCTGGAGCTGACTCGATACCACGTGATGGAGGGCCCCGCTGTCCCTCCAAGCTAATATTAGCTCAGCCCTAGCCGGTCTTCCGCCTTGGTATTGTTGAAGATCCGGGGTAACCACTAACAACGCCGCTTTTAGCCATCAAACCCTTAAAGCTTCAAGTCTGAGCGTCTACAACAGAAAACTTCGCTGCTGCTACCCGACCTCGTCGGAAGCTGGCATCCGCCACAATGGGCAAATACAGCGACTCCGAACAATGGGAAGACGTCGTTCCCATTCCTCAAGATGACGGCGGCCCAAACCCCCTCGCAGCGATTGCTTACACGGAAGAGTATAGCGAGGCCATGTCCTACCTCCGCGCCGTCATGGCCGAGAACGAGAAATCCGAAAGAGCCCTCGAGCTCACCGGGCACATCATCCGCATGAACCCCGCCCACTACACCGTCTGGCTCTACCGCGCCTCCGTCATCTTCGCCATCCAGCGCGACCTGCTCCAAGAGCTCGAATGGCTGAACCAAATCTCTCTCAAGCACCTCAAAAACTACCAAATTTGGTATCCTTTCCCCCCCCTTTCCCCCAACTCACATCTTATCTCATCCCATCCCGTGTCCGATACCTACTAAACTTGAACAACGCAGGCACCACCGCCAAACAATAATGACCCACATCCCCACCCTGCCCGCCACCGAACTCCCCTTCCTCACCACCATGTTCAGCCGCGACGCCAAAAACTACCACGTCTGGTCCTACCGGCAATGGCTAGTCCGGCACTTCTCCCTCTGGGACACCGAGCTCCCCTACATCGAAACCCTCTTGCACGACGACATCCGCAACAACAGCGCGTGGAACCACCGCTGGTTCGTCGTCTTCGCGCGGCACATCCCTCCACATACTGGCACCGGCAGGGATGCGCTGGCCGCCAAGGTTGAGCCGGGGATCGTGGAGCGGGAGATGGAGTACGCGAAGGCGGCGATAAGGCTGGCGCCGCAGAATCAGAGCCCGTGGAGCTATTTGAGGGGGTGTGTGAGGAAGAGGGAGGGGGGGGGGTTGGGGCTGCTGAGGGGGTTTGCGGAGGGGTTTGCGGATGTGGAGAGGGAGGAGGAGGTGAGGAGTAGTCATGCGTTGGATTTGTTGGCAGAGGTGTATGCGGAGGAGGAGGAGAGGGAGAGGGCGGCGAGGGTGTTGGAGTTGTTGGCTAGGAGGTATGATCCGATTAGGAAGAATTATTGGGATTATAGGAGGGGGTTGCTGGGGCTGGAGAAGGCTTCGGGGTGAGTCTGGGGGAGGCTGGTAGGGTTGGGGAAGTGGTTTGTTTTGGGAGATACCCGGTTTTGGCGTAGAGATGTTATTTCATGTTGGTCAAACAACCAATATCCACTATTCGCCTACCTGGATTATCGCCTGGGTCCAATTCTTGCTCTAGGATTTCTTGCCTTGTTTTCTGGAACTAAAGCAACTTTGAGATTGGAAAAAGACAGTTCTTGACCATAAACACAGCTATTGCAAATATAAAGTTGAATAAATATCATTAAACAAGACCTTTAGCAGATACTCGAATTATCCCCGTTGTTGGCCTTTCATCTGGAGCATCATTATATTGTCGGCTTAGAATTCAACCTCCGGTATCAATCCCTGTATCCATTCGTACCCAACCCATCCACAGCAACCGTACTAGGAACCCCCTTATTCCCTGTCATCTCCCTCTCAATCCACCCATACTTCTCTCTATATTGCATCAGCAACTCCAACGTCACATTCGACCCCCCACAAACAACAACAACAACCTTACTCTCCTTTGTCAACTCGGGCAGTAACTTCTTCAGTCGCCCATCATAGCAAAGCGCCACACTAACCCCACAAGCTGACTCGACCATCATCCTCTCGTCATCCGCCAACCGCCAACACCCCATCGCCGCCTCCGCGTCCCTCAGCACCACACTCTTCACATTCGGTCTCCTCGCGTATTCGTACGCCTTCTCGCAGACCCGTTTCGCGCCCAGCGAGCTCGCAATGCTCGTGATCTCGTCCAGCGATACCAGTTCGCCGGCTTCGAGCGCGCTGTGGAGCGAATCTGCTCCTTGAGTCTCTACAGCCAAGACCCTCGTGTCATGCCATCCTGCCTTGTCCAGTCCCAACATGACACCGCTGAACAAGCCGCCTCCACCGACACTGCAGATGAGAGCATCCGGTTTGTCTTCGCCCTTCTCCTCGAACTGCTGTTGGAGCTCGGCGATCATAGTCGAGTTACCCTGCCAGACGTTCTCGTGGTCAAAAGGCGGGACGTATACCCCGGTGGGATCCTTCGCCAATACTTCTTCGCAAAGAGACGCATCTGCTTCTTTCCAGGAGTCACCGTGTTGAATCACGGCGGAAGCGCCAGCCGCGGTAATCTTGGCTATCATGTAGGGCGATGTGGTGTTTGGGACTATGACGGTGCACTGGCATTTGAGGCTGTTCATGACCGGGGTCAGCACATCTGTGCTCTGCGAGACTTCTGCTGGCGAATCTCACGAGGTCGCAGCGGTTGCGCAGGCGAGGCCAGCATTGCCGCCAGAGGAGGAGTAGAAGTGTGGAGGAGTGGCGGACGAAGATTGACGCAGGGCGGTCAGCATGATATTACCGATGGCACTTCGAGGAGCTGAGTCAGTCTTAAACACGAGCTGTTACTGGATAGGCCCTGTACCGCGATTTGAAGGAACCGGATGGCTGAAGATTCTCGAGCTTGAGGAAGAGGCGGCTTCATTGGTGTTAGAGGACGGATGACGAATGGAATGGGCCTCGTGAAAAACGTACCATCCAGCAGCCTTGGAGAGAGCGGCAGACTCGATCAATGGGGTGTGGACCCAAGGTTGGGGAAGCGCTTCCGGTCCTATGCTGCCCATGGTGGCTTGGAAGCAATGCTCAAAGATGTGAATGAAGTACAGGATTATGAGAGTTTAAGAGAATGAGAATGGAAAGGGAAAAGGAAAAGGAAAAGAATAGACATCAAATGAAAAGGAATGGAATCTGCTTACCCATCAGACCTGACGCAATGTCTGACGTTGAGGCATCTTCCAGAGTTCATTCAACCGGCTATCATCGGCAATTCAATGGATCAGATAGATAAGATTGCCTCGCGAAGATCAATCAGATGGCTCGCGGAATTCTCTCTCGCGTGAGCCGCCCTTGGTACATGTACATTACCCCAACTTGAAGCACGTCTGGAGAGAAATTACCAGCTCTGAACAAGCATGGGTACCTAAGAAACGGTTCCCTACCGTCTTGATTGCAACTCGTATATTCTACAAGTTGTATAGTATCCACTACCTACTATGCATTCCGGGGAGTTCCTCGCAGTCAAAATAATAGCACTCTTTGGGGGAAATTCTATCACACACTGAAGCTGTAATACCAAGGAGAAGTCTGATAATGTGTCAGCGCTATCTCTGTGTGTCTTATGCTTGATATTAATGGCTACCCCATCTGGATCTCAATGCCCCCAACGAACGTGGCCCCAGGATGACGCTCTGACACCAGAAAGAGTTGTTCACACACCAAGTCCATGTACGAAGGAAGAAGCAGGCACTAGCGTACCTTACTCATCTTTTAGTCCGTTACAAAAATTGCTCCTTGCCTATGCTGCCTCTACATCTGCTACTTTCTCCGGCTTGTCCTCGTTCATCTATTATCCAGCAATCAACGCCTTAGCTGAGTCCCTTCACACATCCGTCGAGGCCATAAATCTCACGATCACAGCCTACTTAGTTGTAGCTAGGATTGCTCCATCGTTCCTGGGTGACATGGCAGATCGTATGGGAAGACGTCCTGTCACCATTCTTGCCCTGGCACTCTATCTAAGTGCCAATCTGGGACTAGCCATACAGAATAACTTCGTTACTCTACTGGTGCTGAGGTGCTTGCAGAGTGCGGGTGCTTCGAGCACGATTGCCTTAGCATATGGTATCATCACCGACGTCTCTACACCAGCAGAACGGGGGTCTTACATGGCTATCTTAATGGTAGAGAATTGTGTAATGTTTTATCTATCACATTTAGCCCGATTAACTACCAAAAGGGCTTTACAAACGCGGCGCCCTCCATTGGTCCTGTGCTAGGGGGTGTTTTGACACAAGAGCTGTCGTGGCACTGGATATTTTGGCTTCTGTTCATTCTTTCCGGAGTCCATTTTACGGGGATTTTCATCTTCCTCCCAGAGACATCGCGGAAGTTGGTAGGAGATGGGAGCATTCGTCCAGTTCGTCTAATGAGCCGTTCTCCGTACTTTTTGGTCTCTCGCCGATGGTCTCATCCTACCCCCAAAAAGCACGCCGCTGCTGAGATTTCTCTCCCAAATCCTTTCAGCTGCCTCGCGGCGCTATTTCATAAATCTAATTTCATCGTCTCGGTGGTAGGCGGTCTTCATTACACAATCTTCGGCTGTCTTGCTGCCTCTCTCTCCACCCAAATGATTCATATATATTCCTTGAATTATCTTACCGCAGGTTTGGTCTACTTACCCTCTGGAGCTGGTGGGATTCTTGCCTCTTACTCGATGGGCAGACTACTCGATCATGACTACCGGGTCACGGCTCGGAGATATGGTCTGCCAATATCAAAAGCATCAAATGATATTTCCAAATTTCCGATCGAGCAGGCAAGATTGCGATCAATTTTTCCTATTCTGGTACTCAACGCCATCGCGACTTCAGGTTACGGATGGAGTTTGTCTGCAAAGACTCATGTGGCTGCTCCATTAGTCATGCAGTTCGTAACGGGGAGCTCATCGGTGGCCATCTTCCTGGTCTGCGGCAGTCTACTCACTGACCTCAATCCTGATCGAAGTGCCACTGTTCAGGCGAGCTACAATCTTGTAAGATGTGCACTGGGCGCTACAGGGATCGGTGTGCTGAAAACAACCATTGATCGCCTAGGGGTAGGATGGTGTTTCACTATCTATACATTCATAGGTGCATTGGGCATACCTCTATTCTTGGTGCTGAAACAAAAAGGCAAGCCATGGCGTAAGAGAAGAGAGCCCACAGACCATGACGAGAGGCAATTGGAGATGCTCGAGCCTATCAATGAATAGAACAGTACTAATCGAATGCCATGGTGCAGGGTATACTTCTAAGTCTGACATTGCACAGCGATGGGACAAGAACCACGTCTTGGTTGAGCTGCCATATGACAATCCCTGACCGGGGTTCCCGATCGGAAGCCGGTTTTTATTCATCTTTGAAACCCTCAAGTCCGTCGGGATGCTTGGCCACAAGTCGCCGCATCTCCTCCATGGCCCTGCATTCATAAGTCAATACGGAAAGGAGATGCAACGCTTTCGCTTACATGTGGCGGAATTTCAGTCCGTGTGCTGTGTTGGGATATAGAGCTGATACCAGAAGGTCATAACGGCTGGCGTATAAGCAGTCAATTGAACAGTCTCCAGGGGTTTGATTATAGACTGGACACTGACATGGTATATAGTGCGTTACGATCATCCCAGTCTTGGCGCGGCTCTGATACACCCATGACTCTCTGGTATTCCTTAAGGTAAGGTTTGCCCATCTTATAACGTGTCGCCCTCCAGCTTCCTAGATCTGCTTCATTATGCCCCCAGAAGGCGCAGGAATCGAAAATGATGATATCGTTGGTCTCTGCATCAGGCATTGCATTGCCTGGCCACAGATCCGAGTGCACAAGACACGGTTGTATTGAACGCCCACCTGTCTCCAACGGCCGCAGAAGTCTAGGGATGACTTTGTTGAGCAGGTCCTTTTGAAGGGTATTCATCTCCGGGTCTTGACCATGGGCGTCGTCATCGAATCCGAGCATCTGCTCCATGAGCTACTTGAAGAATGCCTCCCAAGAGCTCTGCCAGCTGTTGTCGTTGGGTAGGTGGGCCAAATGCGTTGGCAAGTCGAAACCATAGCGGTCTTTCTTTCCCATGCTTTCTCTATGGACCTTGGCGATGATAGACACGAAGTCGCGCACTTCTGGCACGACGTCGTCCACCAATTCGTGGAAGTCGCACAGATAGAACCACGTGGACGGATCAGACTTGTACTGACCCCAAGCGTGCGGCTTGGGCACATGCCTTGGAATATAGCTGTGGAAGATGCTTTCTGAGGCGAACGTACCCTCAAACATTTTACGGCTCACCTCACCGGTCTGGTACTACATGAGGGTCAGAGATGTTCAAAGCCACTTGAGGCACCGATTAGGACGCCTGCCTTCATGAAAAAGAACTTAGTCGTGCCATCCAGAAGGCGACCTTCTATCCGCACGGTGTGCACCCAAGCACTTGCTCCAGACGGCATTATCGAGATAATCTTGATACCGCGTGGCATCTCTGTCGTCTTGTCAGGCCCCTCGTCGAGGTTTCGGAGATGCTCCTACCTGCAAGGACGCTCGTATCAAGCACAGGTTCTTCAGATTCCATGACTTCACGAGACCCAGATTCCATGGATAAGTCGGACAGTCTCGCCTCAGTGAACAGTGTTGATGATATCGGGATTGCAATCGCAGAGACACAAGCAACGCGAATTCCTCTGGTCTATTGTATGCAACCTAAAGAGTTTTCAACAAAATGGACTTTGCGGCCAGGAGTATTTCATAGAGTAGCCATACTGTTGCTTCCTGGTTCTCTTATTGGTTGGGACTGCTTTAGAGTGGGGTCAACAGGCTGGACTCTAATATCGACCAATGATGTATATGACCTGTGCTCTGACCGGCCGCCTGCATCGAAAATTGCAACAGGGGCTCCCGAAGGCCTGAGCTGTGATGCTCCTTCAATGCAATAGTCTCGATTTCACAGAGTCACCAGAGTCTTTGAGTAGATGGAACACCATTGTTTCAATGTCTCCAGCCGCATACACCACCAGGAGCCCTCAGAATACGAATATAAAGGCAACTAGGAATATATATGTTGGGATGATAGGTGTTGTTTTTGCAAGCAGCGCGTCCGCCCATCATTAAGGTGTGGTAACGGTGGATGCCGCCAGCTAGCCCCATGAAACATGCCTGATTACTTTATACCTTTTGGTGGCGCTAAACAACCTCGCTTATCGGGCCGCCCTCGGCCCCTCACCCCTAAAGGACACTACCTGACTTGGGTACATGAGACGTCTTTGGGCCCTAATGCCAAATATCATCGTTCCTGTTTGCTCCGGAAGGGTACTTTGCGAGGCCTCAGTGGTTAAGTACGAGCATATCGTGTTCAACGATATTGATGGCAGGCGAGGCTTCGTTCGAATCATTAGGGGGGCTTGCAAGTAGCCGAAGCTCGATGCATATTTTTGGGGACGAGCGCGTCCTGAGCCAATTAATGTCGTCGACACTCCACCCACAGGCGGAATCTACTCCTGCATTCTTCACAATCAATGGGATCACAGATGAAGCCAAGAATAGCTGCTTCTACTTTACTAAAGTGGCTTTTCAAGCTGTCTCAGCGAGACTGGCTGAGCGCTGCCGGCCCGCATCGACAAAGCAACTTCATACTGTATGACAGGCTTCAAATTCCCGACAATGGACCGCTTCCTTGTACGAAGGTCACGCATGCTGTTGTGCAAGCCTTGCTCATATATGCCTCGGACTTGACGATCGTCTATTACCGCGGCAGCACAACGACCGTACCTTACGATCCATCTCTCTCATTGTCTCGTAATTCCTGCGACAACAATGATATGACATCATGGCAAGTTATTGTCTCCAATTCCGCGACATACACTGACGTTGGACACCGCAGCTTGAACCCATTCGAAGCAAAAGCTCTGTTGGGTCCTCCTTCTTGAATCGCCGGTTTACCGGTATCAGCTTGGCACCCCGAGGCAGCGAGTCCGAATCTAGCGATGAAATTCGAGGGCCGCTAGGTCTGTGCCTGCTCCATGAGCTACCCGATCCTCTAATTGACTTTGTCTTCGTACATGGTCTAAGAGGAGGGTCTCGAAAGACATGGAGTAAGACTGACGGTCCCGGTCACTTTTGGCCAAAGGCATGGCTTCCTATGGAACCCAGATTCAAGAATGTCCGTATATTCAGCTTCGGATACAATTCTGATTGGGGAGAAAGAAAAGGCAGTATAATTACGATACACGATTTCATCTTCAATCCAAATCCCGAAATCAGCCTCGCCGCCATCGTCTACGAAGACGGTCAGGTTGTCACATTGAATCCGTTCACTCAGTAAACGGACTCTGCTGCAGATGCCAACACCTCTACTCTCGCGGCTTCGCCGGATGGAACCATCCTAGCATCTGGCAGTGGAGATGGGGTGATCAAAATTTACGACTCTGAAGCTCTGAAATTGTTGTACCAAATCAACTCTGATCAGCAAGACATTAGGACCTTATCTTTCAACAGCAATAACCTCCGCTTCCTTGACATCCGTGGCAACCAGTGTAACATATGGAGTCGTCGGTTTTGGTACGTCGGATCGCGCCTGGGGATGATTCCAGCCTGGACTTCAGCGATAACGTCACAGGAGACACAGAGTATACGGCTTCGCGCGTCTACGACGATGATCTGAACATCACCGCAGTCGCCGCACACGACCGAATGGATTGCATATTCTGCGGTCGAGAGAATGGGACCGTGGCTCTGTACTCATCCAAATCGGGCCAAGTGGTGCAAGAGCTCTTTGCCCTTTCCGCGAATGTAGCTGTGTCTTCTTTCGAATGGAACGACCGCCAAGGCCTGCTTGCAGTAACGGATCGCTCAGGCAGCTTCAAGATACGAAGGCTCAGCAGAGATGCACTCGGACACAAAAGCTCAAGCGAAGTCTGTCAGAAACTCGTGAACAGCGTTCAGCAAGTCTTGCTGAGTCCTGACGGTACGCGGCTACTTCTTTCGACTTCTGAAGCAGCTGAGCTTTGGTTACTGGAGGGCCATCTACTGCAGCGGCTTCTATTTTGTCAACCTCGAACCAACCGCAGATGGATGTGTCACCCTCGGCGCTCAGATAGTCTGCTCTTCTTCACTGACAAAACAGCGAGGGTTTTCGAATGGCAGAATCTTTGTGAATTGACAAAGCCGGAAGGCATTAGTCTCCAAATCTCCAGCGTGGCCTCCTTACCCCTATCCCAATGCGCATCCTCGGTCCGCGGCCAGAACGTCTGTCTCCATTTCACCGGTACCAAAGTAGCGGGACTCACACCAGCCCTATGTCTATGGCCTACAGACCTACTCAATCCTGACAACCTGACCGTCAAGCCTGCCGTCTCCTACGAGGATCTAGCCAGAGAAATGAAATGCATCGTTGGAGTGTACAGATCGCTGCTTGTGTTTCTCAATCATCATGGCTGGGTCTGCTCGCTTAACATTGACGATACATCAATGGAGAGGTTCTACACTAGGCATTTCTTTGTGCCGTTGCAATGGCATAGCACACCGGAGAACATGTCGATGCTGATTACGGGCAAGGGTTGCGTTGTGATGGCCGTCAAGCATGAGATTGCGGTGTTCCACAATGGCCTGGAGTTTGAGGAGCGGGTCGGCTTCGAAGGGAGCATGGTATCAGCGAAAGCCTCTATGCGGTCAGTTTTTAAACGGGGGACTTCTAATCCCATCTAGTTCATCAAGTTTTCATTTTTGGAAACACGCCCCAACGGCAAAGCTAGATCGAACTATGATTGCAGCCCTTCGACGCTCGTTCGAGAGTCATCACTCTGAAGGCTGCATATATTCGTAGACGTTTGTCGGACTAAATAAAGAGAATAGTTCGTGGATGCAAAAAACCGCCTCATCTCGGAGACAAAACCAGGTGCACCTTGAATAACGTCACAGAGCGGTTGTGTTCTATCCGGCGGAGCTTGAGCAATGGGGTCACTAGGTAGTGTCTCGACTACACCTTGACTCAAAGCATTTGGAGGATATGTGGGCCGGAGCAGCGTCGCATTGTACCAAAAGGTGGTTATCATATCTATGTGTAACTGAGGAAATCATCCAGAACTGTATCTTGTGCCCGCGAAAAGTAGTCCAGGATCCAGGGGTAATCAAGGTAGCACCCTTCTCACCTAGTAATGCAATCCACCTGGTAATGCAACCGCTAGTGATTTAGGTGCATAATCTTAGGGTTAAGATCCCAAAACCCTGAATTTTGCACTAAACTCACTAGCGATTGCATTACCAGGTGGATTGCATTAATAGGTGAAAACGAGTAACCCCAGCCGAGACCGGACGCTTCGCATGACCGACACACTCTGGCCGTCTTAATTCCGAAGCAACATTTGGACGACCTACCTGACTTGATTCTGCTTGATTTGCTCCACTCGTATGAAAGCACAAAGGCATGACCATTCGAAATGCGGTCAGAACTATTCCTGGTACACTGGCGGCCGCTTGTTACACGGGTAGGTACTTTACGGCTCGGACATCCGTTCTAGGTGGCAAAAAGCATGCAATTTCCGTCTTTTCGATTCCTTTACGATGCGTTGCAGCAGCAATCACGATGGCAAGGACCGACTTTCAAACATGGCATTCTCTACTCTGCCTTCGACAGAGAAGCAAGGATTCCCTATTCTGGCCGAGTCAAACTTGTTTCCTTGCATGATTAGTCTGAGACTGTTAGCCAGACCCATGCTTCATGATCCATCTCCTCTCGGCTGCTGAGGTCTCCGGTGGCAATGGCTCCTCCCATGTGCAGATTGGAAGTCTAAGACTTACGGATGCTGGGTACCGCCATGCCAGGCTCCTACGTTCTGTGCGTGTTGCCTCTGTCCCCTTTCTGGCCAACAAGTGTCCTCGGCAATCATGAGCTGATCACTTTTCATCTTCAGTCCAGCCAATGACTGCCCTCTCTGCTGCAACTTTGAGGTTCCAATGACTAATGACAAACGGGTGCCCGAGAGACAGGAGGGTGCGCTTGATCCTTGCGCTAGCTGCAGCCTCAGGCCTTCTGGCTGCCAGGATAGCTTCGGTATTACTCCTGTCGAACATGAGCACTTCTTGTCCCTCACGAGATTGACATTCTGAAGCCCAGAGGCAACCAGGACCCGGCGAAACGAGGACTGCAACCTTGCCATCATCACGAATATATCGCTATGGCGCCTTCCCAATATCCACTTCTAGCTGAACCCCTGCAATCCGTGGCGTCGAAGCGTTCTATCCTGGTGGTCTTCCTCGCTCCAGTCCCGTATCGACTGCCAAGTCCACTTCTGGCATTACTGGAAGGCTTCGTACGCGGCAAGCTGCTCGGTCAGCGGCTGACTTAGCATTCGACTGTTACGTACAGTTGACTTTGCCGAGCATCCTCTTACTGCAAGGTACAACAATAACGTGGCACCGGCGAAGGATGATTGGAGCAATGAAATGTACAAGAACAGATTATGAAACGGTAAGAGAAGAAAGGTGACGAAACCATATTCCCTTACTGTTTCTTGTTTCTATGAGATTCTCTTGGATGCCCGTAGGAGATATGCGGCAATTGCTCCTTCTTTCGCAATAGTCCGTGAACTGTTGTACAGCTAGGCGTGGTTTAAATATATCAAAAACGACTGAAAGAGATCTTCTATGGAATAGTGAGAGATGTCAGCGATGTTATAGGGCTAGAGAATAATCACTCACCTTGCTTTGGCTGTACGTTATTCAATTGTATAGTTTGACCGGCCATGTGATCCGTGAATACCTAGGTTGTTGAGAGGAAATATTCTATACAAAAACCTGACCAAGCTCGAACACCAGAACGGGCGTTTATGCTGCCAAGGTACCACTCCGTCTGACCTGAGATTCCAGCTCCTCAACTTGTTTCTGGCATCGCGAAGCTGACAGTGCCGCTGAGAACGGCGCGCATTACCTGCCACGAAGTCGATGTCTGGCATTAGCACAAGGTATGCACATGAGCTTGCAAAGTGCTGTAGCTACTTCGTATATACTCAGCACCTGAGCTCCCAAACCACAAGCCAGCCAACATCATCACCCAATCGTATCATGCGTAGCAATACGATCTTCTCTTCCACCAGCTCTCACAACTCCGCCAACCCCTCCCCCTCCACGTAGTCCTCCCCGTAAACCACCCTCCTCAACTCCTCCATCGCCCCCCTATCCCCGCCCATCAACCTCCCCACATACCCCTCCACCAACATCAGATTATCCGTCCACCTCTCCGCCCCCTTCCGGAACCCATCCACCTCCTTTCTCTTCCTCTCCACCTCCCCCGGATCCGCATCCTTGTACGTCGCCAACTCCCTCTTCAGCGCCCCAACCTCCACCACTAGCCCCTCCTGCCTCTTCACCAACCCCTCCCTCTCCTCCCCATCCCCATCCACCCTCTCTCCCCTCGCCGCCTTGACCTTCGCTTCCAACTCCGCAACACTGGCCTGCATGCCTTCCATCTCCGTCCTCAGCTTCCCCAGCTCCGCTTCCCGTAGTTTGGTTTCCTCGGAGGCGAAACTCCAGTACCAATTGCCGCTTCCGATCTTCTCGACGTGGATCTGTCCTTCGTCCGAGAGCGCTTGGATGTAGTCTTTGACCGCCATGCCGTTGATGGAGGCGACGGTGGGGAGGGCTTTCTCGAGGTCTTTGAGAGTGTGCGCGGTGAGGGAGGTGCGGAACCAAGTTAGGATGCAGGAGAGCTTGGCGGCGGGGAGGTTGGTTTTGGGAGCCTGTGGGGCGCGTTAGATGGGAGGGGAGGGGGGAGGTAGGTAGGGGTTCGGGATTTACCATTGTGGAGGAAGGGGGGGGGAGTTAGGGATGGGTTTGAGATGAGGAGGGAAATGAAGATTGAGGGGAGGTAAGATGAGGGTGGAGTATGGAAGGAAACGGAGTCCTCGCTTAATGGGGAAGGGCTAATATGAGGCGAAGACGATACTGATGTTCGCAAATTCCCGGAATTTGGAAACGGACATACTTGTTGAGCAGAGCCTCTAATACAAGTAATCTGGGTCTCTGAGCTGCGCGGGCCATATACGTTCGATTTTGCCGACGAAGAACAGATAGTAGCTTGCGATCCTGTCGAATTGTTATGCGATGTAATCAATGATTGTAAAAGTGACTGCTCAAGGAGACGCATGATCAATTCGCACAGAATTTAACCAAGGAGAGCGGCTGAGGTGGGATAGGAGATCCAATTCTATGAAGCTGTACCCACACGTCTATCTCTCGAAGCCATGGTATATGCAACCAGCTGTAGACCGCATTGACTCAAACGATCAGTACCTGATGCGTAGATCTTAGCCAGGATCATCATGGTCTTGCACCGTCTGCCTCCCCTTAGCCTTCTTCTTGCTTTTCCTTCTCTTTGCCGCTGGCCTCTCTTCCTCGACTTGCCGTTGCTCATCTTCCTCTGCGACCTCAATCTCCATCGCTCCCGTTTGTAGACTCTTTCGTTCCTGAGTCTTTTCCATTTCCTCTCCTTCAACGAACACCATATCCCCCCTCTCTCCCAGAACATCCTTAGCAGCCTCTTCCAAAAGGATCCCAACCGCCAGCAAGGCGGTCTCATCCATACTATAAAAACTTACTCCCCCCATTCCCCCCATCGCGTGGTAAAAGTCCGCTGCGTATGCATGCACAGCCTTGAGTAGATCTGAGTCTGGTAAGTTCTGCTTTCCGCCCAGATGTCGATCGGCCCAATAAAAGTCGTCGTGGATATCGCGCTCTGGTGCGCCGAGACGGCGGAAGAGGACTTCTTCGGGAGGGATAGGTAGAGTGCTGGAGGTGGGAACATCGCGGGTGCGGGAGGTGTAGGGCTTTAGAGGGATGAAGCGCTGGGTCGAGCAGCGGCCTTAGAGAGGTCAGCGAGTCTTCAATGACATGTGGATTGAGGGGTGAGCCACCAGCTACAGCATCATAGACCGTAGCGTCGCCGCGCTTGCGCTTCTTCGAACGATCATCGGTGTGGCTTGGGCTGGCTTGAAGCGAGCGATCCCGCCTTCCTTTTGGAGACATTGACTTTGAGTGCTCGAATCACATCATCACCCGATGAAACCCATATAGCTGAAACTGGTGACGGAGTGGAAGATGTTCGCGTGTGGTAATGAGAGGCTGAGCTGGCCGATGGGTACCCTAAAATCTCTGGGTGGATCCATTGCTCGCAACGAAATGCCAGTATAGGACCACCTAGCGACGTCTAATGTACACTTATCAATGGTTGTGGTCTTTGTGCATATTGGACCGATGTTGAGATCGATTCCAGATGTTTTTGGGCTGCTGGTGATGGAATTACATGTCGTTTTGTGTTTTCGGACCTGAAGTTCAGACGAAGATCGGGGCGAAGCCCGACAGATGGGCAGTAAAACCTCGAACAGGCTTAGCTTCCGAATTTCCAGATAAGCGAGCAGCCACTCCCGTAAGGCTGATGCAGGGTCAGCGGGCACTAACCTATTCGAGGTTTCGACCCGCTCCTGTCAGCTATCCTCATCCGAACCTCCACTATTTTCGCAATTTTTCCACACTCCAGAGGCTCTTCATCACCGCTGATCGTCCGTCACTCATCAAACCTTCGCGACCCGTAGCTGTAGTGGCTACAAAACTTTGACCTGAAGTTCATACACTCCTGAGCGGTGATTGGATGTAGAGAACTAGGGGCGCCTCACGACTACCCCACCGAGCCACCAAATTCAAGCGGACTTGTATCATATCAACCCACTACAGCGTCGCCATGCCATGCGCTTGATGCATGAATTCCTACCTCTTCGGCCGCGCTCTCGGAACGTTCAGTCCACAAGCTCTGCAGCGAGCAGAATCCTCGAGACTCCTACATGCGCTTAAGGCAGCGCCCGCGGTCCAATTCGATGGAAGGGATAGCTCAGCGGCGTCCACAGGGAGCCGTAATGGAGGCGAAAGCGACAATACATGGGCACACAGAACCGGGCTGAACTCGATTACGATCGACAAGTTCGAAGGTCGATAGTAAGGAAAGGCGACCTCAGGACCGGTTCATTGCTAAGAATAGTGGCAGCATGCTATCTGGAGGTGCAGATTCATCGATCAAGCTATGGGATCTCGAGAGCACAGAGAACACCTACAAGCGCTGCGTGCATAGGCCGACTGGTACTGTCGAAAAGTGAGACCTCCAATTGGACAGGTAGCTCGTGTCACACCGCTGAGTCTCCCCAGGTCACCCTCCTCCCACAGCTTCGGCATTACCCAACTCTCATTCTACCCTTTCGACTCCCTGGCCTTCCTATCCTCCTCATACGACCACACTCTCAAGATCTACGACAGCCAAACCCTCACACCCTCCGCTTCCTTCGACCTGACCTCCGTCATCTACTCCCACGCTCTCTCCCCAATCGCAAGCCATCTGCTCGTAGCCTGCGCAACGCAACATCCCGCCATCAGGCTCGTAGACCTACGCACGGGCGCGAGTGCCCACTCGCTCGCCGGCCACGAATGCGCCGTACTCTCCGTAGGCTGGAGCCCACAGGACGACCACATCCTCGCAAGCGGCGGCGTGGACGGCACAGTCCGGCTCTGGGACGTCCGCCGCAGCGCCGGCAGCCTGGGCGTCCTGGACCTGGAGGACTCGGTGGGTGTGTGGGGTGAAGATGGATTGGGCAAGAACGCACGACCCCGCGAGCGAGGCAAGGCGCATGTCGGAGCTTGCAATGGCGTTGTGTGGGCGGACGATGGGAAACATCTCGTCACGGCTGGCCACGATGAGCGAGTCAGGGTTTGGGACATTGGATCTGGTGCTAATGCGCTTTCTCATTTCGGGCCGATTATCAGGAATACCCATCTCTCGACGCTTCTGCCGCTGCTTGCACCGCACAGTGTAGCACCTCCACCTAATCAGGTGATGTTGTATCCCAATGAAAAGGAGATCTTGATGTTTGATGTATTCCAGGGGACGCTACTCAAACGACTTCGGCTTTCTGGTGTGCTTGTTGCTCAGGCCCGTGGAAATACGGGTCAACGAAATATGAAGAGTAGGATCACTTCCCTGGCTTGGAGGGCTGGCAATGTGGAGATGTACTCTGCGCATTCTGACGGGGTGCTCCGGGCATGGCTGCCTAGAACACCAGAAGAAGTCGAGCTTGACGAAGAGGAAGCTTTGGAGGGGGAGGCAGGCGAAGATGAAGGTAGGAAGCGCAAGCGGCAGGCTCTTGATGAAGTCTTCCGGGATCTCACTAGACAGAAGATCATATTCACGTAAGCGCAGAGCCCATTGAATATACGAGGGATTTGCTTCCCCAGGCATGCGCAGTCTTCACACCCTATGTGATGGACCTTGAGGTTGAGGAAGACGTCAAGAAAGTGAAACCGCCCACGATGTCCTGATAAGTAATGTGCGCTGCAAGACGCAAACGCGGCGTTGTCATGGGTTATCTGACGCCTTTGCGCCTTTGAATGCTTAGGATATTAACATGCCTCACTCCGCCAACCAACACCGCACATCACCACAGAACAGCTACTTCATCGATTGGACCTCGCCTCTCACCGAAACATCTTACCTGTCATAGGTTCCGAAAGCTTAGGCTGTTGCGGTGGACATTGGTACGACAGCCCGCACAGCTGCATGTATGCCTTGGGCCATAACCTCCACTCAACCTCACGCGAGTTCATGATCTCTTGCCTAGTAAGGGCAGATAAACGTCATTGGCGTCGATAGATGCAGGGACGCCGTGCGAATCATTCCGGGGGATTGTCGGTGTAAGACCCTCGTGGGTAGACCAAATGGCAATGCCATCCCTTTGCCAGGACCGACATCGAGATATTGCGCCTCGAGGGTTTCTTTGTCGAGGCGTCAGATTAATGCATGCTTTGCTGAGCAGATAGAACTTTCGTATCTCGTTCTTCCATGTTGCTGAAACACCACTTCATATCACCCGTTCCACAAGCAACAAGCCTCGATCAGCAGGAAATTCCTCTTGTTGAATCAGATCACCAGCTTCGATTCTCTTTTTCCACTTTGCGGCCTCGTCTCGCGCCAGTATGACCGTCATCCTCAAGATCGGTGTATACTTATCAACCTCCGCCATCTGTACTGTTGAGCCGTTGACGAAAGCTGGAGATGCCGTTCCCATTGGCGTGAACGTCCATCTCCCGAAGGCCCAATTAAGGATATAATTTGCGTTGACCTGTCCCTGGCGCACCATGGCCGCCTCGGCATCACCGCCGGATGATGCTGGTGGTCGTGAAGCTGATACAATGGCTTTGATACGATAGATCTCGTCTTTCGGGGCTGATAACAGAAAGGTCTCCAAGGCTTCAAGATCAACTCCTGAAACGGGGTCTTCTCGAGTAGACAGCATAACCGACAGTACTTCAACCTCACTCTGGTGATGTGCCGTGTGGTCATGGTGACCATGAGTATCTGTGCCACTTCCTTGGGTACCCAAAGTCATTTCCCTTGCCAGCGTGCTGTCTAGACCCAACAACAGATCCTTATCAACGCGCCCTCTGTTAGATTTGACGTTGGCAACCTGAAGCTCCAAATCGCCCATTCGGTCCAGACAATCCTCGTACCGACGCTCATCAACCAGCTCCCATTTGTTGAAAACAATGAGATCTGTAAACTTCATCTGCAATTTCGCCGTGTAGCTAGTGTCTTCGTAGCCCTTCCAGTTCTCCACATCGATAACGACGACCACGCCATCAAGGACGTAGTTTCCGGTCTCTCGGCCCAGCCTATTCACTTCGATAGCCAAAGTCGCCGGGAAGGCATTTCCACTCGTCTCAATTATGATGCGACTGGGATCAACGTCCTTATGTAAAGTCTCGAGGGCATCTCCAAGTTGTCCTACTAGGTTACAGCAGATACACCCGTTGAGTAGCTCCTGGACACCAGAGATCGCGGACGAAGCGGCTAGCTGTGAGTCGATGGCTACGTTGCCGAACTCATTCTTGAGCAAAGCCAGCCGGTAATCTTGTGGCAATTGAGGGATTAGATTCAGAATGAGTGTGGTTTTGCCGGACCCCAGAAAGCCTGTGACTATGGTGATTGGTGTGGGGGCCATGTGTGCGATGCAGATTGCACAGTGCCTGTTGCTGGACTTTTCCCTCCAATTCTTGCAGAGCTGGGTAGCTAAGGTACATATAATAGTCTGCTTGGTTGCTGAACGGAAAACCCAATTGTCTACACCTAGTTGGCTAATGTACCTAAAACTATATCGAATGCATCATTCGGCTGTACAAAATTCAGCGAATCATCTGGCCCGTCGATGCCTATGTTGCGGGTATTGGAGTTGTGATCCACTACCTTAGGGTGAGAAGGAAACTATTCCAGAAATCTGGCGCCATTAGAGATGCTGCCGGAGAAGAGACCCCCTCGCGTCAATCCATAGTAGTAGAACTGACCTGTATGCAGAGATTTCTCATCTCTTCTTAGCTTTCTGACCCTTGACCGATCCGATTGAGGCCTGATTGCGCAACGTACTTACCTGGTATTTTAGGTGTATTCTATATATACAACCCTACCGTAACCATAATGCCAATACGGGGTTATATTTTTAGCGTCGCGCTGAAAACTAGCGTATACGTCTGCCAGGACTTTTGGTGTCCTCCTCCGTACCTCTTGTCCAAGCTCTGCCTTCGAAAACTGGATAAACATGCTGGAGAATGCATCAGCGAATGCTGATCTTGGCGGTGTTTTCTGTGATCGTGCGACACTATCGTGGTATTTCTATAATCGTAGGATTATCCCTGCTTTTCAACATAAGCCATAACATCTACAGTTTCCACATTGGTCGTCCAACAACCCCTCTCGATGAGCCATTTAATATCGGCTGCCAAGAGCCCAATATCAATGCCCCCAGAGAGAATGCGACCATCCTAATGCTGGCGCGGAATGCAGATATTGATGGGGCAGTGAGCTCCCTGCAGTCATTGGAAGAGCAATTTAACAGGTGGTTTCACTATCCCGTGGTCTTCCTCAATGATCAAGCGTTCGACCAGGTTTTCGTAGATGCTGTCACAGAAGTGGTCAGTGGGTCTGTACGTTTTGGCGTGATCGCTGAGAGCATGTGGCAATATCCAGACCGGATAGATCGAGAAAAGGCAAGGACGCTCATGGCTTTTCAAGCGCAATCTAGGGTTCTATATGGCGGTAACGAGAGTTACCATCACATGTGCCGCTTCTATTCAGGGTAGGTCAAGTTCTGATCAAAGTCACGATCGGAGCTGACTCACACCAGGTTGTTTTACGACCATGAGTTGCTCGAGGCTTATAAATGGTACTGGCGCGTGGAACCCGGGGTACGGTTCACATGTGAAATTACATAGTATGTCCCCTTGGTTGTCTCTTTCCAAAGCAGCTAAGAGAATACACAGCGATCCATTCGTGGAAATGGCAAAGCACAACAAGAGATATGGCTATGTGACCGCGCTTTGGGAACTAGCCGAGACAGTGCCTACATTATTCCGGAAAATCTCTGACTTCAAGAGGACCTACGAAATCCGAACACGGCCTGTATGGAAGGCGATGATCGAAGCGTCGTATCTACCTTGGCCACTTCGACCTTTGCTGAGTAGGTATCGGAGTCGCGATGCAGACGGTAACCGGTGGAACCTGTGTCATTTCTGGAGCAATTTCGAAATCGCAGACATGAGCTTTTTCCGTTCGCCGGAGTACCGCAGACTCTTCGAGTATCTGGATGCTGATGGCGGGTTCTACTACGAGCGGGTAAGATTACTCGCATCATCCTTCGAATTCTTCTGCAGGAGGCTGGAAACTGACTCCACTATCACATAGTGGGGAGACGCTCCTGTGCACTCTCTGGCGGCAGCTCTACTCCTGGAACCTGCCGAGCTGCATCACTTTGCCGACTTTGGCTACGAGCATGCTCCGTTCCAGTATTGTCCGTTCATACTGCCTGACGGACGAGTACCCGATGTCACGAAGACTACAACGGAAGAGCGCCGCATGATTGGGTGTCACTGTAAGTGCGATGGTGACGGCTTGTTCAATCAGCCTGTATGTTTGAACAAGATTCGGAGTACGGTCCTGTAAGGCAGGATTCCCTTGATAATCTGTTCTCACATTTACCGACATAGGTGATTCTGTTAAAGCCAACATGCGTGCTTGAGCGCATCCCATGTGCTCATAGGGTTCTAGATTCAGGGGGTGGCTAAAGAAGAAAAGGTTGCTTTGCACCCTCGAGAGCTGTGTTGATGAAATGGCTATAGACTGAACGATCAGTGGGATTATTGCCACAATATTAAAACATACGAGAATCGCCTTAATATCATAAGGAAGTCTTTGAGGAAGGTACCAGCGTGGGCAGTAAATAAAATGACATCATCTCATGATCTACCTTATATAGAAAGCTTGGCACCTTTTGCCAATGGGCTGTTTACGCCTACCTTAGATATCCACATCCATGCTCCTAAAAGTAAGCCGTTGTACTGGAAAGTCCATCAGCGCTACCAAAGTCACACATTACAGATTTGCCTCTAACCTACTGTCCCAAATTCTAAACAAATACTCATCATGGACTTCCTGAAGAATGCCGCTGGCATGGGCGACAACAAGAACCAAGCCCCTGCCGAATCCAAAGAACAGAGCTCCGGCGGAGGCTTCCTTGGAGGCATCGGTGACAAGCTCAACACAGCTGCAGGTGGTGGAAAGGAGAGCGAGAAGAACGAGGATTACCTTGACAAGGGTTCGTTTTCTTAGAAACAGACCAGCGATGCTAGGTCACACGTGCCCAATGGAGCAGGCTGATAGTCACATAGGTATCGACGCAGTCCAGCAGTACGGATTAGGCCAGGGTGACCAGAGTAATGAGTCTGCGGTCGAGCAGGCGAAAGATGAGCAGATCTCGGATTTCATTCGCGGGCAGTACAAGAGGTATGGGCACAGTCCCAGCGTACTCTTGGATTGCAGACGCTGATACAGAGAAACAGCAAGACTGGGTCGGACTTCCCGGTTGCGGACAAGCCCACAAAATTCGGTAATTAAGGGGGACAATGCAAACGAGCACCGGTATGCTTGATTGCAGCACGACTTTACGAGGCATGACTGTATGCGAACCATCATAAGATACCACTGATATTGTGCACGCTCCTGCTTTCCCGTTCTATGTGAGGGTTGTGGATGAACCCAAAAATCTCTGATAGCCATCACAGCATCGCCCTCCAGCCGCCCTCGCTTTTACTGCCAGGTCTAGGCCTCTCTAACCCCAGATGGTCTACCAATTGGCCGATGTGATCGAAGCCCCAATAGCCTTTTGTCTCGCCCTTGGAATTCGTGGCGACGAACCAAGGCAGTCCGAAGGCGCCGTCTTCTATAGCTTGATCGGTATTGGCGGATAATGCCTTCTTTACCTCGTCGGTAGTACTCTATGATCTTCCATCAGCTTCCGTTGCGTCTAGTGGTCATGATGGCCAGTTACCTTGGTCATGATTTCCCTTGCTCCATCCTCCCCGTGGACTTCAGAAAGCAGCTTATGTAGAACATCCTTATCCACGACGTCAAGATTCCCCGCGAAAGATGCATGATAGAGAACACTGAGTGTTGCTGCTAGTCTCTCAGGTGCCGAGAGCATAATGGCGGTTAGCGCCCTCTGGACTGATATTGTGTTCTTTGGGAATCCAGGCGGCATGTCCTTCTGCGTTGGTATGTCGTATAGCCGGGCCCAGCGGAGGCGGTCCCTGCTGATGAACTTGTCCTTGTCTATATGCCATGTCAGATATCCAAAGCTCCGCATGGTCCAGGGTCGATAATATACTTTTGATATTGATAGGAGCTATATTCCCACAGGCCTTCATGATCCCTGCGAGGAAAACCGGGATGTAGGTGACCTCGCATGGTTTGAATATGGGAGATGTCTAAGCAAATTTAGCATACTTCTGACATTTCCGTATGAGACAGATAGAAGCTAGAAGCTGGTCTGAGAAGGCTTGGTGAAAACACAGCCTTTGCCCACTGGGCGTGAGAAGAAAATAGCTTCACAACAAAGGACATGGTCCCAAGCTTGCGTGATTGAAGCCAACGACGCAACAACTTGATAACACTAGACTTACGCTGACAAGATGGAAAGCTAAGTAGGCGAAAGGGCTGACGACATCGAGATAAAAAGTGAGCTTAGGCTTTGCCATGGCTACGGTACGAACTGTAGATTACGTAGAAAACTGACGAGTTGAAGACGTGAAAACAAAGGAGAGCTGGATCATAGAGGAAGGGACAATGAAGTGAAGCTTTCATATTTATAGTCGCGGCCTCCACCCGCCTACGAACAAGGTGAAGCCCGTAATAAGTCTAGTTTACGGCAGTTCACTTAGGATCTCCGCATTGCCCGTCTTTAAGGAGCCGAGGTCCGTATTGTTCAAGACGGTAAAGCTGCTCTCTTCTACGAGCACATGTCATTTTCGAGAAAACTTTTGACATGATGCTGGACCTAAAAATGCTGTCTGCATGACCTTGGTTGAAAGACCTTGTTGCCGTCTGATGGTGATGGTTGGTTCAGGGGAAAAGGGGTCTAGCAGGCCATCGCAATGCCAAGGCCGATCATTTGAACTAGCGTTGCTGATTCTGGATTTTCGGATTGCCCTGGACTTCAATGATTGATTCCATTTTTGAACCTCCCATCTTGTTACAACACTTCAGGAGCAGATGGGACTGTCAATTCAGCTTCGGCAATATACTTATGTTTAGGCACCCGATGTGGCTTGTTGAAATCGGATTCGCTGCTCGTATATCTTAGCTCCTCCTTTCCCTTCAATTTCAAGCCGTTCGCCGGTCATCCCGACTCACCAAAGACTACGCAAACATGACGACGACACTGAGTAAGCGCAACCAGGCACGCAACGAGAAGACATTGCAGGAGCTCATCAGATCTGTGCCTGGAAATGACAGATGCGCCGACTGTGGAGCCAGAAATCCAGGTACCCAGATCGCCTAAACATATTGAGGAACACAATCTGACATAGTACTATAAAGGATGGGCGAGTTGGAGTGTAAGCTGGAAGCCTTCAATACCTTAAGATGTAGGACACTAATATACACCTTGCGACAATAGCTTGGAATATTTCTGTGCATGCGTTGCGCCTCACTGCACCGCAAGCTGGGCACACACATCTCGAAGGTCAAATCGCTCAGTATGGACAGCTGGTCAAACGAACAAGTCGATGTATGCATATGGGGCTTGTTATCCTAGCAGTGGTGTTGACGTTGGCGCATCAGGGTATGAAGCGCAACGGAAACATTGCTTCGAATCGAACGTACAATCCGCAGAACAAGAAGCCGCAGATTCCACTTGACGTCGATGAGGTTGACTCGGCCTTGGAAAGATTCATCAGGCAAAAGTATGATCAACAATCGTTCTCTAGCAATGCTCCACGACCTGCGGTGCGACACGACACAGGAAGTACACGCAGTTCAGACGACCAACCGCCTCCACTCCCACCCAAACCAGGTAAACGCTTTGGCTTTGGTTTGCGTTCTGTATCCTCGGTTCTACCATTATCCAGGTCGAATCGCACGACTCCTGCTACGTCTCCAGATGGATCCACTGGTTTTGGCGCCCCACCGTCACCAATTAGAGTGAACAAGCAATCAAGAGTATTTGGCGCAAGCGTCGGTGGTACCAACGGAGAAGATATGGACGCCAAGCTGGGTACGCTGAGGGATATGGGCTTCTCAGACGACAGAAAGAATGCTAGTATATTGAAGGGGCTAGGGGGCAATCTTGAGCGAACAATCGAAGCACTTGTCAGACTAGGAGAGGGTAGCGCGCCTTCGTCAAGGTCAAGAACACCGGCACAGCCAAGGAATGTTGCCGTCAGTCAGCCTTTACTTTCGGTTCCTGATACCCGAGCTCCTGCCAGGACCAATGGCGCCCACCCAGTCTCCAACGGATCGGCTTTTGCAAGCCAGATTAGCTTTCCAGCGCAATCAAGCAATCAAGGTGCTTCTACATCCCAGGAACAAAGTGACCGTAGCTTCTCCCCCGCCCCAAGCCAAGCATCGGACACGTCTTTCCATTCGACAAATCCGTTCCAACCGCGGGCTTACAACCCCTTTGAGAGTACGCACGGTCCCCAATCAGCTAATTATCCTCCGGCAAAGGCTTTCGAGAATATGTTCGTCTCGCAGCCTCTTTTTCCCAATGCAACCGGAGGATACCCTCAGCCGCAACCCCATGTCCAAGATCCTAGGATCCAGCATTCTATGACACCTCCTGTACCCCAGATACCTCAACAGCATCTTCAATCGAATCAGTATGCGCAGCAAGCCCAACTACCAATGGGGAATTACAACCCTTTCATGCAAGCATCACAGCTGAATCATTCAACGCCAACGAACCCTTATGCAGCCTCAGTACAGCAGCAGAACAACGGATCCTCCTTCAACCCCTTCATGAATTTTCCGGAGACCGTGATACAGTCACCCATCAGTGAACACCCACAACCGTCCATATATCAGCAGCAAGTATCACAAAGTTTCTTCCAACAGTACCAACAGCCACAGCAACCCCCTCAAAGTCTCGCTCCACAACAACCGAATGCTTCCATGACGCAACAGCCGCAGACATTCCCGGGCAGCTCGCACTACCAGCAACCTCAGCAGCAATACACTCAGCTTCCACCTGCCCCACTGCAACCTCAACCAACCGGGCGCGTTGACAAGTCGAGTATCATGGCCTTATACAACTATCCGCAATTCGCTCCGCCACCTCTGAATAACATCAGTGAAGACGGTGTCATCCAGCCCTCACCGTCGAATGAAGCACCAGGACCACAATACCCGGCAGAGGTACAACCCAGGCAACCTCAGCGGAGCGTCACAATGCCAGCGCAGATGGCTTCTGGAAGTAGGAACCCCTTCCAGAGCGCAGTATCAGCCGACCCAGGAACGTCGATGGCTCCGGCTATAGCGATCAATGGGTCAGGTTCGAGCAGACATGTCAGTCAGGAAAGTGTAGATATAGGAGGATTTCAGAGCGGACGGCACAGTCCTGACGCTTTCGCCAACCTAAGCGCGAGGTACGTAAGATGAGAGATGTACGAGTATAAGTATAGATGGGTGATGAAATATGGAAATTTTGCATCTGTCGGCCTCTTCGACTTCTTCTTCTTCATCGGCTGTCATTCATTTGCTGCATCGCTTGTCACCACGGTTTCACCCGTTGGGTTTTGCCTCGGCTCCAACCTTTCCCACGTTGTTTCTTCCTGCCTCGAATTTACCATATCCCAGGCGTCTCTTCTTCCTTCATTGCCCTCTCTTCATCTTCCCTTCCGTCTATCTAATCATCCCTGCTCTCGTCGGCGCACTTCCTCCCCACCCTCCAGAACAATGCCGCCCTCCTCCCTCACCCTCACCCTAACCACCCCGCTAACCCACGTCCTCTCAATTACCCACCCAATCCTCCTCGCCGGCATGGCCCACACCTCCACCACTCCCCTCGCCTCCGCCGTATCCCTCTCCGGCGGCCTCGGCGTCATCGGCGGCCTCGGCTACACCCCCCAACAACTGCGCTCCATGATCCACGCCCTCAAAGCCTCCTTCCCCCGCCCCCTACCCTTCGGCATCGACCTCGCCCTCCCCTCCCTCGCGCCTACCGCCCGCAAAACAAACCACGACTACACACACGGCAAGCTGCACCAGCTGATCGACGTCATCATCGACGAAGGCGCCGCCCTCTTCGTCAGCGCCGTCGGCGTGCCCGACGTGGACATCATCGAGCGGCTGCACAGCGGCGGCGTGCTGGTCATGAACATGGTCGGCCACCCCCGGCACGCGGTCAGAGCGTTCGACGCGGGCGTCGATATCGTGTGCGCGCAGGGCGGCGAGGGAGGCGGCCACACAGGGGAGATCAGTGGGAATCTGCTTGTGCCTGCGTGCGTGGATGTCGCGCGGCGGTATCATCCGCCGGCGCTGAGAGGGCAGGCGGGGATGGTGGTTGCGGCGGGGGGGATATTTGATGGGAGGGGGTTGGCAGCGGCGTTGATGACGGGGGCGTTGGGGGTGTGGGTGGGGACGAGGTTCGTGGCGAGTGTGGAGGCGGGGTGTAGTGAGATGCATAAGAGGGCGGTGGTGGAGGCTGGGTGGGGGGATACGGTGAGGACGATGGTGGTGACGGGAAGGCCTTTGCGTGCGAAGAGGAATAAGTATTTGGAGGGGTGGGAGAAGGAGGAGAGGAGGGGCGAGCTGAGGGGGTTGTTGGAGAGGGGGGTGAGGCCAATGGAGAGGGATTTGGAGGAAGGGGAAGAGGAGGTAGAAGTGGAGTTTCCGTTTTTGATGGGGGAGGTAGCGGCGATGATTGAGGATGTGAAGCCGGCGAGGGAGATTGTGGAGGGGATGGTCAGGGAGGCGGTGGAGTGTTTGGTGAGGGGGCAGGAGTATCTGGGGGTTGATAGAGGTGGCAGTAAACTGTGAAAGACTTTCAATGCGACATGGCATTCTTAGTGCCTTTGTGCGACATGAACAAGTGACGCTTTACAGCGCCGCGTTTGCTACACCTCCAGCTGTTGATGTACAAGATAATCAGCTACAGAAAAGGTTGTTCAGGCTAGAACGGTCTTCTGGCCGACACCGTTGACCTCGCTGTGAACCGCTGATGCCCGTCCGTTGACCTGGGATTGACTGGATGGTGGAGGTGGAGGTACTGGTCCGTATGTGGGAGCAAGACCGTTCTGCCGAGCTTGCAGCTCTGCATCATCTTCCGTCTCTTCGTCGTCGTAGTCCTCAGCTTGGCTGTCATCCTCCTCGTACTCTTCATCTTCGTCGTAGTCGCTGGCTTCATCCTCTTCGCTTCCCTCGAGAACACTGGGTTCAGCAGGAGCGCGACCTTGTTGTTGCATCCCTCGAATCACATTCTCCAAAGTAGCATTCTTCTTGCGCAGTTGCTCGAGTTCTTTGTTGCTGCGTGTCCGTTCTTCGGCCATTTCGAGGATATTGCGATTTGTGAGATCATGCTTTCGAGTCAATGTAAGGTTTTCTTTTTCAAGCCGCTTAGTCTTCTTCGACATCTCCTCCATCTCTTTGCGGAAAGTGAGGAACAGGTCATTCGAGTTATTAAGCGTGTCTTCCACCTGCTCGGCTTGTAGTTAGCAATGAGCTCGCAGATTTGTCAATGAGTATGGCGAACATGGCGACTGAACAGGAAGCACGTGGTCACAAACAGGGGACCACAGTAAACAGCGGGCGCCAGAGTAAACAGCCGGGCACCTATTCCGGGTAAAACTCACCTGTTTGAACTTTTCCACGTAGATATTGAGCTGGCTCCTCAGTTCGGTTTCTGTTTGGGAGAAGGTGGACACCTGGGTAGTCAAGTTTTGAGATTTCTTGGCTTGGTTATCGGCTTCTTTCCTCTGCTGTTCGTATCGCGCCAGGTTGTACTGGACTTCGCATTCTTTTGTTCGCATTAAGGCTTGGAAATGCAGCTCACGAAGCTCATACTGCTCGCAGAAGGATCTGAACTTTTGCCGGAACCTAGAACTTGTCAGGGCCCCTCCACAGTGCAGTTCCCTACTCCAGACACATACAGCTCGTCCAGCTCCATGTTGAGCTTGTGGCTTTCTGGGTTCTCCTTTTGCTCCATAATGAACTCGATGTTGTGTAAAACTCCCTCAGCACTTTCACCAAGAAGCTGTCGGCTCCTTTTCTCTGTGTCCTCAAGATGTTTGTGTTCGTCCTACGCAAAGGCATCAGCCCCGGCGCGGTGACAGAAAACAAAGTGTACAGCCAACGCAAACCTTCATCTTCTTGTTTTCCCGCGTAAGTTCCCGACATAATTTTTCCAGCTTCTCTTTTATGCTGACAGTTTTGCTTAGCTCAGAGCGCCCTTGGTCCTTTTCTTTCTGCACTTGATCCGCGCGTTTCTTGCTCTTTAGATTTTCTCGATCCAATCGTTTCATATCTGCCAGAAGCTCGGTATACTTCTTTTGTACTGCTTCAAGGCGTGACAAGGGGGTTTCCATGCCGGTCAGGAGGTTGGTCAGATCTCGATTTGCTTTCTTAACTTCTCGTTCTATATTACACAAATGCCGGCAGGCATGCTGGTTAGCGTGAATTTTTGATGAGGAACAATCCGTAGTACTGCGCGTCATGCTGTCCTAGCATATAACAACCACAGGCCTCATCACTCCACACGTACCTATTTCTGCTTCTTGATCCTTCTCCCCGGCTGCGTCAAGCTCTAGCTGATTGATCTTTGCTGCCAGCAGCTTCCCAGTCTCGTTCGGATCCGCAGCCTTTTTCTTTCCCTTCTTGGATGTAGTAGCATGGGTCGTCGCAGTTGTGGCAGGGGATCCCGGCACTTCTGCATGACCGTTGAACATCTCATGAGAAGTGTTGCCTGCTACCGCTGGGGATGACCGAGGTGTCGAAGTTCCCATAAGGGGTTGTGAAGCCGTATTGGCCATGAATTAGGGGAACAGCCGTCAACTAGGACCAAGATTTCCGGCCTTGTTATTGCTGACCCAGAAAGCTACTGCGGAACCGTATGTACATCAGGGATCTCTAAGTCTCAACCCGTATGTCTCGGCGATAGCCGCTTTCTGTATGGTTGCAGCCCTGGCCAGGCTCTTTAGGAACGTTCGGAAACCTCGACAAGACGAAAGTCAAGCGTGACGAGGCAGCCTTCCAAATTTGACTTATACTATTCGACACAGACCGTATGTCTGCGGTATATCGGAGGTCGTGCGAGGAGGCAAGGACTTGGAGGCGGGCAATTCGGTCGGTCTTGGCTGCTGGCGGGCTGTCGGCTTGATATAACCGAAAGATGGGGACGCAATTCGACAGAACTTCAAATCATAATGCCTAAAGGATAACGAGCTACTTCAAAAAGATGTTTGGAAAAGCATCCCGAGAGACTTATGCCTGGCTAATAAGCGTATTCAATCTCTCTGGTAGACTGTCTAGGCAGATCATGCATGGCAATGACTAAGCGGATCAGGCCGCCATCGGTAGATCCTCGGCTCTTGGCGACCTTGGCGATTTCCATACTTTTACTTATGAACGCGCATCTTTGAGGTTTGGACACGATCAATTCCCCTTGCAAAGGAATCCTTACGCGTGCGAGCTTTTGTGGATGCTTCGTCCTTGCGAAAGGCTCTCAGCAGGCCGTCCGTTTCTGTCAAGGTCATGTAACCTCAAGAGAGATACCCGGCGTGGGCCACCCACAGCGCCTCGAAGATATGCTACCGTCACGAATTTAAGCAACTATCCCCAGCCAGGAGAGCAACTGCACGGCTTCACGCTAAAGCGCACCAAGCATGTTCCTGAGTTGCAACTGATAGCTTTGCTGCTCCAACATGACAAGACCGGCGCAGAGCATCTCCATGTCGCAAGAGACGACAAGAACAATGTGTTCTCCATCGGATTCAAGACTAACCCACCCGATGACACTGGTGTTCCGCATATACTGGAGCATACGACGCTATGCGGTAGTGAAAAGTAAGCTTAGCCATGTCCCATTGCTGGCTCTGATTTAAGAACTTCCTAGATACCCCATTCGCGATCCATTCTTCAAAATGCTTCCACGTTCTCTCTCGAATTTTATGAACGCTTTCACTTCTTCAGACCATACGACGTACCCGTTCGCCACAACTAACAGGAAGGATTTCAAGAATCTCATGTCAGTTTACCTAGATGCCACGCTTCGGCCGTTGTTGAATGAGAATGATTTCTTGCAAGAGGGCTGGCGAATCGGTCCCAAAAACCCATTGGCTCCCGCCACGACGGAAAGCACAGATGACACAGGCAAGAATCTAGTATTCAAAGGAGTCGTCTACAATGAAATGAAGGGTCAGATGTCGGATGCTAGCTACCTGTACTATATCCGATTCCAAGACCTCATTTTCCCTGATATTCACAATTCCGGCGGTGACCCTCAGAGAATGACTGATTTGAGATACCACGATCTGAAGGCGTTCCACGCGAAGCACTACCACCCGAGCAATGCCAAGTTCTTTACATATGGAGACATGCCTTTAGCGGACCATCTTGCTGAGATAACTCGCCAATTAGAGCAATATGAAAGAGAAGAAACCGACAAAGCTATCAAAACCCCAATCAGTCTTGATAATGGTCCACTATACTTCAGCACAAAGGGCCCACTGGATCCCTTGGTAGATAAAGAAATGCAATTTAAGACCTCAACTTCATGGCTTATGGGTGATACTTCAAATATCCTGGAGACCTTCGCTCTTCGTGTCATTTCGTCTCTATTACTTGACGGCTATGGGTCGCCGCTATACCGCGGTCTGATCGAAGCTGGACTAGGACCTGAGTGGAGCCCTAACACGGGTTTCGATGATGGAGGAAAGGTGGGCATATTCTCAGTAGGTCTTAGTGGTGTCAAAGAGGCCGACGTACCGAACGTCAAGAACGTGACAATCGCGACGCTCCGTGAAACCTGCCAAACTGGCTTCGACAAAAGCAAAATTAATGGTATTTTACATCAGCTAGAAATCACGCTGAGACACAAAACTGCCAATTTTGGGATGGGAGTCATGCAGCGGCTACAATCCGGTTGGTTCAATGGTGTAGATCCGTTAGATGCACTTGCTTGGAATGACATCGTAACCGCCTTCAAGTCAAAGCTCGCGGGAGAACGATACTTGGAGCGTCTGGTTGAGAAATACATGCTGAACGATTGTACTATGACCTTCACAATGGAGCCTTCTGACATCTTTGGGGATGAGCTCGCTGCTGAGGAAAACGAACGTCTTGCGAGAAAAATTGCCGAAGTCACTCAAACAGTAGGTGGAGAGGACAGAGCCAACGATCAGCTCAAGGCACAGGAACACAAGCTGCTCGAGATTCAAGAGAACGCGAGGAACCAAGACCTTAGCTGCCTACCAACTGTTCGTGTCGAGGACGTACCACGCCAAATGCAAAGGAAATCGATCCGGAATTCTTTCATCGGAGACACACGGGTTCAATGGAGGGAATCAAGCACCAATGGCTTGACCTACTTTCGTGCTATCAATCTGTTTGAGGGTCTTCCTGCAGAGCTGAGAACGCTCATCCCTCTCTATACGGAGTCCATCATGAGAATCGGCACAAAGGGAAGGTCTATGGAAGAGCTGGAAGACTTAATCAAACTAAAAACGGGCGGCATCAGCTCATCCTACTTTTCATCTACATCCCCTACCGAACTCGATCGCGTTACAGAAGGGCTGTCGCTCTCTGGTCACGCCATGGACTCGAATATTCCCGCCATGTACGAATTATTGCGAACAGTGCTCTTCGAGACCAACTTCGACGGCGCACAAGCAGAAAAACACATCAGAGAACTGCTTCAGAGCAACGCAAGCGGCGCTCTCAATGCTGTAGCAAGCTCGGGGCACTCTTACGCGCGACGCTATGCAGAAGCGAGCCTGACCCCTCAGGCTTTGCTTAGTGAAGAGATTGGTGGACTGACTCAAATCCAAAGCACCGCTACTCTTGCTCAACGCTCGCCTTCCATAGGTTACGGGGACGTTATTGAAAAACTCAAGGCTATCCAAAGTTTTGCGGTCTCCAACTCCGCTTCGCTTCGAACCGCAATTACTTGCGGGCCGGAATCGGTCTCGAGCAATGAATCGGCATTGTCCAAATTCTTGTCGGGTCTGCCAGCTTCAAGTATCATTTCTCAATCCCACCAGGAATCTCACCAATCAATTATCAACTCAAAAACTTTCTTCCCGTTGCCTTATCAAGTCTACTACTCGGCGCTAGCGTTCCGCACTGTTCCGTATGTCCATCCTGCCGGCGCTCCACTCCAGATCCTATCTCAGCTTTTGACCCATAAGCATTTACATCATGAGATACGGGAAAAGGGCGGAGCGTACGGCGGCGGGGCTTACTCGAGAGCTCTGAGCGGATTGTTCGGGATGTATAGCTATCGCGATCCTAACCCCCAGAACACCATGAAGGTAATGCAGCAGGCGGGCCAGTGGGCTTGCGAGAGTCACTTTTCCGATCAGGACTTACAAGAAGCAAAATTGAGTGTTTTTCAAAGTCTCGACGCACCCGAGTCAGTGAGTGAAGAGGGAATGACACGATTCTTAAGCGGCATAAACGAGGACATGGAACAGACGAGGAGAGAGCAATTGCTTGACGTGAAGAAAGCCAATGTCCAGGAAGTCGCACAGAAGTATATCGTTGAACGGATGCCAGAAGCTACGCTTGCCGTCCTTGGTGAGAAGGCCGACTGGGCTCGTGAGACTCCAGGATGGAATATCAAGAGCTTACAGATAAGCAAAGCTCCAGTGGCGGCAGTGGGTGGATGTGAGACTGATTTGTGAATGAGCAATCCCAGGCACCTAAGATTGCGCTGTAGCATATTTATCCTGTACCCGATGCCTAAATTTCTTTTCGCATAGCGTGGCGTTTGGATTCGGCCATAGAGACCTCATAGGTGTGGGTCGAACTGTCGAATTCCTCTCATCTCATCTCTTTCTCCTCCGGCTCGATGAGCAAGAAAAGCGCTACTGAACAGACACACGTCTCCAACATAACTCATTACTGTTGGTAGATCACAAGCTGAGCGCGAGATCAAAACAACTGCCGAGGTCTTTAGCGCGCAGGAACCTACTTCGCTCGGGGTGAGGAGCCTCAAGTCTTCAGAGCGACGGTAGCTCCATCTTTCAGACCTGTCTGTGATAGAGTCAATCCAGGCAGACTATAGATGAGAGGACATAGTCACAACATTTGATTAGCAGTAATTTGAATGCTCCATAAGACATTTGCATGCTCCTTAAGATGATAAGGTGTGAATTGTGAGAAGTTTGTGCCATAAGATTCCCATCCGTTACCGTGTCACAGGTAAAGCATCCTTACTTTACTCATATCAGAATAAGTGGACTGTCTCCGGTCCTTTGCAATTCTCTGTCCGCCGAGTTAGGGTTGACCCTAGGTGACGCGATTTGAAGCGCGTTCTCGGCCGACTCTCGAGGAAGACAAGTGTCGTGTCCCTCGAGGTTTGATTTGAGGAAAATCCTGTAGACTCATAGTGATACTTGGTGGTCCACACATCATGCGACCGAGACAGAGATGTCAGGACAGGAGACCAGCGAGCTTTTGCAGCGCCCTTCGTAGGCTACTGGGTCCCTCAAGGTCTTTTGGCTCTTCACTGACTTCACACAGGGACGAGGCTCATTCGTCCCTAGAACGTCATCCATCACATTACAACCCTCTACACAGCTTTCAACTTGCCAAGGGCGATCAGAAGCACTACCAGCAGCAATATGGCGACATGTACTTTCTCCGCCTAGCCATGCTCAAACCCGCCGTTGAAGAAATTGCTGCCGAAGCTTGGGACGGCAATGAGGTACATTCAGCCATGGTTCGAGAAAGATGATGTTCTGAGTCACTCAGATAGCAAGCGAAGTTGTCCGAAGGGTTGAGCGAGTTCTGGATGTGAGGCAAGGGGAGTTTTGCTGGGTCGCTGGAACGGTCTATAAAGATATGCCATTGAAGCCAAACATTCTGGACGACATATCGAAGGATGTGTGCTTCTCTGACTCGAACATTGATGTGAGAAGAGCTGACTTGCTTCCCAGCACTGGATATCTGCGCCCCCAGCACGCGAGAAGTACATCTCTCCTTCTGGAGAAGATCGGATCATGTTAGAGGACGAGTCGGGGCGGCTTCGATTGACTGGAACTATTTTACAAACGACGATGCTGGTCACAGGCTGCATCATTGCCGTCATGGGTACCGAGAATGCGAACGGGGATTTTGAGGTCGTTGATATCAAGATCCCAGATTTGCCACGTCAACCGCAAAGATGGGAACGAGATGAGGGGTCACAACTGCTCAGTAATGGAGAAGGCAAGAAGAACGTCCAGAGTCGAGAATCGAAGAGTGCAGGAGGAAGAATAGCTATCGTTAGCGGCCTTAGCTTTAGTGGTGATGAAGGCGACGGCCTCACGCTGGATCTCCTCATGGAGTATCTATTAGGCGAAGCATGTGGTCAACCCACCCAAGGGGACGTGGCCCAGGTATCACGGCTTGTGATAGCGGGTAACTCGATCCAAGAAGCTACTCCGTTAGCCCCTCGGGACGACCTGTCAGACCGGAAGTCCAGTAAAAAGTATGGTTACGACTCTGCCGCTTACAATCCTGCGCCAACAGTTCACCTGGATGACTTTCTCGCGACACTCCTTCCTTCAATGCCCATCACTCTGGTTCCAGGCGAGAGCGATCCTGCGAACGTCTCCCTGCCACAACAGCCTATACATCCTGCTATGTTCCCACATAGCCGAGCGTATGCCAACATACCCGGTTCAGACGAGCCTGGGTGGTTCGACAGCGTCACGAATCCCTGGGAGGGGGATATTGATGGATGGCGGTTCATGGCCACTGGTGGACAGCCCATCAATGACGTCTTCAAGTACGTCGAGGGTGACGAGCGAATGGAGATGATGGAAAGTCTGTTGAGATGGAGATGCGGAGCGCCGACAGCGCCGGACACCTTGTGTAAGGGCCCCTTATCTACCGGTTCTTGCATTGCTGTCCTCTAATTAACTCATCGAACAGGGTGTTACCCTTTCCAAGACGAAGACCAATTTGTGATCAAGGAATGCCCACATGTCTACGTCGTCGGCAATCAGCCATCTTTCGATACAACGATTATTGAAGGGCCCTCAGGGCAGACCGTTCGATTGATTGCTGTCCCAGGTTTCAAGGATACAGGCGAGCTTGTGCTGCTGGATAGTGACAGCCTTGACGTGGAAGTTGTCAAATTCAACCTATACGACACACATGATTAATATGCTCAATCACCCTAGAGTTTTCCCTTTTGAGAAATGCGCTCATATCCAGTGCACTCAACGACCACATAAATCTACTTTGCTTGGCATCTCCCTATCAGGAGATCCGTCGCTTGATTATGACTGCTCTCGGTCGTCTCTATTTCAGACATTGAGCACATTGACTGGATAGCAGTAAGCCACTTTCGCTTATTCTACAACTTGCGCACCCTGACTGGGTGACAAACGTCCCTTATTCCTATATTATATATTGCCGATCATCTCAATGGTTCTCATCATTTCTTCCTCCCCAATTCTACTAAAATTGCCATTCACACCAATATCAGAGCACAAGTCGAGTCAAGGCCCTGCTGTGGACCATATTGTACTTCCGATAGGACTAGTCCGCACGAGAGCTCCATTCCTCCTGACCGAACTTGCTGAGCCATGGGTCTCAACCACGACCTCAAGATCATGGAGAGGTCCAAATCCCTCTCGGACCTGCTTAGACACTTAACGGAAAACCCCGACGCCACTGAAACCTACGAACGTCATTACGCCAAGATCCTTCCTCTTGTCCTGGAATCTCAATTCCCCATTCGTGCGAACGAATCTTATGCCAGGACTCAAAGCGTAGCCCTCAGCTACATGGCCTTCCACGACCAGAAACCTTCCCGGGAAATCCTGGTGGACAGAGCAAGTTATTTGCCCCAGTCATTCGAGATCAACTACTACGCGAGACGCACGACTGCACCTGCAATCCCACGATTCTCGAACTCACTCGATGCGCTACGGGCCGTCTCTAGGAAATCGGATTCAATAGAGTCAGCTATACCGACTTCCGCTGTAGGAGATAAGGAACGTGTGTCTTGGCGGCAGCACCTATGGGCATCGCACTTTATGAAAAGGGTGAGAGATCAGTGCTTTGGTGGGAGCGAGGGGGACATGAGGACGGAATTGGGCATTTTTGCAATGAAGACACATCTGGGAAAGTTGGTGTTACTGGTTTATTGAATAGCTTTTGCGGCAGTAGATAATCGGCTTTCGATGGTACAATGCAAACCTTAAGAGTTCAGCGTTCCTTCGACTTCTAGACCCGTGCATCAAGGTGCATTGCTCAGGTACCGAAGACCACTGGCGGCGAAACAACAGTCATCTTACTACTAGACCGCAATACCTCGAGACGTGCCTGAGCAAATACCGATGGAACAGCGATCTTGTAGGCTGCCATGGACCATGAGTGAGGTGCTGCTGCCCACCTCTCACATCTGGCGTTGAGACCTGATCAGGGGAACGAATATCGATCACACAGGCACTAAAGGTACGGGCGAACGTCTTGAGAGTCTTGAATGTTGCAACTGTTGATGCCTGTCACCAAGGCCCGTGCAATTCTGTGAACAGTATGCGTCCCCAGCATCTTCGCTCAGCCAGATCCACCCACTCCTCCAGTCCCGGTTCCTGGCTCCTTCTAGACATCCACATCCACCCTAAGCCACTCTCTTCCCCTTCTTGTTCTTCTTCGGCACGTCGTTTATCGTGAGACCTATAACCACCCCAAACACGTCAGCAACTCATGCCTCAACCCACTCTTCCACCGGTTCAGCCTTCCGAGCCCTCCCTGCCCTCCATATTCCCCAACCCAAATACATCACAAACCCTCCCATCCCCGCCACATTCAGACGGGAAGAAAGCGCACATACTCGGAGGCAAACTCTGCTTCAGCTTATCCGCCTTGTCCGAATCCTTCAAAACGAGCGTGTACAGGAAGCGGTGGCATCGGACCTTGAACTTGACCTGCTGCGATTTGCGGGTGCGTTTTATGCGCGCGGCTGTTTTCCATCACCAGGCAAGGATCAGCAAGTCCGCACTTATGCATCGTTGATAGGGAGACGGTAGATGGAGAGGAAGAGGGAGGGAAACGGTAACGGGAACGGGACCTACAGGAGGCATCTTTTCGGCGGCAGATCTCGATGAATTGCTTGATGTCCGAGACTTCTTTGGGCATTTTGGCGGTTGAGGAACGGGGACTGAGGTGGGAGAGGAGAGTTGGAGGTGGAGTTGATGTCGCCGTCGCGAATCGGGGATTGGGTTTTCGCTGGGTTCATTTTGTGGATGATCGAAGCGAGCCCTTAGCGCCGGGTCGGTCCGTTGTGGCGCTGCGAAACACGTGATTAGTGAATGTGGCTGCCTTGATGTCAACGTCTGAGAAACGCACCTTGTGCTCTACAAAGACTTACCTCTTCTCTTTCATTTGAGCATCCGACCTCTCTTTGAACCTTACATCGAACGTCTCTCTAAAGGTCGACCTTTCGCCAGTATGCCAACACCACTAGATAGAGCCATGCAGTCACGTGCAAGTTCCCCTCAAGTTCTCTTGATCATCACCCCTAACATGGAGTAGAATGCCTTCCTAGGTATGTAATGCAAAGCATTGAGCGACCAGATTCCATCAGCAACCTGACTGCTATTCCTCAAGGCTTCGCCGGCATCGTAACAGCAGTAGCAGCATGGACCATCTGGGGCGGCGAGATGTTCCCCGCTGCGAAAGACCCCACTGGAGGTAAAGCCCATCTTCCTCTTCCCCATCTACCCATTTTGCAAACAGCTAACGATGAGAAACCCGACGCAGATCCATCAAAGTGGGAGGAATCGGAGCTGAGGCGATGGCTTGAAGTGGTTAGGGGTTTCTTTCATTCATGATGGTATTGAGTGGGGCAGCTTGTGGTTGCATCAGGTCGCTGATGTTTCTGTGCGTGGATAGAGGGGTCTACTTCCGAGTGGGAAAGCTACGAGAGATGAGCTGCTGGAGAGGGTGCAGGCGAATATGAGATCGCCACCTCGGAATTAAGCAGGCGAACTTGCAGTGCATCGAGCGTGCTTGCATGGAGTCTTTCAAGGAAATTAGCACAACAGCTGGCGATGGTTTTGCGGCTAAGGTGGGATTTCAGGGACAATGATGATGGAAAGATCTGACTGCGATCGGGATGAGCCATTGGCACACATAAAGCTTGACCGTGCCTGCTTGGGAGTTCACTACAAATTTGACGGCTGCTTTGGATCACGAGGCGAGCCGGAGATGAAGCTCGGAAGGAATCGGTTTCGCAACTGTAATGACATTTGCAAGCTCTATTGTACAGAATCCACTTCGTCCTTAGACTACCTTACCGGTGTTAAAACACACAACCGGCGGGTAAGCCGACGGCATTGAGATAACAGTCGCCTGTAACCTGCAGACAAGATAAAGTAGAACATCATGCGACCTTGGAGTGGTTGTGCCGGTCAGTCGAGATGCGTGCAACATTGCATCGACGACAAGGCGGCCATAGATACGGTTTCAAGGCGTGATAATATGGCCAATAGCCATTTTCTTGTCGCCCGCAGTATTGGAAACAACTTTGTCGCTGGTATTTGCATCGCCCTCCATTGCATCACTATCAACGACAACGAAACCGCCGTCCATTACATCATTGTTGTCTTTCCGGTTTCTGCCATTTGAGCGGCGATTGTTTTTCCTAACAACCAGTGTGGGGCCAATTGGGGTAACAGGTCCATCGAGGTAGTTATCACTGGAGGTAGATTCATCGCGGACTGCAGGATGACCGTGTGCAGTCTTGTGTTCTTGAGGACCCTCCTTGAGCTCAGCCTGACGCTTCTGTTGCATATTAGCAAACCATCCTTTAGCTCATGTATGCAAGTGCAAAGTACCTTGTAACGTTGGATCTGGACCTTGCGCTGCTCAAGCTGGTGCTCAATAGCTGCTTTCTGCACTTCGAGCGTCGAATGTTGCTCTTCAAGTTCCATCTACAATCTGTTAGAGTATGGTCTGCATTGGAAGGACATGTAACTGACATCCATGCTCTCTGTCTTCCCCTTCTCCTCGTCTTCGAAACGCTTGAGCTGATCAAGGTCCGCCTGCATCTTCGAAATCTTGGCCCTCAGATTCTCAACTTCTGCGGCCTTGCGACGCTTGTTGCTGTCAGGATCTGGGGTTGACTCTTCGGATGCTACATCTTCATCGTCGGAATCTGTATCGTCGTCGACAGCAGTGGACACACGAGGCTTGGCACGCTTCTTTCTCTTCTTACCACCATTGGTTACATGGAAGCGAAGGGCGTTATTGATCTGCGGCCCAGGCGTCTCAGGAGTAATGGTCAGCTGCTTCAGGATGCGAATTCCATTCTTCTCGGTCATGGCAAAGGGGTTTGAGGCTCTAGCAGCCTGCGAAGCGGTAGTTGTGGTTCCTAGCATCGACACCGTGGTCGAAGATTCTGGGCTCACAATAGCGTGACGCAGCTGTCCTGCGTGTGGGCTACTACCCTCGGCCATCTGCAAAAGACCGGCTGCCATGGCCGAAACCGCATCAGCAGATGCCAGAACGTTGAGATGGGGATCGACGATGCCGGCATCACGAAGAGCGTCTGAGTTCGATGGTCATTAGTCATATCCCAATGAAAAGATTTTCAGGGGACGTACTCTCATGACGATAGAGGTACTTGAAAGATACCAAAGGCACCTTTCCCATCGGCAATTTCTTGGATTTGTTTCTCCAAGTACGACGTCCAGTGTCGTTAAGCCTAGTGTCCTCCGAGAATCTGCAGAACGCTTAGTCAATCTCGTCCTTCGTCACGGGGAAGAAGGATGTATTATACTCTAGTACGGTCTCATGCGTTGGGTGGATGCCCGCAGTGCCGGGACTATACCCCAGTTGTTCCCAGTCATCGACGTGGTCAGGAAGCGTTGCCTTGCGGACGTGATTATGTCCTTCATAGTATTTGTAAACGTGGATTTCTATCGATCCAACACTCGTTTGATCTGAATCAACGTATTGAACATTGGAATTTTCTAGCCAGAAGTAAGTGACTGGGATGCTAGGGTATGGTAAGTTGAATACAGACCCGTCAGCAATCTCGATGTCTTCATTTCCGTAAGGTAATAAGACCGATGATTCTTGTATATGCCTTTGTAGAATTCGAAGAGGATTTGACGCCCTTCGTTCTTTGGGGTGACTGTAGAAACGTGCATGTTACGGACGATGCCATCGACGACCAGATCAACCTGAAACTGGCTAGTGCTCAGTTCGAGATCAACCAGCACAGTGATACCCTGGCCGGAGTGGACGGCAATCCAGCACTGGCACTCGAGTCTCTCGTTAGATGGACGCAGCTCAGGGCAGTCCACAGCATCGGTGCGAACCGTGACAGCGACAGAGTCATTGGTGGATTGATCGAGATACCGCATAATGACGGAATGTTGCCTTGCAAGTTTCCGACGATGTCAAATAGGATAATCCGTAAATCTGTTCAAGCTCGTTGGAAAGCCTGAAAGAAAGCCGCACACTGGCGCAACGTCTGCCTACAGATTAGCATTGATGGTCGACGCCAACGTGACAAGACAACAAGTCGTCTAGGAAATTAACATTGGTGATACAGATGAGGTGTGAGGGGTTACACGAAGGTGCTCGTGATTCTCCCAATACGCGCCGGGGCGCGCAGCACAAAGTATCTTCAGACGTTAGCGGACTCACACTTTCTTAGAACCTGGTGCTAGTTATGCCACTGGTAAAACGTGAAGCAGTGATAAGGCTGCTGTGAGTGGAACGTGGACAGAAAATGCCCAGAAGACAGTAACGGGTATTTACTTGTTCGGGCAGGAAATGTCAGTGGCTCTGCAAGACCATCAATTGATGGTTTGCAGAGTTGACAATTTGGGATGTCAAGAGAAGAGGTGCAAAGTATGATACAACGAATGTCGGTAAAGCAAGATGTAGGAAGGAGCGACTGATGTTAACCAACCCGGCAACCAGCTAGGCCAATGTGACGAGTCAACATTTCGATGCTTTAGCCTCGGTCATCAATTCTTTCACTTGGGTGTGAATCAACAGATGCCTCCCTTCCCATTGGTGAACGCTTTGCCGTGATGAGCAATGGGCTTGAGGGCCAATGTACATTCTTTTTGTCCTGGAAACGACACAACAAACATCTTTCAACACTTCTCGATCGACAGCATTGTGAAAGCCTTTTTCCGTCATCTAACGGGAAGCTTATGCTATTGCAGCTAATTCAATGAGCCGGGTCCAGGATTACGCAGTATCTCGATACCTACATGCTTAGCTCTACACATCCCCTGTTGTGTTCTTCGGTAGCTGAAAGAACGTTGTAATTGTTCTCACCACTCGGTCTATCAGATGCTCTTCGAGGCTTATCGGATTATGCCACGCGCTTGCTCTGTAATAGAATGCCCAACTGCTTTTCAATGCTAAGGTGCCATGAATAGAGAAAGCGAACTTCATTCTCGTTGTATTCAGACCACAACTCTGAATGTCTGACTTTGAATTATGTAGTCTTTGATCTGCTTCGCCCTGGTACGGGGTCCCATATTATCTTGGTTCGGTATAAGCACGAAGCTTTCAATGAAGCCTCTCGTTGAGGCTGTCTTAGCGTCTCCAAATTTCACGTATCCATTCACAGTGACCAATACTGTCAGATTCTTCCCAGACATTGCATGGCCGCCTGCAGTGCCGTCGGGAATGTAGTTGGGATTCAGGCATTGAGCATCTAGGCCTTGGACATCGAAATGTGCGGATGCCATACCATCTTGGAAGAGCTTCTGCATGGCGGCACCGTCCGTCTTCGCTTCTCCATTGTAGGTGATGGAGGGGGTTTTCTTGCCGTCCGGTAGCGTTTTCGGTTTCTGGTAGAACGATGCAATAGTAGATCGTTGAGATTGTAGCGCATGATAGTAAGAATCCACAAACTTCTCTGCGGCTGTGAATATTGCATAGTCAGCTCAACAGGGCCGAATTTAAGAATGTTTTCGAAACCGTACTCTCTGTTGCGACGGCTACGCTTGTTTCTTCATTCGGTACAGACATGCTTGCAATAGCCCGGAGTGCTTCACACCTACTTGATCCAAGGCTGCAGCTCTTATCTTAAGGGTTTCGCATCGCTGGTGATGAAGATAGCAATGCGTAAAAACTTGTGATCGAATTGAGATAGCCAGAATCTCTAGAACACTTGGAAAAGACGTCTGGAGGTCTGGTTCGGCGGGACGTCGGCCCGCACGCTGCTTGCGGTGATAGAGGAGCTTTCCAAGACGCAGCGTCGCGCTGCACAGGGTTTTAACATTCTGCTATGAAACCGCCGTTATTATTCGCTCAATCTTTCCGTACTACAACAAAGCTCCGGCGAGGATGGATCTGCGATAGATGCCAGCTGCGCGCAAATGTTCGACAGCAGCACTCTCACGCGGCCGAGACCCCTAGCAAGCCCTATTATGTTACGACTCCCATTTTCTACGTAAATGCCGGTAGGTCTGCCTTAGTCAATATAAAGCCTGCAAATCAGTATTGAAAGTATGCAGCTCCGCACGTCGGTCACCTGTACACTCTGGTCTTGACAGACATCTTAAAGCGATGGCACGCCCTCCGAGGGAGAAGAGCTATTCTTTGCACGGGCACCGATGAACATGGCATGAAGGTATCTCCGGAAACGCTCAGACTAGATACTCAGCTGAAACATACGGACGATTCAGATCCAAGGAGCGGCGGCGAAAACAGGACAAGATGTGCGCTCTTTCTGCGATGAAATGTCCAAGTCGTTCGAGGTGAGTGCCAGGGCGATCACAGCATTGATAGGGAGTTGAGTGAGCTGCAGAAACTGGCAGAAGACAGCGAGATAGACCGAGATCACTTTATACGGACGTCGGAGCCAGATCATCGATTCGCTGTCCAGCACTTCTGGGTTAGTAGGTATTGCCTTAGGATTACCGGTTTGTAGTACTGACGTGCTGCAGCTTATGTTGAAAGAGCGCGGCTACATCTATGCTTCCAGGCACGAGGGTTGGTATTCGGTTAGCGACGAGACTTTCTGCCCTGTCAACGCCGTTCAGCTAGCGCTTGATCCTTCTACGGGCCGAAAGTTCATGGTATAATAGCAAGTGCCAGGCTACTCGCAGAAATACACCACTAACATCTCTGCAGGCCTCGTCAGAGACCGGCAATGAGGTCGAGTTCACCTCGGAGAAGAACTATCATTTCCGCATGTCGTCCTTGAAGGATCGGCTCCTAGAGTTCTACGACAGAAATCCAGACTTCGTGAAGCCTGCGACGCGAATGAAAGAGGTCGTCCAGCACGTAGAGGCGGGTCTGCAAGATCTCTCCATATCTCGACCAGTGGAGAGGTTGAGCTGGGGAATCCCGGTTCCAGATGACAGTTCCCAGACAATCTATGTCTGGCTCGACGCCTTGATCAACTACCTCACGAAGGCCAATTACCCATTTCAGATACCCGGCGAAGAAAGCGCTGGGGGATGGCCGGCAGATTGCCATGTTATTGGTAAAGACATAGTTAGGTGCGTTGCAATAGTTATTTCCTAATTCTACATTCCGTCTCACGGCCTGTAGATTTCACTGCGTCTACTGGCCAGCCTTCCTTATGGCTCTCGACATTCCCCTCCCACGCCAAGTACTGACCCATGCGCACTGGACGCTCGGCCGCGCCAAGATGTCAAAGTCTAGAGGTAATGTGGTAAATCCTTTTTTTGCACTCGAGCGCTTCGGCGTTGACACCATGCGCTACTATCTTGCGCACGACGGAGGCCTCAGAGACGATGCGAGTTATGACAATTCATACATCATTGAACGCTACAAAAAAGGTCTACAAGGCGGATTGGGAAACCTAGTGAGCCGCGTCGTGCGTGGGAGGAAAGGCTGGAGTGTCCGCCGCGCTGTTGAGCGCGGAATGATCAAGGAAGATGATCCCTCGGCTGTGGAGCGCCGCAAACGATTCGAAGAGCTGCCGGAAAAGGTTGCACGGTCGATGGAGGAGCTAGATCCAGGCGCAGCCTTGCATCTTATCATGAATGGTGTTTACTCGGTTCGTTCAATTGATCCTAAAGCTCCCGAGATCTAGAATGTCCTTTGCCCCAGAACAACTAACGTGTTTGCCAGATGAATAATTACATCCAAAATGCCGCTCCATGGTACATTACAGATCAGAAACAGCTCGACGAGATCATTTTCATGTGCGCCGAGTCCATCCGAATTAGCGGCATACTACTTCAGCCGTATATGCCATCGAAAATGAAGCAGCTGCTCGATCAGCTCGGCGTAGATCCCAAACAGCGAAAGTTCGACAACACGAGGTTCGGATCAGATACCACGTACGGAACGCCAATGGTCCCCGTCGGTAAAGGGGGCCTGGAGGGCGTGCTGTTTCCGCCGCTTATGAGCGCCTTCTGAGAAAGCGTCGTGCCAGATCTGTATAATATGATATATCTGTAGGGAAATTGGTTCCTGTTCCACGTGCTGGCAAGGTAATGAGACCAGAGTCTAGCAAGGATTATCGTTGACACAGTCGAAGGACCTCTAATGAAGCAACAAGACAAGCATTCATATAGGGGTTGCCAGACGAACTAGCACCAGCGCAAGGAGATACTTTCCCTTATCGGGTTGATTTCCTAGATAGCCCTGTACCGAGTTGAGAGCTTCACAGGCGTCGTCTGTTTTAGTCAAAGCATTACGATTGATGACTGATCAGTAAGACACTACATCTTACACTGAGCCATCGGGGCACCATAGAAGGGACTTTCATTGATTCGCACAAATTGCAACGGGTAAAGCTGTGAATGTCCTTCCCCATAAGAGAATGAATCGTGTATCGAACCATACAGGAACCAGGGCTACTACTCGCAAAAAGTAGCAGGTGTAGAATGGGAGGGACGCTGCGGACGCAACATCAAGAGGAGTGTCATAAGCTCGCCAGCGGCTATGAAATTACGGTACAATCCAGGTTGAAGGGTCCTCAAGAGAGGCGTTGCCGGGAAATCCGTCCCGAAAGCCGAGACTCGTCCACTTCAGGCCTAGGCCTCTTTTAGTGTAGCCCTCTGAAGCTGCTAGATGGTTTTCGCAGTTCGCACTGTTCCCAAGAACAAATTTAGTAGCATGGTGCACTACATCCGTTTTCTCAAAGCACCGCAATTGTATCCCGTCAGCAGTACTCGTCAAGTGGTTAAAGCCCTGATTTCTATAACTACGGACTTGGGAGATGACTTTCTCCCTATTGATGTGCTTCTACGTGCAAAGCTGATTCATAGCAATGAAGATGCTGACACAATCAACGAGTGTCAGGCTGCACTCTGGAAGGCTGGTATGCGTGTGCTACGGTTCGAGGTGGAAGTGGACGCGACACGTTCCAAAAACATGCGGTCTTTGAGTCTGCTAGTTGAAACTGCGAATCGCGGTCCCGCAACGCTTTTTGAAGGCCTTCCTTTAGTAGTGCTTTGCGATATTGTCAGTTGCAGGAGCGATGTCGGTGGTTCTACTATCATGAAAGATGTCTCAACCCGAGTTGAAAGACGTTTCATGCTACAGCCGAGCAACGTGCTGTCCATATTGGAAGATATTGGCGAAAGTATTGCCCGCCACATTTGGTAGGTAAGTCTGCGTTATTGTATCTTATGCTCACTCGACTAGGGATGCCGGCATCGCACTTGCGGCTTTCCTGACGAAATGCGCCGAACGTTCAAGTGTTGAACTGGCTACCTTCATAAGAACTCTCCTCTTGACTGCCCAGGAGACTAGAATTATCGAGCTTGGTGCTGGCTGTGGCATCGGAGGAATCTGTTTTGCGCAGCTGTTTCCACAATGCAATGTGGTTCTCTCGGACTTGCCCGAAGCTATGGAGATTCTAGACATAAACATTCGACGAGCGACTCCTGCATCAAATACTAAGCTGACTCGACTCGTCCTTGACTGGCATTTGGGACTGCCTGCGGCATTGGAAACAGCTATCTTCGATCTCGTGCTGATATCCGACTGTACTTACAACTCTGACAGGTTTGTTGCAAATTTCGGTTCTCTCTATGCCTAACGCTGTATCAATCTATTGTCCCTCCTGTCTTCACGGCAATTAACTCTGTGCCACTGACTGTCTTCCATAGCCTTCCAGATCTGGTGAAAACACTTTCAGCACTCGTAGCGGTGTCGCCTATGGTCCGAGTCATCATCTCGTTAAAGAGACGCCATCCGAGTGAGGCAATTTTCTTCGACTTGCTGGAATCCGCTGGCTTCGTAGAAGAATATCATACATCCATTGAACTGCCAGATAGTGGCAGAACAGCCTTTGGACAGAGCCCAGAAAGAGTTGAGATACATGTATACAAGCAACGGACAAGAAAGTCGTTCGAATGATTACAATAAGTCTACAATTCGAAGAAGAGTATTATTGATACTTTTGGTCAAACTTCCACCGATGCAGTCACGTCCCTTAAGAACAAGAATGGAAGAAAGTCGCAACATGTCAGCTTAGGCGGTGCCTTGCCCTACCTTAGGTCAACACTTGATCATCAAACACCAGCGTGGATGTCAATTCCTAACCTTGACATGTGCTCTCTTCCATTGGAATGATAATGTGACAAAGAGTTGGCTTCATGGATCGCTATAATAACAGAGCCCAGATTCGGCGGCACACGCACACCGCAACCTCGCCTCACTTGATAATAGTCTGGGAGGAATTGGTATAATGATGAATGCGCCAATCATGACAAAATCCGCCAACTCAGCTGCTGTAGGTATTGAGCTTCCTGGAATACACGGCTGAGGCCAACATCTCAAAATAGTACTGCAATAGGGCAAGAATTTGAAGCGAGGCAGACATCAGTGAGTAGGTACAATTTCAATTCTTTGTTCATCACCTATGTAAGCTGCACAACAGGGTTCAAGGAGCCGCGGCAAGCGCTATGGTGGGGTCATCGCTCCGCCACCGTGGGGCAGGATTCGCGGTGAACCGGACTTTTAGGGCAGGATTTGCGGTGAACCGAACCTCTAATTCCCGCACTTTCTTAAAGTACTCGTGGTTAACCTCACGTCATCACCTTCAAATACCACTTCATACACCACAATTCAAGTAGGCAGCTTCCTGTTCATACGCCTTACCACCACAGAAAGTTTCAGGACCTCCGTAGGTCTGACGAAAAAGCATGTAAGAAGGCTAAGCAGGACTGTTTCGCTTACGTCGTGATTCACCTACTTACAGATATAGTTACCTTCTAGAGTCCCTACCAACCCTTTGTCCGCTGCAAAGGTGCCTCCTCCACCACGGCCTCACGGGTCCTAGCTCAGTTCTCCCTTCAAGATCCCGCTACACGCCCCCAGCGCGATATTCTCAACGACCTACCGCCCCCTGCTGACCGCCACTTCTGAGCCTGAGACTCTTCCCTTGGAGCGTCTACTCAACAGCTCCCAGACATCTTCCAACACCCAGCTGCCGCATAGGACGGACCTAGAGGTTCTTCCTCTTCTCGAGGAAGAGTCGTCCGGACTTCGTCAGCCTAGTGCAGGGGCTGACGCCTACGCCTACAAACCTCCCTAACAGGACCCTTGCCCACCAATAACAATCACAGAACCCCTTTGCGTTTTTGCAAGGGCATGGCACTATCGGCAACGATTACCAAATCCGAATATGAATCAAGTCTTCTCAATAGAGAATCTTTGAAGGTTATTAGCAACCACCATCATGGCGGTAAGATCAGTGAAGAAATGGTAAAGGGTACTTTGCAAGAGCGTGCCAAAATCGTCGATACCGACGTTTGCGAGCCCGGGGAGGAGGATGCCTTCTTCGTGGCTGACATGGGTGAGGTATACCGGCAGCATCTTCGTTGGAAGATGAACTTGAAGAGGGTCAAGCCCCACTATGGTAAGTTTGCGTCTCAGATATACTGAAGCTGTACCATACTAACACAGGCTCAGCCGTCAAGTGCAATCCGGACCCCGAAGTGCTTCGCCTGCTTGCGGCTCTTGGTACTGGCTTTGATTGTGCATCGAAGCAAGAGATCGAACAGGTTCTCAATGTTGGAGTGGACCCGTCACGCATAATTTATGCTCAGCCAGTACGTTATTCCTTCCAAGCATCATTAATCCCCTTGTGATCGTTTCAAAAGCATTAAGACATGCCTGGCGAGCATCCGCTCGAAAGATATGCCCTATGTCTTCAAAGCGACCCCAAGAAAAATTGCTAATCCTGGAATCATGCAGTGCAAAACAAAATCGTACCTGCGCTATGCTGCTCAGCATGGCGTGAAGCAGATGACATTCGACAATGCCGACGAGTTGTACAAGATCCGTGCACACTATCCCAAGGCAGAACTCTTCTTGCGGATCTTGACTGATGATTCTTCAAGCTTGTGCCGTCTAAGTCTCAAGTTCGGGGCATCCCTTGACTGCACTAGAGAACTAATGGAGCTCGCTAAAGACCTGGACCTGAGCGTCATTGGCGTAAGCTTCCACGTCGGATCTGGAGCTTCCGATCCGCAGAGCTTTGTCAAAGCGGCCAGAGACTCGCGCTTTGTCTTTGATCAGGCGTCCGAGGTCGGATATGAACTCAAGGTCCTCGATGTTGGAGGAGGCTTCTCAGGCGATACATTTGACGAGATGACACAGGTCCTGAGCAATGCCTTGGACGAGAATTTCCCCTCTAGTATTCGTATCATTGGCGAACCAGGGCGCTATTATGTGTCTTCGGCCTTCACGTTGGCTTGTAGCGTTATTGCCCGCCGAGAGATTGAGGATCCAGCAACTCAGGCGATTTCCTACATGCTCTATCTCAACGATGGCGTCTACGGCAACTTCTCCAGCATCATATTCGATCACCAGCATCCCCTGGCCCGTGTCCTCCAGAAGCGTGGTGGAGAAAACAATGTTGAGTCCACCGATTACTCTCTTTGGGGTCCATCCTGCGATGGCATCGACCGCATTACGGAGGCCTGCACACTCTGTGGTGTACTTGATGTCGGCGATTGGCTCTACTTTGAGGACATGGGAGCGTACACTAGATGCTCCGCTACGAAGTTTAATGGGTTTACCAATGATCACGAGGTTCTCTACATCTCGAGCGAGCCGGGAGCGTCCGCGCTCTTAGGATACTAATCCCAGTACGCAAATTGTGGACCCATGATAGTACGGTCTTGAGGGATTCTTCTAGCAGTAGTACGACGACCACGAGACGTGGAGGGCAGACATTCTTTGTAGCAGTGATGGGTGGCCTGCTGTTGCTTTCTTGCAGGATCGACATGGTGTGTGGCTGACTCAAAAGTTCTTTCGGTTTGCGATAGACGGCGATTAGCTTGGTGGTTTTAAGTTGCTTTGCTATGGTTAGACCGATATGCTTCTTTTCCCCCATTAATCCAAGTATTGATTTCTCCCAGCTTGTTGCCTATGGGTATTTTTCCACTGACCATATGTGTGAAAACTACCAAAGCTTCTGCGTGTGTAGTTACGATAAGAATATCTGACAACCAAGTCTAGATAAGATAAACGGCAATAGTCTCCCATAACCCAATCTTGAATACCCAACAAGTGGACGCAATTACGCATTGACGGCATTGCCTGTGGACACGCAATTAGCAATTGTGTTGCCACTCCGGATAACTTCTTTCGATAGAAATGGTCGCATGTACGTTTATCGCTGATTATCGCCTGCCTTGGTTGGAAAATCCTCTACACGTCAATGCGTGATTGCGTCGGCCCGTTGGGTATCTGAAATGATTCTAGCTACCGCTTGGGTATGGGAAACTATTTCCGTAAGACAAATATCCGATTATCAAGTCAAACACATCACCAGCAGAGAGTCTATCAACAAAGCCACCGTATGCATACGCCCAATCCATGCGTAGCCGGGTATGATACAGATCACTATACACAGTCCACACCTAAAGCACTGCCCACCCTCTAGTAATCCTGCGTGCCTCCCCTTCCATGTCTCTGCTTCTTCTCGCCCATCCCACCTGCATTCGCCTCCACAACCCCCCAATCAATACACTCCCACCACGCCTCCAGAAACTCCCTCTTGCCCGCAACCCCCCAATCCCTCAACCAGGTATGCTCCCAGGTACTCACACACATCAGCACATCCAGATCCACGCCCCCCGGCGCCGTCTTCACCCCATCGCTATACTGGCCCACGGCTCCGGCCTTCCCAATCAGTGCCATCCCATGCTGCGGGGAGTTTGGGAGCACGGAAGTGTTGGCGGTGGCCATGTCGATGGGCTGTTTGCGGTAGTGGGCGCCGGGGAAGGGGGAGCCGGCGAGGTAGGTGTTGAGGATGCTGAGGCGGCCGTGGGGGCGTTCGTGGTTGCGTTTGATGAGCCACGTGAAGCCGGGGCCGAAGAGGGAGGAGGCGGTTGCGATGAAGGTTTCGCGGAGGGAGGGGACGGAGGAGAAGGAAGTGGAGATGGATTTTTGGAAGGGGCCGGAGCAAATTTCTTGGGGGTTCTGGGGGGTCGGTGTCTGCGATAGGAAATTGTTAGTGTGATGCGTAACGTTTGGGGGGGTGCTATGAGTGAATGCGACATCCGAGTATAGGTGAAGGAGAAGGGCGCGGGACGTACGAGGGTGCTGAACATGAAGTGGTTGTTGTATGCCATGGAGGCATGGTTGAAGAGCGTAGCTTTGTCGGCATCACGCGCATACTGGATGATTAGATCTTTCGTTTTGCGGCCTTCGTTCGGCCCTCCTAAGAGCTTTTAGTATCTGACGAGGTATCGTCAAGAGCGCGGGCGACGGTACCGACAGTCAGTTCATTGAGCCTTTGTACGGTGTAGCCTTGATACTGGGTCCATGCGATATCGTAGCCATCAGGTGACATCATGCCGCCTACGCCGTCGTTCACGAACTTCTGGCCATGCGTGAGAGCAGGGACATTGTGTCGACCGCGGCGCTGCGTCTTCGCGGCGAATAGACAATTTTTCTGTGGAGAAACAATTAGTCATTACATACGCCGTAGGAAGGTGTGATCACACACAGAGAGCGGCTCACGGCCTAGCAGAGCGGACTGCTGCCGTATCAGAGGTGAAGATATCATAGACAATCACTCTGAAACCTGGAACATCAACATGCATCTCCTCAGGGATCTCACGAATATCAAAAGTTGGCTTAGTAAGCTAGCCCGATCGCGCATCCGGAGTTCTAGCGCGGCGAGTGACGGCGAATCAATAGCTTTGTCTCATCGACTGGACTTCATTCTCTCACATCAACCGCCGACTCCCATGTCTGTTTCACCCATGCTCCATATATGGACATGAACTTCAGGCAACCTCTCGATACTCGGAGTCATACTTGTCTGTCGTGAACGAGTCTCCGTAGCCAATCCGGCTACCCAATGAGTATACCGCGGGCGCGTGGTACGCTCTCTCAATCCTTGCGACACAGTGAAGCAGTACAGGAACCTTATGGGATGCCCGATATTGGTTTTGCCTACAGGGCGGCCAACATAACGGCCTCTTCCCCATCTCTCATTGTTTCTCCGTCATAGGTCTGCATATCCGGGCGTCTCTGTCTTGCGTGCACAAAGCTGGGCTTTGGCATTGTTTCTTCTTTGTCCCATTCTTTTGAAGGCGGTCCTTTGATCACTTTGCTCGGTCTATCTCTACTCCTTCTACTACTCTCTCATTTCGCCACATCGTACCATTCTATAACCACAGGTCTCTGGGAGATCGACATCATCTAATCTTACACAGCAAATATGACGCGAAAGACATTCCTGAACCTCTTGGCCGCGTGCCTCGTATCCTCTACCATACCTTCATCTGTCGCGCACGCGACAGTGCTCAATGCAGCGCATCACTTCGATCTTTTCGGCAGAGATACGGCAGAGTGTGCAACAACGGGCTACTCGCCGTGCAACATCGCCGGCATACCTGCCAACTTCTGCTGTCCCACCAACCAGCAATGCATAGCCTTCAACAGTAACAAGTCGGCCGTATGCTGCCCGACAGGACAAGACTGCAAAACCATTGCGCCTCTCAGTTGCGATATCACAAAACAAAACGCTACCCTCTCGCCTGCAAGCCAGCTTCACAGCACCGATCTGACCGGCACGTTGGCTACATGCGGGTCGCAGTGCTGTCCGAAGGGCTACACTTGCCAGAACAACAACTGTGTCATGGCGGCAACCGAATCTTCTACCACCAAAGCAGCAAGCCCTACGTCAACCTCGAAACCTACTTCTACTGGGACAGCAAAGCCTACATCCTCTGGTGCTACTAGCGCACCCTCGTCCTCGCCTCAAAATACGACGGCAACCGCAGCGCACTGCAGCAATTTCACCCCTATTGGCGTCCTTGTAGGCTTCTTTTCCGGCCTACTCGTAGGCGTTCTCCTCACAGTCGCCTTCATCTGCCTCTGCGGCCGCAGGAGAATCAAATCCGCCAAGAAGTCCGGCTCATCCGTCTTCTCCTCCCCAGCAGCGACTGTCTCCGATCCCATCTACCAGGATAACTCGCTCCGCACCGACTTCCTCCGCCGCCAACCCCAGAACGTTGACGCCGAGAATACCGCCCCTCGACGAACCTCTCGCGTACGAAGCCTCTTCTCGCGCTCACCTACCTTGAGCCGACACAACACTCATGGTTTCCCGATGCAAAATAGCCAGGATGGCATTGGGCGAAGCTTGCAAACCCCGATGCGGACACCAGAGATGCGAAAGGAGCCCAGCATGGAGAGTATAAAAATCTACAGCCCGCCTAATATCGCACCAAACGGTGCGGGAGCTAGGCAGACAACTTTCACTGAGATGATGAAATCCGCGGGCTTCCGACCAGGCGAGCCGTATGTTGGAAATCCAGGAAGGGTGAGAGCTCGTAGCCCTACGTCGGTGTATAGTCGTGGGTTCCGTTCTAACACCTGATAGGTTGATCCGAGGTCGAGAGGGTTGAATGGTTGACCTGTTATGACCCAGGTACTCGCAGTGCTTTGAGGGAGTCACACTTGGATTTGCAATTAAGCCAAGGCGCTGGAAGGAAGGATATCAAAATTGTCTGATTGCATGATTGACATTCTTTAGCATAGTACGTTTGCCCAGAAGTACTCTTTTGAATCCCGAATTTCCTGTCAACCTGAGTGTGAATTCATTGCATAATCAGGCTCCGGTGACAATCCTCCCTTTCCATGTTTCTTCTTTCGGCTATCGTCTCCCATACCCCAGCGGCAGCTAAGATAAGATCATCTCGAATACCCAACAAGTCGACGCAATCACGTATTGACGGTATTGCGCGTGGACACGCATTTAGCAATGTACATCAATCGACTACCTCATAGCGCCATCAAATCTAATACACTCTCCTGCACAATAAATTCTTTCGATACAGAGTCCTCGCATATACCTTCATCGCCGATCATTGCTTGCCTTGGTCGTAAGATCGCCAACACGTCAATGCGTGAATGGGTATCTGGAACGATTTTAGCTACCGCTTGGGTAAGGTATGGGAGACTATTGCTGTTTTTCTTTTCTTTCAGCCCTGAATGCTGCCTTCATCCTACATGTTAGTGAATCTACTTTATCCTCTTCAACCTTGCCTCCTGCTGCATATCTCCATGGCTTGAGATTCTCTTGGCTCTTCTGCCAAGGGATTCCCTTCACACTGTGTAAATCTCACACAAGCCCATGTCGTCTCCTCGGAGTTGTCCTCGTCCCCTCTCCAGCTCTCCACTCAGTGCAGTATCTTTCCACGTCCATGGTCAGCTTCATAAGCCGGCTGATACATCTTCGTCTACATCCCTCGATGTACCCCCAGTGAACTACTTGCTGCAACATGGACATTTCTGCTTCGGGTTCAACGTGCTTCAAGAACCATGGATTACTGTATCGGTTTTCTGGAGTGCTGGTCCCCAGCATATCTGAATTTATAGAGTACGTATGAGGAGCCGTCTCTGATAGTATAGAAATAACTACTATAGAGAACCCCCTTCTCTATCTCGTCGCCGCATCATCCAATCGTCGCTACCATAATGTTGACTGTCATCCTCCATTACACGCTATTGTGCGTATCATTTTCCATCCTGGGGTATTCGCTGGTGAAGGGGGGAGGCCCGAAAGATCCATCCTCTTCTCCATTCTCCTCCCCCAACGCCAAACCGAAAAGATCGTAGTACCGCCGTGGTATATCGATCCGTTCGAAATTCCATCTCCTGCTTTTCAGATACCACATACTCCTTGTTCTCCCTCCTCACCAATCCTTGGGCACCTGAAAATCCGTAAACCCATGAATCAGCGCCCTCCTCCTCCTAGCCTCCCACTTCGCATCCTCTTTCACCCCTTCCCTACTACTCACCCCCCCACGAAGCCCCTCCCCGCTACTTGCCCTCTCCCCACTACTCGCCGCCGTCGCCGCCGTCCCGCTTCCACTTCGCGTGTTATTGCCCACGCTGCTCTCCAGCCCCTCCCTCCCCCTATCCATCGTATCCGCCGTCGTGGCCGCATCGCTCCCGATATCCGCTCCGCCGCCATTCGTCGCAACCCACTCCTCTGCTCTCTGCCGGCCAATCGAGTTACAATCCCGGGCCTTCAGCTGCGGGATCTTCTCCATGGATTCGGCGCGCGAGCGGCCGTCGCCGAACTGGCCCCAGATAATCGGCTTGTGCGCGCCCGCTCGCGCCTTCACGACAGGAGGACCCCACGTGCTCGGGGCGACCCAGCAGTGCGAGCGCGTATGGTCGGCTTCCTCTTCTGGCGGGGAACCGCGCTCGGCCCAGGGCACCACGCCTTTCATCTGCGGGCTGAGGTGGTACTGCGCGCCTTCCTTGTAGCGCAGGTTCGGGCTGTCGACGCTGATGGTCGCGAGGACCTGCAGGATGGCGTAGATGAGGATCCAGCGGCCGCGGCGGGCCTCGAGGGGGTCGAGGGAGTCGAGCATGTCGCTCTGCTCGAAGCGGATGAAGTTCGTGACGAGGTCGGTGTGCATGTACTGGTCGCGCAGGATGTAGACGTTGCTGGCCTCGGCGTAGGAGAGGGCTTTGCGGCGGGACTGCGCGAGGAGGTCGGCGGGGGAGGTGGGTCTCTTGAGGGTGAAGGCGGACTTGGATTTGGATTGGACGGGGACGGAGAGCGGGACTTGGGGGTAGGGGTGCGGGAGGTGCGGGAACTTGTGGCGGGCGTCAAAGCCGAGGAGGATGTCGGTGAAGGGGAGGTCGTGCGTGTCGGCGCGGAAGGGTTGGCCGGATTTGGACAGGATGGCCCATTTCTGGCCCGGGCGGTATTCGGAGCCGTCGAAGATGACGTCGCGGTCGACGAGGTAGTCGTAGAGGCCGTGGAAGTCGTTGGAGAGGCGCACGACCATGTCGTGGGTGAGCCAGGTGTGTTCGTTTGTGGGGGGCCAGTGCAGGAAGGCGTTTTCGTAGTATTTGCAGAGCCATTTGCGCAGGCGGTCGAAGCACCCTCGTGCGGCGGACGAGGGGGCGCTGGTTATGGGCCACATTTCGTTAAAGTCGAAGGAAAGGAGCCAGGCTTGGGCACGGTGGATGCGCTCTTCGATTTCCATGCTGGCGTTCTGGAGGAACATCTTGGTGTGGGGTGTGATGTAGCGCCATTCTGGGATGGTCTGAAGACCCATGTTGAGCATTCCCGTGCAATGCACGAATGCTTCGATATAGCCTTCTCTCCATTGCACGCCGGGGTTTTCGCTGAATGCGAGCAATGACGCTGCATAGGATGGGTTGTTCCTTACATCGTCGAACTTGTGCCGGATAATGTAGTCGGTCAACCAAGCTACCTTACTAATATGTCGATCAAGGTAGTCAGGATACATTATAACGCGTTCAAAAAGCTTGAACGTCGCCTCGTGCAGAGTCGTCCCTACGAGCGCGCTGGCATCATACATGACTGCAAAATAGTTCCTTGTTGTTATGTGCCAGATTGTAGAGTGGATACCAGTCTCTGCGCCAGGCCAAGGAACGTAGATTTCGTGCCGAATGCCTCGAGGCGCTCTTCCGGCCAACCTTTTGGAGACATCCAATGAGCGGAGAGCATCACGGTCGCTCATGGGAGAATGCATTCCCAATGGAACACCATTGCGGTAGCCCTCATACGAGTCATTTGAATCCTCAGGTGACGAGCCTCCTATGGTTTCATCATGTGGGTAAAAGCGAGGCCAGCCTTCCGGTTCCACAGGATTGAACAGCTTATCGATGAAAATCTGCGAACCAGACTCTTGAATCACCCTTGAATCGATGCGAAACGAAGGCGGAGGTTTTGTCTTGGAGCCACGCATGTACATGTAGACGAAGGTGTCGCCACATTCGTCCCATAATTCGGGATTCTGAAGAAATGTCAACTTATATGCCCCTAACAAATCAGTTCGAAGCTCTGTCTTACATTTGACAGTGACTTCCAGCCAAGCTGCGGCAGCTTTCCGCCGCCTTCAAATCTTCGAACCTTATGTATCACTGACTCCTGCTGCTGTTTGGATCTTGAGGAGTATGTGGTGGGCGTCCGGAGAGAGTGACATGACGAGGGTATCTCGGAAGGCGATATACTCGGTGTAAGCGAAGGCACAGCATCAATCGAGGGTGTGAATGTGGTGCTGTTTGTGGCACTGCGTGTATCCGACTCTGATCTAGAAGTCGATGTGCCTGGCCTCCCTCTCTGATTTGAACCATCGCTGTCACCGCCTCGCAGTAGCTTGCCAAGTTTTCCTCGCAGGCTCGAGCTCATGCCATCTAAATGCGTTCGGAAATCACTCTTCTCGATAGCTGATTGAATGATGATGGGCCGTGGCTTGCGCATTGGTTGAGAATAGCCATAGGCGCACGCGCTTCCGTTGGAAGAGATGGACTGCCGTCGGCGACTGGGGCCTGGAGTAGAAATGTAGGAAGTAACAGTTGAGAAATTTGGATGTTCTGGCGCAGCAGGATAGCCGTAAGTAAAGTGGTCTTCATTTCCGTAATCGTGATGTCCCTGCTGTTGCGCTCTCCTTTCGGCTTGCTCGTTAATTCTAGCACGCACAACTGCACTTCTACCAGACATGCTGATGGGTGCTTTCTTTCTCAATTGCGGGTTGCTGGTCGAGGATAATTTTGATCTCGCTATCTGGTATCATGACAATGTGACAGTAAGTATCCTTTTCAAGGCACAGCTTTACGCTGAAAGAAAGGTAAGGAGAAAGGAATGAAGTGAAGTTGATCTTAGACTTGGTATGAATGCAGATAGAAGTGTGGGATTATGAGCTAGGCCAAGACATAAGGTAATATCAACGAACAGGGCGGGCAATGAATTTGCTTGGGCCGGGTCCACAAGTTGCTGATGATCGCCTTTGTATCAGATGTCCGTCTGTTGTTCGGTCAGAAAATTCGATGCCTCGAAGCTGAGCAAGAATCTAGCATGCGGGAGCAACTTTACTCACACCGTAACACGACTTGTCACTTTACTTTGCTCGACTCGGTTTAGGCAGGGCAAGTGTGCAGGCCGATGTCTAGTGTATGGGAATGCTGGAACTAGGCTCACGATGAAAGAAGTCCTTCTGGTCCTCGTTCCGGGTTGATGACGATAGAGAGCACTGGGGGTGTCTTTGGTCACGAGCGGGTCAGGAACAATAATATCTGGCGGAGGAGATACCCTGGCATGTTTAATGAGCTTAGGATGTCCATCCGATATGCGCCGGACTCCCTGACTCGATGATGCAGATGCAGCCACTTCTGTGCTTGCATCCGGAGCGATCTGAGCGTGAAGTAGCAGGGGCTCAGTCTGGGGTAAAGGTGCGAGTGTGCAAAATGAGTGGACAGAAGCGCCGAGCGTGATGGCCTAAGCCAGAGCATCTCGAGACCCTTACATTGTTGCGGCAATACGAGCCGCGTTGCAGGTGTCACAACGTTAGCTATGCTCAGATGCTGTCCTACGCGACTCGAGCGGCAAAGCGATTGCCACGCTTCAGCCATCAACAGCGGGGAGTGCCACCCGCACATGGCCCATCGATCATGGATCATGGATCATGGATCAGGGATGATGGATGGCTCAATCTGATGCAACGAAGTCACGCAATCACGGGTAAATCGCTTCTCTTGAACCACGTCGCCAAGGAAGAAGCGCTCCAACAGCAGTCAAGCTTTTCCTTCCTCGACGACACCAAGCCTATCGTTCTCCTGTCGACGAGGCTGTTGTGGTCGGAGCGTCAAAACATCGCCAAAAGTCTGTCCATGACCAATCACGAGGGCAAAGTTTATACGAAAACCCTCGTACCCAGCTGGAAAAGCGAGACCTCCTCATCGAGCTTGCACGCATGCCCGGAACAACCCCGGCGCATATTCAGGGGTTCATCGCACTAGAAAACAATCAAGTGTTTCATGTTCTTCAGTCGTCCGTGACTCTTCTCTGACGCCAGCCTTGGGAGCTATCGGATGGTAAAAGTAGAAGTATTAACGCCGTCCCGATGGAAGTCACATTGCAAAAGCACAAGCCCTCTCGAGATCGCTCCACGTCACTACCACCAGAAATCCTACAGCTAATCGCAGATGACCTTCAGCTATCAGACGCAACAAGCTTCTCCCTTTGCAATCGCAGACTCTCCATCGTATTTGGCAGCAAATACTGTACCCAACTCCACGCATCCCATAACAATGCCTCGCAACGCTCCAGATTCCTCCTGGCCCTCGCACGCGATATCCCCTCATGGTTCTTCTGCCACTGGTGCTCGCATCTTCACCCACGTGACAGGGTTGGTCCCCCTGGTCCGGCGCATCAGCCCAAAAAGCCTCTGTTCTGCCTCAAGAACAATTTCCAACCGAATCTCTGGCCCTATCTCAGCGTGCATGAAGCCCTCTCTCTGTACAACTTTCACTTCCACCACTTACAACTAGCAATGGAACGACATTACTTTGGCGCCCGTCACGGTATAGCTGCCGATTCGTTGTCGTTCGCTGAAGTCGTAGAATCTGGCGAGAATGGTGTGAGAGGGCCATTGACGACACTGTTGTCGGTAGAGGCAAGGGTGTGTGCAGAGCCCTCGCGACTATGCTTGCGGATCCAACACTGGGTAATTTTCCACACCAGAAGGCGAGACTCTGTATTGCGGAAGCTCGAGTGTGTAACAATTTGCAATCATCTCCGGTTGCACAATGGCACTGCTTTCCCCGCACTGATCGAGTCGAGCTTGGATGCTTACTGTGCAGGAGCAGGACGAGCTTCCAATCCAGAAATCTGTCAATGTCGACCCTGCGATCTGGACTTCCAGCTCGAGTTTCAAGACTTGGGCGGTATCGGTATGGCACTGGTCGTAACGAAGTGGCTGGACCTAGGACGAGGACTTGGATTGAGACCAACGTTCACCGAGGGGGGGTCCAGAGGATCGGACCTTCGGGGCGCTTTGTTAGAGCGCGTTCAAGGACCCATTACTCTATGCCAGGCCGGAGAGCTCCGCTCAGCGTTCGAAAGGGAAGAGGGGTTGTCACAGGGGGCTCTCTATCTCCAGAACAGGGCACATCTGACCAACCAAAGGTACAAGGAGACGATGGGTCATTGGAACGTGAGAACGTGGGTCCTGCAAGCTGGTCAGCCTGTGCACTCGTACTCCCCATTGCCAGTCCTTACGCTCTGGGCCTCCGCGCTTGGAGACCGTGTCTTGCAATTCTTTGGCAAGTCTTCCGCGAAACCTGAAGATTCAAGTTGAGCCTAGCACGCGAATAAAATCCACTACCTACATAGTAAGGTACTTAGTCTTGGACTAACCGTAGAAAAGATGTATGTAAAGCCTGGCCGCAATGATACTGGCGATAATAGCAGAATGAGACGACTACTGACTGAGCAGTGTGGGTAAGGGAGCTGACGATGAGGGCTGAGAAGAAGTCGTGAGACATCAGAGGGGATACAGTAGTCCGTTCCTTGCTTGGAAGCTCCGGCTGCTGCATTACTACTATTAGGAGGCGCAACGGTGTACTTTAATGGATGGGCTAAAGAGCAGTCATTTTCTTGGATGGCTATGCACGTTCTCCGCATATATTGCAGCGCCTCGTTCCAGTTACCGGTTTGTAGATATTTCGTACGGCAATAGTCTCCTATACCCAAGCGGCAACTAGAATAATCTTGAATACCCAACAAGTCGACGCAATTACGCATTGACGGCATTGCCAGTGGACACGCAATTAGCAATTGTGTTGCCACTCCAGCACGATAACTTCTTTCAATTAAAATTGTGGCATATACGTTTATCGCTGGTTATCGCCTGCCTTGGTTGGAAGATGGTCTACACGTCAATGCGTGATTGCGTCGGTCCGTTGGGTATCTGAAATGATTTTAGCTACCGCTTGGGTATGGGAAACTATTTCCGTATTTCGTAGCTATGAATAGCCCGCTAAATCATTGTTGGCCATTTTAATTTCCTATGCCTCTGTGCTTTGCAGGTACGATGATGATATACACAAGCAGTCCGTACAAGTACAACCCCTGAAATGCATACAATACCCACCGTACCTCGACGCCTCGCGATGATTGCCGAACCATTTAATGCATGGCCACTTGTACAGAACAGGACTCAGAGACTAGGTATTCCCTGCGTGGCGCTCCCTTTCGCCTCTTCAATCTTTACTGTCGTTGGTGTAACTTCGTTCGAAGGTTCGGAACTTGGCGTCGCTTTTTCCGCCGTGTCCGCCGCCTGGATGATCTTCCCCTCGGAGTCTCGAGGTTTACGTGGCCATCCCGTCTTTAAGCCTCGCGCCAGCTTAAAACGTGGAAATATATGCGCTTCGGTATTGAAAACGACGGAGTCTAACGGTAGAAGATCGTTGGGTGAAAACAGGAGATAAAAGTACTTGAGCGTTTCCGCCTACGTACAACCTTGTCAGTATCGGTTTCTACCCACGATCCCAGAAGTCTTACCAGCCAAAAGCTCTCCATGTTGTCCTTCTGCTCTGGAGGAATGACGTTGGCGTTAGAAAGACTCGTGAACCCTGCCCCATCGGCTGCCGAGGTATACTTGACGAAAGCTTCGAACATCTCCCATCCCCATTCCCTGTATTTGACATCGCCGGTGATGCGCCACATGTAGAAAAGCGATTCGACCGTTTCTGGACGCTGAAGGTTGTGGGAGTCCATAGGCTTGACAGTGAAATCAGATCTCCAGCTCGCATCTTCGCCCTCGGTCATCTCCTTGGACCGTATGATAGCATCGGACTCTGTACGAGGGGGACTGTCAATCTCGAAATAGGTAATTTCGGGTGCAAGACCGGTAGCCATGACCTTGTACATGCCCCAACATGTTTTGGTCAGTTCTTCTGCTAGTCTCATCTCTTCCTCTTCCTTCTTGCCCCATTTGCCGGCCTTCTTAGCTTCTGCAACGCTCAAGCCACCGGTGGCACCTAATGCAATGGTCCCCGGCATGAAGCATACCAAATGATCCATTTTAGGTGACAAGGCCTTGCGCAACCCATTGGGGCGTTCACCGAGAATAGTGAAGGACGAGTCTTTGGAATAAGTAATCAGGTGCTTCCTGACGCCCGCTAGCGCTTGATTCCACAAGTCGAGATAAATGGGTTCCTCCTCAGAAGTCTGCAAATACTGCTTGATGAGATACTCTGCTCGTTATCAGCCATCAAAGCTTCCGTGTCCGGTGAACCATGCGTACCATAGTAGGAATCTCCTCGGCTGCCAAGCCGAATGTTCTCCCCTCTGAAAGTACCTTGATCGGCATGGATGAAGATTGGTAACAGGCCATCTTCCATGCCGTTATCATCGACAACCTGCATTACCTTCTCAGCTTTATCCCAGTAATTCTTCTCGCCTGTCAGCATAGCCAGATACTTCATCTCCAATTGTACGCTAGTTGCTTCGGCCGTGGATGATGCCCCACCATCTGCATGAGACGCAATGCCTTTCAGGGTCCTGAGGTTTACACTCGCGTACGGGATGCCAGAACCCGAGTCGAAGGCCCCCAGGAGCCTATCTGCTAGATCTGCTGCCTTTTCAAGATACAAATCCTCGCCGGCCGCACCATGGTCGTCGTCGGTTATTGACGCCATGTCAGGATACGTTGTCGACAGATAGTATGCAGATAGAAACCCTCCTAGCATTCGTATCGTTGTCTCGAATGTGTTGACTTCTTGATCCTGGTCGTAATTTAGGGACGTGGAGATCCATTCTCGAGCGTGCGACAAGCGGGAGGTAAGGTTCATGATCATGAGTGTATCCAGTGCATCCACAATGATCCAACCCAAGCCATTGGCAGCCATCTGGTTTCCGGATTTCGAAAGAGGATAGTATACATCGTAGCCTGTCCGCCCAACAGTGTCAGCGTGTAGTCTAGAGGAGGCGTCAACCTCGTGATTTGTGCTGCCTCCACCGTATTGATCGGGCATCTGAAGCGTGGCCATAGCCAGCCTTCTTAGACTCACCCCATGCATATTTTTCATATCCATCCCAGCTCAGCATGAACGCCTCTTTGACTTTTCCTCTCCGGTGGTCCCAATCCACTGCTGCTGAACCGGACATCAGACGACCTACATCCAATTTCCCCGCAGGAAATACCCTGCGCTTTCCACCCAGGATGGGCAAGACTCCCAGCCAGTAGAAAAGTCCAGCGAAGAACAGGATAGCCCCCAAAACAGCCTGCCATCTTTTGTATAAAGCAGGTTTCCGACCTGAAGCGACATAGCTATACGGCTTGTCCTTGTACATGGGCAGTCGTCGGTTGTCAAAGAAGCCATCCAACTTTTGGCTTATACCGTTGCCCGTATAGCCATTCTGCCCCTTGATCTTAGAGCTGACCCAGGAGCCGTTGGCTGATGGACGCATGGAGTCCGCGAGGTGGCCATTGCTTGGTCGGTAGGACATTTCGACACCAGTGTCGCAAAGGTCTTTCAAACAGTACGGGGTGAAATTGTCATCCAGGGCGCAGAGCTACTTTGTGTCGTGTGCGCCAGCGCTGGGCTCTTTAGGAGCCTTCGGAGTTCTGACTTCCGTTGGTTGAGCAATGGTCCTACATTGAGAGCAACATATGACATGCTTGCCTCTGGAACCTCGGGTACAAAGATTAGGGAATCACGCTCCGCCAGTACTAGGTTCATATAGCGCTTTCAAACGATCTGATTTACGTGTAAGATTGTTCAGTTGCAAGAAAGGCTTGGCACGTTGATCTACTTCTCGTTCCAATAAGTGAGTGCCCAATCATCCGCGCAATATCATCCCGGCTCAGCAGCTCGAAAAAGCTAATAATCAGCGGGATTGACGCTTGACGCTGATATCTAATGCCTGGTGTCGTGACTATCTACAGTGTGGCTTGAGGATGTTCGGAGGACTAGAGGAACCACTTCGTTTACAACTTCTGGTATTCCAGCTTGCCTTCGAGTTTCTTCGATTCAGCGACTTTCCTAACTGCCTTGTTGAAGTCGTCCTGATTAATCGATTCTCGTTCGTCTCTGACAGCAAATATACCACTATGCGGTTTTAGCCATTGTCATATAATCGAAACATGCTTTGCTTACGCTTCCGTGACAACGTTCCGCAAATCCGCACCATTGAGCTGGTCACTCATCTTGACGATGCTCTCAAAGTCGATCTCGCCATCTAGAGCCGTACCGCTGGTGTGAATCTTGAGAATCTCCAGTCGGCCTACCTCATTCGGCAAGGGAATCTCGATCTTCCTGTCGAGTCGGCCTGCTCGGAGTAGAGCCGGATCAAGGGTGTCGGGTCGGTTCGTGGCCATTATAATCTTAGTTTTCCCTAGGTTGTCAAATCCATCGAGTTGGTTCAATAGCTCCATAAGGGTTCGCTGGATCTCTCGGTCCGCAGATGTGCCTTCCGAGAACCGTCGCCCACCAATCGCATCGATCTCGTCCATAAATATAATACAAGGTTCGTGTTCTTTGGCATATCCGAACATCTCCCTGACGAGCCTAGCCGATTCGCCAATGTACTTGTCCACGATGGCCGATGAGACAACTGGAGTCCGATCAGTACAAATTCGCGCTGGTACAAGACCGAAGGCTAGTTTGCGCACCTTTCAAGAAGTTCGTCTCCAAGCCGCTTGCTACCGCACGTGCTAGCAGTGTTTTTCCCGTTCCTGGTGGTCCGTATAGCAATACACCTTTTGGTGGTTTGATGCCAACTCTGAGGAATAATTCAGGGTTCTTGAGAGGTAATTCTATAACTTCACGTAGCTCCCGTATTTGTTCGTTCAGCCCGCCAATACCACCAAAGCTGATTTGACCGGGATCTTCGAGGGACATATTATAGACCAGGGGATCGACTTCTCTGGGAAGCATGCGCATTATGGTGAGTGTGGTCATGTCCAAAGCAACTCGTGTTCCTTGCTTGAGCTTCGCTTTATCCACCTTGGACCTACAGCCAACAACATATCGAGGACCTGAAGAAGCTTTGACGATGACTATTCAGTGATGATTAGCGTCTGAGCCTGAGAGCTGGCTTGCTCGAGGCCAAGGAGCAAAGGGCATACATCTTTCTTCATCGAGCTGCTTGAGTACCTCCCCTATTATCTGTCCCACGCTTTGAAGGGCTTTGATGTTGTCTTCTGTGGTGTCAAAGTCTTTTTGTAGCGATCGAATATCGATTCGTAATGCTTTCAGCTTGGCTTCCATTTCACGAGACTCCAAGAGCTTCTTCTTGTATTGTTCGAGAGCATCAGCTCTCTCTGGATCTCCACCACCATCCATCTCTGCGGGAAGTCCTGCGTTGGCGGCGTGATAGGGTTGAAGCTTCGGCTATCAAGGTCTCACGTCTAGTATCGTGCTGGAAGTGGCGGTATTGGCGAAAGCGTCAGGTGAAGGATTCTGATACTACGCGGTTGAAAGGAAGATGGAAGTACCGTTGAATAAGGAAGTTGTGGTGAAGTACCGACGCAGAATCACTTGAGAACGGAGGAAGCTTCAAGCGCGTGGAACAGATCTGAGAAGCTCGGACCAGTTACCCAGAAGCTAATCTGAATTTGGAAGGCTTGGCAACGGGGCATCGAAAGACCAAGTCCGACCGCATAGGTACTCCGTACCTTACTTTACACGGGACACATTGAGTTACATGTATTTCACTATTCGATATCCTACTGAAGAATATCCAGAGTTCGTGCTTTTTCCCCTCCATAGGATAAGTAGCAAACATGACCTCTCACGATCCATCAAGCGTTCGACCCCTGGACCTTTAAAAGCCGCTTGTGGGCGCCATGCCTTTCATGTTTGGAAATCTCAAAAAGTCGCCAAAGTAGTCGAAAGGAGGCACAATGAAATCATGTGGCGGCTCTGTCCAGCGTCTGACAGGCTCAGCAATTCAACAGCAGCTTCCTAGCGTTGTGTTGTCTGTTACTGTCTAATCACAGGACAGCCACCTTGATATGGGCGGACAAATTCAACTACGATCAGTGGAACTTTGACTGATGACGAAGCAGAGCTGATATCAGGACATCGGATCTGCGAGCAGAAAGAGGTTCCGTTGGGGGCGAGAGTCGTCGAGTATAAGAAAATATAACAGACATGCTCGGGCTCCTATGAGGCTCTGAATCAATCTCTTACTATCCTATTACAGCCAATCAGCCAACTGTCCAAACCCAACATCCTCCAAGCCAAGATGCTGTTCGATCTCATAGCCTCCCTGCTATTCTCTACCACGATCGCCTGGCCTAGCAAGGCTCCCCTCAACGGTGGTAGCCTTCAAGAGCACGTAGCAGCTCGGTATGATGGCAGCAGGTAAAAATCTCCATGCGGACAGATTAACCTTGAGACGCGCTACTCTCGTGTGGCACGTCTCCGTTCTTCGAGGCCAGCGGAGATTCGCCTCAGCATCTCGCTAAACGTTCCGATAAAGGCGTAAACGACAGACATAATTTGGATGGTGACGACAACCACAGGACTGCAGTGAGCTACAGGGCCAAATCAAAGATCTGCCCATACATATCCATTGGGGTTATTCTCCAGGACTTGGCTTAGGAAGTCGCCACTCGTCTTGACGAGCTCATTGATAACGCTGGCAACGGGCCTGATGGCTCATCAATGTTGCATCCTGCAGATCGATGATCTCGCTAAAGGCGCTAACGGCACCTGGATTTATGATTATCACGTGACTATGAATCAGGCTGAAGGTGAGATTAATCTGATTACGGGGATGGCTGTTGATCTGCATGATGAAACCAGCCATAGAGGGTATCATTTTGTCTCTATACGCGGTACGGCGTTTGGGGTGCATTGTTTGCTGCTGCGTGGCTGTTCTCTGGGGCCGATTTGCAGTATCGCTGCGAGATCAGTGATAAGCTTCTGTTGAGTAGATAACTCGCTTTGTTGCTTTTGTCGCGGGCAGGAGATACCCTGTTTTTTGACGTTTCGGACTTCCTTTCGGTTCGCCGATTGACTTTGGTAGATTTGCGGTTTTAGCGCTCACATTTGAGCTATCTTAGGATTGGCGGAGACGCTGGACATAGCCTGTTGTTGGCTGGTGCGGAGCTCAATGATTCTACGGGAAAGGTAAGCCAGAACCGATTTCGTCGCTTCACAAGGAAGCTTGCCCGACTTGAACTGCAACACAATCGATTGAGTGTGTCATGTTTGCAAAAATGTAAATCAACCTCTATGTCGAAGTCTGCCACAAATTTGTCTAGTGTTTCAAGTAGAGGAGTTGCATAACGTGTAGAAGACATATACAAGTGAGTGAAGCTTCCCGTTGTTCAACACTTCTGAGCGCTTCCTATATCTACTTAGAGCTGGCGTTGACCGTTCACGTCCCTCTACATTCCTGTTGGAACAAAACCTATCCACTAGCACCGTGCTGGATGCTCAGGATCTTGCAAGACAAAGGAGCACCTACAATAACATCTTGTGGGGGACTGATCGGCTAGTGGTCTCCCAGTGTCAAAGAGATAAACTATTAGCCAATATTACTCACTTGATCGAGGTACGAGATTTTACGGGATGATGTCTGGCTGCTCTACTATTCAGGTCGATCCGGCTGGTGACCTCAGATTGTTGGTGAAGCACAATGATCAAGACAAAACCTTCCAGGTTTCCTCCAAGACGATGTCCTTAGCAAGCCCCGTGTGGCATACGATGCTGGATCCTAGTGGCCCGTTCAGAGAAGCGAAGCCAGACAATGGAGAGATTGCCTTTCCCGAGGACGATGCCGAAGCGCTGCTAATCGTACTACTCGCTGCCCATTTACGCCAACAAGAAGTTCCGCAAACTTCCGTCGGGTACAAACAGCTTCTTGAGATATGTGTTGTTTGCGACAAGTACGACTGCATCCAGTTGATGCGCCCATGGATCTCGAAATGGGAAGCAAGTCTGGCGATTTTTGCCGCTAAAGATACATATGAAGAATGGCTTTTCATTGCCTGGACTACTGGAGACGATGCAACCTTTGAGTGCATTGCACGAAAACTTGCCTTTGAATCTTATACCAGTCTATACTCAGGACATTGTCTCACTTTGACAGGCAATAAACTCGGAGGAAATATGCCGCCTGGCATTGTAGGTCAGTATCGAATGACATTTCTTATCTCTGTGCGCACCGGCACCAATCATTATCATGTTGCTTGCGTACGTACATAATAGTTGCTGACTTAGTCGAGCAGACGGTATACTCGAAGCTCGTCACCAAACTCTGATCAAGCTGATCCAAGTGTGCCATTCGATAGTGGATCAATGGGGACACAAAAAGGAACGTAGTCCCTGTACCCTCCGCTCCAGCTATCATTCCGAGGACTCACCGGATAAAGACGCATGTGATGCTCTAGTCCTTGGCTCTTTCATACCTCAACTTCAAGCACTTCGTATCTGGCCCGCCGATCCTAGCGAGGTCGCGTCTGGAATGAGCTCTTCCAGTGTAGCATCACTGTCGGCCGTGTTGCAGACCATGACATGTCATACCTATCCGGGGGGCCGCCACACTGACTGTGGGTTTGTCACAAAGCTGAGGGAGGGAGCCAAGAAAATCGTGGCAAACATGCCTACTGGCATCCAAGAATCTCATCGGACGCATATGGCGACACAACGCCAAAAATTGAGCCAGTCGAACACTCTTTTCAAGCAACTTCAACAGCCCGATCCGAACCCCTTACGGAAAACCAATCAGTCAAAATTGGATGATGATAATTTCAACGATATCTCACTCTAATACATGGCCCGCTATCGAAACGGTAGGCGTCGAAGGGTCGACGTGGAATAAATCGATTATGGCGGTTGGTCAAGTTTCAATTGCGGTTTCCAAAAGATACCATGCAATTTGGCTGGTATGGTGCAAGTTACACGGACTTGCTGTGGGTTAGCCGCCAATTCTCATTGTAGACTCTCTTAACAAATCATGCTACTGGCGAATCACATGGTGTCGCTGAACTGAAACTACCATTACTTGTCTGCTTGTAGAATGGGGTTTTGTGCCTCCATCCATGACGAATAAAGTGACTGCCTTCTGGAAGAGCGCCTGTCCCTTGCGCTAGCAAGAAAGTGTGCAGGACCTCTCGAAAAGACGTTTTGACGTATTGGCGATGGAGCGATGAACCAAGGGTGATCCATGGCAAAAGAGGGAAATAGTCCGTGAATCAACACATCAAAGACCAGCAAGGCAAAGCAGGCGTTGCAAAAGGAACTATTTAATCGGTCATCTGTTGCAGCGTCTGAAATGTCCAGCCTGTGGGATACTCGCGTGGACGTCATTTGTTTGTCACGGGCTTGCTAACAGTAATTGCATGAATATATACATCGGGCTCGCTACACGACCCTGCCTCTGGTCTCGACACAGGGTAGCACTGCTGAACTAATCCTACTCGCGTCAAAACCCCCCCAATGATGACGGTATTTACAATGAAGATACGCCCACAACGCCATCCCCCAAGACATTTATTGACCCGTAGCCATCTGTGCCTGTGCAGGCCGCGGACTTTGCGAAGGCGCATGTCCAGGATGCGTCTGCGGTGTCGCACTTCTACTCGCCGGCCTCGGCGCGCTAATCCCACCACCAGAACCCCTACTTTGCTGCGCCTGATGGTTATGAACCATCGCGGCGTACTGAGCTCTTGCATTACCCAACATCGGGCTGCCATTGATGCCGTTCATCATCCCCTGCTGAGGTTGGGATGGCAAGCCGTTGAGACTGCTATGGTTGGCCATGCCGGTCGCGTTGGGGTTACCGGCTGCGGCTTGCATGGCGGCTTGGTTCATGCGGTACTGGTGGAGGGACTCGGTGGTCATGGCTTTTACCTGTTCAGGGCTGGCTTGTGGGTGGCGGGCTTTGATTTGGTTTTGCACCTGGTTGACGACGGGGACCATGCCGCTGGATAGAGGCTGGGGCTGGGAAGGATTGGTCATCCGTGGTGATGAGCTAGCGCCTGATGGGACCGGAGTTCCGTTGACGGATGGACTGCCAGATCGGCCTTGGAGGCCACCGTAGATCGCGGTATTACTCTGGAGGGCGGCATTGTTCTGATTCAGAGCGTTTAGGTGAGTCATGGTGGGAGGCGAGGTAGAGTTGCCGTTGGACTGAGGGTGCTGATGCTGCGTCTGCGCTGCTAGATAACGCCGCTGTTGCTCTTGTAGTCTGGTGGCTTCTTGAAAGATGCGGGCATTGTCAGTCATCATCTGCGCAGGCAGGCGCTGCTGCACCTGCATCTGTGGCTGCATCGGAGCATGAGGCACCCCTTGAGAAGTTGTAGGTAAAGAACTGGGCACTTGAGTGCCGTTCGGAAGTCTCGCAATTGGTGGTCCTGGCCTCATTTGGCCTATTGAGCCTGCTTGTCCGTGACCATTGGGCATCGCGGGAGCGACGTTAGGGCTGGATCCATTAGCCGCTGGTGGATAATTGGGTCCTCGAGGCATCATATTCTGTCCACCGCCCGGTCCGCCCGGTCGCTGGTTCTTGGCCTTGGCGGTGTCAGCTAGTCTCAAGGAAAAGGGATTACTAAGGGAGTCTCACCTTCTCACGTTGTGCCATCATCTGCTGTTGGTATATCCTGGCGTTCTCCTGCACTTTCTGTTCGCGCTCATACTTCACTCTGCTGAACTCTTGAGGCGTGTGCATAGCTGCCCGGGGCTGAACAGCTTCGTTCTGCTTTCGCATAGCGGCTAAGCCAGCAACTGGCGAGCGTGTTAGCATAACATTCAGTCAGTGCACAGTGGAGCACGCAGAAATCACTGTAAGAAAAACTGTAGTAAAAATTGTGATGAAGACGTACCATGCTGTTGCTTGTGTAAGGCAGTCTCACGCTTCTTAGCCAACTTGCGCATCGCATCCACAAGATGTAGATGTCGATTGCTCCTTCTCCGCTCCACTAAAATGGGCAGCGTCGTCCTTCGCCGGAGAGGGGTCTGTCCGTTGTTGCCTTGGTGCTGTTGCAGAGCTTGCTGTTGCGCCTCGTGACTACTTTGCGCGGCTTGCAGTCGCGAATGGTATTCTTTGAAATACTGAGTCTTTGACATTTCTGCAGGCAACCCCTCAAGGCTTATCCAACGCTCAAAACATTCCCATGGAGTGCGCCTTTCGGCCCCTGAGGAGAACAGCGAAGGTGATAACAAGCAGCTGGAGATCAAGGACCAATTGTAAGCATACTCACGGACCAGTCTGCGAAGCTCATCATCCTCTGCTTGGGTCCACTGGGATGATTGTCGAGACTTGAAAAAGCTCTGTGATGGCATCAGGTACTCCGATGGAGGTCTGAACGCATGACCAGCGTGAATACGGTCCCTGATGTGCTTATTTTCTGCTCTAAAAAGTGCGACGTCGTCCTTCCCTGGCCCTAGCCCACCTGTGTCTTGGTCCATCTCCTGACTGTAATGGCTCGTCAGGTGGTGCATGATCTCTTGATCACTTGAATAATCATATCGGCTCCTCTTGCGTGGTGGACCTTCCTCTCGCATGACCATCTTTCCCTCAACGAATCTAGACAGTGGTACTATGGGTGTCTTCCATTCATCGTCCGGGATCTCCTGGGTGTGGCTAAGAACAACGTCCTGAACGTGTGCCGACGGTTGATACAAGGGTAGCTCGGAGAGTATTTTTTCTGCAACCGCGGTTTTGTCAAGACCGAATACAAACATGTCTGGTGGCAAGGAAAAAATTGAAGCAGGAGCACCACGCTTGGTCATCTCCAAGTCTGTCGCTTCGAAGTCTGTCAAATCGCTATCATCCTCGGCCGATGGGATCAAATCTGGTGTCTCGGCTATCGAGTGGCTTTCTTGCCGAAGGCGCGTTGGCCGGTGTTTCACTTGTAAGAAGCTCCGTTCCTCTACAGAGCTTTCAACCCACTGAGCGCAGGCGTCAGCAATGCGCTTTGCAGCTGCAAGCTTCCATTTTCGTTCTTCTCGAAAGTCCGTCTGCATCCATCTCATCTGGCTGAGCAAAACATCCCAATGCGCTTTGGGCCGAGTAGGCTCTACCGACCTTTCGGTTTGCCGAAGTGACCATCGATTGGCGCTTTGCAACTGGTAAATTCTTGTAAGTATACGGCAGTCTTGCTGCTCCTGAGAATCAATGTAATGGTCTGCGGTAGCAAGCGTCTTGTGAGCTGACACGACAAGCGAATGCAGAGCCTGTGATGCTACAGGAACGGCAGCCTGAGCCGTGAACAGGGGCAAAAGGTAGTCTTTTGCCTCTGCATGACGTTCCCCTCCACCGCCTTGCTGCAACTGGTCAGGATCACCGTTCCGTTGTAGATTCAGGTGCTGTTGGGGGGCAAAAACCACTGTAGAGAGTTTACTTCTTTCCTTCTCTTTAAGCTCACTGAGACGCTGTTTGAAAGCCACAGTATCTGGCGATGCTATAGACGTAGCAGACTTCGGCGTTTGCAAGGCAACTTCGTCCCTCTGGGAATCGTGGACACCTTTGTCAGCCGGTCCTTTCTCGCTCTGAAGGGTGGCGTGACGTGGAGTCTCGCCAAGAATCTCGGACACAGATTTATGTCGAAGAGCGCCCGAAGATACTCGAGTTGTCATCCTCTCTGGTGGAGAGCGGACTTGCGACGTCGTTGAGCCCGATTTGGTACCAGTTGCTGGCTCCGAGGGGGTAAAAGGAGTTGTGCCTGGCGTGGGCGCTTTTCTGTTCGGCATGAATCGGAGTGAGTCAATGGCAGGGGCAACATCGGTATCGATTCGCATGGGTGGTCGTCGACTAAAGGTCAAATCCTTAGCTAAGCCTCCGGCCATGCCTGGAAATATATTTTCTCGTAGGCCTGGGGTGGGCGGTTCAACAGCTTGGCTCGGCTTGTGTCTGTCGTCAATGACTGGGTCTTGTCTATTGATCCCAATAGATGGACTCAAGGCATCAACTGATTGGTCTTCGTCATTCTGACTTAGCAGACCGGGAGCGCCAATGTCCTGTGCGGCGGGTGGCTCTTGAATGTGGGCCCCATCCTGTTCTAGCACTGCGGATGGTAGGGTAGATAGTTGCAAAGCTTGAGCCTCTTCTAGCCGTAATTGTTCATCAGGCGTGGCAGGAGCACCGGCGAATGCAGTGTCTGCTCGGACACTTTCCATCTGTGACCGGAGCACGCTGCCGGGACGCGTCTGATCACTACTCTCCGCTTCAACGGAGTGTCTCTCGGGGGCTGAACTCGCTTTCCGATCAACAGTTTGATTTTCTGTCACGCTTTTGGTAGCCTCAAAACCTTGATCTTCTCTCGACTGCCGAGGAGATGATGATCCTGAAATTGTTATTTCCTCGTCCCCATCATGACTGCCATGTTCTTGCATTTCCTTTGTAGGAAGGTGTGCAATTCTCGCACCTCCTGGAATCTGCTCAGCGGTAATTTCTTCCGAAACAGATTGTGGTAAATCGCCGACGTCGTCCGACGATATGGGTACAGCAATTGATGGATTGATGCCATGCCCCTCGTCAATTTGCGAGCGTGTGAACAACAAGTCGGCACCTATCCCAGCTACATTCTCTGGGCATGTGGGACCATCGGACGTACTGGTCCGGTCGAGAACCGTGGAAGGGTCTCTCTGGTCTACACTACTCCCTTTCGCATGCGACGCACCATCTGCTGATGATTTCACGTGTCGATTTCCGCTTTCGATGTCTGAGACGGGTATCTGGAGATCTGGTGTGATATCGACGGCCGAGGACGGGTCTTCCAAGGCTCCTCGAGAATCAACGACATTGAACCCTTGATTGAGCGGCGGTCTTTCAGTCGGTGGCGGAGCTTTCCCTTCATCTTTCGGGTGTACTGATTCACTGAATTGAAGGTCGAGTGGCTGCGGTTCCTTGAAGTCGCCGGTGGGTGAGCCTGGAAGGGAGGGAAGGGTGACCGGATCGAATGCTCGGCCCCTGCAGCATTTTAGCTATCAAATGTATCACAGAAAACCAATCCGTTGGGCGCATCAACTGACTCCAAGATATTGTTCTTGTCCAAGAAGGAGTCCTCAGATTGATTGGCGGCATCTTTGCTCTTGATCCTGCGAAAGGCTAGGGTTGCACGGAAGAGTTCACGAAGAATCGATTCACGACGTTTAACACAAAGACTATGGTCGAAATGTTAGCGTTTCCTCAAGAGTCATGATTGCAGTGTGCCACTGACTCCAAGGCATCTTGCTTCGCGTTCAGAGCGTCAAGTCGGAGCATTTGAGTCTCGTCTTGAGCACCTCATTGGATCGCGTCGTGAATCATATGATTTTTGGGCTCAAAGCATTGTCACTGACCGAAGTGAAGTGTGACGAGTGATTTTGGAAGAATGAAAGTCGTGTGTGGTGGGAATAAATCAATATCGACAATCAGTCGTCGGTCGGAGAAGTTACGGGGGAGTTTGGGGGGGTGATAAGGCGGGAGCTTCTATAATGCAGGCGTTCTGTATTTTTACTATTTACTAGTTTCTGCAGGGGGATGCAATTACCTTCTCATCAAATTTGGTGGCACTATCACAGTAATTTCGTGAGAAGTAAACAACATTCTCGTCGTCATTTTTTGTTTACATTTTGATCTCGTCGTCGCCATTAAACATTATCAAAATTATCTCTTCTACCTATAGTACTATCGTTATGAATCCTTTCTCTTCTCTCTCTTTTGCTACCCTCCTCGTCGCTCAATTGAATAGTCAATTGAATAGCTAGATTATTAGACTGGTCGCGTCGAGCCGGGTCAGAAATCTTGGCCCAAGTATTTGGGCCAAGTCAAAGGGCTAGGTATGAAGTACTTAGCGTATAACTTGGCTCGACTCGCCAAGACTCGAAAAATTTAAATTATTTTTAAAAAAGTGCATTAATCAACTTGATCAAGTTGATTAATTTAATTAATTTGTTTATAATATTATATAGTAATGCATTTAGATAATGCATTTGTACGTTATTTGTGCGTTATTATTTTTAAACTATTTTTAGTAATTTAAATAATGCGAATTTTTTTAAAAATAGAAAATCTTGACATTTTGACGTCATTTTCGATTGCTTGACGAGTCGATCGAACCAAGTTAAGAAATCGTTGACCCAAGTCGATTCCAAGTCGAGTCAAGAGATTGATACCAAGTATTCGGGTTGGGCCAGAATGTTGGTACCGAAACCTGGCCCGACGATTAGTCTAGTAATATACGAGAATATTTAACTTATAAATAATGTTAAACACGTTAAAGCTAAACACAATATTTTTATCAAAAAGAGAAATAAGATTTTTGTAAAAAAATCTACAAAGTTAGCGATTTTCTTTAAAGATCTCGTCTAAAGACAAAAATCTAATAACGACGAAAACAAAAATGACAAATTTTCTAAAGATAAATTTAACAAAGAAGCGACGAAAAAAAAGACAAAAAACAAGAAGCGCAAAAGCGAAAATGACGAATTCTTTAAACAAAACAAGATCGAAAAAAAAACGAAAAAATTTAAGACAAGAAAGAAACGCAAAAGCGACGTCAAAAAAATTGAAACAAAGAACAAAAGCAAAGACAAGAAAATTAAAACGAATAAAACAACGTTAAAACTAAAATTTGACATCAAGATTTTCTTGAAAGAAGTTAAGATTTCTAGATCTTTATTAATTACGCTCTTACTTTAAACGAATCAAATAATAACGATGTTCGTAAAAGCTTTTGTCGACGTTAAAAAAATCAATTGTGCATGTAATCTTTGATCAAGATTGTTTTAATATTTAACTTAATTAAGACGAACAAAAAGAACGTTTTTAAGTCACTTAATGCGATCAAGAAATTCGCAAACAAAATTATTATAAAAATTGTAAAACGATACTTATTGTTCGCTTTTCTTAATCTTATACGTTTTGAAAATTTCTTCTTAATTAAAAGCGCTTTGTCGCATATAAAATTTTACGCACATAAAAAAAAATTTAAGAAATTCTTGAAAAGAAAGTTACACTTGCTTAAGAAACATTAAAGATCAATTATTTTTATACTTTATGTTTTATTATTTTTTTCTTCGTCTTTTTCGATAATTAATTATTTTAATTAAGACGTATTATTAACGAAAATTTCGTCTTTAATTGTTTGTTCTCTCGCAAAAACGAAACTTCTTTTCGAATTAACTTTATTTATTACTACTTGCTTTTCTTTTTAATCGACGATTTTTTAGCATCGTCAAAAACGTATTATTAGCGAAAATTTCGTTTTTAGTTGTTTGTTTTTTTCGCTATTACACTAATAATTTTCTTTATACTTTGATCGTTTTTTTGACGTTTTTTACTAGATTCTTTTCTCATTACGCGTCAATTTATCGACGACAATAATTCTTGTCATCTACGAGAATCTATATTGTCTACGAGAATTCTTATTGTCTACGAGAATTCTTGTCATTTATAATTATTTCTTTTGTCGCTATTAAGAACAATAATATATCAAGAAAATTAAAAGCAAATATTACGATAATTAAATATTACAATAATCGTATTTTCTTATTTAATAAGATATTTTTTGACAATTAAATCTATATCTAGATTTGAAGAACTTTTCTTCTTTTAACTAGTAGTTTAATTCTTTTTATTATTAGTGTTCTTCTTGCAATGCGAGAGTCGCACCACTTAATAAAACAACCAGAATTATTCATTGTTTAAATATGTTAGATTTCGCGTCGTATAAAATTTATCAAAATTAAAATACGTCGTATTGACAAAAAAGATATCTAAAATTGCGACAATAAAGACGAAGAACGCTAATTAAAACAATTATAATTATATCTTTTTGCTAAGATTATAACATAGATGAAAAAACGATTAAAATCGTAATTTGCGATTTAAGAGACGTATTTACTTTTTTAATATTGTTCTTAATGTTTCTTTCTTATTAAAGAAAAATTCAAATAAATTTCTTAAAATCTATTGTTGTTAACGAGTTAATTGCGATTTTAATTGTTGCAATTACGTAGTTTTTTATCGCGATTAAATTTAACGATTAATTAATAAAAAAGTAAACGAAACTAATTTTAGATAAAAGATTCGATTTTTTCGAAATATATTTTTAGTCGATTTAGATTTCTACTAAAGCTACGAAAGAATTAAGAACGAAATTAAAATATTTCTTTACAATATTGCGATGCTTAAGAAATGTTATGCATTGTTTAATATAATTACAAAGATTAATTTAATCGTTCTCGCTTCTTAATACGATTACGTTAAGTTATAATTTTAATTAATTTATCTCGAGTATTCTTAAGATTACTACGAACACGTTTAATAAAATCTTGAAATCTTGTTTTATTAAAAAAAAAAAAGAGCTTTTTTTGTCTTTTCTTTAAATTGACTCTTCTTAACAACGAAGAGCATCTTATAGATTTTGATCGCAATGTCGATGTTTTATTTCGTAATAATTTGTCAAAAGTCTAGCGTTTTAAGTTTTTGCTCTTGAGTTTGCATCATATAAAGTAAAATAACGTAATTTTTAATGTATTGCGTCTTGTTGTAGTTTAAAAAAGAATCGCTAAAAAAAGAATTTAATTATGACATTAATTTCTTCGTCTTAATAAGTCTTCTTAATAGAAGACGTTTTAATAACGAATTTTTTTTTAAAACGTTTGTCGACAATCTTATTCGAAGAACTACTAGTAATAATTATTAATTCATAATGTTAAGAATTACTTGTTATAGTCTTAATTAATTTGATAAATTGTGTAGAAATTGCGATGCGACTTTCTATTTTAAAAAATTTTAAATAAGCGCTCTTTTTTAATTTTGTTATAACTTGCTTCGTTAAAGATTTTAAAAAAATAATCTTAATAAAGTATGTAAAAAAGTTAAAAGAAACTATAGATTTTTGCGATAGATAACTTTGATACTAAATATCAAAGCAATACTTAATCGATAATTAAAAAAATTGTTAAGTAGTCGCTTTGAAGTTATCGAAATCAATTGCTTAATCGTTTAAAAAAAGTGAAAACTTCGCGAACAAGTTTCTCGTTCTTCTTTTTAATAAACGACTATAAGAGAATCTTAACTAAAGACGAAAAATAGTAATGATTTAAATCGTAAAAAAGAGCTCGTTAGTATTTTCTTTAACGAACGAATGATCGAAGTAAAAAAAAGCTAAGAGAACGAAAATAATATTAATGATTTTCTAATTAAATTTCGAGAATAATAATAATAAGCTTGTTGAAGCTAGCTTGACGTTTCGAAAGAGTTCGAATAAATCGTTCTTAATTAAAGCGAAATCGCGATAAACTATCTATAGTAATTATCGCGATAATAAGTATTGTTTTTATCTTCGAAGATAGTAGAAAAACGATATAAGTTATTTATAACTTGTGCGAATTGTTGTTTGAAGCTATTAGATTGTTATGAACGAAACACTATAATGCGAAAAATGAGTCGTAGAAAGCATACATTTTTTCTATGAAAAATGCTAGACTAAATACAAGTACAATTGTCGTGCGATCGTAGTTGTTATTGTTTTCTTTATCGCGATTCATCGCGATAGCAACGCTCTTAATAGCTATCGTAACAATTGCAAAGCAAACGACAAATTAAGCAAAGAAAGAGCGTACGTTAATTATCATTAAATAAATAGAACAATTGGCACATCTTATCGATCTTATTAGAAAGAGAAGAATAAATACAACTTTGTAGAAACTCGTAGACGAGATAAATAACGTCGTCAAGAAACTTTCTCGCAAGCGAAGACGTAAATTTGAGAACAATAAGAAGAAGAAGAACTAAATATAAATTCATTGATTATACTACTCTATACTACTACATATAATGACGACGATAAGGTGCCTCTTTGCTTCTCGAACTATTTGATGACATTGTCATCAAAATTTGGTGAGAGTAGAGAAGCATTCCCTGGGGGCAGTCGCGATGACGATAAGATCTGCATTTGGCGACGATGAGGTGGCAACAATAAGGTGCAAATTGCGACGGTGAGATCAACCCCCGTTCCCCGAAAATTAAGATGGCAGTGCCACCTAATTTGATGAGGAGAGGTGATCATCGCGCAGTATTATATATTAGAAAACGCCTGCATTATAGAAGCTCCCGATAAGGCAGGCTCAAGGCGGAAATTCGCGGGCTCTCTTCGGCTACTAACCAACTCAAGAGGTTTCGCATGCCAGACTCCCCTCTGGACTTAAACTTTCATAAAGCATGGAGGTTCGCAAGTTCAGGGCGGAAGGTATAATCAGTTCATTGTCTCTCAGTGCAAAGGGTTAAGTCATAACATCACGTAGTTGACTATCTGACTACCTAGAGTTGCTGCTGCCTGTTGTCATACACCTTTCTCTGACAGCAAAGAAGTCTACGGCTGCTAAAATACAGGGCGAGATGACAGCAACGCACAGCAACGGTCTTGTTGCCAAACAGCTTGATGACTTGACTCCAAATGCTCTGTCCCTTGAGATACCGCACAACTCCACGCCCCTAATCAACAGACATTCGATCTGATTATTCTGGGGTATCTCTGCTAATGGAATCGCACATCACGAAAGCTTTGAGACAAGTGATCCTATTGCCAGTGTCGTAAGTGCCCAGTAACTGTCCGATCGACGCTGTTGAAGCAGGGTCTTGGGCTGCCCCTGGCTTCTTGACTCCACTGCTATTTAGCTCCGATAGTCCTGTGCCATTGGTTTCTGGGACTCCCTTCGTTTTCAGATCCTTAACAGAGAAGACTTTTGGGTCGAGCAGCCAGATGCCGATTGTACCATCACTGCTGCCGGACACGACCACGAGACTTATACCGGAGGTTTGCGCATCCTGTATACTCAAGACCTCAAAGTCCTTGATCCTGTTCGTCCGTCCTTCGCCTATTTGGCCGATAGCCTGGAGCGTGGGAACAGAGGACTGGGCACTTTGATTGCTCTTCTTTGGTTCGCTGTCGAATACAGTTGGGTAGAACAAGATCCGACCATCCTCAGTTGAGACGGCTAGGAATTCAGACCCTTGTTGCTGTTGAATCGTTGCTCCTGCATAACGGATCTGGTGTATTTTCGTTGGAGGATACGGCAGTATTCTGGCTTGTGGTTTCGAGTCCTTGGTCAAAGATCAGCTTCTTAATCCGATCATATGCCATATGAGAATGTTCTTACCAGGCCAAAGAGAATCGCGCCTCTCTCGAAAGCCATCACGAATTGTTCGCCGAGGCTGTCCCATTCCACTCTCCTCCCTTCACCGCTTCCCCATCTTCCCTCGCCAACACCCTGGAGCATGTCTTTCTCGAAGTTGAGAACCCCTGCCTTTTTGCCAGTCACGAGGTTCCATAGGCGCATGCATTTCTCGCCCTTTCCAACACTGACCATAAGCTTCATGCTGGGGTGGACTGCGAAATGGTTCACACCAGCTGGGGTACCCCCAAGAGGTGCTGTATCCCCACTAGGGCGGCCATGCGCTTTGGGTATTGGGGCTTTGATACTCGAAAGGACAGTCCAGTCCCGAGTGCGGGTCACCGCGATTGTATTGTCATCCGCAGCAGATAGGAGCTTCGAGCGCGAAGGGAAGCAAAGCGCATTTACGCTTGAACTGTGGTGGAGAAGAGATCCAAGCTCACGATTGCTTGGATTCTCTCTGATACTCTTACCCCCAAACGAGGGCGTTGGAGCTACCGAGTCCCCCTGCGCTTTAGGGGACAATGCCGAAAGATGATATAGATTGATCCGCTCATCAGAGCCTCCGCTCGCCAATATTATCTTTCGCTGTTTGGACGCACTGTCGGATAACGATATGGGCGATATGGCGAGCGATCGGATGGCCGATCCATGAGCCTGGAATAGAAACGTATCTTCGAAGTAGACATGGTCACTCCTTTCATTTAGGTGATCATCCTCGTCAAGTAGGGTTGCCGTCAATCCATGCAAGACCTTCTCATAAGTTCCAACGACGATTTGTATTGTCGGCATCTTAAGCGGAATGTCAGGGGGCTCTGGCGGTTTGCTCAGATTTTATGATCACGTGATGAAGCAACTTGACGACGGGTCATCCAATAACTTACCCGCTTTGCTCTCCGATGCTTGACTCACGGATAAAAAATTATCCTACATCTCAGGGCTCAGTTTAGGGGTGTTGACTTCACCAAGTTCCTAAGCCAATTACCTGTATAACTTTCGAAGTACGATCAAGCTCAAAGCGGCGTTAGCACTCTTCGTACTGTCGCTGCTGCTCCCGTGCGCATTACCTGGGGTTCGATCCCACCTACTTAACAAAACAGAAGCACCGCGGTCTTGGGAGATTTGTCTCATCCTCCCAAGGTCCTTCAATCATGGCTACTAACGGCGACATGCCGTCCGATGAGGAGTCCATCCCAGGCACGCCACCTTTTGACGCGGCCAACGGACAGGGAAACGAAGACATCGATGAGGATGAAGAGCCTTTAGATAGGCCGCTCAAATCTGCCTTGAAGAAAAATGCTGCGGCGGACTTCCCACCTGAAATCAAACGACCCGAACTCCCCGAGCAACCTGAGCCAGAAGATCTGGACGTCTCATCGTTAACGCCGCTATCACCAGAAATCATCGCTCGACAAGCTACAATAAATATCGGGACAATCGGGCACGTAGCGCACGGGAAATCTACTGTAGTCAAAGCTATCTCAGGCGTCCAGACTGTTCGGTTCAAGAATGAGCTAGAGAGAAACATTACGATAAAACTTGGCTATGCCAATGCGAAGGTTTACAAATGTGACAATGAAGACTGCCCACGGCCGGGATGTTATCGAAGCTTCAAGAGCGAGAAGGAAGTAGATCCACCATGCGAAAGAGAGGGGTGCGAGGGACGATATAGACTCCTCCGGCACGTCTCGTAGGTGTTACCCTCCGTAAAAGTGGTAGCTGCACGCTGACTTCGGATATCAAAGTTTTGTTGACTGTCCTGGTCATGATATTCTTATGAGTACCATGCTTTCAGGCGCTGCCGTCATGGATGCAGCGCTACTCTTGATCGCCGGAAATGAAACCTGCCCCCAACCACAAACGTCCGAGCATCTGGCAGCCATCGAGATCATGAAGCTCAACCATATAATCATTCTACAGAACAAGGTAGATCTGATGCGTGAGGATGGTGCAGAGCAACACTACCAGTCCATCCTGAACTTCATTCGAGGAACAGTCGCGGATGGGTCGCCGATAATACCAATATCCGCTCAATTGAAGTATAATATTGACGCCATCAACGAGTACCTTGTTACGAAGATACCTGTCCCAATTCGGGACTTCGGCGCTGCTCCGCATATGATCATTATCCGCTCGTTCGACGTGAACAAACCTGGCGCAGAAATAGAAGAGCTCAAGGGTGGTGTTGCTGGAGGCAGTATACTAACCGGCGTCTTGAAACTTGGAGATGAGATCGAAATACGACCTGGCTTGGTAACAAAAGACGATCAAGGCAAGATCAAATGCCGGCCAATATTCAGCAGAGTAGTCTCACTCTTTGCCGAGCACAATGATTTGAAATTTGCTGTACCGGGCGGCCTTATCGGTGTTGGGACGAGGGTTGATCCTACACTTTGTCGTGCGGATCGTCTAGTCGGTTTCGTACTTGGGCTGAAGGGCAGACTTCCAGACATTTACACCGAGCTCGAAGTCAACTTCTTCCTGCTCCGTCGCTTGCTAGGGGTCAAGACCGCAGACGGGAAGCAGGCAAAAGTGGCCAAGCTTGCGAAGAACGAGATTCTGATGGTCAACATTGGATCCACGGCTACAGGGGCTAAAGTGATGGGGGTGAAAGCGGATGCGGCTAAATTGAGCTTGACCAGTCCTGCCTGCACACAGATCGGAGAGAAGATCGCATTGAGCAGGAGAATCGACAAGCACTGGCGGCTGATAGGATGGGCAAACATAGTAGCGTGAGTTCTCCTTTACGCCTAACGTTTGTATACGCTGTATGACTGATGATGAGCGACAGTGGCAATACACTTGAGCCAAGTCTTGACTGAAAGGGTAGTCCCATGCAAATTCGGTCTTGTTATGCAGCCAGGTGAGAGTTGGTGATTATTGATACACACACCTACCTATCTGCCACCGAGCCGCGTGGCATTTGGCGATCAGTGTTCTGACTCTGCATTATTGCTTCTACGGACGGACAGTGCTTTTCGTGCGTGCGAATTTTGCTACCAACCGCCGACGGTTACGCATGATGCATTGAAGGTTTGTTGATTCAGCTGCACTTCGGCATTCGTAGGATCTCCAGAATTAGAGCACATGACGCTCAAGGCCAGCTCGAATGACTGAGAGCTACTGGACGGGCTTCGAAAGGAGACTCGGATGACTGGTATGGAATCGATTAATGACGAGCACAACCACTATTATCTGTCTGGGTAGATGACCAGAAACTTAGGACAAGCAATTACAGCTCCAAGAGACGATTATGGAGATGTGAAGGCATGACTCTCACCTATGCTCATCTCATGACGCTGTCTATTTTGTCCAGCTGCATCTGGGTCTGATGTGAATTTTCGAAAGAGTGCTGAAGTGCCAGTAGACTCAGTGATGAGCGTGAAAGTTGAGTGAAGACAGATTCGATACCCCTGACTACTTTAAACGTGCTCCCGTGTTGGACGTCCTCGCTTGAAGATTATATGCGGATGAAGTTTTTGACTATTGTTAGATTGGAGCTTCAGGAGCGTTCCGCAACATCAGCCCTCGAATTCCACCATTTTTGCACTTACTCCACTTAATGTTTACTTTCCTCAAAGACTCTATTTTCTACATAGAGCGGCCACGTTCCTTACCTGCAGTCTGAATACGCGCAAGCGCGAAGACCCGTCGATGAGTGGCAGCCAACACCGCCGCAAACATGGCACAACAGGAAGCATTACCCATTCGCTTTACAGAGCTTCTGCAAGTGGGTGCTCTCCTCACATTCCCTCGTAGATGTCATCATGCTAATATGGTTTGAATTTTAGTTGACGCAAGTGGGAATTGATGTACGTTGATCTTCCGACCATCCAGCAGCGGCTCGATAGGTCCTTTGGACCATCGTACACCAACTGACATTCACAAAGCCCTCCTCTATCGGCTTCAACTCCTGTGTGAGTGGCTCTGCTACTGCCGATTTAACTGGCGCGTACTCATTCGCTACCAGACTCTTGAATCCGATTACTACATCTGCGTTCGTCAACAGATCGGAGATGCCACTCCTGAAGTCATAATCATCAACCTTAAGAACAATAATGAAGTTGTCCGGAGACCGATCAAGGCCGACAGTGCTCTTATGCACTGGACTAAGCAGGTTATCGCGCTTAAAGCAAACCAGCGGACGCTCCAGATCTTCGACCTCGGCCAGAAGCTCAAACTCCAATCGACCACAATGAATGAGGACGTAGTCTATTGGAAATGGATCAGTTCAGATACTCTGGGTCTTGTGACAGATACCTCCATCTACCATTGGAGTGTTTTCGGGAATGCCACATCTCCCACCAAGGTCTTCGAGCGTAATGCTAACCTCAGTGTAAGTGGGACTGCTTAGATTGATGAATAGCTTTCGCTAAACTTGGGATGTTGCAGGGCTGTCAGATCATCAACTACCGTATGAATGAGGATGAGCAATGGATGGTAGTCGTTGGGATCACACAGCGAGAAGGCCGCGTGGTTGGAGCTATGCAACTCTACTCCCGGGAAAGAGGTATCAGCCAAGCTATCGAAGCCCATGCCGCGGCCTTCGGAACGGTGCGATTGGATCAAGCTCCCGCAGACACTAGAGTATTCACCTTTGCTGTTCGAACGGCAGTTGGAGCCAAGCTCCACGTGGTGGAAATCGATCATCAGCAGACTAATCCGATTTTCCCCAAGAAGGCTGTCGATGTGTACTTCCCACCGGAAGCAACGAATGACTTTCCAGTCGCTATGCAGGTTTCCCAGCGGTACAGCGTTATTTACCTTGTTACGAAATATGGATTCATCCACCTATATGATCTCGAGACTGCTACTTGCATCTTCATGAACCGCATCTCGAGCGAGACGATATTTACCACTGCTGCCGACGCAGAATCAGCGGGTATCGTCGGTGTCAATCGGAAGGGACAGGTCCTCTCTGTTAGTGTCGATGATCAAAAGATCATACCCTACCTGCTTCAGAACCCTGCAAACGGTACTCTGGCGCTCAAGCTAGCGTCTAGAGCAGGCCTTGCCGGAGCAGACAGCCTATATCAGCAACAATTCGAGCAATTGTGTGCTCAAGGAAACTACGGCGAAGCCGCCAAGATCGCGGCAAACTCTCCTCGCGGCTTTCTACGTACACCTCAAACCATCGAGCGTTTCAGGCAGGTGCCCCAGCAGCAAGGTCAGATGTCGACGATCTTGCAGTACTTTGGAATCCTGCTGGATAAGGGGCCTCTAAATCGAATTGAGAGTATCGAGCTTGTGAAGCCAGTCCTCGCGCAGAATCGAAAACACCTGCTTGAAAAATGGCTCAATGAGAACAAATTAGAATGCTCGGAAGAATTAGGAGATCTTGTTCGCTTGCATGATGTTCAACTCGCGTTGACGATATACCTGCGTGCAAATGTCGCACACAAAGCTGTCGCCGGATTTGCTGAAACAGGACAATTCGAGAAGATACTTCCATATGCGAAGCAGAGTGGATACAAGCCTGACTTCGCGGCCTTGTTACAGAACATTGTTCGGGTCAACCCTGGAAAAGGAGCCGAATTTGCCACAGCTCTCGCGAATGAGGAGGGTGGACCATTGGTGGACATCGAGCGTGTCGTTGACGTATTTCAGTCACAGAACATGGTTCAGGAGGCCACAGCATTCCTGCTAGATGCGTTAAAAGAGAACAAGCCGGAACAGGGTCAATTGCAGACGCGTCTTCTCGAGATGAATCTCATCAATGCTCCCCAGGTGGCTGATGCTATTTTGGGAAACAGTATGTTCTCCTATTACGACAAAGCAAGGATTGCGCAACTTTGCGAGAATGCTCAATTGTACCAACGGGCCCTGGAAAACTCAGAAGACCCGAGCGCTATCAAACGCAACATTGTCCGGACCGACAAATTGAACCCTGAGTGGCTGGTAGGGTATTTCGGACGGATGTCTCTAGAGCAATCTCTGGACTGCTTGAACGAGATGCTGAAGGTCAATATTCGTCAGAATTTGCAGGCTGTTGTCCAAATCGCTACAAAATACTCGGATCTCTTAGGGGCCAACCGACTGATCGACTTATTCGAGAAATACCGGACAGCCGAAGGCTTATACTACTATCTGGGTAGCATAGTAAACCTTAGCGAGGATTCAACCGTGGTTTTCAAGTATATCGAGGCAGCGACCAAAATGCAGCAATTCTCCGAAGTCCAACGCATATGCCGCGAGAACGATCACTACAACGCAGAAAAAGTCAAGAACTTCTTGAAGGAAGCGAGACTGCCAGACCAACTACCGCTCATCATTGTTTGCGACCGCTTCAACTTCGTCCATGATTTGGTCCTGTATCTATATCAGAATCAGCAATTCAAGTCTATCGAGGTCTATGTTCAGCAAGTCAATCCAGCGAAGACACCGTTCGTCATTGGCGCTTTGCTCGACGTCGACTGCGAAGAACATGTTATCAAAAACCTCCTACAGTCAGCCGATCCTGGACGTATTCCAATCGATGATCTCGTAGCAGAGGTTGAGTCTCGGAATCGGCTTAAGCTACTTCTGCCTTTCCTAGAGGCCACTCTGGCGAGTGGGAACCAGCAACAAGCCGTTTACAATGCTTTGGCCAAGATCTATATTGACAGCAACAACAATCCGGAGAAATTCTTAAGAGAGAATGATGCCTACGATACGCTGGTTGTGGGCAAATACTGCGAGAAGCGTGATCCCAACCTGGCCTACATCGCATACCAGAAAGGCCAAAATGACATTGAGCTCATCAACATCACGAATGAAAACGCTATGTTCAAAGCGCAAGCACGATACTTGCTCGAACGCGCTGACCTGGAGATCTGGGCCTTCGTCCTGAACTACAACAACATGCATCGGCGGTCCCTCGTTGACCAGGTCACCTCTACTGCGGTACCTGAGTCTACTGAGCCGGAAAAGGTATCAGTGGCTGTTAAAGCCTTCCTGGATGCTGACATGCCCGCCGAACTCATCGATCTTCTTGAGAAGATCATATTAGAACCTTCACCATTCAGCGACAACGGCAGCCTCCAAAACCTTCTGATGCTTACCGCCACAAAAGCGGACAAGGGTCGCGTCATGGACTATATTCATCAGCTCTCTGCCTACAATGCCGAGGAAATTGCGAATATGTGTATTTCAGTGGGCTTGTTTGAAGAAGCGTTCGAGATCTATAAGAAAGAGGAGGACCATCTTGCGGCGTCCAGTGTCCTCGTGGAGCACGTTGTCAGCATTGACCGCGCACAGGAGTACGCTGAGCGCGTAGAGCTTCCTGAAGTCTGGAGCAAGGTCGCTAAAGCCCAGCTAGATGGTTTAAGGATCAGAGACGCTATAGAATCTTACATTCGTGCAGGCGACCCCAGCAACCACAATGAGGTCATTGACATTGCTACACATGCTGGCAAAGACGAGGATCTCATAAAATACCTTCGGATGGCCAGGAAGACGCAGCGGGAACCAGCTATCGATACAGCACTTGCTTTTTGCTACGCCCGAACCGATCAGCTCAGTGAGCTTGAAGACTTCCTCCACGGAACGAACGTCGCGGATGTCGAGGCTTCCGGCGATAAAGCATACGAAGAGGGCTATCACCAAGCAGCGAAGATATTCTTCACAAGCATCTCAAATTGGGCGAAGCTTGCAACTACCCTTGTACATCTCGAAGAATATCAAGCGGCTGTGGAGTGCGCCCGCAAAGCAAATAGTGTCAAGGTCTGGAAGCAAGTCAACGAAGCTTGTGTTGCCAAGAAGGAGTTCCGGCTGGCACAAATTTGTGGTCTGAATCTCATTGTCCATGCCGAAGAGCTACAAGATCTGGTGAAGCAATACGAACGCAACGGGTACTTTGACGAGCTGATATCGCTCCTTGAGGCTGGCCTGGGACTGGAGCGCGCACACATGGGCATGTTCACGGAACTGGGAATTGCTCTTTCCAAGTACCACCCAGACCGGGTGATGGAACATATCAAACTTTTCTGGTCACGCATCAACATTACGAAGATGATCCACGCATGCGAAGAAGCACATCTCTGGCCTGAATTGATCTTCCTACAGTGCCACTTTGACGAATGGGACAACGCGGCGATATCCATGATGGAGCGTGCATCGGATGCGTGGGAGCACCAGTCTTTCAAGGATATCATCACCAAGTGCAAAAACGTTGAGATTTACTACCGTGCATTGAATTTTTACCTGCAAGAACAGCCTTTACTGCTAACCGATCTGCTTCAAGTCATGACAGCCCGCATCGACGTCAATCGGGTCGTCAAAATGTTCGAGAAGTCCGACAATACCCCTCTCATTAAACCGTTCTTGCTCAACGTTCAAGCCCAGAACAAGAGAACGGTTAACAATGCGATCAACGAGCTAGTAATAGAGGAAGAAGACTACAAGACCCTTCGGGACTCGGTTGAAAACTACGACAACTACGATGCTGTGGAGTTGGCCTCGCGTTTGGAGCACCACGAATTGGTCTTCTTCCGACAGATTGGCGCGAGCATCTACCGCAAGAACAAGCGGTGGGAGAAGTCAATTGCTTTGTCGAAGCAGGACAAACTCTTCAAGGATGCCATCGAGACGGCGGCCATATCACGCAAGACCGAGGTGGTGGAGGATCTTCTTCGTTATGTATGTGCTTTCAACTCCCATATCAGTTATCACACGCTAATCGGAAACAGTTCGTGGAGATCGGCAGTCGGGAATGTTACGTTGGCATGCTGTACGCTTGCTACGATCTGATACGTGTGCACGTTGTGATGGAACTTTCATGGCGGCATAACCTCACGGACTTCACCATGCCGTTCCTCATCAACTACATGAGTCAGCAGGCATCAACGATCGAGACGCTGAAGAAGGACAACGAGGAGCGTAAGGCCCGCGAGGCCAAAGATCGGAAGGAGGAGAATGATGCGCCCATCCTGGGTGGATCGCGGCTCATGCTCACCCAAGGCGCCGCGAGTCCCATGCCCTACCCACAAACGAACGGTATCGCGACACAGCCAACCGGGTATCGAGGCTTTTAGTGGCACAATGGAGCGATGGCGATGCTCTATGCGTCGTGGGTGATTCTGAAGGGTGGGGAGGGGGGTGATTCTGGCGAATGATAGCAATCCGTGAGGGGCATGACATTTGCTGCAGTTCTGGACACAATGTTAGGGGGATGCATATGCGGTGATCTGCTGATCCTGTCGAGGAGCAGCATGTGTACTATTGGCAAAGGCGCTTGACCTCACGGAGCGAGCTTTTGTTGTGTATTATCTTAGAAAGCGAATTCTGAAGGCCAGACAGCTCCGAGGTCCTCGGGCTTGGGATGCTTCAACTGCATGATCCTTCCTTCCATCGTGCTGTAACAATGGTGATAATGTAGACCGATCATACAACCGTAAAGCTCTGCTCCGAAATGGTCAGAGAGTATGAGTCAAGGGTACAGAACGAACACACGCAGCGTAAAAGCGAATTGTCATTGGCCTACGGGTGAGAGAGGTCTTTTAGCGCCAAGAGGATTTCCAGACTTGTCCCCACAAAGTAAAGTACTTCATTTGAATTGCTCGTCAACGTCAATATTGGACTTCGGCAGAGATTGTAATGCTTCAGAGAGCACTTTGAGAGAAGGACCTTGCTTCCCACAGTCTTTTTCCTAGGGGGTCGCGCTTGCCGATTCTCAGTGGGGAGGCCACGGTTAGGGACTGCGTTGCTGACATCTCCCTTTCCCAACGCCGAACTCGACGTAAAAATCAAAACGACATCATGCAGTCTAAAATGTAGAGGGCGCACTTATGATTAAGAGCATATCGAAACACCTATTGGCGCCTCGTAGTGGAGATACTTCTACATGAGATTCGACACCAAGCTCAAGATGCCCAACGTGAAGCCGTAAGGCAGTCGAACCGTTGACAGTTGCCTCGGTACTGAAACGTCTTGGAGCTTATGCACGGTCAATACAGTCATAATGTTTTCCAAGGTGTGGGCTTCCTTAAGACCGGCCAAGCGAATTAGAATTACCTGATACCTCATTCCTTATCAACGGTTCGGTCAACTAAGGTACTGCATCGGCCCGTGCAGCGCTAAAAGCCAATTCAACGAAGCTAGCCGAAGCGGTCCGCCCTGGGCCGAGGGGGTTTTCGGTGTCCATTTACATTATCAATAATAACGTTCCTTTTCTCTTGCCCCACCAAGAGTTCAATATAATTACCTTGCAACCTCTCATCATGCTCTTGTCTCCACCAATGTATGATAGCCTCATTGTATAGACCTACTTTCCCTACAGCTTCCGATCTTTTAAGCCTTCAGTCGATCACGAGGCATAATAGTCTTCGCCGATATGGCGAACTGCTCGGTGCATCAACGGCTGAGGGCCAATTCGACCATTATGGAGCTCAAGAAGATCCTTGTCGCCAATCGAGGCGAAATTCCTATACGGATATTCCGAACCGCGCACGAGCTATCTCTTCAAACCGTGGCCGTCTTCAGCTACGAGGATCGCCTCAGTATGCACAGACAGAAGGCTGACGAAGCCTATGTCATTGGCAAACGAGGCGAATACACTCCGGTTGGAGCATACCTTGCACAGGACGAGATCATCAGAATCGCAAAACAGCATGACGTGAACATGATACATCCGGGCTATGGATTCTTATCGGAGAACGCTGGATTTGCGAGGAAAGTAGAAGCAGCTGGCCTGATCTTCGTAGGACCAACAGCGGACACAATCGATGCACTTGGCGATAAAGTCTCGGCCCGGACCCTTGCCGTCAAGGCCAAGGTGCCCGTTGTGCCAGGTACCGAGGGCCCTGTGGAGAAGTTCGAAGACGCAAAGGCCTTCACCGACGAATATGGCTTTCCAATCATCATCAAGGCGGCTTTCGGAGGCGGGGGACGTGGAATGAGAGTCGTCCGAGAGCAAGCAACACTCCAAGAGTCGTTTGAGAGAGCAACATCGGAAGCCAAATCCGCGTTCGGAAACGGAACAGTGTTCATCGAGAGATTTCTGGACAAGCCCAAGCATATTGAGGTGCAGCTTCTCGGCGACAACCACGGCAATATAGTTCACCTGTACGAGCGAGACTGTAGTGTGCAGCGACGACATCAGAAGGTCGTTGAACTAGCCCCAGCGAAGGACCTCGACCCTGTACTACGAGACCACATGCTGGATGATGCGGTAAAGCTAGCAAAGTCAGTTGGTTATCGAAATACGGGCACTGCGGAGTTCCTAGTGGACCAGCAAGGTCGGTATTACTTCATCGAGATCAATCCTCGAATCCAGGTCGAGCACACTATCACCGAGGAGATAACGGGGATAGATATTGTGGCAGCACAAATACAGATCGCTGCAGGGGCAAGCCTGGCACAGCTTGGGCTTACCCAGGATCGTATCTCCATTCGCGGATTTGCTATCCAATGCAGAATTACTACCGAGGACCCTGCGAATGGTTTCTCTCCAGATACTGGCAAAATTGAGGTATATCGTTCAGCTGGCGGTAACGGTGTGCGGCTGGACGGCGGCAACGGGTTTGCCGGTGCTATCATCACACCATTCTATGACTCTATGCTAGTGAAATGTACTTGCCTTGCATCTACCTACGAAATTGTGCGAAGAAAGATGCTTCGCGCTCTGGTCGAGTTCCGCATCCGTGGCGTGAAGACCAATATTCCTTTCCTAGGCTCCTTGTTGACGCACCCGACCTTCATTCAAGGAAACTGCTGGACGACCTTTATTGATGATACGCCCGAGCTCTTTGCTCTTGTGGGAAGCCAAAATCGTGCACAGAAACTCCTTGGATATCTAGGAGACTTGGCGGTCAATGGTAGCAGCATCAAGGGACAGATTGGCGAACCTAAGTTCAAGGGCGAAGTCATCATTCCGCAACTGTTGGACGAAAATGACAAGCCCATTGATACCACACAACCCTGCGGTCAAGGCTGGAAGTATATACTCGATCAAGAAGGTCCTGAGGCATATGCCAAAGCGGTTCGTGCCAACAAGGGCTGCCTCATCATGGACACCACCTGGCGTGATGCTCATCAGTCCCTACTTGCCACCAGAGTCCGAACTGTAGATCTTCTGAACATCGCCAAAGAAACAAGCTACACATACAGCAATGCCTTCAGTCTCGAGTGCTGGGGAGGAGCTACTTTCGATGTTGCGATGCGGTTTCTCTATGAGGACCCCTGGGATCGTCTGCGGAAGATGAGAAGAGCCATTCCGAATATACCTTTTCAAATGCTGCTTCGAGGCGCTAATGGTGTTGCATATTCTTCGCAAGTCTTTCGCAGTGGGGCAAAGTGACATCTGCTGACAATCATAGGCTGCCTGACAACGCCATCTACCACTTCTGTGAGCAAGCAAAGAAGCTCGGGGTCGACATCTTTCGGATCTTTGACGCACTCAACGATGTTGATCAGCTAGCTGTAGGTATGGGAGCGGTTCAAAAAGCAGGTGGGGTCGTCGAGGCCACGGTCTGCTATAGTGGGGATAGTGAGCCTTCTTCCCTCCCCCGTCCTCTTTCGATGCTGATCAATCTGTAGTGCTAAACCCCAAGAAGAAGTACAACTTAGAATATTACATGGACCTGGTTGAAAAGATCGTCAACATCGGCACACACATCATTGGTATCAAGGACATGGCTGGTGTGCTGAAGCCGAAGGCCGCAACGCTCCTCGTTGGCTCTATCCGCAAGAAATACCCCGACATTCCTATTCATGTACACACTCATGGTATGTGATTCCAGAGCTTTGATTCCCTGTCCATCAAAAACTAATAGCCGCCAAAGATTCGGCCGGCACAGGCGTAGCGACCTACGTCGCTTGCGCTGAAGCGGGAGCCGATGCAGTCGACACCGCTACCGACAGCATGTCCGGCATGACATCCCAGCCCAGCGTTGGCGCTGTGCTAGCCTCTCTTGAGGGGACTGGCCTCGAGCCTGGTCTGAACATTCGTCACGTACGGGCCCTCGACCATTACTGGGCTCAGCTCCGCCTCCTATACTCGCCTTTCGAGGCTGGTCTCACCGGACCCGATCCCGAGGTCTACGAGCACGAAATACCTGGAGGACAGTTGACGAACTTGATCTTCCAAGCTTCACAACTGGGTCTTGGAACACAATGGGCCGCGACGAAAAAAGCCTATGAGCAAGCGAACGACCTTCTTGGTGACATTGTCAAAGTTACGCCAACATCGAAAGTTGTCGGTGATCTGGCACAGTTCATGGTGTCAAATAAGCTTGGGTACGATGATGTTATCAAGAAAGCCAAGGAACTCGACTTCCCTGGGTCTGTCCTGGAATTTTTCGAGGGATTAATGGGACAGCCATACGGCGGTTTCCCCGAACCCTTGCGGTCAGATGCTCTACGTGGGCGCCGAAAACTCGACAAGCGGCCTGGCTTGACTTTGGAGCCCATGGATCTTGCAAAGATCAAGAAGGACATCGACGAGAAGTTCGGTAGCGCTTCGGATTGCGACGTCGCCAGCTACGCCATGTACCCGAAGGTGTTTGAAGACTACCGCAAATTCATCGCCAAGTACGGCGACCTTAGCGTGCTGCCCACTCGTTATTTTCTCGCTCGGCCAGAGGTGGGTGAGGAGTTCCACGTTGAGCTTGAGAAGGGTAAGGTTCTTATCCTGAAGCTCCTGGCAATCGGTCCGCTATCGGAGCAGACCGGGCAACGCGAAGTGTTCTACGAGATGAACGGCGAGGTCCGCCAGGTGACGGTCGAGGACCACAAGGCAGCAGTGGAGAACGTCAGCCGACCGAAGGCGGACAGCAATGACAGCAGCCAAGTGGGGGCGCCGATGTCAGGAGTGGTGGTGGAAGTCCGGGTGCATGAAGGCGGGGAGGTCAAGAAAGGCGACCCCATCGCTGTACTGAGTGCTATGAAGATGGAGATGGTGATCAGTGCGCCGCATTCGGGGAAGGTTGGAGAGCTGCAGGTCAAGGAGGGCGATTCGGTAGACGGGCAAGACTTGGTCTGCCGGATCGTGCAATAGAGGTGAGGGACAACGCTTGCTTTTTTCTTGGAGGGGTCCTGATAGAGGCTTCGATACATCTTCTTAAAGAGCTTCATCCTTAGTTCGATTGATTCTACAACGACCGCCATCAGGCTTCAATGATCGAGTTCAGCAAGATTCGCAGGAATCCCCGCCCCACCGACACCACCCTCCTTCACGTCAAGTCGTTGGATTGCTACACCACCCAATCACCAATTATCCTACTGGGGCATCATACAAGGATCCGTACCCCGAGCCCGCCAGCTACACTTTTCCACCCTGGTTGATAGTCGAGTCCCGAATTACAGGTAGTTGGTAGCGGGGCACCTTTTGTTCACTTCCATACTCATCACGACCTCTTGATACTTCTGATATCTCAATGCACGCCCTACCTTATGTAAATCTCAGGGTTGGAGGCCACTACCCTAGATTTATGCTAGCAATTGCATTGAGGGGTCGAATAAACGCGTAGTGGGGCACACGGACGTTCGTTCTATGCCGCAAACGGCAGTGTAGCATGAGATCATGGACCATAATACGTTAAGGAAAGAGCGACACTTATCGAAGCTCAGAGCAAGGGGGAGGGGTCCCTCTATCACGCTTAATACCATCCTCTCTAAGCACTTCAGTTCCTGCCAACCATTATTCCCTCTCGCAATCCAAACCTCTTCAGCTTGAGAAGGATATCATAATCCTCGAACAACCCGCCATTGACCAATAATTGCAACCACTCCGTCCTCAACCCCCAGCTACCAACAGCAGGTATGTCCTCCAACGACAAGAGCCCCACCAACATGAAAGCCGGCGGCACTGAACGACGCCGTGTAAGTCGCATCACCCCCTCTCTCATCATCTTGCAACAATGGTCCTTCTGAACCCCCAATGGTCCTTCAACACCCCCTTCTCACCCATCAACTGCTTTCCTTTTCTCCGTTCCCCCATCTCTCTCTCTCTCTCGGTCTTCCCCCCCATCACAACACTCACTCCCAACGCCCATTTCCATAATCTCACACTCCCACAACCATGGCCAACGGCTAATCCCCCACCCCCCTCTAGTCCTCCGCGACCAAATACAGCGGCCTCATGAACCAGAAGCGCAACTCCACCGACGCCGTGGCGACGGCGCGCAAGGCGAGCTTTGCGGAGCAGACCACCAAGCCGGGCTTCTTGGGCGGCATGTGGCACAGGTAAGTCTGCAGTCCCTCCACTCCCCATGAAAGTTACGAAGTGGGAAGACGGTTGGAAACAGTGAGAACAGATTGGGGCTAATGAGTGGATGGATATAGCTTCACCAAGGGGAATGGGAAATGAGATATATATTGTGGATGTGGTGAGCGAGGAACGAAGGGAGGAAAGATTGTACGAAAGGAATGAAATGAGCGGTTGACTTGGCGTTGGCTCTGGATGGGGTGGCTACGATGTTACGATTAGGAGAAACAATAGGAGCTAGGGTGAGAGGTTGGCGTGCTTATGAGCTGTACATTCTTCTGGTGGTGGTGTTCGAACTGCAACGGTTGGGGAGAATGAAAGCTCTTCTACCCTCCTTCGTTCATTTCCCTCGAGTCGCAAGCTCGCTCAAACTGGTCTCGCGAATTTACAAACCCCTTGACGTTTCAATAGCCTTAGCTCAAGCCAGAACAAGGCTTTCCCATCACCCATTTCGATAGAGCTCCACACAGTTCCGGCTTGTGGTATCACTTTGACGCCTTTCGTGGTATATCGCCTTTTCTTTTCCCGGATTCCCACCGCTATGATCTCTTCCAATACATAGGTTCGGCATCAAACCGACACGCTGCAGCACCGAATACGTTCTTGATATCGGTTCAGATCCCGGATCCATTTTAAAGAAAGTCGTAGAGATACTATCTGCCACCTCCGAATCCAGGCGGTGGGAAGCCTCGACCACCCGGCGGAGGCTGGAAGCCTGGAGGGGGTTGGAATCCTTGTGCTATCGAATTTGTCAGCGTGTTCCCGCAACCCACAATCAACCATTACAGGCCGTGACTTACGTGGTCCTCCTTGGAAGCCAGGCGGTGGTGCAAATCCAGCTATAGATGCCACAGTCAGCACATCTTCTAAACGGATTCCAAGGTAACTTACGCGGTCCCCCAGGCGGCCCTCCTCTGCCCCCGAACCCTGGCGGCGCTCCTCCTGGAAAGCCTCCTGGTGGGAATCCAGGAAATCCCCCAGGCGGCGCCGGTCCACCCACACCCACAGCCGGCCCACTCAGTCCGACTGGCAGTCCTCTCCCCGCTGGCCTGCTGATCCCTGGCCCAGCAGCCAGTGTCGGCGGTGCCCCTCCCGCTCCTCCAGGCGCACTCGTGCCAAGCCTTGCCGACGGATCCGCAGGTGGTGGACCATCGACAGAGCAGGAGACGATATGCATGCCACGCACGATGGTGAGGCCTAAAGTGCGCTTTTCTTCGGACTCGACAAGGGCGGGGGTGGTGGCGCCAGGGGCGGTGGAAGCGCCTTTGGTGGGTTTGCGCTTGACGCGGCGGAATTCTTCGGTGTCTGCTAAGACGAGGTTCATATGCTAATCAATTAGGTATCAGTCAGTCTTCCGATGTAGGGATTGGGTCTTTGTACTGCGAAACGTACTTTATCGAAAGCGAGCATTTGACCGGTCATCTGCCGGCCGTCGTTGAGGGTTATTCGCATGCGGTAGTTGATCTGCGGGTACTGTGAGCTGCCACAGAATTGAGACTCGAGGTAGGCATGAGCTTACTAGATTTTGCTGCGCGCATAATTAGCTGTCAATGTCAACAAACCGTAGAGCGCATGCTTGGAAGTTAAGGTAGGAGTTACCATCTTTCCCTGCTTGTTCGCCATCTTGGCTGAGCTGAGTCGCAGTCGCGACCGTCTCAATGTTCAAAGACTGTGATTGAATCCTTGACTTTGTCGCTACCCAAGTTCTTGTCTTGAAGTTCGAAAAGAGTAATGGGTTCCAGGTGATTTGCGGTCTTGTAACACTAGAGAGAAATAAGAAAGGACGCTAGACCTCGCTTACTCAAACCGCACAACCTCCGAGAGTCTGTAGATCGACTTCCGCAGCTTTTAGAGATATACGCCAGAATTGACCACAATTCCTCTAGCTATGGTAAGAATTCGCTCGTGCTTCGAAGGTAATGAGGCCATCAAGATGGACGGCTAATATTGTAATCCGCAGGCGGAAACCAAGAAGGACAAGAGCGCAAATCCCATGCGCGAGCTCCGCATCGAGAAACTCGTCCTCAACATCTCCGTCGGCGAATCTGGCGACAGACTCACCCGTGCTGCAAAAGTGCTCGAACAGCTCAGTGGTCAAACACCCGTCTACAGTAAGCCATCTTCTCCAATTACTTTCTTTGACGGTCCCCCTAAGGAACCCCAGTTTTCTAACCTATCCTCCTCTACAGGCAAAGCCCGCTACACCGTCCGCACATTCGGCATCCGCCGTAACGAGAAAATTGCCGTCCATGTCACCGTCCGTGGTCCCAAAGCCGAGGAAATCCTCGAACGCGGTCTCAAGGTCAAGGAGTATGAGTTGAGGAAGAAAAACTTCTCAGAGACGGGCAACTTTGGGTTTGGCATCAGTGAGCACATCGACTTGGGGATCAAGTATGATCCCGCGATTGGCATCTACGGCATGGACTTCTATTGCTGCATGTAAGTTTCAGTGCATCGGCCGAGGTTCTTCGGCGAACAATTGTGATGGATACCTGGGAGCACAAACAAAGGGATGCAAAGGAACCGTGCTGACATAAAGATGCAGGACAAGACCTGGCCAGCGAGTCGCCAAGCGAAGACGTGCGCAGAGCAAGGTCGGTGCGAGCCATCGTATCAACCAGACTGAGACGGTCAAATGGTTCAAGAACCGGTTCGAGGGTATTGTGCGTGGTGATCGGACATAGACCTACCGCGACGGAATACGGAAAGTGATGATATGCCAGTCCAACTAGCTAGCTCCAAACGCATGTTGCAAGATAGGCTACAATGCAAGCATTTACTATGGAGGCTTCACTTGGGTGATTTGCCGCTTAACCATGACGATGTGATGCATATGCCGTGCTCTCGGCCTCTCGATACTGCCGTTGCAGCGCCGTTTATTGATTCGACAACATGGGTATTTCTGGAGGTTTGACGCTACTGACAAGCTGGATCCTGGTTATTGGATCACCTGTGAATCTGCTCGGTCGAAGAAGGCCCGCTTGCTCTCTACGAAGGGTTCGCAATATTCGTTCGGGACAACCACATTGCTAGCAGGCTGCTCGCTTTCCGAAAATTGGGATTGAATACGGAGAACCTTCGCCGGCAACATTTACATCAATCGTATCACATGAGGACCGTCTGATGGTATGGCATCAAAACATGGCCCAAGCATTGGGCTGATAACCCCTCTATTCGGCAAGGTGTAGCTGACATGTTCGCCATGACCATTACAGTCGACAGAGACGTATCTCGGCCATTCTCCGACAATTTGAATTATGGGATCTTGCAAGCCTGCAAGCTACCGCCGCGCAATAGAAATGTTGCGCTTTTATGGGCTTCAATGACTCCATACGTCCCTCCTTCGCCAGACTGATGCAACCCGGAAATGCGCTCAGGTTCGAACAAAAGCAACTTGTACATCCAATCCTCACTCGAGCCCCTTCTCGGTCCCATTGCCCTTGCCAGGATATCGCTGCTTTTCGAATACCTTCTGCATTTCCGTTCCCTGACATCCCGTAAGTCAGCCGGTGCGCATTCGGCTTCTGCAGCAGCATTTCGTAGCTCACCTGAGGTGTCTGCTCCCCGATCTTCTCTGCATGATGCGGTGTATTGATTCCGGTTTCTCCTTCCTGCTTCCCATGCACCTGGTTTGACCGGCCTCTAGGCGATGCAACGGCTGGTGTATGGTCTGGGGTTCCACCGCCGGAGGAGAAGCGCTTCTCGATATTGCTCACGCCTGGAGTACGCAAGGGGTTAAAGAAATAGAATGCGCCTGGTGATAATAGATTAGCAGATGCTCTTTGTCTTTCCCAAGAATTGGCCTCGATGATCTTGTGGATCTGGGGAAAATGTAGTATGAAACGTACCGCCTACGACACCGAGACCGATGAGCTTTCGCTTGTGTGTCTGGATGATGTTCATGCTTGCGGTTATGGAGGATCGTGGGAGGATTTTGGTATAACGCAGGGATCGGATCGAGCCTGCCTAACAAAGAGCAGATTACTCCTGACAGGTACGAATGGGAGTAATTTTGTGGTGAATCGATATGCTGATTTAACGATTCTTTCGCCGCGCTATTATTGTCAGAAATTCTTACATCTACATACACGACGTCATATAAAAGATTGACAGGGGAGTCCGGCACCACCGGTAGTGCCTCCGGTTCCGCTCGATCTCTTGGCATACTTTTGCCGCATTAGAATGATAACCCTGACTCGACCCTGTCTCTGCATCCACCGCCAAGCCACAGCCCTATGTCGGCGATAGTCGCATCTAAGCTCAACGCATTCAGCTCTGCCAAAGCACACGACACCTCTGAAAGTACGAGTAACCTACCCCGAGCAACCCATCATGGCCGCCGCAGTATCCGCCCTCAATGCGAAGATCCGATCCCAACCCGTCCTCAACTATGTCTGCTCAACCCGTAAGCCCACCTCACCAGCCCCAGACTCCGCTCAACCGACCAAGCCAAAGCCCTACGAGCAGCAGAAGCACGCATTAACGAATCCACAGATTTCTGGGGTCCCGTCTCCAACTTCGGCATCCCCATCGCCGCCGTCCTCGACACGCAAAAGGATCCCGAGCTGTTCGTTCTCCCCACTTTCTCCACCTCATGTTACTATACCTCTCAACGTCGGTCGTTTACTACAAACGAATCGCCCCAGCTGACATACCGCGCTGTGGTGCAGAATATCCGGCCGCGTGACTGGCGCGCTTCTCCTCTACTCTTCGACCTTCATGCGGTACTCGTTTGCCGTGACGCCGAAGAACTACCTGCTGTTCGCGTGCCACTTTGTGAATTTCGGGGCGCAGACGACGCAGGCGGTGAGGTTCATGAAGTATTGGAAGTACGTCGAAAGATCTCTTTGACTTCTACGGTGTACGCTGGTTATATACGAGAGGCTTCGGAAGCGTGATTGGACAAGTTGTGAAGGAGCTTGGGAAGGTTGAGAGAGTTGGCAGTGGGAGCTCAAAGAGTTCTGGGAGAGAAAATGCTAACGTTCCCTTTTCTTCTAGCTACGGTGGTCGCGAAGCCGCACTCCAAGCACAAGCACAACAAGGACTAAGGGATGGGGAAGCCGAGGGGAAGAGGATGTTGGCTCAGGCTGAGGAGAAGGGAAAGGGTCTTGTGGACGAAGTCAGGAGTAAAGCCAATGAGGTGGCGGACAAGGTTATCCGATGAGGTTGGCGAGCGATGGCCCGGAAGGGAAAGACGTTTGTACATAGGCTTGTATGGTTGGTGCACTTGTGGTCTGGAAATGGAATCTACATGTCTGAAGGTATCCTCTCCGAGGACATCGTGGGAAGTGGTGAGGTATAGAAGAGCATGCCGAAAGCCCAGCCCAAGCAGAGTTCCCAATCTTCGACTCTACCCACTGACCCACAAGGCATCTTTATACCGTGAACGTAGCGCGCCACGTCTCCAACTGCAGTCTGCTGTGGTACTTTTCCCCTCCGCGAAGTTACACTGTTGCATGGTCAAGCTTGGAGGAAATTAGCGATCAGATATCGACATAGCTATCAAACATGCTTTTTTATCTACCTCTATCGGTCATATCTCATAAGCCATAAACATTCATAGCGCATGCTCTCCTTTTTCCATCAGCTCCTGATCCCTCTGCGTCTAAGCTCTAGTACTAGCGCAAAGCTCCCCCAGCCTCAGTCTCAGTGGTGGAACAGCCTCACACTCTGCTCCACGAACGTCATCCCCAGCTTCTCCGCCGTCTCAAAGATCGCCTGGTCCATCTGACTACCGGTTGGTGCAGCAATGTACTTGACCCCTGATCTGCCAGCCCGTAGTACATTATCGATGAACGGGAACTTTTCGCATGTTAGCGGTCACAATCATCAAGCCATTAGATGTGGTACTCACGAAAGCATCACTCGATACGCACACCCCTTTCAGCCCCGCCAGCCACTGCTCTCTCTCCTCCGCACTGAATGGCTTGGGGACTTCCTCGAAGTTCTTCTCGTAATCTTCCTTCTCCACGCCCTCACGGGGGACGAGCCCACCGCACAACATGTCAATGGCATTGCTTTTGTCCGGTCTCTTGGTGCCCTTCTTCCATTTGATGTCTCGAGCTCGCTCGTGGAAGCGCATCCACCAGTTATCTGCCTTGTCGCCTGCCAAACGCGTACAATGAATTCGTGATTGCTGTCCGGCACCAAGACCAATGACTTGGCCGTTCAGAGCGTAGCAGACGGAGTTCGACTGGGTATATTTGAGTGCTATTGTTGCGACCGTAAGGTCACGGAGAGCAGTCTCAGGTAGGGGAGGGGAGTCCTTGGGGGTAACGATGGCGTTGAAGGAGTCTTTGGGGCTGATTTGTACATCGTTGCGGTGTTGTTGAAGTTGGATACCATACACTGTCTTTGTTTCAAAGAGTGGAGGTTCGTACGCCTCATCCATTTGTAGGACCAGATACTTGCCTCCCTTCTTCTTTGTAAGGATTTCGAGCGCTTTAGTAGAGTAAGAGGGCGCTATGACGCCATCTGAGACTTCGCGAGATATGATTTTGGCGGTGGGAACGTCGACTTCGTCTGATAAAGCAATGATATCTCCGAAGCTGGACATCCGATCCGCCCCACGTGCACGAGCGTAGGCTTGGGCTAGACCAGAGCTTTCAATGCCTTCGATGTCGTCTACCATGTTCACTTTACGCTCATCCTCTCCCATGGGTACTCCAATGGCTGCACCGGCGGGGGAAACATGCTTGAAGCTTGCGGCTGCGGGCATATCTAGAGCTTTCTTCAATTCTTTAACAAGTGGCCATGCATTGAGGCAGTCCATGAGGTTGATATAGCCTGGAGAGCCACAGAGAACTTTGAATGGTAACTGACCCGTCTTGACGTAGGCTGATGCGGGCTTCTGGTGTGGATTTGCACCATATCGAAGAGATACTTGCTGGACGCCATCGCCGGCATAACGCTTTCGGAAGAAATCCGATATTGTTGCGTCGTAGTCTGCAGTGTGCTCAAAAGCCTTCAAGGCGTAAAGCTTTCGCGTCTTCTCCGTAATTTCCCCTTCCTCTAGCTCTTTTAAAAATTCCGGGTAGTCTTCTGGGTCGCTTAGGATGGTGACTCTCGAATGATTCTTTGCTGCTGCTCGTATGAGTGTCACGCCTCCCACATCTATTTCCTCTACGGCTTCCGGGATGGTGACGTTGATCTTCGCAATGGTGTCCTTGAATGGGTACAGGTTGCAAACAACGTAGTCGACTTTGTTGATATTCTGCTCTGCCAAGTCCTTCTCGTCTGACTCTAGATTCCGCGCAAGGATCCCTGCGTGTACGGCAGGATGAAGGGTTTTGACTCTCCCGGAGAGCATCTCTGGTGCGTGAGTGATCGCCGAGACATCACTGGCGAGGCAACGTCAGGGTCTATCTTTGGCCGATTTACGAAACATAGGATTGGTACATACTCGACGTTGAAGCCCGCTTCTCGGATAAGTTTCGCAGTGCCCCCAGAGGCCAGAAGTCGAATGTTGTTCTTGATTAAGCCTTTCGCTAGATCGAGTAGCCCGGTCTTGTCATAGACGGAGAGGATGGCTTTGAATTCCGTCAATATACTACAGATAAAGTAGGTATGTTTGGCGCAAGTTGATCGTACCTGTTCGTTGCACCTTGCTATCGGCCATTTTGAAGTCAATTTGAGAAGCAAAACTGAGACAGACGACAAGGCTTCTCGGTAAGGCGAAGCATGAAGCTCAGTGGCTGTTTATAATTGAAAAACATGCGTGTTACACCAAGTTCGCAGTGTTGACATGCATCTAGAGAGTCGTTGGAGAAAATGGAAGCGAGGGACAATCGATAGCACCTGCCATGCCTCGTGCTTGTCGGCCCGAGGTGGATCCACTTTTAGCCGTAAGATATAAATCCGATATTCCATGGCCACACAGAGATCCTCTCTTTTCTCTCCACATGAACAACGCAAAATACCACATTCTCTATAAAAGCATTCCTCCGAGATGTCTACTTCGTGTATGCTCCAGGACCGAGGAAATCGTCAACGAGAATGGAGACCAAGCAGTACTCTGCGCTGCCGATCTTGGGTGCGGTGCTCCTCTTGTGCACCCGTGAGGAGGGCCGCAATGATTGGCTGTATAAGTCTTTGCGTCCTGGTTTGAAAGCATTCGATTACAATTACTCTTTGGTTCAATCGAAAAACCAAACCAGCGTGACATCTGTAGCGGAGACATCGGGTGTAGTGGTTTAGTAGGCTTTCGGTGGCTCGAAGAGCCCTGGGGAAATCCGAGCACACGCGATTACCATTCCTTTGAAACTCTCAATTGCATATTCCGAGTATGAATCACTAAATCTCAAATCATGGAAGAGTGGTATTTGTGATCGTTCGAAGCTCTCGCTGATATTCAAGCGGTGCTTTCTCTTCTCCTCTGATGCCTTACCGCCAGTCTACGCCCAATGTTGCCGAAGCAGACACTGCTACAGAAGAGGACGCTCGCAATCCAGGTGCTTACCCCAATGCTCTCAACACTGATCAAGCCATCGTATCCAGCATGATGAGATGACATGTTGGCGGCATTGGCATTCGGTGACGGCGCCGGAGCCGGTGAAGGCACCATATCCGGGTTTATGCCCAAGCACATCGCGGTGCCCGTGAGTCCAACAATCATGGAGAGGATAAAACCTGGCTTTGAGCGGTCCACCAGATACCATAGTACGGGGTTGACCAATGCCAATGTCAGTGAGACTTGTAGCGTGGATTGCCATGGAAGGCGACGCTATCGCTGGTATTAGCTCGGGGTGATGCTTAAGGCAGCCTTCGTAAGCTTACTATGGCGAAGGCGATTCCGATGAATGCCCCTATACTACGGATTACCGGTGTCCAATCCGTACGGGAGTCGTTCCATGACGGCGACGAAGATGTATCGTCTCTAATCGTGCTTGTACTGAGCGATCTTGGACGATCCTTCTCTGCCTCTGCAGGTAGATCGAACTCATAGTCTCCCATCCCTTCTTCCCAATATGTATCCACCCATGGTAAAAGAGTACCAAGAAGTACGCCGGCAATTCCCCAAGTGATGAGATACCACTTCGAGTATCGCTCAATGCCTTCGATCTTGACCGGAGCTAGCTGTTGGTTATCATGTAGGTGTATAATAATCACCCCGTAGGCCACCCCGAGAACGAAAAGCAGTGTTGTCCGTCGCGCCAGGGAGGGGAAAGTCCCCCATATGGTAAAGCGATGTTGAGGATGTGGTTTCGACAACGCGGACTGGGTATAAGCGCCTAGCAATGGTGGTACCTTGTCGTCCACACTTGGTCTCCATGACGGTGTCTGAGCTCCATTACCCCACGGCGTGGAAGGCTCCTCCGAGGGAGCATAGATCCCAAATAACGTGGATGAGGTCAGGTTGAGGACTGAACGTGTTCTGCTCGAAAGCGACTCTTTCGACGCGGTCTTCGATTCTCCAGCCACTGGGTCGTCACTCTCGTTCGGCGAAGGGGTTGGTGGATTGGTAGAATTGCCTGAGACCGGAGTCATGTCGAAGGCTCGGCGGGGTATGGGGCGAAGGAGCGGTGATGAGTCCGTCATCTCGAGGGGAATCTAACAGGTTGTTATAGACTGTTGTTACAGAGTCAAGTTTAAGGTCTTGTTCCCGTCGACACCTTCCGGATGCCTAGCCAAGTCTTTCTTACACGTCAGCCTGGTGCATGAGGATTGCGGAGGATGCAGAAGCTGGCAGCACGACAAGATAGGCCCACCGGGTCATCGAAGGGGGGTCCATAAGTATTGTGAAAGCAAAGCGAGCCAAGATGAGGGGACTGCATGATGGAGAGCACCAAGAAGGGTCTGATGCTGACGCTGACAGGAGAGTCACGGCGGTTGGAGCAGGTCGAGCATGTGAAAGTCGAGAAATCGAAATGGTCGGTCCGAAGACTTCAAATTCACTCTTCGTCCTGTGTCGCCTCTCGAGCCAGTTTTGCATGTTTGGTTCCTTGTTGTCAAGATAACGTACGTCGAAGTAAATCTTTCCAGAAACCCGGAGGTAGTTCTTGGAGGCAATTGCTCCGAAAGTGCTAGTGACTATTCCGTAGCTCGATATCTACAAATAAACAGGGTACAAGAATGTAACATGTTCATGGCCGAAGAGCACATCCTCATCGGCCGTCCATGGTCTCATCCTCGGTCATATCTTCACTCTCTTCGCCTCCACTGTCTCCATCCATATCCACATCCAATTGCTCGTCATCCCGGCGCTCCCCAAGTAAATCAAGATCGAGGTCGTCTAAGCCTTCCTCTTGGACATCGTCCCTCATCGGGCTCCTATTCCCAGAGAGGGCGCGGCCACTGTAAATCCGGCTTCGCTTCCTGATCGAGAACCCGGATTGCTCGTCGCCGGTGCCAAAGTCCTCTCGCTTCCGCTTTCGCTTGAGATACTCCCGCTTGGACCCGTTCGGTAGTACCTCATTTTCTTCTCTGACCAGCCTTCGCACAGCCCTGTCGAGCACCGTTTTGATTCGAATCGCTTCTTCACCGTAATCCTCTGGCTCGTCTCGAAAGTTCGGTAGCAGCCCACCGGGACCCCAGGCATAATCAACGTCGTCTTCGCTATCGTAAGTGTCGGGCAGATCGCGAATCCGTTTCATAGCTCGGAAGACGTTCGTGCGCCCTTCCTCTCTTCGCCGTTCTTGGACTTGGTGGTGTTCTCGAACAAGCTTCCTGAACAGTATGCGATCGATACGCATTTTCCTGTTCACAGTCACTGCTTTCTGATGCGATGTCTCTGGTCGCGAACGGCGTGATCCCGTCCCGTTGACAATATTGTTATAAGCTGGGGGCTGGCTCGCAGTGCGCGGTGGTGCAGGCGACGAGTCAGATGGTCGATATGACTTCAAAATTAGCCGTTGCGCAGGGGCAGGTTCGGCGCCTTGAGTGAAAGCATCTCGGTTGATAGTCTGGAAGGCTGGCAGACTGGGTGCCGATAGGCCGCTTACCCTTCCGGCAGTGGGCCCAAGTCCCACATCGAGTGGGTCCGTGTGGTCCACTGCGGCGGGCGAAGGCGACCGAGTACGGTCTTCGTCTGACATGAGGATGTCGTTGATCGCATTCGTGCCTGTCCTTTTGTCAGTAAGGCTTTGCTAAGACACAGAAATGGACCGTCTCTATCGCTTTTACCTTTCTTAGCTTTCTTCAACGGTGGTCCAACCGTTGCGTCTTCTTCAAGTATTCGCCGCCTTTCCAGCCTCTTCCTCTCGCCATACGCCATTTCGGCTTCAGTATCCTCATTTTCAGCTTCGGCTTGTGTCTCACTGAGATGCTCGAATACGGGAACTTTGAGAGGTAGCCCACCCGTTCCCTCTCCGACTTGCCCTGGACCGAAAGGATTATCCTTTGCCGCTTCACCAGAGAAATCGCTCTCGAGGTAGAACCATATAAGCCATAAGAAGGCTTTAGCTCTGCTCTTACTGCTCAAGGTGCCTCGCATGACCAAGTCAAAGAAGTCCCTTGGAGGGAAGAAATGCAATTCAGAAATCTTCGGGGCGTACTGTGATAACACAAAGATCAAGTTCACGGGGTTAGTACGGGGTATGCGCAGTGATTTGATCCTGTCTAGCGAATTCGGTCCAGCATCTTCCGAAGCCCCTTTTAGGATAGACTTCAGCCGCGGTGCATCCTGTAATTGTTTGTAGGCGATTGGATCCTGGTGAGCTTGAAGACATGGAATGGCATGGTACGTCCTCAATTGGGCACGCATCTCAGGGAAAACTAGAGACGCCGGTCAGCGAAGTCTGGGCAATGTAAAGTATCGCATGCTGACAATTCAGAGTAGTGTTCATTCGGCCAACGTTGACTAGCAAGCAGACCATTGCCATGTTCAGTGCCTGTGTGCGCTCCGCTAGCAGCTTCTCCTTGAGGATCTTGCTGGTCTTACTGCTTCTTGCCATGGCATCAATGTAGATATCGGCAAAAGTGTGCCCGGTTGATCCATCTGAGTCCATGGTAAAGACGGCAGTCTGGTCTTCGAAGACGTGACGGAGGAACAGAAACTGTATATCTCTCCGCCACAACGGTTGTCCGTCTTCCTTTTTCAGGTGCCGGATCTTGTTGCCTGAGTAGACGGAGCCGACTGTGCCATTCGCATTACGTCGGGTATGTGCCACGGTCATGGTGTACGACGGGTTGACTTCTGCCGCCCTCGTATAAGAATCGTTCTGTACGCTGGTCTCATCTTCCGTTGGCTCGCTACCCCCTTCGTGTATCCATATCATGTCTTTTTGACGCTTACTCGATTTCGCGTGCCCTGGGGTCACATGAGCCGGTGGAGACCTGATTTGTGTGTCGTTGGATGCTAGCACATGTTGTAGACTTTGTCTCGGATCGGGTTCGTCATTGCGCGTCGGCGGAGAAAGGGGAGCACTTTGTCTTGTGCTTGGGGATGGCGACTCCATGCCTGGGCGCAAAGATGCATGGATTGCGCTTGGAGGCGAATGGTGTGTAGGATCGACATGCTCTGGATCCAGAGGGGGGTAGTCTTGTCGATGGCTGTCGGCTGTAGCCATAATGAGGGACTCTCTACCGGTACATAGAGGGCATTATGACCGTCCGTATCCACGATACTTTGACTCGACTACGGGGGGGGCCCTGGCTCGACGGAATTGCAAAGGAGATGGGCCCACGATCAGACCGAGACGCTAGATGTGATACCACTTAACGTGACTTGATGGTGTAGGGACAGTAGTAAGAGGTTGAAGTCAATTAGCGCTGATGTATGTCCATAAAGTACTCAGGGTCATTGTGGTCCAGCTTTCAATGATAAGACCGGCGGCCCGATTTGCCGTTCGCAGCCAAGGCCACCTACCTTAAAGAGCTTAGTTTCCTTTATACAAAAGTCCGAGTACCTCGGTGCAAAACTTTACAAGTGTCGATGACTAATTGCAAGTGGTCATTCCATATAATTTGATTAGACTCGACGCTCTACCAGTCCAAGTGATTGTCACACGTATGGCAAAAGCGAACATGTTTGCAAGTGGAGCTTCAAGTTCTAAGGATACGTTTTTTATGAAGCCGCGGTCTCAGGCCCGGCATTGTCGATGGCCAGTGCATACCACCAAGGGCTGCCTCGGATAGTCCTTAAACTCGAGAACCTTGACAAAGTCGCCAAAGTATAAGTCGCTGGTAGAAGCTGACATGCTCCTGCTCAATCGTTGAGCAACAACTGTGCGCTCCTGGTGACCATCCTGGATTATGCCCGTGAAAACGCCAATCGCACTTTTATGCCCATCTATCGCCATGAGGCCGTGAACCATCGTCTCGCCTCTGTTATGTACAGAGGCTGTAGGTCTATGTCAGTAGAAACACTGGCTCGATAAGGGCTGGCTCGAATTGGCGCTTTAGATAGAGAAATGCTCAGGAGTAAGACCGAAGCTGAAGCCAGATGGAAGTTGCTGAAATCGAAAGAAATCTATGTGTGTGCATCATTGCCCGGGGGGTGTCGTCCAGATAGCGCAATCATGCTACATTGTAGCACATTTGTAAAGCGCCCACATGCATCAACGCCCATATTGAGCACCTTTTCGAGATGCCATGCGTCTCCCGCTGTAACGCACCGAGAAGGCGCCAGCAAAAGTGACGAGACCAATGTGGACGGATTGTAAGCCAACGCTATCTATGATATGCTGATCAGTAATGTGTGGTTGCCGTATAGTGACGATTAGACCGAGTAAGGGGTATCATCCCGGATTTAGAGCGCGAGAGGAAACCGATAATGTCGCAAGTGGGAACAAGTGAGAAGAGGAAAATTGGAAAGCTGAGGAATGTCGAGCTCGTGCAAGAAGCAACAAAGAAATCGATGAGGTCGGGTAGGCCGGATTGTGTTGATGGAACTCTCGCTCACCGATCCCAAGGGGGCCAGCAAGGCAGAAGGATCCAGGTATTGAAGCAGAATCTTTACCACCACGAGGATTGGCCGCCGGGTCCAGATGGATTGCCATAGCTGCCGCCGTAGCCACCCCCGTAGCCGGCACCGCCACCACCACCACCGCTACCACCATACACAGGTGCACCACCACCGTAGCCTAATACTGGTCAGGTTCCAAGTCGTGATAGAGGAAGAATGGAACTCTCACCGTAGCCTCCACTTGGTGGACCCCCCATGCCACCACCGTAACCGCCTGCCATGCCTCCACCACCGCCCATCTTGCGGAAATCGCGAGTGGCAGTACCACCGCGACCTCGTCCGCCACCACTACGGCCGCCACGCCCACCGCCGCTAAAGCCAGAGCCTTCGCGTGCGATCGTCTCCAAGAAGCTCGGTACATCTTGGTGAGCTTCTTTGAGAAGCTCGAGCATATCTCGAACAATCCCACGGTTGCCGCGATTGAAGAAAGCAGTGGACATGCCAGTGTTTCCTGCGCGACCTGTACGGCCAATACGATGGACATAATCGTCGATATCAGTAGGGAGGTCGTAATTGACGACATGAGTCACGTTAGGGATATCCAAGCCTCGAGCAGCTACAGCAGTAGCGACCAAAATAGGACAACGGCCATTACGAAACATCTCCAAAGCACGCTCTCGCTCACGTTGCGTTCGATCACCGTGGATGGAGGTGGCCGGAAAATTCTGGTTGATCAGGAAGTCGGATAATGAGTCGGCCATACGCTTGGTTTCGACAAAGATCAGGGTAAGACCTGCACCATGCGTGTGGAGGATGTCAAGCAGGACCGAACGCTTGTCAGGATCCTCTACATACTCGACTTTTTGGGTAATATTCTCGGAAGTCGAGCCAACACGGCCAACAGACAAGAAAACGTAGTCCTTTAGGAAATCTCTCGCGAGCATCTGAATGTCTCGAGGAAAGGTAGCCGAGAACATGAGAGTTTGACGGCCGTTTACACCAGGCATATCTTCGCCTTCGACAATGCGGCGGATCTGGGGCTCAAAACCCATGTCCAACATTCGATCAGCCTCATCAAGCACCAGATACTTGATGTTTGCCAGTGAGATTCGGCCGCGCTCGATTAGGTCGACCAAACGGCCGGGAGTGGCAACAAGGAGATCACAGCCACGTTCCATGGAACGAAGTTGGGATCCGATATCAGCTCCACCGTACACCACACAAGGACGTACCCAAGAACGATACGCAAACTTTCGGGACTCTTCGTAGATCTGAGACACCAGCTCACGGGTCGGAGCCAGGATCAAAGACGTCGGAAGAGCCTTACGGGAACGGTAGCCCATTGATCCGGCGCCCTGCACGGGGCCAGCGGAAGGGCCATGAATGTAGGCCTGTGACAGAATTGGAAATAGGAAACCTCCAGTCTTGCCGGAGCCAGTCTGTGCACATGCCATCAAATCGCGACCGGCCATGACAATCGGGATCGAGTACTTCTGTACAGGCGTCGGAGTCTTGTAGCTTGCCAGCTTTATGTTTGAGATAAGATGGTCATCTAGGGGAGGATTTGTGAATTGTAAAAGTGGTTCAGGAATTTCCATCCCTGAAGCTTCCACGGGAATGTCGTCGTAGTTTGCGAAGTTGATACCTGATTGCACCTTGGAAGGATCGTTGGGTACCCCGAAAAGCTCACGCTCCAGACGCTGGTTTGCAGGTCCGGGAACATGCTTGCCATCTCGCCATTGCCCGTCGCCGGACCCACGCGCTGATCCGCTGCTAGAGGCGCCAGGCTTCCCATAAGCACTGGGTTCGAATTGACGTGAGGTGCTAGAGTCCCAGCCGCCCACAGCTCGTGGGTGAAAATTCGGGGCATTTGCCCAATGGGAGCCACCACCGTTCGTTACAGCCCTATGACGACAACGTTACTATCATATCTCAAAGGTCCGCCCAGTCACGAGGCTCAGATATCTTATTAAGCCTACCTAGGTGGGGGCTCGGCCCATACGCTATCATTCAGACCGCCGTTCACAGGGGGGGGTGGACCATCCATTGCCTGGGGTGGGCGCGGCTGGACCCCACGCATGTGAGGAGGGATGTAGGTAGAGCCACCAGCAGCACCATTCGGGCCATGATGAGAGTCGTGGATGGAAAGTCCGTTCATATCAAGTTGATCTGCCATGATGTCCGAGTGTCGTAAAGAATCTTTTGACTATCTTGGAATTTCGTAATCTACTATGAGTTATTAGCATTACTAAAGAAGAGTAGGATTCAAGAAGAAGACGTGATAAGGACATGTGAGCTTACTGGTCGCTATGCAGGTAATAGCACTCGCTTGGAGGACAGTGCTCAGAGAAGGAGAGTAAAGATCGTAGATCTTGTTGAAGCCTGACTGACGATAGGCTTTATGAATGTCTCAGCTTGCTCCCGATTTGCAGTGAGGAAGAAGGAGGAGCCTATCGATCAATATGTTTCGCTCGTCGTCGTAAATGTAAAGTTGTCGAGGAGGTGAAGAGGTTGGTGTAGAAATAGTAAATGGGTGAGCTCTAGAGGCAAAATTTCTTACGAAATTCTAAGCAGCGGGACCATAACCCTAACATCCCGCGCTAAGCCTGTTGAACTACCTTACTCTACCTCACATGTGATGTAAAGTACCTTATGGGGTACCTATGTGTGCTACCGTGTCCGAAGGTAGGTGAGATCTACTCTGACTTCTCCAGCGTCACGCAGCGAACAGTAGCAGTACGTTGAGGATAGAGAACGACAAGGGATATGGAGCAAACTTGACAGCCACAAGCATCTTCGAATACCTTCACGAGGAAGTGTCATACAGTAGGGTTAGGAGATCACACAACGTGTTTGGGTGGCTAGATATCTCCAGTTCGGCCGTGCTCGTTCAAGCGAAGCTCTTCTCACTCATGACACTTCCACCCTTCCGAGTCTTCAAGAATATCGCAATAGCGCCAACGATCAGGCCGAAGAAAATTAGCTTTGAAAAGAGTCCAGTCCCAAGAGCTTCGGAAGACGAGCTTAGTTTGCCGCCAGTGTGCTCAGCCATTGTTTCCATAGTGGTTTACGTCTTGGCCACGCCCTCGTCGTCTCCCTCTGCTGATACAACTACCATCAGCAGTCAACAAGATGAGTTGAAGCTATTCTAGAGCTCCGCATGAGTACCTTCTTCCGGCGCCTCAAGTTCTCCGCTTTTGGCAATCTTGACAGTCTTTGAAGGTTTGTCGCCCATGCCTTTCGGCAGGTCTTCGATCTTCGAGACAATATCCATTCCCTCCATGATCTCTCCGAAGACAACGTGCTTGCCGTCGAGCCATCTGCCATTCTTGTCAGGCCGTTCCTTGTTCAAGCCATCAAGAGTACTTACGATGTAATAACAGTGGTGATGAAGAATTGTGATCCGTTGGTGTCTTTGCCCGAATTGGCCATGCTCAACATACCAGGCTTGCTGTGCTTCAACTTGAAATTCTCATCGGGGAACTTTGCTCCATAGATGGACTTCCCTCCGGTTCCTGAAGATGCGGACTTTAGCCTGTGTTCTCAGGCCGAAGAGAGAGCTCATTACCATCACCGTTGGTAAAGTCTCCGCCTTGAATCATGAAAGATTTAATGACTCTATGAAAGGTAGAGCCTTCGTAGCCAAAGCCCTTCTCGCCCGTGGCTAGAGCACGGAAGTTCTCAGCTGTCTTGGGTGTAGTCTTGCCATAGAGGCCAATGACGATCCTTCCCATGGGCTCATCGCCGTGAGTGATATCGAAGTAAACCTGTGAGCCGCAGTGTTAATTGCCATGAAGACCCCGATGATCCGGAAATCATACCTTGTTGGTAATCTTGGGCCCCTTGGTTGCTTGCGATGTTTGGGCGAAGAACAGAAATGTCGCTGTCAGAATAAGGAGGAAGGAAATAGTGAGGCGTTGAAAATTCGCCATGCTCATGAACATCAATTGATTCTCGCAGTGATAGCCTTCTACGCAGTGTACAAAGATGAGAACAGTTTTGAAACCCGCAAGTCGCATGGTGTTCTGGCGAGGACCCGACCGGAATCACGGCCCGCCAACCGGCCTTCGAGCACCCTGTGGCCTACTATTGATGCTCCTCCAGTAAGTAATCATTACGGACTTCAACGATCTAGCCCTCAGTCATGGTGCGTATTCAGCAATATGCCAGAGATCGGACACTCATGCTAAACACCAGTAGATCTTCATCCTTGCAAAGCCCTTCTCGGAGTCTCGACCAGTCAAAGTACTCCTCCAACTCTTGTCGAACCTTTCTGTATCGGCCCACACTTGAGCGCTGATCAAACCTCTAGAAATGCCTCGAGTCGTTCTATGGCATCGGCCCAAACTTCTCTGCTCGTCTTATGGCCCGAAATTACATCTTCCCCACCGCGAAGGTTGGCTCTTTGTCCAACAAGCAGACCCTCGATCTAAACGCCGAGCTTGCGCCCCTGAATATCGAGAATGATTTACGCCGACAAGTCAGAGACAATATCAGCAGACTAAGAGATATGGGCACATATAGGGGAAGACGACATGCTATGGGCTTGCCGGTTCGGGGCCAAAGGACAAGGACGCAGACGTCGACTGCGGCGAAGTTGAACAAGGTGGAGAGGAAAGGTTAGGATGTTGGGTGGCTATTACGTATTGTGGCAGCTGGATGATGAGCATAGCGCTGGAGTTAAGATGGGTACTCCATGGGGCATATAGTCCGTATACTGGAATTAAACGAAGTACGTGCGCAAAGGCTAAAAGCTCCCTTCTACGAGGCAATATGTAGCTGAAAGCATGCGAGTGGTATGTTTGAGCTCTTTTGGATTGTATAGCATTTCTATTTGCAAGTCTTTGCGCCCTGGGTATCAATGTTCATCATTCCTTTTCCCTGGTTGATTTGCACCCTTTTGTCTTCCGACGCACTCACGATGCCTACTGTGGCATCCCACACCACATCAAATACTTTCACGCCTTCACCACCTGCCCGCCCTTTCTTGTCTTTTGTTGATTCTCGCGAGATAGTGTATATACTTGTCCCGACCCTACCCTCCTTTTCGCTGCTAGCCGAGCGTATGTCCCATACCCGACATGTGCCATCATGGCTCCCGCTCACAAGGCCGTACGAGCTATCTGGATCAGGAGAGAGAGCGACCACACTATTGCTGTGACCCCGCAATGTCATTGCAGCGACTGTAGTCGCTGATGCACGTGGATCGATCAGCGCAATGTACTTATCAGAACTCCCGGCAGCCAAGAGATTCAGTGTAGGAAGCGCAGTCAGAGAAAATAGTGATGCAGAAGTAGTCCTCGTGTCGACCACAGCAGAGGTGATCAGATCCCAAGTTCTTAAGGTGTGATCCCATGACGTTGAATATGCGACTGTGGGATCGTTAGGCGCGAAGATCGCTGCCGAAACACAGTCGGTATGCCCTTTCATAAGGGAAAGCGGTCCACGTTGGGGCGCTGTGCTTGCGTTGCCCACTCTTCGCCTTTTACTGCTCGGCGTGGTTGTAGACTGTTGTGATACTGGGACGTGGGGAGCATCAGATTTCCTGGTCGACCACAGGCCTACAGATGAATCTGCTGATGCAGAGAGAATGCGATTCGAGGGTTGATGAACGGTTACGGAATCTACACTGCGCTTGTGACCAAAGAGTTCTAATTTAGCATCGATAGAAGCTGAAAGGGCGCCATCGTCCTCTTTGTAGCTCCATAATGTGACGATACCGTCATCTCTGGAAGAGACAATCTGCGTGGGAGAGACAAACGCGGCTGACTTGACGGGAGGTTGACTGTTTCCCTTTGAAGTTGCGAGGACTTCAGATGACATATTCCACACCCTCAACAGCCCGTCGAAGCTTCCTGACACTATTCTTTCGTGCCCCGGCAGTGGGATACCAGCATCGCCCGTCCATTTTCCAGCATTAGAGGTAGCTGAGAGAACGTCCACGGAGCTCACCCAAGCGTCATGCTCGAACGAAGAAAGATATAGTGGTGGAATTATTGCCCTGACATATTCGACATTGAGTGTTGTTTCCGCGGAGATACCATTCGAGGTAAGGTACTCGTCGAGGGAGGTACGAAGAAAGGTGCCATTGATTAGAAATTCCAGTGGTATAGGATTTTCGGTTTGAAGGAGTGTATTGACCAGGGTAGAGAGCGCATATCGACTTAGATCTTAAGATAGGTATCAGCACTGCTTACATAGTTGATATCGGTCTCCCGAAAGTGACGTACTGGTATTCACCAATATTGGGCCGGTGTTTTCCGGTAGAGAGATGTCTGGCTGTCGGGACTTCAGTTGTAACCTTACCTGCGTTGAGCGTGTAATGTCAGACATCTCCGGTCGTAAGCTGCAGAGCCTTATTGGGGTCGAACATGAGGGTTGGGAGAGAGGGATCAAGACCGAGCGTCAATTCAATCAGATTCGCTTGAATAGGGTTTGGCTAGAGTCTTGGCGAGATTCGACGGCTCTTTGCGCCAGAAACTCTCAGAGACCATTAGGATCACAAGATAGAAAGCTGATCGACTAGTGAAGGCCGACAGCTACGGAGCCAACCGTTTCGTTGATGTTCCTTACCTTTTCCACAGATTGTGGACCACGAAAGCAGCTGGATTATGAGAAGTTGCAATGATAAGGCTATGTCCACCGACTGGTAGACGTGTACTGAATAGAGCGGTTGGATCAAGATGCTCACCGGACAACCGGACTGAATATGCTCTTTTACAGATCTGAGAACCTTTCCACCCGCTGAGACCAGTACTACTTGTGTGCGTGACTACCCAAGGGCGGTGCCAGTGAGGCAGACTAGTGGTGTTACACCGCAGGCGGTGCTATAATCGACGGGGTCACGGGCCTTCATCAAGTACGACTCAGTAAGTCCGTAGCGAGAGTCAGATTATGGAGATATCTGCCGCAATTGTTCTCGTTTGTCATCTATCGCTATTGCTACAAGTCACTTCACTGTTTCGGATGTGCAACTCCAAGTCTCCTTCAAGCAAAGGCAGTCAAACATGGAAAGGACTTGACACACCGTCCATCATTGGGATTCACGCTGTTCTTCATATATGCGGTTGATCGCAACCGAGTCATAGATGCTCATGCGCCAGCTTCTACTTTGACTTCTCGAGAGTAATTGACAAAACGCTCTTGAGATTAGTATTTACACCAGCCCAAGGAATACACTCGGTCACAAGCAATCTTGACCTAGTAAAAAGATCTTATCCATATTTGCTGCTGAAGGATGTCGACGAAGGCTAGCCCATTACCCAAAAGCATCAAGACCCAACCACGGCTCGATTTGCGCTACGACGTCTTATTCAAATTGAGTCTGTTCAGCATCTATCTCTCCTCGAGCCCTACGGTGGTAGCTTCGGTATTGAACCAGCGCTTGAGCCCCAAGCCGCGAGTGACCACCGAGGATGTTATCATCACATATCTCTATCTTCACGACAATGAGCATCCTTCGTGGGTAAAAGCGAGGGATATGAACAGATCGGAGAAGGAGCTTTTGAGGGCACTACTCGGGGAAGAGGGGTTGGAGAAGGCGCTGCTGGAAGTTAGGATTATCCAGCCTGTAGGGCCCATTGGATGCCTCAGAACGACCTATCTACGTGAAAGCCTCGATCGTCACCTAGACCTCGATGGGTGAATTCGGATTGAGGATGCGCTGAAGATCCTGCTGGTTGCAAAGGCTACAAGCTTGTACATACCCACTTTGTAGAGCAATTGTGAGCGAAGTTGATGTGGTGGCTGTTTCGCTCACAGTTGCGGTTTGCATACCGGACCCTAGAGCAAGAAAATGATCGTGAGAGGTTGAGTACGGAATGGCAGTAAACTAACCGCGCATGCCGCGTGCTTATACACGGTCCGCGCTCCCGAAGTCGAATGCGCTTATTACTGCATCTTGTGCTTGATTTACAAGGGTTAACTACCTACCTCAAGATCGCGACCTATTTGACTTCCGGCCTTTCTTCACACATTCACACTGCGTGAACATTCACTACACTGCTGTTCAGTCAGTCCTCGCTTTAAAGATTGCCACACCATATATCTTTGGTGCAGTATACAAATTTACCAAGATCCACGACTGGGCTCTGCCATCAGATACCTTTTAAACACGCGTGCAGTCAGGATCACAACCTCTCACCTCTTTGTTACTTGACTCGCGTTTTCTCCATGAGCCGATTTGTACAGTTAAAGATCCCTCACTACAACGTTCCCTGGGCTCTCCTGGGTCGATCATGAACCGTTCTGCGGTTGCCTGTTATCCCAACCCCAACGACGGTGGCTTGCTGAAGACACTCGAGAATGGCCTCGACGACTTGAGAGCGGTGGTCACTTGCCGTATATGTATCCGTCCGCTTTACGAGCCTTACACTATCGCCTGCGGCCATACCTTTTGCTACAGCTGCCTGAGCGAATGGTTCAAAAGAGATCCGAGGCGGAAGACGTGTCCAGACTGCCGTACCGAAGTCACCCGTGAACCAGCACCATCCTACTTGGTCAGCATTCTTTGAACAATGCGTTTGGATACTGCTAACAGACAGCCCTTCCTCTAGCTCCGTGAGATCACTCATATATTTGTAACCCGAGCAGAGCTGCTGCCATCGGGAGAGAATACCGAGGCCCATAGAAAGTCTCATCAAGAGGAGGTTGACGCTATCGAGCAAGGCAAAGCTCGAAGCGTGACAACTGGCCGAGGACTCTTCGGCTTTGCCCGGCATCCCACGCCTCGACGGATTGCTGTCATCAGGGACGATGAGGACGGCGTAGAACGTTGTCCCCAGTGTACTTGGGAAATCCAAGATGGCTGGTGTGAGAGCTGCGGATATGCGGTTATGGATGATGGATCGGGCTATTCCGATGGTCTTTCGGACCTTTATGATGACTCATTGGGCGACCGTGCGTTGGAAGAGATGGATATGTACGGTTTGGATGACTACATTGATGACGAAATCTTTGGAGACCACTTCACAGAAGATAGAAGGGATTCCTATTCCACAAATGACGACCGCCGCGCCGGAGTCCCCGAAGCAGCCTTTCGAGCCAGAGTTCGGCATGCCACCGGGCGAGCACAAGGTCGGCCCGCGGATCGAGGACAGCCTTTGGCACCTTCGCATGCTACCTACGAGCCTATCCGACGTCGCTCCCCATACTCGGACGATGAGATGGATGATGAAGAAAGAGACTCCGACACGGAGCGATACGATAGTGAAGCCGATGAGGGCGGGTCGTTGGACGATTTCATTGAGGACGATGCCAATGGTCGACCACATTCTTCTACGGACTCTGTAGCTTCCCATTCCGATGCTGAGGACTCTGCTGAACAAGGTCCCCGGGGTGAAGACATCAATGGTTCCGATGCGAGATTTAGCCCTTTGCACAGCAATCTAAACAGCAACAGTGAGGCTGGGGAGCCTTACGATGCAGAGCAAGATGACTCCGATCAAGAGACTGACCAAGGCTTTGTCGACCGCCATCGAAGCAAACGGCAGTATAGGCGTGTGATTTCCGACGATGAACAAAGCAGTAGCGGTTCTTCTTTGGCCCAGCGCTACAATAGAACGGCACCACCACATCTTACGTGGCGCAGCAATGACCCTCAACGCGTCAAATCACAGGGCGGATCATCGCAACTGGCACCGATAGAGATTGCGAGTGATTCGGACTCCGTGCCTGTGCCCCGAGTGCGAAGAAGGCGCGCCATTGTCGACGACGATACTTCCAATGACGGCGAAACCCCAACGCAAAGTTACCACAGCCAAAGCTCTGGTACTCTTCGTCAACATACCGCAACAACAGAATTACCATCAAGCCCCAATCCACAAGTGCAGACTCGACGAAACAGGCCTTCCTCTGCTGTGGTAATCGACTCCAGCCCGGTACAGTCAGCCTCCGCTGCAAACCAGGCACTTACGAACCTTGATGGGGAAAACTCTCTCGAGAATTACCCTAACCGCCCTGCTCACTCTAGGTATCTTGGCAGAGATCAAGGATCTATCCCAAACTCTTCAGTACCTTCAGAGTCCTCCTCTGACAGCGAGATCCCTCGATTAGATCCAGAGAGGCCACGTCCATCAAGACACGATAATCAGTTAATTGCTCCTCATTTACCTTCATATCATTCCAACCCTCGGCGTAGCCGCACGTCTTCGTCTCCCGGGTCCCGTTTATCAGCTAATAGTGAAAGCCCAAACACAAGGCGAAGGGTGGCACAATTGGAGGAACGTGCTCCATTCAAGGGTGAACGACGGTTGAGGAAACAGGAGCGGCGAAGAAGAGATCAGGCTCGTTCTACAGCAGAATCGTCTCGCCGATCGGCACCGGATGCACCAGCGCGCAGGAACGACGCTTTCGGCCGTCGATGGGATTGAGGCCTTGTCAGTGGACTGGGGTTTGTGCAACAAGATCCATGTAACGACGGGAAAATCCCAGGCACCTGTAAACTTTTCGTTGGTTTTTGCATGCTTCTCAACGAGCTTTAACGGCTCGTATCGTTCGACTTGGCAAGCGCGGCGCCCGGTTCTGTTCGCTCGGTATAGCTACATTACACCTGTAAGGCGGCGAGCCGCGCATTTACTTAGCAGAGCTTCATACTTGCCACAAGGTCATGCATTCAAGCAATTTTACATTCGGTTACTCGGCTTTTTGTGATATACATTGGCCACTGCTCCGGCCAACACACATGTATGAAGGTATCTACAAGGTGACCTGCTCATCATTTCCGCTCCCATGACAGATTTACTCTTGCAATTGAGAATCACAGTAGATTGTTATGCTGCCACCTCATCCAGTTGACCATTTTCATGCCCATGCCGGTCTGATTTCTCTCCTGGTAGCCTTGGAATCTCAATCACCAATGCACCGTTCTTGCCCTCAACCATCTTCCAACGACCTAGGCGATGTTCTCTGCCTGTCGCTACCACAATGCAGATTCCATCTTTTCCTCGGTCGCCCCTTTCGAAAACATCGATGTCATTGATGACGCCCCTTATTTTTGTATTGGCCTCAGTCGTCGCCAGAATACTGTTGGCTGTAGCTTTGACTCCGGCCTCTCCAACTGTACCTAAAGCTTCTATCTTTCGCTTGTCCTCACTGACCCGCCATACGCGTACTTCGCCATCCCAGCTCCCACTCAAGATGAGATCGCTATACGGTATTGTTGCTAGAGCGGTGATCCATCTCGGTTGCGGCTCCCCGGGCACTTTCTGATCAGGCTTTGCCTCTGCAAATACTTCCTCCGGCTTGAGTGGCGGATCAAGACCATGGGCGGCTCGCACAATGAACACCGGCTTCTTCTTGTGCATGGTCCACAGCGATAAGGCACCGTTATCAGATCCTGTAACAAAGGTTTCTTCGTCTATGAGAGCGACACGGTCGATACTGCCTTCTAAGTACGACTGAAGGCTAGGTTCTCCTTCTTTGATATTGTCACGGCTTTGTTGTCTCCTCTTCTCGGAGCCTCCGCCGCCGCCGCCACCACCCCGGAATACCAGTTGGGTCTCTTCGACTACCTTCCATAATCTCGCTGTTCGGTCTCTTGCGCCCACACTGATGCACTGCTCCCTCGCCAAAGCAGCTACATCCACCACTTCGTCCTGATGTCCAAAAAGTGTTTCCACATACGCCAATTCGTCTAAGCTCCATGTCTTAATCGTGCGATCCCTAGATGCAGAGTATAATTGGTTTGTCCCTCGGCGGAATGCGAGGCTGGTCACAGCGTCGCGATGCTGCGTGAAGACTCGGAGTGGAGTGAGATCAGCAGCAGACCAAACGATGAGACGCTTGTCTACCCCGCCAGTAGCGACAAATTTGCCAGATGAGGAGGCGGCAACTGTGAGTATGGGAGCGATGTGGTGTTTGTAGGAGGAGTCGCTTGCTTTCTTTCTATTACCCTTGGTGGAGAGTAGCTTCTTTGGGCGGCGAGCTTTTGGAGGAGGTGCTCTTTTTGGAGCCTTTTTGGGTCTTGAGGACTTATGCTGGGGGCTCGGTGTAGGAAGCTCCCACTTAACCAGGGTGATGTCTTTCGAGACGGTGTAAACATAGGGAGGGCATACTGCGATCGAAGTCGCTGTGTCAGTGTCAGAGCGGAAACGTGTCGTGACTGCGTTGGAAACTGCAAATTCAGCTGCAATGTGCCGGTAGAGGCGTCCTTTCGTTTCAGCCTTCAGGAAAGATGTTAGGTAGTATAGACAGCTTCGGGCCCGGACACAGTACATACGACGTCTTCTTGTAGTCTCTCAGCGATCAGATCCTTGTCGATCTCCTCCGCATCAAAGCCGACTTCGTCAACCTCGCCTTTGATGTTTTGCAGATATTGCTCCGCAAGCCGCAACCGCCGCTCGGCAGCGGTCTCATCCTCGGATTCGGACTCGCTGGTTGTATGCCCATCATCACTGGCTCGAGTTCCTTTTCCTCCGGCTTCGGAGTTATCGCTTGATATAGACTCGTCTCTCTTTGGCCTCGATTTTCGGCTAGCGTTTTCGTCCTTTATAGTGCCCCGAACAGCAGTGTTTCTCTTCTTCGACGACGGCGCAGCTGTACCATCTTCGCGCTTGCGCTTTCGCTTCGACGCCGGGAGCGTGAAGAAGGATGACATAGCTTAGCAGGCAAGACCGTGGTGCAATCGATACCGAAATTTTATATGTTTGCGGAATCTTGGCTTCACCTCAAGCCCTTATCATTAAGACAAGGCTTATCTTAGCGGTGCCAAGCTCGCGCGGAACTCATGCTACCTCCGCGCATACTTTACCAAAGCCAGCCGTACAGACCTTCACATAGCAGACAACATGTGAGTGGCAACCTTATGGTATTGGGCGATATGCTGATGTAACATAGGGAGGTTTTACTTGGTATCACTGGGAAGGACTTCACCCTCGTGGCTGCTTCGAAAGCTGCTATGAGAGGTGCTACGATACTGAAGGCTTCTGACGACAAAACGAGAGAGCTCAACAAGCACACGCTGATGGCTTTCTCGGGTGAAGCCGGCGATACGGGTATGTCAAGACCTACAACCAGATCATCGCTGGGGCTAGCCGTTGATGTTTCATTCCAGTGCAATTTGCAGAGTACATACAAGCCAACATCCAGCTTTATTCGATGCGAAACGATACGGACCTAGGGCCCTCAGCGGTTGCAAGCTTCGTCCGAGGAGAGCTTGCGAAGAGCTTAAGATCGAGGAAACCATATACCGTCAATTTGCTCTTGGGGGGATTGGATCCTATAACCAAGAAACCCAGTCTCTACTGGATGGATTACTTGGCGGCTTTGGCACCTCTTCCCTATGCAGCTCACGGCTATGCTCAGTACGTTGACGCCTTCAACGAAGAACAAGGGGTGGGGTCGTTGGTACGGAACAGAAGGTTCGCTGACTTTTGGGACTAGATACTACTGCCTATCTATACTCGACAAGCACCATCATCCCGACATCAACTACGAACAAGGCATCAAAATCCTGCGAATGTGCACAGACGAGCTGAAGAGGAGGTTACCTATAGACTTCAAAGGGGTAAGACTTGACGCCCAACTTGCTGACGTTCTTCCATTGTTGACACGGCTAATCTGTCACCAGATGCTGGTCAAAGTTATTGACGAGAAGGGCATTCGGGAGGTGGAGTATGATGATAGCAAGCCTGTCGCAAGTGCATAGCATGGCGTTTAGGTTCTTGAGTCTTCCTGTAGAACAAGCGAATAAGTCAACATCCATAAATGCTGGTCCTCCTATATTTAACGACTGGTGAGTATAATCAGAGTCGTTCCTCGTCTGCAGATCCTACCTTGAAATTGCAATCTAGGGTCTTACTTTAACCCTAAAGCACTCCGGCAAGGTACTTTTGACACAGTAATCTCGCGTCCCTGAAAGCCTCACAATCTGGCCTGATCTCGCAGTGACCGAACGATGGCTAAAAGACCAGCGGAGGAAGCTTTGGGAGACATTATAGCGAGAGATTCGCCATCATCAAAGAAGGCGCGCGTCGAGTTTTCTGGGGAACCTATACAAAGATCCAACGGTGTCAGTCCAATCCCCGCCTCTGCACCGACTGCTTCTAACGGGCATCGTCCCGAAGTCGACGAGAGGGACGGAAATAATATACTGGCAGCAGCGGACTATGAAGGGGAAGAGCTTAAAGAGGATGCCTTACTGGGAGACCCAGAGGAGGAGGAGAACGAGTCCGCTTTCTCCACAACCTCACGGCAAGCCGCGCCCTTGGAAGGATACAAAGATCTCTATCTGGATACCATCAATCGCTCGGTGTTAGATTTCGACTTCGAGAAGCTGTGCTCGGTGACGCTATCGAACATCAACGTCTACGCGTGCCTTGCCTGCGGCAAATACTATCAAGGTCGAGGGCCTAAGTCACATGCCTACTTCCATGCCTTGGAAGTAGGCCACCATGTATACATCAACATGCAGACGAAAAGGGTGTATGTAATGCCTGAAGGGTACGAGGTCAAAAGTAAGAGCTTAGAGGACATCAAGTTCGTAGTTGATCCGCAGCTATCGAGGGAAGAAGTTAGCAAGCTGGACAAGGAAGCCAAAGACGCATGGGATATCAACGGAAAACGGTACCGGCCAGGCGAGTCTAGGTATAAGCTCTCGGTTTTCCAAGGTGCTGATGGTGCCTGCAGGCTTCGTCGGCATGAACAATATCAAAGCGAACGACTACTTCAATGTCATTATACAAGCACTGGCCCACATTCCGTCTTTGCGAAACTACTTCATGCTGGAAAATCTGTCCCAGAAGTCAGAACTCGTCCAACGCTATTCCGTCCTCGTCCGTAAGATCTGGAACACTCGCGCTTTCAAGACCCACGTCTCTCCGCATGAGTTAATCCAGCAAATATCTCGGCAGTCCAACAAGAAATTCGATCTTCTGCATCAGTCGGATCCAGTAGACTTCTTGAGTTGGTTTCTCAACAACATGCATTTAGCTTTAGGAGGTAGTAAAACCAAACCAGGCACCAGCATCATTCACGGGATTTTTCAGGGAAAGCTGAAAGTCGAATCTCAGCAGATCACCGCAAAAGCTGACGTAGGTGACCGTCTACGATTCGAAGAAGCGGCAGAGGTGACGTTAGACACACTGCGATACCTGATACTAACTCTCGATCTACCGGCCGCTCCACTCTTCCAGGACGAGCTAGATAAGAACATCATACCTCAAATCCCTCTGACATCTATCCTCTCTAAATATGACGGCCGCAAAGCTCAAGAGGCAATGAACACACGAAAACGTTACCGGCTGTTGCATCCTCTCCCACCATATCTGCTTTTCCACATCAAGCGCTTCAGCGTCAACAAATTCGTGTCCGAGCGTAATCCCACCATTGTCACATTCCCCGTGCGCTCCCTAGACATGTCACCATATGTTGAGCCGAACCCCTCGAAATATCCGCCTGGCGAACCGATCTGGTACGATCTGGTGGCTAATGTAACGCATGAAGCTGTTCGAACAAGAGATGATAGTGTTGAGGGCGAGGCGGAGAGGAAGGTATGGAGAGTACAATTAAGGGATAGGGCCCGAGACGAATGGTTGGAGATACAGGATCTTTTTGTGGAAAAGGTGGCCACAGAAACTCTATTTACTAAGGAGAGTTACTTGATGGTCTGGGAAAGAAGAAGAGACAGTAAAGAGAAAGCAGCGAGATGAAGAGCAGCGACGGCGATTGGGATAGAACGGCTCAGCGGACGCAATCACTATTGCTCCTGGACTGCAACCACCACGGAAAAATTCTGATGACCAAATTAGTAACTGTGTAATGTTCTCAGGGAAAATTTTAGACAGCCCAGTGCTCGGCCCAGTCAATCGGATTTGAAGCGAGATGGGAGGGATATGCACCCCATAAGAGTAATTAGGGCACTATTAGCCTTCATGTGAACCTCGGATCTGCCATAAAAAGGCCTATCAGGGTGCTAGGTAGCTGTTTCTCATCCGCCGAACATAAACGGGGTATCTCACGCTCAATCTTCGAAACTCCAGCCGAAAGCGAACAAGCCCAGCCAGAAGCCAAGAATCACCGTCTCAAAACCTTCCCCACCCAAACCATTTTCTCCCCATTAACCACGCTGCCCCAGAACTGATCTGCCAAATGCCCACACCGACTACCAGCTCGAACACTCCGCAGAACGCCATATTAGTAATGTAGCCCCGAAGGCCGCCGGGTCCGACACCCCATCCCAGCCAGTTCCTAGGCGGAAAGACTTGGCACCGCCAGCCTGCAGCTTGCCCCGAAAGCGCTGTGCTTGGTGTGGCGGAGAGGAACCTCAGTGCGACAGATCGTACGAAGAGGGCCTCGAGGGGTAGGAAGAGCAGGTCTGCGATGTGGGTGGAGAAATGCATGGCGAAGGTATCAGCCATGTGGGCGGTCAGAGTTGTGACGTGGTGACGCTGATTTGCCGCTAGCGAGGTAGTGTCAGCTTGTAAGACCAAGACCCCGTGGCCATTATGAAAGAAAAACCAATGGGTCCGGGCACCCATGCCGTGTGACAGCCCCCATTGGGCGACTGCGGCGACAGCACGGCATTAAGGAGTCCCGAAGACATAATGCCATTATCTCAATTGTCGTCGGACAATCAAGATACCGAGAATATGCTTAAGGATATACAGCATCCAAATCTGATAAGAGGTATGCTTACTTCTGAGGGACTTGGTCGAGGAGACATAGTCTCCGCCTTCATCGACTGCTACCGAGGCTTGGCTACTATTGTTGGAATTCGCCATGAACACGTACGGTTGATCTTGGCTGGGGTCTGCCACCTCGACTGGCCCTGGCAGGCCGCTGCTGAAGCCAGGAAACTCTTCGAGCGCGTCCTGCTGGAGTGGCGTAGGACGAATTGTCGAGTTGACTTCCTCAACAATGGTACCATAGCCGAGCTCTCTCAAGGTACTGTTCCTCCGTCCCAATCCCGAAGCCTGCTCCCTAGAGATTCTTTCTTTTGCATCTTCGGGGGTGCTGTGCGTCCACCTCATGAAGCTCTGCGGTACCCAGCGCATGAGTGTCGTACCGACGGTGCGGATGTTTGTGTAGACCTTCTTGAGATCCTCCATGATTTGTTGTTTGGCGTTGCCTCTCCCTAATCCGAGTATGTGACTGTTGTTGAGATCCTCTAAGACAGCCGCTTCAATCGAGTCAAGGTCGGGTCCTGATGGCTTCGGTAGCGCAAGTCTTATGTATAGATACAGCTTCTCGTCCACCTGCTGTTTTGCATACAACAATATCCACAGAATCACCATGGGAGAAGACAATAAAGCTGCAACACGATTAAGAAATTTGGCTTTCGACGTAGCTCTCGAAGACAACATTGGTCCGAATATGGTAAGGGAAAATGCGCCCCAGAGATGTGGGAGCAGTGGCCATGCTGGTACTAGGTCGAGGCGCTGGAGGGTTGCGAAGATCTCAATTGGTGCGATTGTGGCGAATGTGGCTGTCTTGAGACTGATATAGGAGGAATCAACGGACTCAGTCGCAGCGCTGACAAGGTATTGCTGCTTACATGTTTTCTATGATATCCATGACCCTACGAATATACTGCTTGCGTCTTGGTTCGGTGACTCGCCATACGAAGCGACGTGTCAGGCGATTATAGATATCTCTGAAGGCCTGAGGTCCGGCACTGTCGAGGTGTCGAAAAAGTACACTGGCCACGGTTCCAGCGAAGAGGAATTTCGGCACGCCGAAGTACTTCCATTCAGTCTTGACTACAGTCAAGAAAGGGACCCCTGAATAGTATCGGAAGGTCTGAAGAGCATCAAATCTACCTCATTGTCGTTCTGCAGGCTCAATGACTAACCTGTAAACGTTGGCGAAGGCCAAGCAGACATAACTCTGCCAAACAGAACAGCACCCAGTCACTGGTGGCGAGAAAGAGACCGTAGTCGTTCTCTTTCAAGATGGTCTTGACAGCGGGTCTTAGGTCAGGATCATTCTCTCCGTGACTGGCGAGCGGTTTTCCATTCTTGTCTACGCGAACGCAGACGCCAACTGCGGTCAGGACATCGTTCTGGGCCCTCCGTGACTGGCGTGATAGGGCTTGGGAGATCAGATTCTGGGGATGACCTTGCTGGTCATACTGTTGCGCATATGCAGCCGGGCGTTGTATTGAGCTAGAACTCCTCTGTCGATCCAACGCCTGATCTCCAGAGGACGACTCATCAGGGACTTGAAAAGCAGAACGGCCCTGCGCTCGAATGTTAGATCACAGTATCTTGTTCAAACACGCTGTCTAAAGCTACAACCCTCTTTCGCCCTTTTGAAGAAGGGTCTCATCGCTGGAATCCATAGCCGGCCGTCACCTCAGTAAGACCATGGGCAGAAGTAAGATGATATGATACAGAGGAAGCTCAAGCAACGCAGACTTGTCATGCCATGATGCTCCCAAGTTGCCAAAGATACTTCCGATCAGGATGGGTTTAGGTCAGAAGGAAAGTTCCACTCTGAGCGACTTACCAGGACGAGTCGGGTCACAAAGGGCTGGCGGCCCATCTCCTATTCTTCAAGCCATTGACGGGTCCATGTATGTAAGTATATAATGGCATCTAATTTAGATGAAGCAAGACTTTGGAAGTAGCGCGCTTCAGGCGGTTAGCGCCTATAGAGTAGCGGGAGATCTGCGATGCAGCGGGACGGGAAGCCACGCGATAAATATTCTCTCGCTTATGCAGATGCTATCCAGAAATTCGAGGCATGAGAAGATAATGAGCAAGTTTGAGGAACCCTTGTGAAGGCAACGCAGGTATCATAGGAGATCTGATCAAAGCTAGAAGCATATCAATATGATCTCCAGAACAAGCGTAATGACAACCACTTTTGAACCCCAGCGGTCAATACAGCCAATATACACTGGAGGCGATGTTGCGCTGGATACCAGCGGTCGCGTACTTGCAACGTGTTTGGGCGAAGAAGCAGTCCTGACCGATCTGAAGACAGGCGAGGTACTGGCACGAGTTGATGGAGTATGTCTGTAGTCGCCGAACCGCACAAAAGCGGAGCGCTGAAGGGCATTGTAGGATGGCGAAGTTCTCACGACGCTTTCGAGTAATATGGAGATCCCAATAACTTTATTTTCTTAGCTAATCAATGGACGCAGTAACGCCAACTGCGTCGCACCTAATCCTCTGCTCGAGGTCACTGTCGATGAGAATATATGCGCTCGGAGCGCCAGATGATGCTTCGCCAATCCTCAACCCTGTTCTGCTCAGAACACTCAAACCACACTCAACGCCTGTGATTACTACTGTAATAGATAAAACGGGCACTTTGGTCGCGACCGGCAGCGCAGACGGGGTTATCAAGGTTTGGGACATTAGGGGCGGATATGTCACACATACGTTCCGAGGCCATAGTGGAATCATCTCTGCGCTACATTTCTTTCGATTCTCGAACTCTTCGGTAAAGATATCCGGGTCTGCGCCAGGCAAGAACAAAAGGAAGCGGCGAAGAGACAATGAAGATCAAGATGAGGAAATGGAAGATACTTTGATTAATGGCGACGCGACAGAGGCGGCCTTCCATCTCGCGTCCGGCGGCGACGATGGCAAGGTGAAAGTGTGGAACCTGAGCAAGCGCAAGTCCGTCGCGACTTTGGATTCTCATGTCTCAGTGGTGCGTAGTATAGACTTCTCGACAGAGAAAGGTCTCCTACTTACGGGGAGTCGCGACAAAACGGCAAGTCTTTGGGATGCCGGAAGTTGGAAGATGAAAAAGGTCATCCCAATACTTGAGGGAGTCGAAGCATTGGGCTTCTTAAGTAGTGGCAATCTAATCTACACTGGAGGCGAAAATGGACGATTGCGGATATGGGGCGCTCAGCACGGCAGAGAAATCACGCAAGAACAGGAAGCTGGTGGTGAGGCAGATGGCATTTTGCATGTCCTACATAATGAGTCCACGAACCGGTTGCTGTGTGTGCATGCTGATCAAACACTTGTTCTTCATTCGACTGCCCCCCTTGACGATCTTGCAGACTCAGATGGAGAAATCGAGCCTTTACCGATACTTCGTCGAATATCAGGTACACATGACGAGATTATTGATCTTGCTTATGTGACCGTCCATCGTTCACTTCTTGCGCTTGCAACAAATTCGGAAGCGGTACGCCTCGTATCAGTTGACGTGGCAGACCCTTCGCCATCCTCGTCAGGACAGTCCACTTACTTCGGAGCGGATGTCGCCATTCTCGAAGGACATGAAGACATTATAATCTGCCTTGACGTTGATTCGTCAGGCTGTTGGCTTGCGACCGGTGCCAAAGACAATACTGCTCGGCTTTGGAGGATAGATCATGGCAATAACGACTACCGCTGTGTGGCCATTTTGAACGGACATGCAGAGTCACTAGGGGCAGTTTCGTTCCCAGCGGATCTTCCATCAATCGATTCAGCTGCACACAGGATGCCTCTTGACCATCCACCATCATTTGTCCTCACTGGCTCGCAGGACCGAACAGTCAAATTATGGGATACCACTAAGCTTTCTGCTACAAGAATCGTCCAAACTCCGAGGGCGTTGTATACTCGCAAAGCCCATGACAAAGACATTAACGCCATCTCCACAAATTATAATTCTACGCTGTTCGCCTCCGCTTCTCAAGACAGGACTGTAAAGATATGGTCACTCCAGGATGGCGAGGTTCAAGGCATCCTCCGGGGCCATCGTCGAGGCGTGTGGTCCGTCAAATTTGCCGCTAAAGATACCCCAACGGTAAGCGGCGACAATGGTCCCGCGAGTGCGAGCCGTGGCCTTGTCTTGACTGGCAGCGGTGACAAGACGGTGAAAATCTGGTCTCTTGCTGATTACAGCTGTCTCCGTACCCTGGAAGGCCATACAAACAGTGTGCTAAAAGTTCTCTGGATGCCAACGCGCGGATCGTCTGACACAGTCGAATCATCGAAACGTCATCTTCAGATAGCAAGCGCTGGCGGTGATGGCCTAGTCAAGGTTTGGGACGCCAATACCGGCGAAACGTCTTGCACACTCGACAATCATACTGACCGCGTGTGGGCGTTGATCTCGAATCCGGAAACCAACATGCTCGTTTCAGGTGGAGGCGACAGCATTGTTACTTTTTGGAAAGACACCACATCCAGCACCATCGCCGCGACTGCTGCCGCTTCCACTGAGCGAGTGGAGCAAGAGCAGCAGCTTCAGAACTACATTCATCGTGGCAGCTACCGCGAAGCTATCGCTCTGACACTGCAATTGAATCATCCGGCTCGGCTTCTTGCCCTCTTCCAAAAAGTCACGGATACCAATCCGCCAGAAGTGGGCTCTCTTTCTGGACTGAAAGCTGTGGATGAGGCGCTTGGTAATCTTACCGATGGCCAGCTTTTGACTCTGATGCAGCGACTCCGGGATTGGAATACCAATGCAAGGACGGCGGTCTTGGCGCAAAAGGTGTTAGGGATTGTAGTCCGTATGTACCCCGCCACTAGGCTAGCAGGATTGAGAGGTAGGGGGTGGAAGGAGGTGCTGGAGGGTTTAAGGGCATACACCGAGCGGCACTACCGGAGAGTAGAGGAGCTTGTTGATGAGAGCTACCTGGTCGAGTATACCTTGAGAGAGATAGAGGAGGTGATGGGTGGAGATATTGGAGTAAGACTGGAGAGGATTCATGGCGAGCAAGATGTCATTAATGGTCAGAGACAGGAGGTTCATGGATAAATATGTAAAACTAACCAATATAAGAACTGCTTCCGCATCCCTGGGTATCATTGTGTCTATGTCATTCCCTGTGTGAGGTTTTCGACGATCTATACTCCTCCCTTTCATCATCCTCTTGTCGTTGTCTACGGTCTCTGTCCTTCCGGTCATCATTGTCATCGTATCTATCATGCTTATCCTTCTGCCGCCGCCGGTCTTTGTCTTTCCTTTCATAGTCATGGTCGTCGTATTCCTTCCGCCTGCTCTGCTTCCTTTCGCTGGATCTGCCCCGATCTCGCCTGGAAGAGCTATGTCGGCTTGGCATCTCTGACTCGCTTGTATTCGTGCGTGACGACGAATTTCGACTCCTCTCGATAGACCTTTCAATGTCGCGGCTGGAAGAACCATGGCGGCTTCTGCCTGCCGATCTACTTCGTTCTCGCCTGGAATGATCCCGATGGCGGCTCTCATGGCTGTCCTCAAGTCGCCTTTGGCTTTTCTTCTCCTGGTCCCAGGCCAGATTTCGATCTCTCCTCTGCTGCCAATCCTGCTCTTCTCTCTTTTGCCCCTCCTTCTTTGCCTCCAACTCCTCCTCGGTCAACATCTCTCCGGTGACGGAATTTTTCAGCAAGACCGGATTATATGTCTTATCAACCTTTCGTTTCCCCTTCGCGGCCTTTCCCCACGCCCCCAACACTTCGACACCGCCCGGGACTTCTTTGGCGCCTATACCTAGCAAAGCCGGCCGCCGCGCGATATCTCTAGGCTTGACGACTTGGTTCTTTCGTTTCCCAACAACATCGCCTTCTTTCCATCCCATGCCCCGTAGCAGGGCGGCACCAAACTCATCTACCGGTACGGCTGCATATTCGTCAAGGCTGGCAGGATCAGGTCGGGAAGCAACGTCGGATCGGAAAGCGTCATCCTCGTCAACTGGCTCTGTATAGCCACCCCTCTGGCCGTTTATGCTCGGAGCTTGGAGCACCAGTGTCGACTTGCTGAGGCCCTCACTTGTCAAGGCTTCGAGGGCTTCCTGGTCAGCGTCCCTACGTTGCATGAATTCGGTTGTAGACATAGATCCGGCCTGTTGCGCTTCGTTGACTACTTTTTCTGCTTTCACCATGTCCACATAGCGATCAGAACCGTTTGTCTCACGCTTCACGAAGCTCAGACCGGCTTCCTTTGAAACCTCGTTTCTCTCGGTAGTCGACCCATCCTGCGATGCCTGCCCTGCCTGCGCAGCTTGCACCTCAGATGGCAATAGATTCTTGCCCTTCCTTCTAGAGCTCTCCGCACGCCAGTCCCGATTCTTCTGGCCGGGTATTACGAGAGGCTCTTTTTTCTGGTCCGTTCCATTAACGCTGATTGCTCCGCCAGCGGAATGATCGAACGCGGAGACAAGCTGAGGCTGCTGAGCACTGTCTTCGCGGTCTGAGTCATCGTCAGCAAGAGAGGAGTGAGGGCGCTTGTTAGTGTTGGGGGGTTTCACGAGGGCGCTGGCGGGTTTTGCTTTATTCGCGAGGGAGATGGAGAAGGGCTTGAGAGGAGCTGAAGAGCTTGTGGTCCTGAGAGCCTGATCCGGAGGCTCGACTGAAGGCATTGAGAGAATGTGTTGAGTGTGAGAGGAGAAGACAATCTTCCATCGGACTAAGGTAGGTCGGCTCTCGTACTTATTCAGGTACTCATGCTGTATCGATACAAGGCTTGCAGGACACGTGATGAATTTTTCTCAGACGGGAGCCCTAGATTTAACCCTATGATTGCCATGTAACATACGACGCTGGAGTAGGAATTCTATCCGGAAAGCTTTTGACAACAAGGGTTCGTTCGTACAGATGTGTATTCTCTGGTCATCTTTGCTATCAATGTATGCTGCTTGAGAAGAAGCGAAAGTTGTAGAGTGGCCCTTCGTTACAAGTTCATCAAAGTGATTACCTAGACGAAAGAGATGTGTGGCAAAACACTGACGAGACACGGTCCCTTGAGATCAATCTACATTCATGGCCGGAATACTAGACATGTATCAAGCGTAAGACATGAGGAGTCTCCCTGTCGACCTTGGAGGTACTACTATCTCCAGGTCCCTTTAGACCTTATTATATTCCAATTTTTTGGGTCCTGCTTTTTCCTTACTACTTTTCAGGAGACGGCTATCATCGATCTCGCCTTTCACGACGAGTTGATCGTCGATCAGTTCCTTGCTCATGTGGGCAAGGAACTCCATTTGCTGCCGAAGGAAATATTTGAAGCGTATCACGTTCAATTTCCTCCCAGCTCGTTGAGTCTCACGCAAAGCCCTAAGCTGATCTCGGATCCGCTGTTCGAGTATCTCCATTCGGTATTCACTGTACTGAAAGTAGAGTTCGGACAAGTTTGAGATGGGCCGAACGGTAGTCAACACCGTATCGTGCGGAAGGCTGCAATTCCGGGGCCGAAGACTTGTTACCATGGTGATCCTCTCCGTCTGGCCCAATGCTCGAAGCGCTTGATGTTCGATATAGCGGCCTGAGTAAGTTCCCGAGTCAGCACCACTGCTTTTGGTCAATGCGTTTAGCCAAGAGGCATGCCTTGAGGACAGGTGCAGCTAAGACACGTTCAAAGCTTTTCGAGAACCTCAAAAAGGGGTAAGAGATGCTCAGAGATTCACTCGCCTTGAAGAACAATTGCGCACCCTTGAGAGGGTCCACGCACTTTCAGTATGTTACCCGAGCCCGTACGTAACGCCGTCTCCCCTCCTACCATGTCCTTACATTCACTGAGCATAGTTACACATACAAAGGGGTAGCTGTCCCTGTGCCAATCAACAACTGGCTTGTCATCTGCCCAAGGGCCTAAGGTCCGTCTCAGCATTCACTCTCCACGAGTCCATTGCTTAGCAGAGGTAAAAACCACCGGGCTTTTCCCGCGAAGTACGGGTCGTAGCTCGTATGCAGATCAGGAGATGAGGTAAAATCGAGATTGGTACTCACAACCGGCGATGCCTTCGTCAGCCTCAGTGAGTCGTCTGTCAATGGACGCTTCCAGCTCTTCGACTTTTTGCCTCTCTGACTTCATGGAGACGTTGACATGCGCAATCTCGAAGTCCATGGCTGTTACCAACTTGACACCAGCAACCCTCGAGATTATCGATAGAACTTCGCTGTTCTTCCAAGCGTCGTAAACGAAAGGCGCATACCTAATCCTGCTCTAGCCAGACTCACTCATCAACACAAGCGCAACCAACTCACTGAGCAGCGAACCCACGCAACTGACACTGGGCAAGGTTGCTAGAATATTGGCAATTCTCCCAGACTTTGTTGCTCATGATTTCTGCCCGCATTCGCTGAATGGCTTCTTGGGTAAAGAGCGGGAAAGGATCTGATACCGCAACGGGCGAGACACCGTCGGTTTTGGGGAAATCCAACTCCTCCATCGTATAGATCTTCGCAGGCGGCACGAACGCCAAGTGCTTGATTGGGTCAAAGTCTTCGGTGTCCACTGATTTCTCTGATTCAATGTCGGTGGCTTCATCTACGAAGTCTGGAAGCTTCGTCGACATTGGAGAGAAAAAATTTGGATTGGCCATCTTAACCTGGATATATCTTATCAGGCTATGGAGACGGAACGATTCCCCCCATAGCACCTACTTCTCAAAGGATCTGCTAATTGTTAGATTTAGAGGCTGGATGCAGTCCAGTTGCTCCCCTCAGACCAAACCTCGGTGAACTTCTTGACTGGAAGGTCTGATGACAATTTAGCCAAGACAGGGTAAATGTTTGAAACAAATCCCCACAGGAAGGATCATTCATACCCAATATATACTACTTTCAATCGGTGATTCAAGATCTCCTCCTGAACACCCTCGGAGATTCTGTAAGGTTCTGGCAAGGCTTAAGTTGAGTGATCTTCGACCGATGGCTTATAGTGAGATGGAATCGAGCATTGACCTCTCACTCGAAGAGTGTTCTTCCTCTTACATGAAAGTGTCCTTAGTTGGAAGTCTTTCGCACCTAGGCTTCGCAAGGTCATCGAATACATGGGCCAACGTCTGGGCTATCCGATAGGTGTGGAGGGGTTTGCGTTGGTTCACGATGACAGCGAGAGCATGATTATCAGCCCCGTGCGGACTGCACCCGACTCAAATCTGCTATATCGTCGACTTTCTTAGATCAAGAGCACATCAACCCACGGTAGGGAGGCACGGTAGCACTCTCAAGCACATGGACATGCTTACTACCTTGGGTTTGGGTCTGTGGCAATCGTGTTGCTAATACTAATTCGCCTCAGCCAGAAGGAGATTTATAGAAGCGCCTGCAAGAAGTCAGGAGGCGGTCACTGAACAGTGTGATCTTGCTGTCACGAGTGCGTCATCTGGAATGTACCGTATGGATGAATTGCCACGCGCTGGACTTGGCAGAACACGAAGCGCTCAAAATAGATGGCCTCGGATGGTATCAGGATCATAAAGTTTTGAGGCTCGGAAGATCATAGATGCTGTCGCAACGTAAATTCGAAATATGACAAGCAATAGGTGTGGATGTCAACGGTCGTTAGGCGCTGCTGCTACGCTACTTCATCATCGGCTCCCAGACCCAGGAATTCCTTTCCTGATTTGGCAGCCAACAGTGATCTAGCACCTTCAAGATTCTCTTGGATAGCACTCCCTCCGATTGTCCTGCTTTTAGACGCCATCGTAAGCCAGCCTGCAATTCGGCGAATTGCTGAGTTGTCAACACTTCTGGAACGGATCTTCGCCTGTTGCCTCTGCGGAGATAGAGAGCAGGGGAGACCGGCTGGCGGTGAATATCCGCCAAGTGGGAAAACGTCTGATCATCGGACGTAGTCGCACAGCACACTTCTTTATGCTCCAATAGTAGCGCCATCCACTTCTCTGCTAAGCTAGTGTTGCTGTAGCTGGCAAGGGCAATGCCGTTACAAGCCGTTTATCCTTGGCTAATGCAACGTTGGGGATTGCTCTGAGATGGACGTTCATCCAATCGCCGATTGTAGTTTTGAGAGAGTTACCTCCCAAGGCGATGGCGAATCATCTGATCGGGCCTTCGGCCTCGGCTAAAAGTCGGCTCTACTCTAGATACTCTGTTCCTAAGCGCGTATTAACAACCAATTCTCCCCAAAACACTGTCTCTATTAACGTCGGAATGGCAGGAGGGGCTGAAGGGGATTCTACTTGGTCGAAGGCAGAGAAGACGTTCCAAGCGTATGTTTTGCTCCTCTTACACACCTTTCCTTGTCTCAGCTGCCCTGCGTCTTCGCCTACATCCAGTTGACGTTGTCCAGCAAGAGGAACAGCGAATATTTCGATCCTTGCCAAGAAGCGGCTACTCGCAGCCTGAAATGTATGCATAGGAATGGTGGCGACAGAGACATGTGCTCCGACTATTTTCAGTGTGTCTTTTCTGTTTTGACCCGTCTCGATACGCTTTTGGATCGCGGAACATCGGCGACAGACGGACGATGGCTGACCATAGCCGTCAATCTAGGGCGTACCGGGACTGCAAACAGCAATGGGCATGTCAAGGGATATGAAAGGATCAGCGAATTCATGGACTGACGAGCTCGCAGATTATGGAGCGTAAAGAAGCTAAGCGGAAGGCCGGAGGTTTTGCTCTGTAGCGATACGACGCACGATATCGTCGGTCCGGACCGTATGGTGTGACGCGTTGATGAATACCACCGGGCATCAACGGGACATCTGTCGAGCGGTCGAGGCTGTCCCTTGAACGGCCCCAGTTTGAGACCAGGGAGGAGCGTTTGCCACCCCAGACAATAAACATTAGATATTGGGTGTGTAGCATTACATTGTGTACATTAGATGACCTCCGGCCGGTTTCAACCAGTGTGCTTACATGCATTGTCCAAATGTCTCTCATAGCCAATGCAATAACAGTAAATATACGCATTCGTGGCATCTAGGTGTTCCTCGGTAGAACAAATGTTGTCGACAGCAGATGCTCCTTTTCCCGTTTCTTGCCGCCCAGAAAGGAAATCGCGAGGGAGTACTTGATCCATCCCGTATCCTTCAAACATGTATCACAGTAGGCGTGCTATCGGTCTCCATTATTTTGGCCCTGCCGTATATTGTTACGCTGCAACAAGTATACTAGTATGCCTATGACTGTAATTTGATGGGTGCTTCTACACAATGGCACGCCCCACCTTCACACGTGGTGGAGCCTACGATAAACAATTAGAAGACCTCATTCAAGCCTCTTCCTGGAAGCAAGCCTTGAGCCTCTGCGAAAAACGAATCAAGAAGGGCGACAGGGGCGATGAAAATCTAGTCCGTTACGTCCTGCGCGACACCATTGTACCGACCCTGGACATCAGACTGACTGCCACCTCTATAGGTGGCAAAAGCTCACGTCCTTCTGTTATGGCCCGACCCTAAAAGGAATCAACAAGGACAGAAGGAGCTTGATGCAATCCTTGAGAGAGCTTTACCCGTAACAGATGCCGAGGTTTTAAGCTTCGTTGTGCAATTCGATATTTGCAGAGGGTGTTCTTTCAATGCCACCATCTGGGAACGAGCACTGAAAGCTCGGCCTAACGATGAAGAGCTCTATCGGTCATGGTTCTTCAATGCATTCGCCGCAAAGGATTGGCGTATTGCACAGAAAGTAAGTACATTCATTGCTATATTCCTGGTCACGAGCCATAATAAACCAATGGTACCATAGGCGTCAGTCGCGTACAAAAATGCTTTCCCCAGACGGCGAGATCCGCATTACTGGTATATTGTTGCGAATCTCATACTATCGAGTCTGCCTGGCGTGGCAGAAAACGAGCGGGGAATGTATATCCAGCTGAACTACAGGACTCTCGCGAAGGCTGCATCAACGGTGTCTGTCTCCGGAGTATGTCTTTGAACGTTACGCATCCGCTATCAGGAGAGCTCGCTGAATCTTGGCAGGATGCATCAAGCACTGGGCTAGGGCTCGGAAAGCTCGAAGATCTGTTGCTGCTACTGAGAGTCTATCGATCGCAAGGCAAAGCCAAGGAAGCTCTAGAAATATTGGACGACGACCGCGTGGGGATAAACTCCCGCGTTGGCAACAAAGCATGGGAGCTTGTGCGGCAAAAAATCGATTTCCTGGAGCAAAGTGAGCAGTGGGAGGGGCTCTGGCGGTATTGTCATGCGCTGCTTGAGGACGCTCGTCCGGATGTTGTACGAGACCATGCAAAGCCTGCACACTGTGCGTTCGGCAAAGTAGGCGATGATTGGAAAGTCTGGTCTGCCCTCATCACGGCAGCCAGTCAGATTGGCGAGGAAGAGTAAGACGTTGACAATCACGAGTGATACATTTACTGACATCAAAACAGGAATGCAGTGCGGACTGCAAAGCTTCTGGAGTCCTTTGGAGATAGTTCGCGCAATGCTCAGCTGGCGTTACTCAAATTTTACTATTCGGACCTGGACGAAGACATGCATTATCAGAAACGACTACTCACCGCTTGCAGTAAGCATTTTAAGAAATATTCATCGAGGCTTGTCTGTTTTTATGACCTAAACCCCTATGTCAAGTGCCTTGATCGATTGATCCAAGGCGAGCTCCTTCAGCTCTCAGCACAGGAGGCGAGAGGTATTAAGCCTCCTCGAGATGAGCCAGAGGTATGTGATTGTTGCCCGCTTCCTGTCGCAGCTTGAGAGACTGACTCGGTCACGGATTGGAAGGCGGTACGGTGGCTGACCTCAGAGATCAACGTCCTCAAACTGGATTACTTCCTAGTTGTCTCGAAGCATCCTAACTTCAATGAGAGGGCATTGCTTGAAGCCTTCGTCTGTAATTGCCTTCGACTTTACAAAATGTCCTTGGCATTAGGTTCCCAGCTCCCACTCAGCGAACGGCGGCCTGGCGATGACGCAGCTATATTGGCTGTCATGGCTATGTTTCATATGTTAAAGCTGGGAGAGAACAATTCTGTATTGAGAAGTGTCGCGGTCCTTGAGGTGGTACTCGCCAACTCAAGGCATAACTATGATGCCTTGCTATTGCAAATACGCCTAGCACTGGTGTTGGGAACGGCATCGATAGCTATGGGGCGATACTCGCAGCTTTGCGTCAAGAATATGCAGCATGCCACGCTCTCTTGGATCCTCTTTACGCGAATCTCCACCCTGCACCCGTATCCATTGAGTGGTTCGTCACAAGATAATGGGGTCTTCACCATTCGGAATCCATCCGCCACTCTCACATCTACTTTGGAATGGCACAGATCTGCTCAGCAAGTCAACGACGAGTCAATTCGTCGGATGTTGAGCGACGGGCAGAATAACATGCTCTTCGACGCTCTGGACCTAGGCCACTCAATCGACAATGGATTCTCAAAATTCATTGCAATTGTTGAATCGTCGCGCATTCAGCGCTTGGGCGGCGCTTCTGGCGAGATCGATTATGACGATCTTATGAGTAAGTGGACTTGTGCACCAAGGGACCTGTATACTAACGATTATTAATGGTAGGTCATTGGACGGGCGAAGTCGTAGATAATCGTGATGCTGGTGCGTTTCCAAGCTGCGAATCATCCTTTCAAGACCCTGCGACCCGCTCGATGCTAGACAGCAAAGCGCTCAACGTGAGTGTCCTCTTATAAGGCTGAGACAACTTCATTTGCTGATCAGGTGATTTATGTAAAGGGCCGCTGGCTATCTACGCAACTAGAAATGGCCTGCTTTTGGGATGTTCTCCACAGACGAGAGACTATGAAGGCTTCTACAGTGGTCGATATGGTCTGTCGAGAGTCGGGGTCGGATAATAATGGTACAGCAATCGAGGATAAAGAATACTTCATCGTTAGCATGCTCAGACATCTGTGTAGCCTGGCTGCCAATGCAGACCAGCCCAGAATCAAGCAGTCGAAGATGCTCGCTCTCTTTGATCCTCTGGAAGCTGCCTTGGCAGATCTTAGGAGGGCGCTGGAGGGAGATGGTCCAGCTTTCGAAGACACCACGGCAGACCTCGGCGTTGGCTTCACATTCCCAACTTGGAAGTATTATCATTGGCACCTCACCATTCTTGATGCCTGTCAATTTTGCAGAGCGACGATAATGCATTTGAGTCTTAAGGACCGCCGTTCTACTTTCGTAGATTCAGATTTTCTCGCAAACAGAACCGATCGTCTTAAGACGCTTGTTCGGGAGATTCAGTCGCTGACGGAGTCCAACGTTTCATATCAACAAGCATCGGTTCGTAGTGAGAAGGCAAAAACCAAGTTGATCCATGCAATCAGGTGGGGCATCCACGAGGAGCAAGATGCGGTTGGCAAGGCACTCGAGTCTCTCATTGATCAGGCGACAATGGAAAGGACGGTGAAAGACGTCTGCGACAGTTGGACGGAGGCAATGGATGGGATTCTAAAGGCGAAGAATTATGAGGCTATCAAGTTATGAGTGTTCGGACGCCGAGGAAATCTATTTGATTTACCTATTGCGGCGGCGCACGGACGGAAAAGTGGCGAGATTGCATAGCGGTCTGGGACCTTCTCATGTTTTGGAAGCAACAAGGTAGACTAGACCGAGGTCTCGATGGGCCCCTGTGTGCAGTTCGTTGATACCCATGGCATTGTATAAAGAAGCAGTCATATCACGTTGAAGTCAAAAAAGTTCAAGGGTATCACAACATATTGACTTCTGCCTCTCGCTGATCTTGCGCCTTTGAAGCCATTGATTTCCTCTCTTCCCTGAGCGTAGTGAACACCTGCAACGGAGGGTTAGTACTCGACCCTGCTCTCTGTAGTAACCCCTTCACCTTAAGTTGTATCTCTCATGAATTTTAAGTAAAATCAAAAAGCACTTACCCAGAACCAGACCAACATCTCCACAAAACCCCACGTAAAAACGACACTGTTGTTCAAAACGTCCCATCCTCTCCTCTTACCCATCCCCCACGCTCCTCCCGGCTGGAAGGCATACGAATAACCCGTTACAGCAAAGAAGAAGAACAGGCGGACAGGGGCTTGCGAGGACCAGTAGTATGAGAAGACTTCTTCGGGAAGTGACACGGCTGCAAGATCGACGATGCCGAGCAGGGCAAGGACTGCAGACAGAATTCCTAGGGGTGGGGATGGAGCGGAAAAGGAAGTTGTTGGGGAAGGCTAAGGCGGTTCAGCTACTGTGTATGTTGTGGGAGCAAACCTTGGATTGTGATGGCATTCACCATTTGCATCGCTTCACCAAGGATGAAGACAAGGTTTTGATCCACTATCAGAGAAGGGGAGACAAGGAGAAAGTAGGCGATGGTGAGATGAAAGAGGGAAATCGAGCGCAACAGGTTTGCTGCGGAGATGAGGGCCATATTGGATTGGCGAGGCTTAAAAAATCAGGTGGTATTGACATAGAAGCGTTCAGGTTGTCCTTAGAACCATCGTCAGGATACAGGATACAGCTACCTTAGTGTCGTATGTCCGGGTTCCCGCCTTGCCGGCCCGCGCCAGCGTGCATTGACGCCACAGCCGCTTAACCCCACCAAGCCCGTAGTCACAATTCTGGCACCCCGCTGCAGCCTGCAACAGCGTCCAATGCGTTCATTCTCAGTATGTCGACGTCTCACACGCCCGACACCTCCTACTTCAACAAACCGCGGCATATCAAATATTGGCTCCGCTGCCTCAAGACACATCTTCCGACGGCCTACCAAGCCAATGATTCAACCCGGATGACCCTTGCCTGCTTCACCATCTCTGCTCTGGACCTCCTCGACGCTCTAGAAACATACACTTCCGCCGACGAGCGCGCCGCCTATATCGATTGGATATATCGCTGTCAACATCCGAACGGCGGCTTCCGCGGTTTTACGGGCGCAGATCCGGGTCGTCAGAGAAGCGAAAAGAACGAGTGCTGGGATCCGGCGAACTTGGCGGCCACTTATTTCGCGCTTGCTACTCTGGTCATACTAGGGGATGATTTCAAGAGAGTTAAGAGACGAGAATGTCTACAATGGCTCAGGAGCTTGCAATTGGAGGATGGAAGTTTCCGCGAGGGAACGAGAGCGTTCGGTGAAGTTAGTGGAGGCGGTGATGTGAGGTTCGGGTACTGCGCTGCTAGTGTGAAATGGATTTTAAGCAGAGGATCCGATTCGGATGCTGTGGCGCAAAAGGAAGACATCAACGTTGAGGCACTAGCGCAGTCCATAACGTCTCTCCAGGTAGGTGACCTGAGCTTAGGGCCTACTGGGATAGAGCTGAGACGGGATGATAGACCTACGAGGGCGGCCTTGGAAACGCGTCTTTCCAAGAAGCGCATGGTATGAACATGCCCGTCGCTGCTGCTGGATGAATATCACCAATTGCTCATTCCGACCCTGCAGCTGGCTGGACATATTGCGGCATTAGCACTCTGTCGTTGCTTGGGAGGCTAGAGATTTCTCGCCATTATACCAATGCGATATCCAAAAGCGGAAGCCTAGAGTACCCTCTGCATATGGACCGACTTTTCCACTGGCTTGTCAGCAGGCAGACTTCAGTCTTGCAAGAGGACGAGGAGTATGAGGTATCGGACGGGGAGACTGCTGGGACCACAACAAGCGAAACGCCTGATCCCTTTCATGTAGAAGGAGTCGTTATACCTCCATCAGAAATCTCTCGCGCCGGTACCCCGGCACTTGACGTCCTGTCGGAAGAGTTGCTGTGGGCCGGCTTCAATGGTCGGTGCAACAAGACGGCCGACACATGTTACTCGTTCTGGAATGGAGGCACATTGGCTGTATGTGATTGCTCAGTCTCTGAAATTGAACCTTGCAAGCCAAGATGAGGATAGAAAACATATACTAATGCACCTAACTTGCTAGGTTCTTAACCAAATCCACCTCATCGATTTCAACGCCAATCGGCGCTATCTCCTTGAGAAGACGCAACACCAGATTGGAGGGTTCGGAAAGCTGCCTGGCGATCCACCCGGTAAGTTAGAAAGCCAGCTTTCATGCCGTTGTCGTCTTAGAAAACCCAGCTTTTGTGTTCTGCTTGACTCCTTTCGTTCTCACCGCCAGACTGATATGGGGATTGCAGACATCATGCACTCCTATCTAGGCTTGGCGGCTTTGGCGTGCATGCACGAGCCAGAGCTGAGAAGCATTGATCCGGCTTTATGCTTCAGTGTCAGTGCGCGAGAGGCCTTCGTAAATCGGGTAGCGGGACAGCCTTGCCAAAGTCCAAAACATCAATCGTAACTGCTGAGCGACGATCTCAGAAGCATTGAAGTGGTGTGCGGCTTTGGAAGACCAATACGAGGTAAAGTAGTGCCACACCACGCGAGGAGTGTTCAGTATCCCGTACGCTAGCGCCAGTAGGTTCTTATGGCTACGTCTAGGGAATCCTTTTCCGGTTCCTTGGGATCTACCAGCGAGATGAACAATACTCTCGAACGGTTTAACGCTTTAGAGGTATGACATCATTGGCGTTTCAGTCCATAAGTCATCTCGTCAACACGTTGCTCGAGGGTGCCGGGGGTAATCGTTTGTTTACCCAGCCCCTGGAAGTAACACTCTGCCAGCGCATGGTTTAATTGCAACATAATGACAGTAGGCTTCATCAGAATGTACTGAGGTGAAAGGAGGTTCTTGATCGAATCACTCCGATAAAAATACTACCTTATGTAACAATCTTATCTATTAGCCACTAACCCAGGCTTCTCCCGAGCAACCCAATCTACCCAATGCAACGCTATGCAAAATCCGGTACACGAAAAACTTGCTCCATACTAACTCACGCCCTCCAGTTCGAGTGATTTCTAGACCCTTCCGAAAGCCTTGAGATGAATTTCTCACTCATCGCAGTACCCTGGTGCCTTAACACCGGGGCCCGCTGCCCAATTACGTAACGTCAACGTTGTAGTGTATACCATGACCACCACTCCAAAACAACAAAGAGAAACATCCACAAAACGCTGCCATGGCTTGGTGGCCACAGCTTTGAGATGGAGTAAAGGCTATAGTATATGATCAGCATACCGCCAGGAGACAAATGTCGAAGGTAAGGCATCTTACTGGATAAACGTAGACCAGCGGTATGCAAGCAAAGCTACCAACGAGTGCTACGAACTTATCCAGATCGTCCGCTCCTCCCCACGCGATTAGTGCGCAAACGACAACCAGCACGAAGCGAAAGACATTCTTTTTCCACTTGATAGAGCGACTAAACTTGCCACTGCGAGTGAATAGTCCATTCTCCATGATCCTAATCGCGGGGAAGAGTTGCAACGGTGTGGATAGCAAAATCGCTAAAGAGTACAGGAATTGGACGGCGTTGACGAATTTGTTGTCCTGTGGTAGGTTGAGCAGAATAACGGTCTTTGTCGACGAGCCGAACGCAGCATACGAAAGGGCTCCCATACTGATAAAGATGACAGTTATGATTATCATCACACCGGCCAAAACACGAGGAAATTCGATAGGCTTTTTCATTGATTCCTGGATGGGAACAATAAGGCCTACACCCTCGAAGGTGAAGATTGCGGTGCCTATAAATAGGGGCCAATCGTCAGGGTTAAGATTAATGATATCGGCAATACCGTGGTTTTTCGCCAGAGTAAAGATATCGTAGTAGTAGAGGTAAACGAGACCCAGCAGGATGAAGAAATCTGCTACTAAGGCGGTGCCGCCCAGTTTGCTGATATCCCTTATTAGTGAAAGAGGGAGAAAGATGATGAGCTGCATGAAGATCATAGCTTTGATATCGAGATTTTGCCGGCAGTTGGACACGGCAAGCACAAAAGCCTGCAGGTTTTGCGAGGTAAAGACGATGTACGCAGAAACGAATCCGATCTGGCTTAGAGCGACAGACGAGAGGATGAGGATTCGAAGCCATTTTCCGTACAGAATGCCACCAATCTGACCAAAGGAACCATCGACTCTGAGACGTGTCTTGACCAACAGGATGAAGCAGTAATAGCTCAGCATAGCCACACCCAACAGGACGAGATTTGACAGCATCATTCCACCATTGAGATACGCCTTTGGAAGGAAGAGCACACCAGTACCAACAAAGGATTTTAGTAGAAGTAAAGAAGCTCCAAATGGCGTATTCTCGCCAGCGGACCCTGGCTCTTTGGTTTTTCTTCTTCGTCGACCTGGTGTTCCAGGTGTTAGCAACGTGCTGCCTTCGCCTCGTCCGCCGTTCTCCACATCAGTGTCTCCAGCATCGAAGTACGGATGATGAGAGAAGTATCCATCAGGCTCGAAATCTTCGTCATCCTCCTCAAGCTCCTCGCCTGCGAAATGGCCGTAAACTGTCAAAAACTCGATGAAGCTTTTGGTGAAAAGTGCAGGCTGCGGTCTTGAAGTTGTTGATCGCCCGCTAGGTTCAGCGCCGCCATATTTGCCACCTCTCCGATCCGGCGATGGACTAGGAGCTTTCCTAATCAAATAATTCCGTCTGAAGCCTCCGGGAACCTTGATAGAGCTAATATCCACTTCGTCGGTTTCGGGTTGTGGGCGTGAGACATCAAAGCTCCTGCTACGCTTCCCACGCCCTCGAAGTAGAGACTGAGACTCGGCCTCTTCGGTCCATCGATAGACCTCTCGGGTCATGTCTCCGCCCTGTAATTGTAGACTTGAAAATTCGTCATCCCCTAAAGCAGCCTTACTGCTCTGTTGCCTCGTACGGCTCATACTAGACATCGAAGGCTTATGGCTCGGCAAATTCGCCTCGCTGGCATTCTCTAGGTTGTGTGCTTGAACAAGATGCCTCTTAACAACTTCGGGGTTTTCATTGGACGTTGGTACAACGGACGGGGCCCCTTGCGCAGATGGAGCATCGAAAGAGCCATAACTACTCTGCGGCAGACTTCTCATGTATGCAGCTCCCGCTGCGGGCGGTGACTTCGGCTGGCGCTGACTGGAGTCTCGTCGAGGCGGAGTTCCAAATTTCGGTGGACTCCTGCCGTAGGCGGTCTGTAGAGCTGCTGCGAGAGCCGATTGCCCAGGCCCAGATGTCGAAATCGGTCCCTCGGCGCCGGCAAGCGGTGCACTCGTGTCTCCATCTCCCCGAATAGGTGTTGGGGCTGGTCGTGAGTTGGGCGCGCTCCCAGAAGTATTAGGTGAAGCTTGGAGACGGGCGATGGAGGAGGCTCTAGAGTATGATTCTGACGCGGGCAATCGACCGCTGGAGGGTTCTGGGGAAGATGTGGTCGGTACAGGGCGTGGTCTTGAGGGAGAAGACGTATGTCGTTGTGCGGACATTGCGGTCAGAGTGTTGCTACAAGTATGGGTGGAAACTGGGTCTCAAGCAGCCTCGATGCACTCAGGAAGTGGCATCAATAGGCAGAATGACTATCCGTGATGGGAATGCGTGGTTTCCTCCGAGGACAATAAATCACGAGGCCATAGTCGTGGGCGTGACCTGCTCGAGGCAGGGTTCCAAAGCCACGGTAAGGTACGACGAGGAGGTGGAGAACCGAGGACCTGAGGTCTGAGAAGCGATGCAACGGGAGTGATGTCGATTCTATTACGGATAGACAGGTTTACGAGATGGGTCTACCAAGACGAGCTTCGGTGATCGATGTGCAAGGACAAGCAACAGCTCACGGCATCCTCAGCGAGCCCAGGAGCCCAGGTTACCTAATGTACATATCCGAGGCGTAGTCTCACGGCCCGGCCCATGTAGCCCCAGCGCTTGCCTGGAGTCATGGCCTAAGCCTCTACTTGACACGATGATGTACCCTGTTGTGTCTTCCATGCTAGGCATCGACTCTCATGACTGCACTATAATCATATAAAGTGCAAAACGTCACAATATTCCTCCAATTTCAGCGAACAAAGTCCGTCTACATTATCCTGTGCGATAGTGTGTTGCCTGGAGCCTTCTAAAGCGATGCCATACCCTTATTATCTGGCATCCCACTGTAACAGCATGCGCCTAGCTACTGCCTGACACCCTACGAATGTCACCGATGGCCCTTCTTCGATATTCTGAATCTGCGAAAAGTGCTTCGATCAGATCGACCAGCTCCTCCACTTCAAACTCCAGTCCCAATTCCCCCTCCTCCCACAGGAATTTGATGTCCACCAATGAGCTCTCGAGGATGTTCACTAGATACTGGAATTTGAGCCAGCCAGGCGTGTAGACCGCAGTCAGCGGCACACTAGCCTGCTCAGTCTCCTTTGGCTCCCCCGGGCGCTGCGGCAAGAAGAGGTCTTCGAGCGATGCCACCCGGTTGCAGAACGCCGTCAAGCGTTGAGACTCCGGCTCCGAGATGTCCGAGATGTCTTCTATGTCGCCGATGATTTTGTGGACCACGGTGGAAAGGAGAGAGCCCAGCGATTGAAGCAAGGCCGAGTGCGACAACACAGGCTGCCACTGCCCGAATACCTCGCGCAAGCGGTCCACAGTCGAGCTGATGGCCAAGTCACACTCTTGCGCAAAGGGAGCCACAGTGCAATTTGAAAATCCTTGCGCCCCATCTAGAAGATCACTCAAGATGGTGCGCTGCGACTCCATTTCCCGACCATAGGCGCGTTTGCCGAATGACAACAGCGCCGCAATGTCGGCTTGAGATTTGCTCCTTGAACTGGGATGGTCCCGAATGTGTTGCTTGAGTCGCTCGGCCAACCAAAGACTGTCATTGTACAGGAACATGTTACCGCTAGGGTTGAGCGAGTAGCACGGCGGCGCGCTCGCTCGATACATGGTGAGAACCAGACTACGCAGCGCGAAGAGTCCTTTTGATGCCGAAGCAATAGGTAGGCCATTGTACCTAGTTCACAATGAGTAAGTTGTCGCATCGCAGAGGAGTCACCTACTTCGGTTTCCTGAGGGTTTCCGCGTCCGAAATAGCCTTGGTGACCAGATCTAGGACTTCCCTTGGAAGAGCTGTGATGGTGTAGGTTTCCCTCAGAGTAACCTCTCGCCCAGCGCCTTGTGCTGGGTTCCGATTCCCGTTACTCTTGAGTCGTCTCAGGCTCGCCTGTGCCGAATTGGGTGATGCCGTTGCCTCGTCACCTTCCTCTTCGTCCCCCCATCCCCATGCGTCGGTATCCTTGTTCTCAATGTGTACCTTTCCAGGCGTGGCATCGTGGGTACTCCCATTTGCGTCCTCGCCCAGTCCCCATGCACTAACATCTGCTTCGGCGTTCTCTTCATTTATGCCCGTCGGATGATCTGCTCCAGACCGGTTTGCCTCCTCTTCGTCAGACCACTCGGCATTCCAGCTATCATCCTCTCCTGGGCTGCCGAATATATCCTCCTTCGACGACATGATCTGAGTCTCTACGCGCTCAACAGTCTCAACATCTCCGAAACCCGAGGCCAGCATCCTCCTTACATTGTCAAGTGCGCGTTCTTGACGTTTGTTCAGCCACAAATGCGGTGTCTCTTTCGTCCAGTTGACGAGCCTATCTTTGCCTGGCCAATTATGGCTTTCTATAGCATCCGCAAATTTTAGCACGGATTCTATAATGTTCTGAAAGCCTTCTGTGCTATTGAGGTTCGTAGGGATGGCCGGAGAAAGCCAAAGAGATATTATCATAGAGATAAGAGTATGTCCAAGTAGTCCAGGAACATTGGACGCTATCGCAATCGGTAGATTGGCTGATAGGTATTCGATTATGTTCCTCACATCAGTGAAGAGACCCTCAATGCTTTTTGGCGTCGGTGCCTCTGATAAGGTAAGACTGTCCCTCTGAATAGAAAGTAGACCCGCGCGTCTGTTATGTTGTGACAGTAGAAGAGGCCTTAACAAGAAACGTTCTATGTCCTTGCACGAATCTAATATCGTATCGTCAAGGAGGCCCAGCCTATGTAAGGCTTCTGCGAGAGAGTTCAGGTCCATGGGCGAAAGTCCTTGTGGTTGTTAGTATCAGGCTCCGTCCTCAACGGCGATCGCGTTTCCCTACCTTGAGTCTGGTGCTTGATATTTATCGTAGGTGGCGTCGAACCCACATGGATCATGGATCTCCAGTGATCCAGCAGGCGTGCCTTTGCATCTTCGTGGAGGCTGCCGAGCCTAGAACGTATCACAGCGAAAACACGAGTGCTTGGACTTGCTTGAATACTCTCGGCGTCGCCCTTGGCCTCAACAAGCTCCCTCACTGCCCGATCCAACTGCTCCCGCTGCAACGCCTCTTGAGTGGAATCAAGTCTGCTGCGCAACCGGCCCACTCGCTCATACACTGCTATCACTGTGTCCGTGAAATCGACCTCCTCCTCAAGGAGGCCCACCTTGCTGGCAGCATCTTGTGCCTGGAAGCGAGAACGCTCCCATCCTTTACTCTGGTCAACAATCTGCTGCGCTGTGTCCTGCGCATGATCAACATCACTCCGTAATTGCTTCGCTTGTGATATCCAGCCGTCGATGTCCTGCGCACTGTCCCTGCTGGTCTCCCTAATACTGACCTAGAAGCATGGACGTCAGCCTAGTACCTGGTCCTTCGTAATAGCTCATGAACCTTGACGTCTTCCCGAGCCTGCTTTAGAAGCTTGAGGATGTCCGGTATCGCTGTTGAAGGCAAGTCCGCAGAGATGACCTCTTCCGACTCAGGGTAACTGCCATTCTGTATAGAGTCGAGCAGCGCTTGACCATGATGTTGGTCAACTAAGTTGGACGGCATGTGATGGACGCAGACGTGAGGTGTGTCGCCACAATAGTCTTATAAACCAGAAGCAGGAAGGCTTGTCGCCAGGGCCACGTCGGAAGGACACGTTATTTCTCGGAGCCCATGCGTAAGCTCAATGTGCAACACCACACTTGCGATGTCAACACTCCTTCCTCATGGCGCGACGGGAGTAGAAAGTATTTGAACGCCACACTTCCACGCAGTCATTCCGCTAGTTCACTAGGTACTGCCGGGTGTGGTAGTAGATAAAGTAACGACTCGAAGAAGTGCTCAGCCACCAGCTAGAGTAGCTCCGCCAGGCCCCCAACTTCAATATGGGGAGTGAATTCGCATCCGTTGCCGTTTCTATGCATCCCTAGTAGTTTTTCTGGTATACCCAGAATTCCAGGCTGGAAGTTCAAGGTGAGACATGAGCTATTCAGTTATGACCCATTTCTCTTCGTCAAGAGGATGTTCCTTATCGTTGCAGAATGACTTGACTCACTCAATGCATGACATGTTATGCCATGCTTTCTTTGAGGTCCTTGCCTCCTACAATGTCTCTACTTGAGGTTGCGAGGAGATTCTGGCGCACTCTTGCGCTGCCGATCATTCTTGCTTCTTTTCTATTATACTTCCCCTGGTACGTGATAGACACTCTGCCGACCAGATTCTGAAGGTTTGGCGTATCGTGCGTTTATATTTATTTGTACATGTCGCCCATTCTAAGCATCAGGCTGTCTGACCTGTCAAAATTGTATCTGATGATACAAGAACGTAAAGCTAAAAAGAATTGTTTAGGAGCCCGGAACGTCTACAACAGACCACGACGTCGCCAAGAGTAATTGCATCGCTACGCTCTATTGTTACCTCCACCCGCTCAAGCATCATGCCTTCTGCAAGATCCAAAACCAACTTCCGGACACTTCAAAAATTCAAGATCGAATACTCACCCAGCCTGCTCACACAATATGAATCGAACAGGACCGGGTTGAGAGTGGTTGTGGTAGATCAACAAGGCCCGAAAGTGCTCGGCTATTTCGCCCTTGCAACAGAAATCCACGATGATTCAGGTGCTCCCCATACTCTTGAGCACCTGTGTTTTATGGGATCGAAAAGCTATAAGTACAAAGGCGTTCTCGATAAGCTTGCAACAAGGGCCTACTCGACCACCAACGCGTGGACTGCCACAGATCATACAGCATATACTCTAGACACTGCAGGATGGGCAGGGTTCGCCCAAATCCTTCCAGTCTACTTAGAACATGTCATCGTACCAACTCTGACAGATGCCGGATGCTACACCGAGGTTCATCACGTGGACGGAGAGGGCAATGATGCAGGCGTCGTCTATTCCGAGATGCAAGGCGTCCAGAATAATCAAGGTGAACTCATGGACTTGCAGTCGAAAAGGCTCCTTTATCCTGAAGGTAATGGGTTCAGGTACGAAACAGGAGGGATGATGGAACAACTTCGAGTCCTGCAAGCGGACCGTATACGTAGTTTCCATCATCAAATGTATCAACCGAAGAACCTATGCCTCGTCATCATAGGTGAGGTGGATCACGAGAATCTTCTAGCTATCCTGGATGAGTTTGAAGGGACGATTCTTGACGATATACCTCAGCCAGACGCACCATTCAAAAGACCTGTGAGTGACCTTGAATCGGTGACCTGTCTGAAACTGTTTGGCAAGAGGGTTAAGCAGTTCGTCTGTCAGACCTTCCGCAGAGCATGAATGCTGACAGTGAACATGCTAGTGGGTCGAGTCGAAGTCAACGCCAGCGCTCAAGCAGTCATCAACAGTGGCTGTAGAATTTCCAGAAGAAGACGAAGGGACCGGGGAAATCATGGTCAGCTTTCTTGGGCCCTCTCTGAACGATGTAGTGGCCTCTACGGCGTTGAACATCCTTCTCACGTATCTTGCTGGATCTTCTGCGTCTGTCTTAGAGAACACCCTGGTGGAAAAGGAACAATTGGCGAGTGCCGTGTATTACTCCACCGAACCCCGGCCCGATACCGTAATACAATTCTCGCTGAGTAGTGTCGCCACTGGGAGGCTTGCAGAAGTAGAGAGAAGATTTTTCGAGCTTTTGCGGGAGATTGCAGGCAAGAAATTCGATCTACTTTACATCAAAGACTGCATTAGACGAGAGAGACGTCAGGTGAAGTCAGCCTGTGAAAGCTCAGGTTCTGTCTTTGCCGATTCGATCATCAAGGACTTCCTCTTCGGCAACCAGGATGGCTCAACTTTACGAGATCTCGAGACTCTTCGAGTATATGATACGCTTGAAACATGGACGGATGATCAATGGCGGCAGTTTTTCCACCAGTGGATATCGAATGCTGCTCATGTGACGATACTGGGAACACCGTCTGCTGCGCTGTCGAAGAAGCTGAAACAGGACGAGCGCGATCGTATTGCTGCTCAGAAACAGCGCTTGGGTACAGAAGGTTTGAAAGACCTGGAGTCCAAGCTTGCCGAAGCCAAGGCTGCAAATGACAGAGAAATCCCACGCGAGATCCTTACAAGCTTCAAGGTACCGGACACGTCTTCGATACATTTCATGTCTACGACCACAGCGAGATCCGGTGCGGCAAGAGATATGGGATCCCTGGACAATCCCATCCAGAAGACCATCGATCATGACGATATTGAATTACCACTGTTCATACATTTTGAGCATGTACCTACTAACTTTGTCCATTTGACGTTACTGCTCGGTACGGAATCCATTCCGATAGCTCTACGACCATTGCTTCCAGTCTTCCTTGAGAATATATTCAATTCGCCACTGTTAAGGCATGGCCAGAGGATGGAGTTTGAGCAAGTCATCATGGCGCTCGAGAATGACACGGTATCGTACCGCATCGATTCAGGCTCGTTCCTAGGCAACCCCGAGATTCTTGCGATACGTTTCCAAGTCGAACCTGACAAGTATGTGACGGCGATACAATGGCTGAAAGATCTGTTGGCTAACAAACTATTCGATGTGACGCGAATCAAAGCCATAACAACAAGATTGCTCGCGGACATACCAGAGGAAAAGCGTGATGGAAACAGCATGGCTTACGCGGTTGAGAATTCAATCAATACTCAGGCGAAATCGATAACTCGCGCCCGGGGCACACTTACGCGAGCTGTATACCTCAAACGAGTCAAGCGGCTACTAGAAGACGCTCCCGAGACGATACTCTCCCAGCTCGAAGAGGTTCGACGAGCGCTTCACCAGTTCTCCTCCTTCCGCGTCCTGGTTGTTGCGAACCTTGAAAAGCTTGCCCGGCCCATAAGCTCCTGGAAAATCCTTACTCAAGACCTTGACATTACCACACCACTGAAGCCGCTAGAGAGCCGTCTGTCACGCCTTAGCGAAGCCGGCAAGAACCCAGGAAATACGGCCTATATCGTGCCACTGCCGACCATCGACTCGTCGTTCGCTATATCCGTCACAAAGGGTCCCTCTTCTTTCGACGATCCTCGACTCCCTGTTCTCATGGTTGCCATTGCTTACCTCGATGCAGTTGAAGGGCCTTTGTGGACGGCTGTCAGGGGTACTGGCCTCGCCTACGGCACTAGCTTCTCGAGACATACAGAGTCAGGCCAGATATCTTTCGACGTGTACCGCTCGCCCGACGCCTTCAAAGCTTTCAGTGCTTGCAAGATTGTCATTGAACAATTTGTGGACGGCACGAACCCGTTCGATGATCTGGCATTGGAAGGCGCTATCAGCAGCATCGTGCTAGCATTTGCAAACGCTCAGTCCACAATGGCAAGCGCAGCGCAGTCAAGCTTCGTGAGACAGGTCATTCGCGGTCTGCCGGCCGACTGGAATCAGAAGACGCTGAAGAAAGTGAGAGGGGTGAAGGTGGAGGAGATCAAGCAAGTACTGAAAACGGTTGTCCTACCGGCGTTCCGGGCGGAGACGGCGAATCTCATTGTCACCTGTGCGCCAATCATGGAAGAGGGGCTGGTAAAGGGGTTCGAAGGACTCGGCTTTAGACCCGAAGTCCGACCACTCGCTTCATTCCAGGATGATTATGGCCTGAAAGCGACTGACGGAGACAACGAGCAGGAAGACGAAGAGGACGAAGAAGACGAAGAAGATGAGTATGAAGAGGTGGACGGTGACGGGCAAAGCGAAACTGAGGTCACAAGCGATATGGATATTCCGTAGCGGAAGTTCTCGATCTAGCAATGAGGATAGACCGTAATGACTTCACTGGCTGTACATATAGACACAGCACATATGACCTCGCTGTGCTGATCGATGGGTACTTGGGAATATGCGAATTAGACCTTCTCTATGCCTGGTGCGTATCCACACCGGCAGTGTCCTAGGCCGACTTTTGCTATCATTAGGTAGAGACCGGAACCTTGGTATAATTCCACAATAAGGCCTGAGGGGGATTATGGAGCCCTTGCCGAAACTCGTTTGCATCCTCAATTCCGATGTAGCTTTCCTGGTAAATTGCTTTTGGGCCTCTCTTGCAGCGGATCGTCAAATGCAGCTTTGATTTCGGTCGTCGAAACCCGCCGGCGCGTTCCTTCGCCTCGCTTTGACGTCGTATATCCCGCCGCAGCCTGCAAGCCTGCATCAATGGCTCAAATCACGCCTGCCCTTGGCTCTCCTCCTCTTCAGTATCTTCCTCCCATTCCTCGTGTTCAATCTCACAAGGAACCCATGCCTTCGCTTCCTGACACGATTGCTCGGGTTGTACGTTCTCCTTGGTCCGCACCTTATCTGTACGTTTGCAAGCGATGGATGTGATGAGATGCGTGGGACTAGATCTAGATCTGTAGGCTTGAAGAGAACCGGTAGTCGTGGCGGTAAATCTGCATATGTAGGAAAGCGTGGAAGGAGGGCGGGTCGGAGGGGGGAGAACGTCGCTATAGACCTGGTTGTACAAGATCAGTTCCGGGGATGGCGCTGGTTGGGACTCTACATGGCGCACCGGCTATAGGAATACTTCCACCATCTCGGGCAGAGAGTAGGGTAGTGATTTATGACGAAAGAAGAGCTCCGTCGACAGCGTAGCAACAGCATTGGTGTATATGATGCTCAATCGAAATTGAATGAGGAATTGGGCAAGACGGAGTGTATAATTCCAGGGTTCTTTCAGGGTATACTTGTTTTCGCGGACCTCCCACACCTTTACAGAATAAGGTATCAGATGGGTCATTTGCCAAGATCTATGAGACTCCTGATTCCCCAAATGATTCTCTGCCACCAATCATTTGCCGACGATGGCGGCCTATAGTGCTCATCCTCCGCATCATCGTCACTCCACGGAGCGTATCAGCCCGTCCCATGCCCTTTCCCTCCTCTCATCGTACTTGGAGGCTGCTTCGACCGAGGCATATCTCCATCCCAACGCTCTGTTGACGCCAAGCGGGCCTACGACCCCGGCGACAGGCGCACAAAACATGGGGCTTGTCCTACACAACCTGAAGCGTGTGGAAGCTGGGTTGAGAGGCGAGCAGCTGGGCGCCGATTTAACATTCGAAAAATACGGAGGACAAGGTTTACCGGAGTTGATGCCTACGGAGAACGGCTTCCATGACATGACCAACGAGGCCGTGGGCGGAGCACCAGCAAGCAGCGGGGGCGTTGGGGAGGGATGGCAGGACAAGATATTGTTCGAGAGAGAGCAAGAGGTTGTGCAGGGTGAAATTGGCAAGAGAGACCACGCGGCTGATGGTGGACGCGACGCTCGCAGAGTGCCGACAGTCGAACCGACGAAGACTACGGCGGATAAGGAGAAAAGAAGGAAGAGGAAGAAACAAAGGAGGATGGACGAGCGAAGAAATGACGAGGTTAAGAAGCAGCGAAGGAAAGATAGCGCAGGATGAGCAGCGGACCATAACGTTCTACACTTGAAGTGGCCGACGCGAAATAATGTAGGCGCGATGACCTAGTCGATGTGGTCGCGAGCGAGCACAAACCCAACAGTACTTTTCTACACTTCGATGTAAGGCATTACAGCTCTCTGTCCGAAACTTTGACAGGCTTCTCGTCATCCATCTGCTTTTCCGCACCCTTCTGCTCGCCGTACCATCCCAGAGCGCCAAGTCTTTCCGGCAGGATTGGATGCGAGAAGTGGTAGCTTGCGTACATCCAATCTGCATCCATGGTGCTCAAGTTCTGGATCTGCAGCCTGATGAGGGATTTCGCTAGCTCCTTGGGATACCCGAGCTTCACTGCGAATTCGTCTAAACTTTGGTCAGCTACCGACAAGGGCAACGCGCAACAGATCAGACGCACCGGCTTGGAACTCGAATGTCCTGCTCAAGATGTTCATCAACAGCTTCACAACAGTATCCATCGGTGCTAAAGCATCTGAGAAAAGGATGAAGCCGATGATGATAGGGAATTCCTTGTGAAAGCCAAAGGACTGGTAAAGGGAGCGATTGTTGATGAACACGGAGAAGAGGGTGAAGATATAGAACATGTGGAACTACCAAGCTTCTTAGTAGCCTCAGATCGTCATTTCGAGGGATCCATACCTGAGCAATGCCGAACAACTTGGTAGTATGTCCTAAGCTCCAGTGTCCGAGCTCGTGACTAAGGACGGCAACGACTTCCTCCGTCTCACTCTTCTCGATGAGCGTGTCGTAGATGACGATGTGCTTTTTCCATGGCAGGCCATAGAAGTACGCATTACTATGTGCGCTTCGTTTACTGCCATCAATCACGTATAGTTCCTTCAGCGGAAATTGTAGTCTCCTTGCCAACGCCTCAACTGAAGTCTTGAGCGGACCTTCTTCGAGAGGTGCCAATTTGTTGAATAGGGGTAAAATCAGGATCGGATAAATGGTGATACCGGCGACCTGCACTCCAACAGAGAACAACCAGAGGTAAAAGAAGAATTGGTTTCCGGTCTTCTGTATGATTGCCAAGAAGCCGCTGAGCAAAGGTATCCCAAAGGCGGCCATCAGCGCTTGACCTTTTAGCATGTCCGTCACCCATAGTTTGAGTGTCTGCTTGTTGAAACCAAACTTCTCCTCAAGAACGAAAGTGCTGTAGTATGATATGGGTAGATTGACGACGGTGGTGATAAAATTGAAGGCGAAGAAGAAGATCAGAGTATGCATGATCTCGCCGGTGTATTGTGCAGGGAAATAACGGATTAGCCACACTCCCGTCACGGCCCATAGTTTGGGGAGAACGTCGTAGAATATGATCGCATAATTCTGAATCTGTCCGTACAGGGAGGAAATAGCCCCGAACTTGGATTTCGCACGTCCATATGCCTGGTAGTGTCAGTTGCACAGAGTCTGTCTCAGAGCTAGGCCTGCTTACCTGACCCTTTTCAAAGACCTCTTGCGAAACTTCGCCTTGAAGTGATTCTGGTGGTTTTGTTTGCTGGAGGATCTTGTATTGACGAAGCGACAGATAGCCTTCGAAGATGTACTGCGCAAGTGAAAATCCAACGATCAGGCCTTTCCATGGAAAGTGTGGCCTGTCAAGAAACCGACCCAAGCGCTATGTGATCGGAGTCAGCTACATGCAAAGCCGATGAGAGGTAGGTAAGGCAGACTTGAAGGACGTCCATGCTTCCAATCTGCTAAATCTCGGATTTCGATGAAAAGTTAAAGGTGAGCAATGGAGGTCGGGGCCCCGTCGAAGTATCTCGGTACCTTACTCCACAGTCCACAGTCCACAGTCCACACCTCTGGCAAAACTGCGAATTAGGCGCTCGGCCCGAGCGTGCCCCTGACTCAATCTAAATTGAACAAGCGAGACTCCGAAAACCCGATCTTTTATATCGTCAAGCTGCAGCTGCTGTGGCATGGCTTTTTGCACGTGGGATTGCCCTCCGGCCTTCTGCTTCATACTCGAGCCACCCTGATCATCAGTCAATCCATCTGACCATATGGGAGACAGCGAAGCATGTCCAACATCAATGGCCAGCAAAGGTTGAACGGTGCGGAACGGCCGCCATCCGCAAACGCTGAGGTGAATTTCCGCAGGCATTCCAGCAGTGACGGCTCGCATGATAAGTCGCGCGTCGGACCTGAGCCGCCCACCTTCCATATACCTGCCAATGGGTTGACCAAGAATCCGAGTCCGAAAGGACCAAAGGCCGATAGGAAACGTTCGTCGCCCATGATGCCCGCATTCATGACATCGGCTCCCGGAAAGGTCATCGTCTATGGAGAACACGCCGTTGTACATGGCAAGGCGGCAGTGGCTGCAGCCGTCTCGCTAAGATCCTATCTTCTTGTCACCACTCTTTCCAAATCGCAGCGTACAATTTCCCTTCGTTTTCCAGACATTTCTCTCAGCCACACCTGGGATCTTGACGCATTACCATGGGCAGCCTTTTCAAAACCGGAGAAGAAGAAATTCTATTTCGACCTTGTCACTGCCCTAGATCCTGAGCTTACTGAAGCTCTGCAACCACATCTTTCCGTCTCGCCTTCGGTACGTAGTGAACAGAAGAAGATACATCATGATGCAGCCTTCTCATTTCTTTATCTGTTGATGTCACTGGGCAACCAGTCCTTCCCCGGCTGTGTCTACACGCTTCGATCTACACTTCCCATAGGCGCAGGACTCGGCAGCAGTGCTAGTGTTAATGTGTGCCTAAGTTCCGCTCTCCTGCTCCAGATGCGCACTCTCGCCGGCCCTCATCCGGATCAACCGCCTGAAGAAGCTGAACTTCAGATGGAGAGGATCAACCGCTGGGCCTTCGTAGGCGAGATGTGCATACATCGCAATCCCAGTGGCGTGGACAACACAGTTGCAACCAATGGCAGAGCTGTCCTCTTTCAACGACATGATTACACCCAGCCGCCGAGAACGAAGACCCTGCACAATTTTCCCGAACTACCGCTTCTTCTAGTCAACACGAAGCAGGCACGCTCCACGGCGACCGAAGTCGCAAAAGTCGGCGCCCTCAAGAAAGCATATCCTGAGATTACCGAGCGCATCCTGGATGCGATTGACAAAGTGACCGAGTCAGCGCAAGTTATAATGAGCGCCCCTAACTTTGATTCGAGCAGCACGTCCTCATCGCAAGTACTGGGCGACCTCATGAACGTCAATCACGGGCTGCTTGTCGCACTGGGTGTCTCACACCCTCGTCTTGAGCGCATCCGCGAGCTAGTCGACTCGGCCAACGTTGGCTGGACGAAACTCACAGGTGCAGGCGGAGGCGGTAGCGCTATAACTCTGTTGAAGCCTGACGTAGCTCCTGAGGCGCTCAGGGCGCTAGAGACGCAGCTTGATGAGGAGGGGTTCGAGCGCTTCGAGACTACCTTGGGTGGCGATGGCGTCGGTGTTTTGTGGCCCGCTGTGCTCCATAACGGAACCGATGAGAAAGGCGGCGAGGAGATTGACCAGGAGAAATTCTTAGAAGCGAAAGGCCGGGAAGGCGTCGAAAAGCTCGTTGGTGTTGGTGTTGGAGTAGACGAGAAGAGAGAAGGGTGGAAGTTCTGGAGGGTCGGAAGCTAGTTCGAGCGGAGCCTGGCAGAAGACCTAGTCTTCATGTTTGCTTCTGTCTACCGTCCAGCACATATGTATTTTACAGTCGTACGTTGTGGCGTTGTCTACGATACCTTCCGGGTCTGAATGGTGCCAAAGCAAGAGTGTAAGGTACATAGAGCTGTGCTGCAAAGCCTGGGCGTTATCCCGAAATCGAATTGCCAGTGCATTGTGCTTAAGAAAACCTCTTTGTACACATGGCTTATCGATTGAAGCCAACATCAAAATCGTGATGGCGGACGGTGCAAGATTCAGACGCCCGCTTCAAGAAGGCAATCACCACAAGTCATAGGCCGCCAAAAGCCACCAGGCTCAAACACCACTCCTATGATTTCTTACCTCTAGCCACGAGCCGCTCATCCAATTCATTGACTGCTTGAGCCCATCGCCTCACGTCCCCTTCCTTTCCTTTTCGTTTGCCGCCAATCTTCTGCTCCAGGAAGTCACCCATCTTCTTGCCCTTTAGCTCTTCTCCATACATCACTCGCGCACTTGGTGTGACAATGACATCGATACCAGCTGCTCCAGCTTCACTACGGACGCCGACTTCGAATGTGGCCTCCACCTTGGTCTTCAATTTCCGAAGCAGAATCACAGACTTGACGGCCAGGATTTCGTCAGACAAGATGGTCGGCTCGGTAATATACTGAACGCCCAGTGCACGAGCTTGTTCCGCGATATGGCAGGCTTTCTCCCAACTACCACCCACGAAAGCGAGGAGCTCATTGATCTTGACTGTCGACTGCTCCAGGAATTGGAGCTGGGCGCGCATGATTTGCAGGAAGAAGCGCTTCTCGGTGGTTAGAGGTTGAGGATGATACTCGTGTGCATCGGCAATGTATGCTAAGCTTATAGGTGCATTCACCTGCGCGGCCGCCTCATCAGGTTGACGGTTGCTAGATTGGAAAGAGTGGGGAGAGAAGTAGAGCTGAAGTGTGCGCTGGTAGGTCATCGTTAGGGTACCCCCGGCGGCAGAGGTAATCGCCCATCCATACTGCTGCTCCAGAGCAGCAACGCTGACTACAGCATATTTTAGATTCAGTCTGGGTATATTGGAATGAGACAACGTACCTTGTAAAGCCTTTACTTCGGAGGAGTCCCAGCCTTGAGAGTTCAGTCGCACCTTCTCCGCTTCTTCTATTTCGGCAAGGTACTCGTGTCTCCTTTCGGTGGCATTTTCAATGTGGTAATCTTTCTGGTCCAGTTGCGTCTGAAGTTCTTCGGCCTCTTTTCGCTTCGCCGCAATACCATCCTCCAAAGCCACTAAATCACTTCTAGCACTGTTGAGCTCTTCCTGGTCACAACTCGCCAGCTCGTCAGCCTGAGCTTGCAGATCTCGAGCATCTGCTTCAAGTTGCTCTTGCTCTTCCGTCATGCTTGGTAGATTGTTCTGGATCAGCTGCTCTTGACGTGTCAAGGCCTCGGCATCTTCGTTCATGCCTTCGCCATTCTTCAACAGACCCTCCTTCAGACCATCTAGGAGCTTCATGCGCCACTCGTACCACATTGCTTTGCTTAGTAGCCTAGCGTGGGTCTTGACATTTTTGAATTGGTTGTCCATGATGGACTTGACATCTGCTGGCGCTGTTATGTACTCACGGAACAAGGGTGGGTTTTCCTCGAAAGTTTCTTGCTCAATCTCCCGTACAATGGAACGGCCTTCGGTGATGTACTTTTTGAGTTCGCGGCAGGACTGGGTTCATATCAGTATGCAGACGTTCGGTATTTGGGCTCTGTACTTACATGCTGATAGAGATCCAACATGGGAAGGGTGCAGGCGCCAGCTATTACAGTTTCCTCAAGCCCAGAGCTAACGTCGAGCGGTAATGCACCCACTGCGCCATCTTCCAGAGTTCTCGGAACGCTATCCAGCGAGCCATTAGGCGCTATAGTGTGCCGTCTCTTTGTCGTGGTGAGCTCCATAAAACGGATGCTGGTAAGATTCAGAAAGTCCTGAAGATGGACACGATCTGCCCCTTGTGGAGAATCGAATGCAGCGGCCGCATCGGACTCGGTCTTGAGCATTGAGAACAGAGCAGCCTTCGCTGGACTCAGTTTCATTTCGGTGGTCTTGAAGCGTGGTTGATCCTTGGCAGTAGGGACGCGACTACTCTTCACTGGGGATATGCCTCCCACAGGACTACTCAGGCGGGCATTCGCCTCAGTCTCACTTAAGCTGACTCGAGAGGACCGCGTCATGCGGCCTGTTGTTGCGTTCTTCGTAGGTGGCGCAGGAAGCCTTACCTTCTTCACGGGGCTACTTTCCCTCCCTCTCAAACGCTTGGGTGTACGGTCTTCATCATCCTCGTCATCATCCAGCTCTGCTGGTCGTTTTCCAAGCAAGCCTTTTGCAGCTCCAACATGCAGGCTCTTTCGACCATTGAGCTTGCCTTTTTTCTTCTGTGGAGTCAAGCTCTCTATCTTATCCTTCAGGCTGGTTGTAGCATCATTCTGGATGACCGAATCTTGATCATCAACTTCCTGCGTTAGACTATAAAGCCCACCTTCACGCCGCTGATCTTCTATGCGTTCATGATCCACTTCCTGTTCCAGGATGTAAGGATCTACGAAACGAACATTCGCTTGCGGTTGGCTAGGCGCAGTGAATGCTTCTGTACTGTCGACTATCGAGCCGCGTCTTTCGAGCAGCTCAGTGACACGTGGTGATCTCATCCTGACTCCATCCAAGCCCAGACCTGACGTTCTCTTTGACCCGTGTTTCAGCACAACGCTGAGCATCGAAGTGCCGCTTGCGGCTGGATTTTGTCGATGTAAGGTATGACTTATGTTCATGTCTGGGCTGTAAGCTGCTTGCTTGATCTCGGCCTCAAATAATTTTCTAGGCGATCCCGTCCGCATGGATATGTTCTTGGCAGGTGGTGTTTTGCCAGGAGTGACTGGCTTTGCAACCATAGGTGTCGATTGCTTGGACGGGGTCGCTGGCTTGTTCAGTGGCGTTGAATGAGGCATCCCCCTGCTGGGCGTTACGGATGTGCTCCTTTTGATGTCTCTCCTCCGGCTGCTTTGACCTTCCGTGACAATTAGGCTCGGACTACCAGTCTCAGAAGTTACGGTCCTTACGTGCTCCGAAAGTCGCGTTTCAGCGGGCTGGTCTGCTTCTGGTGTATTCTGGATAATTCTATACATCGAGGAACCGGAAAGCTGACCATCGTCGGTTTCTCGCTCCATGAGATCCTTAGCTTGGACACTGTTGATGGACCTAAGCTGCTGAGGCAAGATAGCACCGATGGCTGTAGTGATGTCCCTTCCCATAGTATCGTCCTCTATGGGCTCTGTTCTTTCCGTGATAGACTGCAGAATGCCGCCTTTCGTAACGGTGAAATCCATCTCTTCGTCGTTAGACAGTGAACCTCCGCTTGCTCGTCGATGACTATCTGCCTTGCGGTCTGAAACACCACCGACAACTGAATGAAATTGCGAGGTCGTCTCCCCGTCTTCGCTGTCAACATTGTGCTTCTCCACTTGCTGTGTTGTAAGACCAGTTCTCTGATTTTGCTGGATTCCACCAACGGCCACAGTCAGATCCATGGTCTCATCGCCGGATAAGGAGCTAGCGCCCGAAGAACGACGAGACGTAAGATTGCTTCTTAGTCGTTCTATAGATCGGACTTTTTGGGGGCTGCGCACTGCCGCAGAGACTGCTCGCACACCCGTGGTAAGGATTGCGCCAACGGCCTGTGTCAAGTCCATGGTCTCTTCTCTATCCTCCTCGCCGCTGCCACGAACTTTTGCTTTGAAAGCCGGCGAGAACGGATTGATATTCTCTTGATCTTGAAGCGCGCTGGGGTCACCCACAAACTCAACTCCCAGCCTGTCTTTCTTTGTCCATGGCTTAAATGCGGTAGTCACCTCTTCCTCAGCCATCTCCATCGTGATATCACCGTTTTCATCGTGATCAATTCCCTGTGTCCCAGCCTGACGCGCGGCTTGTCGCAAAGCCTCCTCCAGCCTGCCGCTCGACCCCGTGCTAGAACTGCCACTTGATCCCCTCGTGATGTCTTCACCGTCAATTCCAGTGACGGTCTCGTCCTCAACAAGATCTTTGTCATCCGAGTCCGATGAATCGGCATCGGCATCCGCAGTCGTGAAGGTGTAATTTGAATCATTGCTGTTTGCGGAACCGACGCTGTTCGGGCTGGAAGAGAGCTCATCAGGGTTGTTGAAGTTCATTGGAGGGATTCCCGAGCTACGCCTTCGTTTCTTCTGATGAAGATCACGTTGATGGGCTGGCGATGCGGTAACTTGAACTTCCTCAACTTGCTGAGGTGGTGTTGATGGTGGTTCTGATGCTTCCGAGCTTGGTATTGGCGACCGTGGCTGAACGTAAGCCGAAACAACCGCAGCGGACAAGCTTGATGCTCTTCGAGTAGCATTGGTAGATGCTGAGGATGTAGTGGAGTCTTCCGGCATTTCAACCACATCCCACGTATGTAAAGTAGCCTCAGGAGCAAAGGAGACTCGACGATTCGCTAGAGACAGTCAATGATCGTTCTTGTTGCTTACGCTTACACTCAAAAGCAATTGGCCATCATTCGCGTATGAGAGAGCGTAGCGTATTTGACAAAATTTGGCAATCTACGACCCACTTACCTAGAGACTTCCGCCGCGCGTCCTTACGAGCTACCAAATCTTGCTGTTCGCGTTCTCTTGCAGCAGCTTGTTGCTCCTCCTCTGTGCGTATCGTCACACGTCCATTATCTCGAGTGGACCCAGGAAGGGGTTCAAGTGGATCACCAAAAGGTTTTGGCAGGTCATGACCCTTTGAGGCTAGAAGTGAGTCTTTGGGTGTAGACACATCGATCAACAGCCCTTCTTGATCTTTCTGTGGCGTTACGGTTCGTCGCGACTTGACAGGCGAGGAATTACGGGTGACGTTACGTGGTGGTATGGCTTTTGGAGGGGACAATGGGATGGTCGATTTCAGGATTGACTTGTATTGAGGCGTTACTGGGGACTATGGTCGGTCAGCGTTAGATGTTCATATTTCCCTATTTGAGCCCACCTTTTGGCGATTTCCGGCATCGCTAAGGAGAGCATCCAATCCTCCAGGACCTATACTTTTGCTTCGACTCTTCTTGATTACAGAGGTGGCTTTTGCCGTCAAACCGATCAACTCAGCCGCATCCACGGTCAGATTCTCTTTGTCACCGAGGGCATCTGCGATAGGGGTGTGTGCGATGGATTTTCGCGAGCGAGGGCGAATGTTCGCCTTCCTCGGGCTTTGCGGAGCCTCCATAGTGTATACAGCGCACAGGCTGATCAAGCCATCGAACGAGGTTGTTTCGTAGTTTTTATTGTGGTTGTAATGCGAAAACAACAGACAGTCTTCCTTAGCGCGTCAATGCTGTAAACACGGCTTCACGTGAAATCACAGCATCCCTGCTAGCTAGCAATACCTTAAGCGAGCGCGGCTATCCTCCGCCTCCCACATAAACCCTGAGCTCGAATCACCACTCAACTTTACGAATATTCGGCTCGACAATCCGCAACAATGGCGACTGAGTTGACCGTGCAGTCGGAGCGCGCTTTCCAGAAACAGCCGCACATCTTCGTGAACACAAAAGCAAAGAGAGCCAAGAGCACAAGAGCTGGAAAGGGTGGACGAAGATGGTTCAAGGATGTCGGGCTGGGCTTTAGGACGCCAAAGACCGCCATTGAGGGCACATACATTGGTACGGACATCGGTCAGGTACCGGCAGCTTTCATTGGAGAAGCTGACTATGACATGTAGACAAGAAGTGTCCCTTCACCGGCGAGGTTTCTATCCGTGGGCGAATCCTCACAGGAACCGTTGTCTCTACCAAAATGCACCGAACTCTCGTCATCCGCCGCGAATACCTCCACTTCATTCCCAAGTACAGCAGATATGAGAAGCGCCACAAGAACCTCGCAGCGCACGTCTCGCCGGCGTTCCGTGTCGAAGAAGGCGACCAGGTTACCGTCGGGCAGTGTAGGCCATTAAGCAAGACGGTGCGTTGGATCCGCTGTCGGATTTGGACTCTCTGCATATAATGTTACGGTGATACTGATAGGTCTGGCTATCCAGGTTCGGTTCAATGTACTGCGCGTCCTACCTCGCACAGGCAAGGCAGTGAAGGCATTCTCGAGGTTCTAGCCGACTGGGAGCAAGACATTTGATAACGGATTATTCGCGTATGGTTCTGCGCATAAAGAGATCGGGTTTCACTTATGGCTTTAGCCTAGAACCTTCAATCCAAGCAGAGCCCTGAATATTGCTATCGATGGTGAAATTCAATACCCTGGATTGCGAAGCGCAAAGCTTTGAAATGCTGAGCGTGGGGTTGCTCTTCTGCTTGTGCCGTGCATCAAGTCTCGGGAGCTAAATCTATTGTATAATCCCCGGCTTTGTTACTGTTGCTCTGAATTTTTCCCGTGGTCCTCCACCGCCCCAGGTCCACTATATAGGACTCTGACTTTCAGGAGGGATTACTCTTCCAAGTAATATTGCAAAGTCATTTCATGTTGATGGCTCTCAAGGCCACATTTTGCATTCATTGAGGAACCGACAAGTCGCTAGATTGCACGGGTAACGTCATCAGTAGCTTTGCCAACCTGCTTCACTTCTCATGAGGGCCGACTCTTTCAAGCCACAACGGTGGTTCCTGCTCGTGATCTTCGACACGATGCTTTGCGCTTTTATAGATTAAACACAGGTCCCGCTTCCACACAGCTCTGGAACCCCTGCATACACGACGCAACCGTTCTTTACAACGCTGAGCTTGATAGCCATATTCGCCTTAAGAGTAGCGTTGTAGACCCCATGCAACAATCACCACAACAGCGGATATCTTGTGTCACCGAGATCTCAACTTCGTGCAGCCAATCCACCACCACTTTAAAGACCACAAGGCTTATATGCGAGAACGAATGGTCCCCAACCCTCTACTGTCCTCCATTCATGATCTGGCGTTATCAAGGACGAGGCTTCTCGTTTTACCTCGCCGCTTTGCTTGACACTTCGTCCAGATAAGTAGAACCCTTCATCCATGGGTTCCCGCTTAATCCTCTTATCTCCTTGTGAAGACATGGACAATGTCGGCGGAATCTTACGCACCAATTTTGGTTTTCGTTCCGAATCTTCCGACGAAACCAATTCTATGGAGTTGAATGGCGTAGTCATGGCTGTTTTGATGCTTTGACTGGATTCGGCTGCTTCCAGATAGTGATGCAGACTGTCAACAAAACTATCGAGAGACTGATTCTCCAATGCGGGATCGCTGATCATATTTTCTTCGAAACCGAAATTTATACCGTCGATAAAAGCTCGATTCTTATTCCAAGGCCCTCGGTGCTCCAGTTTAAAATCGCTCACAACACAGCCTACAAAGTCGGAGAGTAGTTTATGGGGTAGTTGGAAAACTATAAGATATAAAAAAGTCAGCATCAGCTTCGAGAGACGAAGCTGCAGCTCATTCTGTTAAGCTAGTTTCGACAAAAGTGTTCTAAGACTTATCGCCTGATTCAGCATAAGTCACGATTGGTACGAACCTTTTGCTAGTTGTGAGATCGCTCTTCCGATCTGGAAGGTACACGGAGCACGTTCTCGTAATATTTGGATACGAGCATTGATGGTGCCTTTGCTAGCACGTATTGTTTCGAGCTATTAGATATCTCGAATTTAGCGCTACTCTTGTGCATATGGACGTTCATGATTTAGGTCTTCATCTTTCTAACACATCGAAAGTAACACCAGTCGGCCAGGCCAATTTGGGATGAGATTCAAGGCTACTTACAGAGAACGGATCGTCATGACCTGAAATTGTGGGGAGGGAGTCCATATCTGCGAGGGAAGCGGTGCCTACAACAGCACTCGTGGCGCCCCAGATAAGCCACTCCCCTGAGCCTGTATACCATTCTCGAGTATATTGTTGAAGATCAAGCGACTGAACGGGATTGCATTGTGCAAGCTCTCGATGACCAATTGCTTCATGGAGATCAAGGATCGCAATCTTGGATGTCGTACCCATCTTGGAGGCTATCTTGTACACACGAAGCAGACTCTCAGTTACCGACTTCGAAAAGTTAGCAACGACTGCTCTCATCCCACACAATGGAATTGCTTACAATGAAAGGGGTTGGGCCTGAGTGGGCCTTCTGAATATGTCTCGCTGCTTCCTTTCTATAATATTCACTCTTCGGATGAGGACTGTCAGGGATAGTGGCTGTCTCGACGAAATTGCCCGCTCGAAAGTGACTCAATGAGTTCGTTCCTTGGGACTCTTCGCAGCTATTGAGAGGTCCAGGGTCAGCAATGCTTCTTGAGCGGACAGTCCCGTTGTAGAACCTTCATTGAAGCAAAACAATACAGCGCATCTTGTGACTATGCTTTGAGATGCAGTGCAACATGTATCGACCAGAAGCAACTTACTAAGCCCTGAAGACTAGTCTAGGTGTACCTTTCCATGTCTGGGCTCCTTTACCGGGGGGCGGCGTATAAGGACAGGAAGTCATCAGTCCAGGGATCTCAAGTGATCGTTCTGGTGGGGGACGGCCGCGAGGTTTACAAGGTGTTACGGGTTCTTCGTAGTCATCTCCAATGAGAGTATCACTAGATTCATCGGCGGATCCAAGATCGTCGAGTACTCGCGGCTCGGCTTCGAAGATTGATGATGATACTTTAGACTTGTTTCTAGCGAGCTCTTGGAATACGATGACTCCTTCAGGTAGCGCTTTAGGTGGTAGATGTATTCCGAGTTCAAAGGCTTTCGCCTCGATTGCTGCTCGGATGGAGTTCCATTGTCCGGTATAAATCCATCCATCTTTGCGCGATTGATGGCGCATGCTGAATAAAGCGCCACTTGTCAAGCCTTTGGAAGACGGCAGCTCATCTGCGAAAAGAGCATTGAAGATTTTTCGCGCTCCGACCCAAGTAACTTCATACAGATCGATCAGGGTACAAAGAGTAACTCTTTGCTCCAGAGTCCACTTGTGATTGGGGCTTCTGCTGACAGCCTCATAATTGGATTCAGACATCTTCGAACAGTAAAAAGCACCGATAAGCTATTGAACATAGATGAGGTGGCCGACCTTTATGGAGCCATGTCGGTCAAAGGGATTTTGTGAGGATGTGGTACTGAGGGGGTTGGAAGTGAGTTTTGCAGATGAGGTCTGCGCACGCGTCACTGAGCGCGTTCTTATCCTCGAACATACGGCGACTCGCGAAAAGAAGTCAATGTAGCATCACCTCTTGTAAAGACTGGCCATAAAACTTCATAGCTGCCACTGAGAGACCGCTCAGGGTGGAACCAGAATAGTGGAACAATACACGTCAAACCATAAATGCAACGACTGAAAAACACGCATACGAAAAATTTATCCCTAGGTTGATGGTGTACGGTCATGATAGCCGTGGAGAAAGGGTAAGCTCCTAGATGGTCCAATAACGAGCGTAATCTTTGGACCTGACCGAGGCTCCAACAACACAGTGCAATGGCCGGCGAGAGCTCCTGGAGCTCAGGCATCAGTTTGCTAGAGCGCACTGGCCACGAAATTACGTCAAAGCCTGGCTATGACACTGTCGCTCTGGGGAACATAAGGACTTGGAGCTGAAAGGCTTGTTGCACATCCACCACAAATGAGGCCGAAGAAACTCGTTGTTATAATTGCACCGCGGCGCCGAAAGTGTTTCGACCTAGGACTCGATGCCCAGCAGAGAACACCATTTCCTTTCCTTACGTGGACCTTCTCAAGATTCAAGCCTTTTGAAGATACTTCGTTGACTCTGCGAGCTTCGAAGCCTTGATCACGTGATTACAGGCCGATCTAAGGTAATCCGGAACGGATAAGCAAACATGACGGGACAAGCAGACTACGCAAAAGGGATTTCAACCTACCTACAGTAGATAACTCCGTGCGAGATCTGACGCTTAAGGACGGGCCGAAGCCATGGACAATGACTCGGCGATCCAATATCTCGGATCTCTCCTGGGGAAACGATTACGTCTCCACACGACCGACACTCGGATGTTCGTTGGTGAGTTCAAGTGCAGCGACAAAGTAAGGTCGTAGAAGATAGACCATAACCCGCAGCTGAAAGGTCTCAGGATTGCAACATCATCCTTTCCCAAACCTACGAGTATCGGCTTCCCAGCACCAGCGCTGTCGAAAAGGCCTCCGCAATTGCAGGCGCGTCAGCATCGTCAATGACGGTCAAGCTCGACATGACCAGTCGTTTCCTTGGGTTAGTTGTGGTCCCCGGCCAGCATATCACGAAGGTCGAAGCGGAAGAGTCATGATCGAGAGGCGCACAGCACAAAAGCCCGAAAATGCGGTAGTCTCTGAGGTCGACGTCTAAGGCTAGAACGAGCGTGGTTTACGGCTTTCCGTGACGGCATGTTAGCTGCAGGGTGAAGGATTGCTTGAAATAAGGTACTTCTACCAAAAGACTATGTGATTAATGTGTACGGAGCAGCAGCGTGGTCTGTGATGCGGAGAAACATAATGACCTGGGCTCGCTGGGGAGCTGGGAACGGGATGCCTGGGCTGAGGGGGCCATTTCGGTTGCTTTGTCGGAAGGCTTGGCGGACGCGCTACTCTAGCTCTGAAGTGGCTTCACTTCATCATACCTTACTCCGTACCTTACATTATTCTTCCAGCTACAAAGTATAATGCCACGAGGTACATGTACTCTCCGCCCTCACTTTCCACTCTCTTGACCATCTCGGGATACCGACTGACTTGCAGCCACCGTTTGCACCGCCGCGTATACGCCCGGTTTCCGCCGTCCCCAAGTGCGCCGCATACATCTGCGGTCATCTTTCAAGATACGCCGGAGAGTTGCAGACAGCTTACAAGCTTGCCTTTCTCAAGCCTCTGCCTATAGCTCAAGCTGTGATCTCCATCAATAGACGCCTACAAGGCCCCCCGGGTCTGGGAGAAGCAGCACAGGCTCATTTTCAGCCGACATCACAAAATTATCTGATCCTGGCTGGCCACTTGCTTCACCACCTCTTGCCTGACGAGTCGGGCCACGATCTCTACCACTGCCCGGCCTTTTTGAATCGACTACAGCCCCGGCAGTCAACCAAGGCAAGCTCATGGTCCTTCGTTGACAGTCACTTGTTGTGCTACCTATCCATTCTCTTCGATCCTCCCTAACGCCTGTACCGCCATTCTCCTACATATCAGAACTTCATAGCGAGCATCAAGTTCGAGACGATCGCAGTTACTAGAACTCGGGTAAGCAGCAAGAGTCCAACCTGTGATAGCACAATCTGGGCCTCGATCCTTATTGTACGTGCTGGCGCTTGGAAGGTTGGCGGCTTGAGATAGCATGGGCCAGCAGCCATCAAAGGACCGTGAAGGCTCCAAGACCCCTCGGAACGCGTCTTCAACTTCTCTGGACCGATCTCTAGGTGACAAGCTGCAGGCTTATCCCTCTTTCAGCAAATCAGATACCCAAGGCTCGTCACGCTCATTCAGAGGCTCCATTCGATCCAAAATACCTGGAGTATCTAAGTCGGACAGTCCTCGTTCTTCGTTCTCACAAGCCGACAATTCCAACGCAGTAGACGGTCGCTCTGATGATACTGAGAAGGGGGACGGTGCCAAAGGAAAAGGCGCATCCACACAAAACTCTACCCCACCGATCGTGGATGAGGCAGATGTACCTAGTCCAGCACGCACAGGTTCACCGGCTGCGCCTCCATCGCCTACATTATCACCCTCGGTCGGACAAGGGCATAGCGCGATCAGCAAGGCGCAACGACAAGGGGAGGTAGACCATGTATCTGACGCACCTCCGTCAGGGGCACTGCATCCATCGCATAATGAGCAACCTAAAGAGTCGATTCTTGTCAAGCGGGACAACATGATCAATCCACGGGCCCCGGAAAGTAAGAAAGCACGCAAAGCTCGGGAAGAGGAACGAGCGAGCTCGCCGGGTATGGAGCTCGAAAAGTTGGGCTCAACGGAACTGGACGATATGATAACCCGTCTGCTCGATGCCGGTTACTCGACCAAGATCACGAAAGCGGTGTGCCTGAAGAACGCCGAAATCACGGCAGTCTGCACTGCCGTGCGCGAGGTACTGCTATCGCAGCCTGCTCTGCTCGAGCTATCAGCGCCAGTCAAGATTGTTGGGGACGTGCACGGGCAGTACACGGATCTTATCCGAATGTTCGAGATGTGCGGCTTTCCCCCTAATGCTAATTTTCTGTTCCTCGGGGATTATGTAGATCGAGGAAAGCAAAGCTTAGAGACTATTTTGTTGCTCTTCTGCTACAAATTGAAATTTCCGGAGAATTTCTTCCTTCTTCGAGGCAACCATGAGTGCGCCAATGTCACGAGAGTGTATGGTTTCTATGACGAATGCAAGCGAAGATGTAATATCAAGATATGGAAAACCTTCGTGGACACGTTCAACTGTCTGCCGATTGCGTCCATTGTCGCCGGCAAAATATTTTGCGTTCACGGAGGCCTCTCGCCAAGTCTCAAGCACATGGACGATATCCGACAGATTGCGAGACCTACAGATGTGCCCGATTACGGTTTGCTGAACGACCTCCTTTGGAGTGATCCGGCAGATATGGAGACCGATTGGGAAGCCAACGAAAGGGGTGTGAGCTACTGTTTTGGAAAGAAAGTCATTATGGAGTTCTTACAAAGACACGATTTCGATCTTGTCTGCAGAGCACACATGGTGGTTGAAGACGGCTATGAGTTCTTCAACGATCGAATTTTGGTGACAGTCTTCTCGGCGCCGAATGTGAGTGTCAAACCCGTCCGTGTCTGTTTTTGGTGCTGAGAGTATCGCAGTACTGCGGCGAGTTCGATAACTGGGGGGCCGTTATGTCGGTGTCTGGGGAGCTATTATGCAGCTTTGAATTATTGAAGCCACTTGACTCGAGCGCGTTGAAGAGCCATATCAAAAAGGGACGCAACAAGAGAAATAGCATACTCAACAGCCCCGTAAGCGACCCTAATCTTCTGGCCGTCTGTCGCTAATCTTAGCCCCAGCCCGCAAATGTCTCCGCCCAAAGTTTTTGACGAATAGCTGACACGAATTTGGGAGGGAAAGGTGTTCGGTGTTGGTCTGTACAATGCTGGTAAGATGCGTATCAGGCACGTCGAACCAAGGCTTTCTATCGGAGGTAATTTGCGAAGCCAAGGGCTGAGCAGCCGAAGCCAGCTCGTGACGATGTCGTATGCTTTGCTTCACTTCACTGTTTAGATAATTATACTAGATTACTTTCAGCTCTCGTTAAGCGAGCCCGACGAACACATCATGTCTCTCCTCTCATTTTTCGGAGCTCGTTGCAACAGCCGAGAATTGTGAGCACATAATCGCGGGCTGATAACTAAATTCGTCTCTCACCGCCTCGTCCCTCGGCGGGTGCCATCTGCATTATCGTGCGGAGCAGGTTTCTATGTCGCAGCCGAGGAGACGCCAAGTTTTTGGTGGCCCCACCACACAAATCATGGTTTTTCGCGCAATTCAATTAAAACCTCTTTCACCTGTTCAATTGATCTGCAATCGTGAAGCATTTAGTATATCTATATAGGCAGCATTCCCTCCTATCTCTACCTTGTCGTCGATGACCCCCCTAGCCTCCTTGACACCCCCTCCCTCGTCGTCGCTATGGGCAAGTCTACTAGGACGAAGAAGCTCTTCAAGAAGGCGATCGTCGTCGTCTTCAATAATCTCTCGTCTTTTGCAAAGTCTAAAGTTACTAAGTTGAAGCTCAAAATTAAGAACAAATCAACAAATTGACGACGAGTTTCTTTGCTCTCGCGAAGAAGTTCGCGAGCAAGAAGTTCGCGAGCAAGACTTTCTCGTCTATCGTTGATGTTTATTAAATATTCTTCAATTTCAACGCAAACTTTGCTATCAATAACGATAAATTCGTCGATAATAATAAAGATATAAACAATAAGACGTCTATCGTTGCAACAACTATAGCAAAGATTTCTTTAAATAAGAAAAATCAAGTTATTATTAATAAAATTGCAAGTTGTCGCGAACGTTGTTTTTTAAATAAGAGATTCGAAGCTATACAAGAAGAAAGACGAAAAAAGAAGAAAAAAAAGAATAAACTATTTACTCTAAAGAACTATATTGTAGTCTACATTGTTATTTTCGACAATAATATTCTCTTTAAACAAGATAATAAATAGACTAATCGCGAGAAACCGAAAATATCACGTGAGAGCGCCAAGATTCGGTTCCTCGATTTTTTTTGGAATCGAATTGCTTAAAATAGTAACTTTTCGACTAAGCTAAACTTATTATAGTAATAAGCTAGCTTCTTTAAGCGATTCGATTTCATTCGATTTCTTGGCAATTCGATTCGATTCCAAATTTGGAATCGAATATCGAATTGATGATCAATCTAATAATAAATAAATTGTTGTTTATAACAATAAAAGTTGATACTATGCAATTACTTAAATTTGTGTTTAAAATAAAGCAAACCTATATGCTAAAAACAATGCTATTTCGTACTATAGACTAGAATTAAAGACGATAAGTATTTGAAAAAAATAGAAATCTAATTAAAAACTAGTTTTAAAGCTTAGAAACAATTTAGATTAATTATTTAATATAATTTTACGCATTAAAGAGTACTTTAATTTGTAATTTAAAAAATAAAAAGTGTTAATTTGTATTTCTTTCTTATATAGTAGAGTTGCATCAAACATACTTCTATTGCATCTAAAGAATTTTTCTTCTTTAAAAAAATTGTCTTTTGCAACAATAATTAAGATAAAGATTGCAAAGAATAAAGCAATTTGCAAAGTATTAATTGCAAATTTACTTAAAAGCAATAAGATTACAATAACAAAAAAGATTGTAAATATATATAAATACAAGAATTGTAAATGTATAAACAAAAATAAAGAAAAGTGCTATTTAAGTAACAATAAGCACTTCAAACTTAATCAAAAGAACGTTAATAACTAGATTAAAGAGCACACAATTAAACAATATATACTTAGTAAATCTTTTAACTACGTTAAATATTAATGCAAGATAATCGAGCTTAATAGCAATCTATTTAATAGAAGAGACGTATTAAGAGCAAAAAAACAAGCGTCTCTTAATACTTTTACTCTTGTTTTGATATCTACTTTATCGACTAATTCTATACTTGATTCTATAAAAACAATACTTAATCTACGTCTCTAATTAATATAATAAAGAATTGCGAACGCAAATAAGAGACTAAAATTTACAAATATAAGCAAAAACGTCAAATAAAATTTAATTTTAAACAAAAATATATTAAGAAACGTTGTCGCAAACAACAAGTAACTAGTAGTATAAACAAAAATATTCTCGCAACAAATTTAAAGCTTATATATGTTTATTTAACGCAAATAACAACATTCTTGTTGCTTTATTAAGCAATCTTGTTAAGCTACTCTTCGATAAATCTATTATAATAGACTTTGTTAAATAAGTTGTTCGCAAGAAAGATTTTGCTCTTAAAAATACTCTTCGCGATACAATACAAGAGGCAAGCAATATTCTAAACAAACAAATATTTATATTGCAAATAATTCAAAATTAGAAAACAAATACTAAATAATAGTTATTAATCGATATATTACTTAGACTGACCGTCGGGCCGGGTTATGATACCATCCCTCTGGCCCGACCCGGCGCCAAGATCGGGTCGCGACGATTTTTTGGAATCGAATCGCTCAAATTAGTTTAGCGCGAAGCGCGCTAAACTACTTATAGTAATCGACTAAACTACTTTGAGCGATTCGATTCCTCGAATTTTTTTTGACCCGAGTCTTTGGCATTTGCACGTGACATTTCCGGGTCAGCGCGGCCAGTCTAATATTACTTAAGATCAATATTACTCTTATATATAAGATCAAATTCTATAAGAACTATTTAAAAACTAGACAATTTAACAAGAAGACAATTGATAAAAGCTTTAATAGAGTTGTACAAGATATTAATAATAAGTTAAATTCTCTATTTTCTTATCTATATTATTGTTTATCTTTGTAAGATACTTACAACAACAACTATCGAAGAAAAATACGCATTCTTTTTTAATATTACTTAGAGAAAGATTTTTGATAATAAAGTTACGACTTAAAAACATTAAATATTGTTAACAATATTGCAAATTAATAAAGTTTAATTGTATAAAATCTAGTATTGCAAGAACTAAATCTTAAATTAACGTTAATATAATTTTCGATAAAATTATATAAGAATTTAGAATCATATTCTCGAGTATATATTTACTAATTTATTATTATTGTTGTTGCAAAATCTTAATTGTTACGTATTTATTAATCGATAAAAATAGTAGAATCTAAGAATAATTAATTTACAAACTAAAAAAACTACATAACTAATTAAAACAATATTAGATATAGTGTATCGCAATTATTATTAAAGAATCTTATAAACAAAACTCTAGTAAAATCTTTTCTTTGGAACGTAAATGTAGACTTTAATAACTTCTTTACAACAAATTCTTCTCTTTATAGTTAACGAGAACGAGACTTATAATAGCATATCGAAATATAAAGACACGAACAAGAATGTAAATTTAGATAACAACTTGTTTGCATATATAAAAGCAAAGAAATCAACATAGAATACATAAGAACGATTTGGAAATCGAAGAAATTACAAGTTACAATTTTTTTATATAGATTATTAGTTATATATGTTATTGCAATATAAATAGTCTATTTCTAATATTCTAAAAAGTCTATCTAAATTATGTCTTTGCTCTTGTGCTAAAACAATTTTTTGCAAGAATTTCTCGAATTGCTTGTAGTTTTTACGCATTGTTTATATTGTTTTATTTATCTTTTAAGTATTGCGAAAAAGATTTCGATAAAATTAAAGTTGTAAAAGTACGAAAAAAGAAACGTTAATATAACATCTATATTATTATATATTTCCTAAAACTTCTTGCTCTTATAAGCACTAATATTGTTTAAACAAAGCACTAAATTAAAGTTTTTGTCGATTGCTAATATAGTAAGTAAAAGAACGTAATAATAAACAAAGCTATTAAAGATCGTCTAAGTAATCGACTTATAATATATAATCTAAGCAATATATTCTTTAGTTGTAAATGCGAGCAATATTAATTATCTCTTTAATTGTTTAAATATTGTATATATCTTTGCTTCGCAATCTTATAACAATTATTTATATTTTCTATTGTCAATTCTTTTGCAAGCGACAAATTAATTTAGAAATATTAATTAATATATCTTTTATTAATATAGTTGTACTAGCTAGATATTATATTTTGCTTAATTTTTTTCCAAAACGCAATAAAAGACTTGCAAAGCATTTGTTAATATTTAATTACAAAAGCGTTTATATATTAACTTTCTTATATGTTTATCTCTTTCTTCGAAGCGTTCTCGCGATTGTTTAAATACTAATAATAATGTCTAATTTGTTATACAAATAAAGATATATCTTGTCAAGATAAACAATAAGACAAAGATTAATATACTTGAGAAGACTATTCTTTATTGCTTTATTAATTAATTTAATAGAACTTATTTAATACTAAGAGATTACAACAGAGATATACAATTCGATATTATATCTTATTTTGCGTATTTGTTGTTTAGATACACTCTCTAGATGCGATATATAAGCAATATTTTTATTGATTTTAATGCGATCGACGATTGCAACCCTTTAATCGTCAATTGAAACAAATATTATAACAAGAAGAGAATTACAAGACACGCAAATAGCATAATTATACTAAAGACTTTAGATATTATCTAATTAGAATAACAATTAAATAGATAGAAGAGATTTTAATTGAATTGCGCGAAAAACTATAATTTGTGTAATAAGATTATTAGAAACTTGACGTCCTCTTAATTGCGACATAGAAATCTACTTCGCACAATATTAAGTTATCTAGATTATCAACTTTTACATAATTTTTCTATATATTGCCACAACATTATCAAATTAATCTCGATTTATATTATTAGAGAGTCAAATAAAAGTTAGATCGTGCTCTACAAATTATACATCAAAAGTTAATAAATTAGGTAAGAAACAATAAAGTTCTTAGTAGTAAGAAAAGAGATTCTTTGAGATAAAAAATAGATCTCTTAATGCAATTAAATATTCAAGAAATAACAAACGCGTTTAATCGCAATTGTAAATACTTAAACTAAGTATCTATAAAAATTATAGATAAGTGCAAAACGATTCTAAGAAAAAACTATAGAACATATCTAAAACATAAAGATTTAATAACACAATCTTATTATTGTCTTTTTTGTTATCGTTGTTCTCGCATCTAGATCTTCAAATAAGATCGCTATTGCATACAAATTAGTATATAGAGATATAATAGACTTTAAATAGAGTAAATAGAGACTAGAGTAGTTGTGCGAGTTCGCATTACAACAATTTCTTTCGATTTTATTCAATTTATTTTAAGACAACTTTTGCGCAATCTATAGAGTATCTTAAAGCTTCTAATTATATATAGTCTTCTTATCTACTTTTGTATTCTTTGTTATCTTAGCTTCTACAATAATAATCTTTATTGTTGTTGTCTATTTAGTTTGTTTAACAATATTAACAATCTTTTTTGTTTTATGCTCTTGTTTCTTTGCAACAACAATTGTTTTTCTTGCAACAAAAATCTCTTTCTTAATTATATTTTTATTTCTCTTTTTTTAATTTCTTTGCAACGCATATAGTTTTTATAGTTTTTTTCTTTGTTATCTTTAAGACGTTTACGACAATCCTTTTTGTTGTTTGTTAAATCTCTTGCTTTGCTTTAACAACAACAAACTTCGTTATTTGTTGCGCACACATAAATATTATAGCTTTGCAATCTCTTGCTATTATTGATTTAATAATGTTGTTGACAATAATAATATTACGCTACTAACAATTTTCTTTGCGTGCAACTATTGCTATTAGATACTTACTAAATTCTTTATAACAAGCTTTAGAGTATTTGCTTGTTTCTCTATTGTTTTTGATAAAATAGATAAAAGATAATTGATTTCTAAGACGAAGAAGTCTATCTATATATTGTTGCCTAAAGTTATCGCACTTTCTTGATCTAGAATAGAAACTCTAATTGAGGTGAAGCAATGTCGACTAGATAAAAAAAGAACTAGTGCGAAGCATCGTAATAACATACTAGAAAAACAAAAAAAAGAACTAGTGCTTTCGCTAATATATTTAGCATATAGCTTCGAATTATTAAGCAATTTTTTTATCAAAATAAATCGAGACGACAAGATGTAATTATTATAAGATTCGTAAAAACAATCGAATCAAGCTCTTAATAAAATAATCTAAGTAAACGTTCGAATATTGTAAGTTCTAATATAATAATAAATTTTCAAGACTTGAACGTTATAGATTTTGCTTCAATAGTAGATTTTCGTAATTGTAATTGACGACAATTAAAAAATTTCTTAAACTTGATTTTATAGTTCTTTACTAAATTAATGCAATTATCTAGCTTAATAATATTTCGTTACTTATTATATTTAGAATTGTAACTCTTTTATCGAAGTAAATATTGTGTTACTTGCTTGCTATTATAAATGCGCATTCTTTTATTAATAATGCGTTCTATCTTATAGAATTTTCATTGCGATATATTGTCTTCGATTTCGACAAAGTTTAAATAATTTGATTTAAATCGTTTGTAAAAATCTACAATAAAAAAAAGAATTTTAATTAAGTAACAAAAACAACTAGATAAATCTTTTATATAGACAATAGTTCTAGTAGATACATAAGACAGTCGATTCTTTTTTTTATTAAAAAAGAATCGCATTATTGTAATAAAACTTTCTTGTTTAACTTTTTAAGTAAATAATATTTGTAATTAAGACGTAGATAGATCTTGTTATTAAGATTAAGTAGCAATAAATAATGTTTAGCATTATAATAGATTTTTGTCTTTGCGTTGACAAAGATTGCTGCGTCAATTATCTCGACGCAAAATTCTAGACTAGTGTAATCGTTAAGTTGAATTGAATATTTTTTTCTTAATTCGACCCATCCTCTTGGGTCTCGTAGGGTTGAGTTAGGGTCAAGGCGCGAACTCGACTTTAGAGTTGAGTTTCGTTGAGTCAATGTCAAGAACTCAAGCTAACTTCGTCGCGTTAGCATTGACTTATCTTATCTTATCTTATTTATCTATGCGCTAACTTGATTGAACTAGCGTAAGAATTCACGCTAATCATATGCGATTAGCGTGAACCCTGCCCTAATCGCATATGATTAGCGCGTCACGTGACGTCATGTGATCGAATAAGTCGAGTTGAACATTCGACTCGCATTCTTCGTTCGTCCCACTTTGTTAAACTAGGAAATTTGCCTAATTCCAAGATTAGAATTGGGCGAGTTAACTCGATTAAGTTGAAACTTGACCCAACGATCACGCTACTCTCTCGCAATCTTTATTAAATTTCTCGCTAATATTTTTACTATTAGAACAATTTCAAGAAGCGAGATAAGTTAAAAAATAAGAACTTCAATAATAGTAATTTGTCAATTTTTTTTTACTTCCAAGAATTAAGTGCTTGCGTTATTTCGTCTCTTTAACATTTTAAAATTAAAGCACAACACAAAGAATTATATACAATATGATTGAAAGAACGACAATTGAGCAAAAAAAATCGAAAATATTAATTTGTTAACATGTAAATAATACAAGAATTATATATTAATAATTAACAAACGCATTAATAACGTATAGATCTTTTTAAATTCGAAAATGCTTAATTTTAATATTTGTCTAAATAATAAATTTGTATTTTTGATTGTTTGTTTTAGTATAATAATTAATTAGTTTTACAAAATATATTTTTTGGAATTTGACAAAAACAAAAATTTGTGCGTTTGTCGCGTATTGCTAAGAAGTTTAACAAAGCAATTCTTTAACATTAATATTATAAATTTCGACAATTGTATTTTAAAGTTCGATCAAAAAGAATAATATTATCTTTAATATTAAGATATTTTATTGCTTTGCGAAGTTGAGAATTTCGACTTAAAAATGTTTCTTATACACTTATTTTATTACAATTTAAAATATTTTATCGACGAAATCTATTTCTTGAAACAATTTAAAATCAAGAGATAGATTTTTTCTCGTTAGTTGACGATTAAGAAGTTTAAAATTATTTTGCGCATAAACGTCTTTAAGATATCTTCTTACAAAACAACAAAGCTTGTCGAAGATACAACAAAGCTTGTTATCGAGTTTATTGAATCAATCGAAGAAATAATTGCGTTCGCTAACAAGTTTATTAAACTTGCAAACAAGATTAAGAAGAGTTGTATAAAGACTTAACGTCTAAAGAAGATTTAAAGCTTAAAGAACGAAAAATCTAATTTAAATGTAAAAGAAAGATCGATTAAGAGTAGACAACGTCGTTTAAGATAAGTTTTTACTACAAAGATGCGCGACGCTTCTATTACGAGATTTGTGTCTAATGCTCTTGCCAAATAGCAAGAGAGCGTTTGGCGCCTATCGATGGCGTCTACTCTTGAACAATCAAGTATAACTTGATTGTTAACTTAGTTCTTAGAGAAACATCTTTACAATTATTATAGATGTTTGCCTTGTTCACTTGCGTGCTTTTTCACCTTGCTTAGTTGCCTTGTCTAGTTGCTTTGATTGTCTAGTTGCTATTCTTTGCCTAATAAACAATAGCTTCAACGTACAATTCGAGTCAATCGTTCGTTTAATTTAGACGAACGACATTGATCGCCAATTCTTCTATCTAGTCTCGCATTTATCACTAGACATTGGGTCATTATATTAGAGTTAACATTCGTTTGCGTTTCGCAATCATTAGGCATTAAATCATTGCACTAAAGCTAGCATTCGTCTATCTTTAGCAATTATTAGACATTAGGTCATTGCATTAAAGCTAGCATTCGTTTATTTTTCGCAATAATTAAACATTAAGTCATTTCATCAAAGCTAGTAAATCTATTTTTCGCAAGTGTTTATCTAATTGTGTTAAGATGTCTTTTTTAGTTAAATTAATTAATCTCGTTCTTTTTGTTCTTACTTATTAAATTTTGCAATTTTGTACTATTGGACATTAATATATTTCTTGCATTAGTAAGTTAACTAGATTGAGAATCAAGAAGCTTTTCAAACTTTTGTCTCGTTCGTTTTCACTTAAATTAACAAATAGAACTTGTCGTTTTACTTAATTTGCTTAATCTAACAAAGATAAATAAATTTGACTAGCTAAATAAGCAATTAACAAGGCTTTACTTAAACGAGCAATTAATAAATTCGAAAAAATGCAATAGACAACTTCATTTAATACGATTAACAACGAAGTTTCGATAAAGAAATCATTATTTGTCATAATTTACAACTAGTCTTCGATAGAAACATCATCGTCTATCGTTCTTAATTATTAGATTTTAAAGACATCACAATTTGTTGCAATTGACGTCGTTACTTCAAAGACATCATTGTCTTTTACATTAAACAACATTATTTCGAAGATATTATTAAAGTTGTTAGTAAAGCAATTATTTAAACATTAAAACGAGCAATTTGAGCAAAAGAATTTAAAAGTCTATTTTAATAACATTCTAGATTTAAAATCTTTTAATTCGATCGTCGTCTTAAAGCATTTCGACGAAGTTTTTATCGCTTAACGAAATAAATTTGCGTTCTTAAGCATCTCGAGTCTCGTCTTTTTACTCGCATCTTTTACGTTACTTACGTTCTTAATTAAACAATCAATAATTAACTCTTTTAACAAATTAAGAAACAACAAGATTGACGAATTAAACGACAATAAATTGCGCAAAAACACATTAGCGAACGTTAACAATTTACATCGTCAAAAGCGAGCTTTCTCTCTTAAGAAAAATAGCATAAATTATTGTCGTTAATCTAAAATTGATTGAGCGAGTTTCGAAATAAACAATAAATTTAAAATGATAAATTTATGCTTTGATAATTCTTTGTAAAGTAATTAACAATAATTTGATTAATTTAGCTTTGTCGCACAATCGTACAATTTATAGCTTTTCAATTTATTTAACGTTAGACAATATACTTAATACAATTAATAACAAAATGTCAAATTTAATGTCTCGCAATCAAATGTCTAGTTTACTTACTTTTCGCTAACTTAATTGAGCACAATTACGCTTAATAATATAGACTCGCAATAATAGCAACAATTCGTTTAATAATTTCTTAACGCTCAAGTTAATTTAGCGATCTTTAAATAGACTTTAATTTCGCAACTTAACTTCGCAACTTTTAAATAAACTTCATTTTTTACAATCTTTAATCTAAATTAATTGCGAATTATGTTGCGTAAAAAAGATTAACGCTCTTTTGTAAAGCAAACATAACATTTGTCTTAAAATAAATCGATTAATTTTCGTCGCACTTCTAGACACTTTAATAAGTTTTTATAGAAAAATACAAACATGTTTTTTAATCGATTTAAGACGTCTAATTTAGACTTTTTTTATTTAAACGCTTTAAACAACTATGAGTTAAACAATATTATTTTCGCTTATAAGAAAACAATATATAGAGAAGTCTTTATTTTTGTCGAACGTATAAATAATTATATATACGTTGTTGGCGAAGTTATTATTTAAAACAATTTCTCTTTTTGTTTTTGAAACTTTGTTATAACGTAATATTTTAAAAAGATAAATAATTTTAAACGTTAAGCGTTTTAAAGCTTATTTCTTTTAAACTTTATTAATAAATTGTAAAATCGCTTTAAGATAAAAATTAGCAAAACGTTTAACAAGTTAACGTTAAAAATCTTTATCGTTAAAGATGCTAAAAACGAACGAGAAACTATAAGATATTTGCAAAACATTATTCTTTATACGTAATTAACGAACATCGAAGAAATTTAAAGACAATTAATTTAAATATAAAATTAGTTCGAAATAAAATTGCGTTCTATTGTTAATATGTTTATTAGTGTGATCGTTGGGTCGAGTTTCAACTCGATTGGGTTGACTCGCCCAACCCTAACCCTAGGATCAGGCAAATTTCCTAGTCCAACAGGGTGGGGCGGGCGAAGAATGCGCGGCGAGTGTCCAACCCGACCCACCCGATCACGTGACGTCACGTGACGCGCTAACCCGATAGAGCTAGCGCGTAGATAAGATTAGATAAGATAAGCGAATGCTAACGCGACGAAGTTAGCTTGGATTCTTGGCATTGGCCCAACGAAACCCAACCCTAGGATTAGGTTCGCGCCTTAACCCTGGCCCAACCCTACGGGACCCAAGAGGGTGGGTCGGGTTGAGAAAAAAGTGTCTGACCCGATCCAACGATCACACTAATGTTTATCGCTTACACATTATTTTAAAATTTTATTAAAAAATTTAACGCAAAGTGCGAGATATAAAAGATAATGCTTGCTTATCGCTCTAATTAACAAAATTTAAATTAATCAAACAAACGATTAAAAGAACGAACTATTCGTTAGTTTACATTATATGTGTTTCGTTTAATTTATTTTTCTCGCATACTTTTCTACAAGTAATTCGATTACGCATATTTTCTTTAATAACAATTCTTAAATTACGAATATTGTAAATAGTCTATGCAAGATTTGCAAGATTTTAACGAGTATTTTCGTCAATTAATGCAACAAACGTCGACACAATTTTAGACATTAAAGTCTCTCGCAAAACTTGCAATTATAGCGACGACAAATTCTTTCGCAAATAATTAAAGCAAAAATTCTTATTATTAAGATTAAAAAATAAGAGATAAACAAGACAACGCACAACGAAATCGAAACAACTATTAAAATAAATATTGCGAAAATTATCACAATAACTATTAGAGCAACTACGAACAAATAACAATTTATTAAGCTTTTGTCGTAACGATATATTACGCAAATTTTGCGAAATATATAAAATTCGTTTATTACTTTATGCTCTTCGAAGATTTTACAAATTACTACAACAATTCTTGTGCAAATACGACAACATATTATGTCGCTAACAATTAATTGAAAGAAATATACTATGTTAAAAAAAACATTAATAATTATTTATATGATCGACTCGTTATAGAAAGCGACTTATTAGACGAATGCAATGCATGTTAAGTTAACGTTAATGTTTTTATTTTTATTTTTCAAATGCACAAGTTGTGTCTTAATTTTTTCATTAAAGAACAAGCTTTTTTAGCACATTAAAAACAAACACAATAAGACGTATTGTTAAAAATTTACTGAAAAATTTCATGTTAATTTTGTTCTTATTAAGGCAAGTTTTACGAGTTTAGAGTTAATTAAATTAGACACTTTATTATTGCGTCAAAATAAATTAACTTTTAGACGTTAACATTATGCGACATATTAAATAACATTTTTATAAAAAAATATCTTGTATGTTGTTTGCGTTAATAGCGAATACATTATGTTATTAATTAATAATAATTTTTTTAGTAACTTAAGATCAAAGCATTTTACGAAACAATTTAGCGTTGTCGTATTCGTGCGTGACATTAAGAACGACAAATATTTAATTAACGATTATCTTTAATTTTTAATGTATTTTTAAAACAAAATAGATGACAAAATAGTTGTCGCTTACTTTTGTTAAAAAGTTTACATTATAAAAAATCTAAAAACAAAGTTATTATTTAAAATAAATATTACTGATCTTAAACGTATAATCGTTGACGCAAATAAACGAAAACTAATTATTAAAAGTTGTCGAAATCTAGAGATAAAGCTAAAGATAAAATAAAAAAACGACATTCGAATAAAACGAATTGTTAAAATTAAAAAAAGTTTTGTGATTATCGCTCATTTTATTTTTGAAATTTCAATAATAGTATAAGACAAAATCTTGTCTAATAAAGATTATCTTTTTAAATTGATTTTGTTCGACGCTTACTTTATGTCGCAAACAAGAAAATATCTTTCGTATACATTTGTAACGATCGTCTTATATTTTTTCGCATTTCGTAATATGCGACGTTAAAACGTTTGTTAAAGTTTAAGAAGCAAACCTATTATTAAATTAACTTTAACGAAAAAAACTAAATAACTAAAGAAAATATTAAGATTAACATGTTTAATAATAATTATTAAACGAATTTAATTAATGACGTCTATGTTTACGACAATTTAATCGAAATCATTGCGCTTTAGCATCTCGTCATACGATTGCATATCTTGTGAAAGAATATTAGCAAAACGATTAATTTTGTTAAGAAAGATTAAATGTTAATCTTATTAAATAGCGATTAAAATTTTATATTAATTTCGAAAATAAAATACAAAATTTGTCTTTTAAAAGAATACGATCGCAAGATAATTAATAAAGAATTTAATAAATTGCATGTTTAAAACAAAATAATGTGATCAATTAAATCTTCGTCGTTTAAATTTTTTGTCTTCGTAATTTGACAAATTTTGTTAGACGAAATTCGAAAACATTAAGTAATAATTAATATTCGCAAATCAAATAAATTAATTACTACGAATAAGCATTTAATACTTGTTTAAACAAACATTATAACTTAAATTCGTAATCGTGAACACATAAGTTTAATAAACGAATTAACTTTCTTTTTGTAATTCTTAATTGCGTTTAAAGATAAGCATAAGTTTTTCTTCATTATTTATTAAGACAAAAAACAACTTAATGTCTCTATTATAAAATTCAAAAATTCGTTCGTCTACGTTTAACGAATAATGAACAAAGAGCTTTGTTAATTTAAAAACTTTTATTATATTTATATTGATAATATTGTTGTTTTCTCTTAATTGTTTAACACATATTTAGCTCATTTTATTTAATTGTTCGACAAATTAATTTTACTAAACGTTACGCTTAGTTTTAAAAAAATCTATTTTAATTATTTTAGCATTATTTTGTTAAAGCAAAAAGTAAACGTCTTTGACTTGTTTATCATTAAGAAATATATTGTCGTCATTAAGACAATTAAATTTTCTAAGAATTTGAAGACTCTTAAGATTTATTTTGATCTCGTCAATTATTAAAGAAACAAAATCGTTTAATACGCTTAACGAATTAACGCTTTACAACAAAAAAAAACTTTTCTTCTAAAAAGTTTCTCTATTATTAACGAACAAAAGCGAAAGACGTATTTAAGAAATACGTGTATTAAATATTCGCTTATTTTTCTTTAATTCTTTTATTAACTATAGCAATTCTTAACAATTTTGAACTTCTTAATTTATTTCGACAATAATCCTTGATTATATATAGACTTAGACGTCTTTAAGAAACGCGAATTTAATGTTGAAGTATATTATGTTAAAGACGATTTAACTAGCGACAACTTTAAACGAAACGATATTTAGTATATTTTGTTTTTGTTTAAGATTCTAAGTTTTGTCAAAATAAAGTATTAATTAATTAAAATAAAAGTAACTTGTTTTGTATAAACAATACGAAAAATCAAACATTTAATAGAAGCAATCAAGAGATTCATTATAATTTATATTAATTATTCGATTACAACAAACATTGTTAAACAAACTACGTTATCTTTTTTATTAATTAACAAGCTTAATCTTCGTCTCGTGCGTATTTCGCAATATTTTTCACAATTTTTATTGAATGTACGTTATTGTGCAAAAAGATTATATATAATTTCGAATGCATTGTTTAAATTTCTCGCATTTAAAAATAAATATAACAAGAATAAACTATTAATTTTAGATAAAATAAACAACTTTGCAACGAACGTAGAGACTATAATTAAGTTAATGCGACAAACTTTTAAAGAGAAGTTTAATTTAATCGATCAAGATACAACTAACGAGACGATCTTATTTCATTTATGTCTTGTTTAAATAAGTAAAATCTTTAAGAAAAGACTTCTTAAAACATACGTTAAATTCATCAAATAAATAGAAATTCTAACGACAATTCGAAAGTCATTTATGTCTTTTAACATTTAATTTTTTAAAAAAAACAATTTACTCTACTTTACAAACTATGCAAATCGCAAGAAATTATGCTTGTTTAAGAAATTTAAGGCAAAAATCTTTTACTAGGCATACGATATAAATAGTTATGCTAACTTTACTCGCATTTACAAGACAATAATTGTTAATTTTTATCTTCGCAAGTTTGTCTCTCGATTACATTAATACATTGTTTATTGTTAAGAATGCAATCTTTGTCAAATTAAGCGATATTAATTTTATAAGAGTCTTAATTTAATTTTGAATTCTTTCGTATCTTTTTATATTGTGTGCATCGATTTCGTTTTAAATTTATTGTTATGCTAGAACTTCGATGCTATCTTAATAATAATTTGTAAATTTTTCAAAAAAGTAATTGTTTTAAGCGATAAAACAATTCACATTATAACGAAATAAACAAGTATTCTTTTTAACGATTTTGTTAATTAAGAAGTTCTAAAAGCGTTCGTACACAATAGAGATCGCAAGTTTGTATCTAAATTTTAAACAATTATGTTTTAGAAGCTAGAAGTTTAGTTTCTAGTCTTAATAACATATTATTCACAAATAGACGAATAAAGTGAACGAATAAACTAAATAGTTAAGATAGCTTTGCGATATATAGCGATTAACAATTCTAATTTTAACTAGATTTTTTTTTGCTCGCACTTCGCGTTTGTCTTAATAATTTACTTAATATCTCTATTAAGTTATTATTAAATAAGATAATTATAAGTTTTAAGATGCGTAATCTTTTATCTTTTCTTAAATTTAACAATTTTTATACAAATTAATTGCAAAAGAAGATCGTTAATGTCTTTAAAACAAAAGCGACAATTGCGTGAATTAACATAATAGTTAAAACAATATACGATAAACATTATAAATTTATTAAGTTTTTAATAAACAACATAATGTATTTTCGTCTTTACAAAAATTATTTTTTGTCGTTCGTTAAATCGTTTAAGTTGTCAATTTAACGCATTGAATTTCTTAAGATTCTCGAACAAAAAAACAATTTAACGTACAAATTGAATCTTTTAATAAATTAGAAAATTTATTCAATTATATTTATTGTTTATTTTGAGTTAACGCTAGACAATAAAGATTTACACAATCGTTTAAAGCTAAATTATTTGAAAATTATTGTTAAGTTAAATGCTAAATAACATTTTTACAAAATTAAGACTTTTATTAATTATCGCATTTGTCAATATAAGCGAAATCGTCTTATTTCGAAGTATTTTGTTCGATAAAAGAGTTACGATGCTAAGTAAAATCAATAATATAACAAGAATTTGCTAAACGATTTTGCGAATTTTGTTAACAATTATAAAACAAAATACAAAATATTTATTTTCTTTATTATAAAACGTCTTAAAACAATTATCACAATATTTAAAGTAATTGTTTTAACATCTTTAATAAACATCATTGTTCTTATATTATTGTTAAAGAAGCGCAATTAATTATCTAAGATAATAAAAAACACGCTCATATTTAAGAAAAAAGATAGATTGCTTAAGATTAAGACTACTACAAATAGTGAAAAAAAGACAACGACGTTAAAACATTATCTTAATATTATTGTTGTCGACGTTTAAGAATTAATGACAATAAACTACTCGCTTAGACGTGACGTTAAACAATTATAATTTATTGTTTACTTATAGCAAACGCTTTATAAGTTTTAATTATAAAACGCAATTTATTAAGACATTAGTACAATTAACATTAATGTTAACAACATTATTAAAGCTCATTATTTTTAATTTTGTCAATACGTACTTTTGTTTATTTTTGTTAACTATTATCTTTATATTATTAATAATAATATCTTTATTATTGTTGTCGCATTGCAAGATCGTTTATCTATTGTTATTGTCTAGCAAACAATTAATATAGTTTTTAACAAAAAGAACAAAAACTCTTATTTTAGTTAAAATGTCGCAAAAGCTCGCGAACGCAAAGTCGCGAACTAAGCAATTGAAGACAATTTCGCGAAAAGGCTAAGTTAGCAAGATAATAATAACTAAATTACATTAGACAACAATAAATTAAATCAAATAAATATTAAATTTAAGAGCAATTTTCTTTGAAAGCACATTATGACAAACGTCGAACAACTTATTTGCAAAATATTTATATTTAATAACTATTTTATTATATTTATGCTTCTATAATGTTATAGCGTCATCGACGCGCTAGCGTCTTAGAGTATGATAGAGTACGTGATCTCGACTGTCTATGAAAGTCTTAAATCGTACAACTTTTCTTTCGAGTTAGAAAGCGAGAAGCAAACTCGCACGTCATAACGAGTATTAAATAGGGAGGAAGCTCGTTTCTCGTTGTTCTTCAACGATTAGTCTTATCACTATTTACTTTATATAGTTGAGACATAGTAATAAAAATTTATTATATCTTACGTCTTTTACATTTTAGTGCGTCGACAAATAGTAAATGTACTCGCACTTTACAATTCTAATCGTTTTATCTTTCAAAGAAAAAGACTTAAGGCGTGATAGCATTATGTCGAATTAAAATAGTTTAAGTCATAACGATTATTTAACTACTAAAGTAGAGTTCGAAAGATTTGATTTTTTTTGAGACAACAATCGTTCACGAAACGTCGACGAAAATAATTGTCGTTAGCGTGACGTCGACGAAGATAATAGCTTAAATACGATTAGAACTTCGACTTTACATCAATAGATTAAAACGTTAATGACAAAGATTTAAGATTTGCGAAACGCTTAATAGACTTAAGCTATAGCGATTAAAGAAACGAATTTTTAAGTTTCTTAGATTGCTATTGTATCGTCGTCGATTATATTTAAGTCTCTAAAGCTCGAAAAGCTAAAATTATACAAAAGTTTAAACGTGAATAAATATATTATCTAGTTTCGCGAAATCGACATTAATATAATGCGATTCTTGACGTATTTTATTACGAATAAGAACAAAATTCTTTATTGCATGTTATTCTTGAAAAACGACGTCGCTACGCAATAATATTTAAGAACAAACAATAACGCTAAGTTGAAGAGCGAGACCTTTAAAGAATTTAGAAAGTTTTTATTAAATTTGATAGTTAATCTTGCTAATTGTTGTCTTCTCGTCTATGAAAGATAAAAAAACGTTAGATAACAATTAGATCAAAAGATAATTATCTTTAAGAAATATTTAGATAAGTTAGAGATTTATCTATTGTCGCTCTTAGAGAAACATAGAATCTACATGTTTTTGATCAAGTTTAAGTCGAATTTAAAAGTGAAGATTTTAGACATCAATAACGTATTAAACACTTGCGATAAGCTTTTAACTATAATTATTATATAAAAACAAACGTTAAATCGCATTCGCAAAGTAGACTTAAGTAGCTTTAACAATTAGCGAATGACAAAAGATTTTAATGTCTCTTTAGATAAATTTTACGAAGATTGTCGCTCAAATAAGGTTAACAAGTTTATTAAAGACAAGAAGCTCTATACTTTCAAAAATTTGTCGACGTCGCACAAGCGAGTTTACGAGATTAGTAACGCAAAATATTTGAGTCGTATAAAATGTTTTAAATGTTATAAAAAGAGACATTACAAAATGAAGTGTTTTAATAAACACAAATGAGACAAGTTTATCGTTGTCGTTATTATTACAATTGATGCGAAAAAAAATCAAGCTTTGTCGACGTCTCGCAAGCGAAGCAAAAAAGACAAATAGAAATAATGAACTTAATTTTAGTAAAAGATTGAACTTGACTTTTTAATAACAAACGTCAAGTTATAAACTTAGTTAACTCGAGAGCTAAGTTAAATCTTATTAATTATGTTTACGTAGTGCAATGAAAATTGCAATTCACATTCGTTATTTTATCGATATTGAACTTTCTTAATGGCGATGATCGTTATTATTATGACGTCTATAAGTTGATCTATTATTTAATTAACTCGTGGGATTAACATCGAGAATGCACTACCTTATTCTATTTAGTTAAATATATAAGCTTCAATCTTATATTAGATATGCCAATGCTAGTCAAGCAAGACATATTGATTGATTCGAAGATAAAAAGCTAGCAATTCAAGATCGCAAAAAAAAAATTGAAGATAATTAATCTTAAGTAGTTTGCCTTAGATCTCGCTAAACATAGCACAATTTATGCTATTGTTTGCGTTGACGTTACGAAAACGTTAGACAAAAAATTAGCGAAGTTTAAAATATCTAAAGAGTTAAGAAATCTAAAAGATGTTTGTGACAATAAATTGATCAAAATTCTATTAAAATTAGAAAGAGAAAATCATGTTATTAAGCTTCAAGACGACAAAGAGTTATCTTTTATGTCTCTTTATAATTTTTCATAGAACGAGCTAGTAATACTTTGGCAATATCTTGATGATGCATTAGTTAAAGATTAAATTAAGCATTCAATTTCGTTTGCAAACGTTCTTATTCTATTTGTATTAAAATTGAACAATAAGTTACGTCTATGCGTCGACTATAAAGATTTAAACACAATTATTATTAAGAATTGTCATTTATTGCTTTTAATTACGAAAACGCTAGATCGCTTATGCGAAGCAAAGCGCTTTATCGCCTTGAGTTTGAAAAACGTCTATTATCGCATTCGCATTAAACGCAATAATAAATAAAAGACGACGTTTCGTACGCGCTATAAATATTTCAAGTATTAAGTTATGTTATTTGAATTAACAAACGCATTCGCAATTTTCTAAATTTACATCAATAAGACGTTGCGAGAATTGATTAATATAACTTGCGTAATTTATATAAATAATATATTAATATATAGCAATGATTTGACGAAGTATTGACGTCATGTTAGATAGATGTTAAAACGTCTTCGCGAATATTCGTTGTACATTAATCTAAAGAAATATAAGTTCAACACTACAAAGATTGAATTTCTAGACTTCATCGTATCTCTAAAAGATGTATAGATAAATTTGAAAAAAATCAAAACGATTAAAAAGTGATTTAAATCAAAAACTTATTGTGAGCTTTAGATGTTCTTGAGCTTCGTAAACTTTTATAGACGCTTTATACATCGTTATTCGAAAAGAGTTGTTTCTCTTACTAATTTATTGAAAGAAAGTAAGAATGACAAGAAATTTAATTCTTTCGTTTAATCGAATGAAGTAAAACAAGCGTTTCGTCAACTTTGCGACATTTTTATGTTGACTTCACTACTTTGTCACTACAATTCGAGCAAAAAGATTAGAGTAAAGATTAACGCGTTTAACTTTGCAATCGCGAGCATTTTAAGTTAACAAAATGACGACGAAAATTGACGCTTAATAGCGTTTTAATTGCGAAAGATGATTTTAATAAAGCAAAACTATAAGATGCATAATTAAGAATTACTAGCTATTGTAGTCGCTTTTAAGCAATAAAGACACTACTTAAAGAGCAATGCTTATCTTATTAAAGTGTGATTAAATCACGATGATCTTAGAGAGTTTATAAGTTAAAAGAAGCTAAACTTAAGACAAGCTCGTTAAGCGCTCAAGTTAGTCGTCTATAACTTTGAAATCTTTTATCGCTTAAGTAAGAAAAATTTGACAAATAAGTCGTTAAGACGTTTCAATTATGAAGAAGTTTCGTCGTTAAACACAAGATTGTTGTTGACGTTGCAAAACAAATTGACGTTATCGTTTAACAAAAATTCGCTAGCGCAAAGCAAACGAGAAATATCAATTAATTTGACTCTCGTATCTTAAAATAAGCTAGCGTTGTTGTTTGGCGAAAAGTTGTTGGCGCAAAGCGAACGAGAAACATTAGATGATTTAACTTTTGTATCATAATTAATAGAAATACTTATTAGTGACGCGAAGATCTCGCAATCATGAAGTAGAAAGAAAGTTTTTAATAAACTAGCATCTTTATTTTAACTAACTAGTGTATAGATTGTTATTTTAAGAAAAGTAATTAAAGACATGTTAAAAAAATTGTATAAGAAATCTTAAAAATTAATAAAATTCTTAATTAAGAATCTCTAGATTAAAGATATTTGAGTCAAAAAAATTTGTGTCGAAATCAAAAAGTCGTTTCGTTGTTAACAAAAAACATGAACTTTAGATCAAGAGAGTTTTGTTAAACATAATAAATTGCTCTATGTCTTAAGGAATGTAGTCGTTAGAAAGAAGTTAATTTGCAAGAATTATAACAATTCTTTAGCAAGACACTTTGAGATCAAGAAAATCTTAAATCTACTTTAAAGAAAGTATTTCTAGCTCGTCTACGCGAAGCAAGTGAAAGCGTATGTTAAAACATATGATGTTTGTTAACGCATCAAAGTTTTTTATTATAAGTCGTATAATGAGCTTCGATTCTTACTTGTTACAAAGAAGTTATAAAAAAAAATTATTATAAACTTTGTAATAAGTTTGTCGTCGAACAAACGTCGTGAAATTGTATATAACTTAATCTTCGTAATAGTCGATCGTTGTACAAAAATAATTAAATATATATTTGTAATCACTAGAATCGATGTCGCAAAGCTAGCGAAAGTATTTTTCGATAAAATCGTTTTACGCTTTGAAACGTTAGCTAGCATAGTGAGCGACAAAAGATTTGTTTTCACTAATGTTTTCTAGTTCGCTATATGCTTTCATGCACGAATTAGAAGACGATTAAGTATTGTTTTTCATTCTTAGATAAATGATTTAATCGAACGACAAAATTAAACTCTTAAGCACTATCTTCGCATTTACGTTAACGCGAAATAGGCGAAATGAACTAATCTATTGCTAATGACAAAATTTGTCTATAATAATAGTCATTACGTCTTAGTTAAGACTTCGTCGTTCTATCTAATGTACAATTATTATTTGAAGATTCACTATGAAGTTGAGAACAACTTTATCGAAAAAAAGATATCATTGACACAAAAACGCGTAAAATAGCTTTATGATTTAAGAAAAGTTCTAGCGAAGCGTCTTGAAAACGTTGTCGCATAGTAGACGAAATACTACAACGAAAAACATAGATTAAAGAGCTTTGTTATAAAAGAATTAATTATGCTTTCGATTAAAAATTTGAAGCAAAAGAGATTTAGCAAGAAGATGTCGCACAAATATGTCAAATTGTTTAGAATTAAAAATAAGAGTAAAACGCAAGCTTATCGTCTTATCTTACTTAACATTTATTGAATTTATAATATTTTTTATGTTTTACTTTTGAAGTTATATTTGTATCGCGTTGGCAACAAGTAAACGAAACAAATGTTGCAAGTTTTAAAACTTATTAATAACGAAGTCGAATAAGAGATCGAAGAGATTCTAGATAGAACTAAGTTAAAGAGACAAATATAATATAAAATTAAATAAATAAATAAAGATAAGAAGTACAATTAATAATTAAGAGAAAAGTCTCTTGAAAAAGTTAATAAATTGCGAAAGAAATTTAAAAAGCGAACGCACAACAAACGAAAGCGAAAAAAGTAACGCAACGCGTATTGCGACAATGACAATTATGTTAACAATAATTTGTTCGATAAAATATTGCGCAATTGTCGTCGCATCGTTGACGTATTTAATTAGAATTACAATGAAGAACTTCTTTATTTCGTCACATAAAATGCTAGAAATAATGAGATCGTCTCTCTTAACATAAATGCTTAAAACATAATCTTGAATTTTATACGTCGTACTTTATTAATATTAAACAAAGAGAATCTATACGCGAAAGCACAACGCATTTGCTTTGTCTTCTTTTAGTTGACAACGTATTGCAACGACTTAGCAAGTTCTTAATAACTCGCCAAATTCGTCCTAGACAACTATAGAAAGTCATTAAACTTATTTGAAAATAAGTCGTTAAATTTCGCAAAGTTATTCGTAGACAAATCTTTAAAGTTGTTCGAAGCATTCGCGTTCTCTTAAGTAAGTCAAATTGCAAAGAATTTGCTTCGTTCGATCTTTATTATATTCGTCGCAAAATCGATTTCGCTATTTATACGCATTTTTGCGTTCTTTATTTTTTATAGACGTGTGAGCGAACGAAGCGCGAACGAAAGTGAAAAAAAAACTTATTACATTATTATTTAACGATCTCGTTAACAATTTGAAGTCGTAAAGAGATTTCGTCGCAAAGTCGTAAAACTTCGCGAAAGAATCTTTAGAGTTCGTTCAATTTAGATCGACGATAAACTTAAAGACGACTTGTCTTAACTTTGTCTTTTTCGTCTTCGTTAACAATTTGTTTTCGTTTTTATTTTTTTTGAATCTTAAATGCATGTTAGTGCATTGCACGACACATCAAAATAGACAAAAAAATAAATAAAAAAATGTGTTAAAGAGCAAGCGAAAATACTTATAGTTAACAAACGCACTAAAAGAAGATCGATCAATTGCTTCATCTTAATAAGAGCGTCATTTTAATTTTTCTTTGTTTTTTCGAATTTTTGTTCGAGTTCGACTTAATGCTTTAGAGCGCGAGTTAAATTACGTTCGAATTGACAAATACAAGATTGCGTTTAATTTGTCGTCGATAAAATAAACTTTTTATCGCGTCGTCAACTCTTCATGTTAAGAATAACACTCTTTCGCAAACGTTTTATCGATATAATAATTGTGCTCTTGACTTCGAACGTCTTACGATGTTTGTTAACGAGAACTTTTATTTAATTTCGAAAGCGTTTAACGAATTAGTAAATATTAGCAATTGTTGCATCGTAAACGCAAACAAAATATATCGCAATGTAGCGATTTAATTTACGATAAAAGATCTTGCAATAAGTGCAAGCACTTTTCTTCTCGCGAACGCATACACGTTTGTTCACGCAAGTTATATATAGAAAGTTGTTATAAACTATAATATGTTAGTTCTCGCAAACGATAAGATGTCGAAATTATTTACTCTTTTATTTCTTTGATCTCTTAGAAGATAAAGATAAAATTAAAGATATATTGATTTAATATTTACACTATATATATAAGTCTTACGCATCGTCGTTTTTGCGACAATTTATTTATGACAAAAAAGCAATTGCAATTAAGAAAAGTATAAAAAGAAAAAAAGAAAAGAAGAAAGAAACAACAACATTTGTGTTTATGATTCACTTGACGCTTGCGCAACGTTAACTTCACTTTAAACTCTATTTAGAACTTTAACAACAACGATAAAACGATAATTTATCATGAATTGTTATTGTTGTTATTACGTTGTTCTATAGATTGTGTTAAATTAAAGCATAAACTAATTTTTATTAGATAAAAGACTTTTTTTCTCCTAATTTCCAAAGAGATTTGAAGAGGTTTTTAACGAGCTCTTGTAACATTGGCGCTTAATAGACGCCTTTGTCTTGTGTAAGATTAATATAGCTTCTTACATCATTAAGAATTAATGCTCTAAGAGAGAAGATAATTGTAATGTCATAACGTCATCGACGCGCTAGCGCCTCAAAGTATGATAGAATACGTGATCTCAACTATTTATGAAAGTCTCGAATCGTACAACTTTTCTTTCGAATTAAAAAGCGAGAAGCAAGCTCTCACGTCATGGCAAGTATTAGATAGAAAGGAAGCTCGTCTCTCGTTGTTCTTTAACGATTAGTTTTACCACTATCTACCTCATATAGTTGGGGCATAGTAATGAAAGTCTATTATACCTCACGTCTTTCACATCTTAGTGCGTTGGCGAACAATAGACGCACTCGCATCTTATAGCTTCGCAAAGACAATAACGTATCTTTTGTTTATTTAATTTTTAATTTCGAGATTTTAAGCGCAAAGATAATTGAAAACGATATCGCTTTATTTTGATTTAAAGAAAAGATAAAAATCGACAATTATTTTATTTATTTGACAAGTTATACGTGCCTTATTAATTACGATGTCAGTTATATTGTTCGCGTTAACATTATAATACAAGATTGATTCACTTTGTAACTCGCAACTTTTAACAAAAACGATAATATTCGTATGTTATGCGAATTTTTAAAGTTAATCTTTGTGTCTATAAGCATTGTTAATGTTTTTAAAAAAAGATACATTTTGCAAAATAATATCGACGTTTAATTTATTTAAATTATCGATTCGCAAAAAAAATACAAAACGATTAAGATAAGCGATCTTATGTATAGCATTATGTTTTACGACATATTAATACGTTTTAATAAGTTGTTGTTTTTAAAGAAAGATTAAATCTTTACAAACTACGAAGCTTGCAAATTTATCTTAAATTTCGTCATGTTTAACGATTAATTTTCGAATTTATACTACAAGAAAGATTTTAAGGCGATCGACATTAACAAGAAAACTATGTTAATTAAAGTTCGTTAAACAATCAAACGTCAAAATGTAACTTCGATTAAAACGCGAAAAACGCGAAAGACGAACGTCGATTGAATTTTATTTAAGACAATGACGTCGTTTTGCGAACGTTTAGTTTCGACAATAAAAGCAAACAAATAAATTTTCAAAATCTTAGTTAACAAAGATGTTTCTTTTGACTTTATTTTATTTTTCGTTTCGCGAAATTTAAAGTTGTTAAAACAATACGCAAAGAAGCTTAAAACAATCAAGACGAACTTAATTATGCGTTAAACATCGTTTTCGAAAAATAAATTAATTTGCAAAAAAAAAATTTTTAGACTTACGAATGTCTTAGTTATTAATTGTTAAATCATTCGATTTGCGACAATTGCTAAACAAATGCTAGATAAAATAACAAATAACTCGAACGAAACAACGACGCACTTTTAAGCTATATAGAATAGTTGTAACGCTATTTTTAATGTCGACTTTATTGTCGTAATTAATATTTATGCTCTTCTTAAAAACATTGTTAAATTCGTTGACAAATTAACTTAAATTATTAAGATTGTTAAATTGTTCGAAGATAGTTTTTAGAACAACTTTGCAAAAATTAAGCTAAACAAGACGTACTTAAATGCGAGAAAGAGCGTTTATCGCTAGCGCGACAAGAAGTTCTACGATAAACTAGATATCGAAAAGAATTAATTTAAGATTATTTAATAACATGACGCGCAAGCGAACAAGAACGACGAATTCATCACAATTAATTAGACTATTAAGATTTAAATAAAATAATAATTAAGTTTAGAAATTAAATGACGTTTAAGTTTGCAATATAACAAGAGCGTTAATGTTTTTTCTTTTAAGAAGAGCATGTGTTACGAGATTTGTGTCTAATGCTCTTGCCAAATAACAAGAGAGCGTTTGACGTCTATCGATGGCGTCTACTCTTAAACAATCAAGTATAATATAATTGTTAATTTAATTCTTAGAGAAATATCTTTACAATTATTATAAATGTTTGCCTTGTTCACTTGCGTACCTTTTTACCTTGCTTAGTTGCTTTGTCTAGTTGCTTTGCTTGTCTAGTTGCTATTCTTTGTCTAGTAGCTTCTTTGACATTGTAAGAACTTGTTCTCGATATCTAATGCGTCTTCTTTGTACTTAAGATTTCTCTAAGATAGCTCGTAATTCAAGATAGTTAAACAATAAACAAACAATAACTTATGTTTGTGCATCTTTTCGTAATTGCAATTAAATGTCTATTTCGATTGCAATTTTTTACTTTGCTTATTAGATGTTTGCGTTAATAGTAATTTAATAATAAAATATCGAAAATCTTATTCGAGTTGCGAACATCTATAGAGAAATATTATAAAATAAAAGAGTTGTAATTAATTTTCAAAAATCTTGTATTTGTTAAGTTTTTAACAAAATAAAATTTGAATTTTGATCTACTTTATTTTGACAAAAAAATAAAATTTCGTTTTTAAATTCTATGAAAAAATTATGTTTAAACGCACGCTTTGTCTATTGAAATTAGTAGACAAAAACTAAATAAAACTTTGCATTTAACGTTAAACTAGTTTATTAAGCGTTTGTTTTTAAAAAAAAAGACTTTAGAATTTATGCTAGAGTTAAGAATTTATTAATTCTAATAGAAGATTAGAATCGCGAAGCGACGTATTTAAATATAATCTTTCTTATAGAGTTTAACTACTAAGACAAGTCTAACTCGTTAAATTGTTTCCAACGATAAACCAATAAGTAAACGATAATTTTCTCGAATGTTCGACTCTTCTTGATTATAATCTTACAACTTGAGAAGATAAACAAATTTATTATAACTTATCGATGTAAATATGTCTTATAATATTGAAGCTAGCACGTAAGCTAAAAATTCTACAATTAAAGAATTGCTCGCAAGAAGTGTTTACTTCGATAATAATTATTAAATTGCAATTCTAAATATTGAAAAACTTTTATACGTCTTACACTTAAACATTGAAGCAAGAGAGCAAAAATAAGTTATCAAGAATATAGAAGAAAACTACTTATATAAATATTGTATAGCGATAAAAAGTAATAACTAAAAATATTTTATTAATTAATTTTATTATCTCGTGCATTGTAACTTTGATGTAAGAGTATAAATTAAATTTTTATTACAATTTTAATTTTAATATAATCTTTGTCAAGATCGTACTAAATACAATTATTGCTATAAATAACAAAATATCTTAAGCGAACTTTACTTATGCTTAAACTCAAATATATTAGCTTCAAATATACTAACACACAATTACGTTGCTACAATATTATATTAGCAAGTTATAAATCAAAATAATATATTACTTAAACGTAATTTATATTTATTTAAATTCTTGCACAATAACGTTATTAACTAAAGAGTAAAAACAAATTTGTCGAACAAAGTACATTATAAATTTAAGAAATAATATTGACAACTATTTTACAATTTGTAATAAAAAAAACGTATTACAAAAAAAAGCTTCTTGCTCTCTTAACAATCTTGTTCAATTAAAAGAGATTTTTCTTAATAACAAAGATCTAGAAGAACGAACGTTATATATATATGCTTTCTAATAAATACTAATATTGTCAATTAATAATTAACTTTCTACGAACACTATAATGCAAGCAAATAAAATAAAATTTCGATTATTTAACAAAAATATTGATTAAATTTGTAAATTAAAATACTTGCGTTAATTAAATTAAGAAACATCTCAAGACATCAAATCGACAATATTAAGACTTTATATAAAGTAATTACTAAAGTTATCTTAATTAATAAGATAAATAAGCAAGAAGTAATAGCATATTTAACATAAATTAATCTAGCAAATGTTATTCTATTGTTGCATTTTATTGCTTATACGTTATTAATATTGTTTTGCTATATATTAATTGCTCGAATGCAATATTGCAAACATTCTTGCAAATTATTTACAAATTAAAGAATTATATTAGAGAATTAAAGTTGTTCAAATTATAAGTTAACGCTAAAGTTACTTCTATTAATTCTAATTTTCAATTTAATTTTCTACTATATTTACGTTCTTAACATCGTTGTTCTTCTTGTTATTATTACTCTTAAATTTCTCGATTAAATTATTATTCTTATCAACGTTATTTTAATTTTAATTATGTTTATTATTATTAAATAGAAAGCTACTTATATTGTTCGAATTGTCTTTGTTTGTGCTATCTTGAAATTTAAAATTATCGAACAAGAACACTTTTACTTCAAAGTTAATATTTAAGATTAACAAAAAAAATACGATTAAAAAACAAGTATTTTTTTTATAAAACATTTTAGCAATTTACAATAAATTGTAACGATAGCAACGCAAGCATATACTCAAATTTTAAATTTATAACATTATATAAATTTAAATAATTTTTCTTGAATTTCTTTATTTAAGACGCAATTTCTTGTTCGCTTATATTTAAACTTCTTAGCTTATGTTTGTTATATTGCATTAGCTTTTGTTTCTATCTAAGAACAACATATTTATATCTTTTGTTATTAAAGCAAAAAAATATTCTTTTGTTTAATATCTTGTTAAATAGTTGTTTTAATTAAATAATTTTTATATATTAGTAATTGAGTGCAAAAATAACAGTTCTAACATGCGAATCTCGAGTTAATAATTTTTTTTCTTTCGCTAAATTATGTAATTATCAAATCTAATTAACTTTTTCTTAATTTCGAATTTCTTTTTAATAACTTTCTTGTCTAGTATCTTCTTATTATTTATAGCAATTCGATCAATTACAAATTTCTTTATTTAATTGTTAAAAAAGCAATAAGCAATATTAGTTACTACTTATCGCTCTTGTTCTTTTGCTATTTATTTTTTATTAATTTTTTTTTATAATAGATTTATAAATTGTTTGCTCGTCTTCAAATATTTTCTTGTAAAAGATTTGAGTTTGCAATTTTGTAAATAGCGTTGTTTACGCAAAGCAATTGTTATATATTGCTCTTTAGAAGTCTTAAACGTTCGAATTAATTGCAACAAGACTACATAAATATTAAAGAACAAACAATAAAAAAAAGTAATAAAATACTTGTTGCTTTTCTCTAAGATTTCTAGCTCGTTTAATTTGAGATTTTTAATTAAGTTTATTTTTGTTTTTGCGTCAAATAATATTTAATCGATTTTAAGTCGATTTGTCTCAAGTTTAACTTAATACTATTGTCAATAGTCTTTTCTTAATATATTTGAAATTAATATCTTAATTATTGTTTCTCAAAATTGTTCGCAATTCGAAGTTAATTTTCTTTTCAAAAAAATTGCGCTTTACTTTTTTTCGTAATCGATCAAATAATAACATTGATTTATTATTAATACTTTTACATTATAATTTGCAACAATTAATAAGAATCTTTAACAATAAAACTTTTTAATTGTCTTAATCTTTTTAATTGTCTTTTTATCGCAAGAAGAAATCTCTTAGTTACGATAAATAATATTGCGCAATACAATTAGCGCACTTAGTAGCATAAATAAACAATAAAAGTTAAATCTATATATACTCTTTATAACTTTACAATTGTCGTTATTTATTAAACTAATTGCGAGTAGACTGGTCGCGTCGAGTTGAGTCATCGAGTTTGAGTCGAGTTCCCAACTCGCCAAGACCCAATTCGGGTCAAAAATCTTGGCCCAAGTATTTGGGTCAAGTCAAAGGATAGATATGAAGTACTTAGCGTATAACTCGGCCCAACTCGCCAAGACTCGAAAAATTTAGATTATTTTTAAAAAAGTGCATTAATCAACTTAATCAAATTGATTAATTTAATTAATTTGTTTATAATGTTATATAGTAATGCATTTAGGTAATGCATTTATACGTTATTTGTGCGTTATTATTTTTAAACTATTTTTAGTAATTCAAATAATGCGAATCTTTTTAAAAATAGAAAATCTTGGCATTTTGACGTTATTTTCGATTGCTTGGCGAGTCGATCGGGCCAGATTAAGAAATCGTTGACCCAAGTCGATTCCGAGTCGAGTCAAGAGGTTGATATCAAGTATCCGGGTCGGGCCAGAATGTTGGTACCGAAACCCGACCCGGCGATCAATCTAATTGCGAGAAATCGAAAATATTACGTGAGAGCATCAAGATTTAATTTCTCGATTTTTTTTTGAAATCAAATTGCTTAAAATAGTAACTTTTTGACTAAGCTAAACTTATTATAGTAATAAGCTAGCTTCTTTAAGCGATTTAATTTTATTCGATTTCTTAACAATTCGATTCGATTTCAAAGTTAAGATCAAATATCGAATCGACAATCAATCTATTATTTATAGCAAGTTATTTATAATTTATCGATAAAACGTTGCAATTGTAAAACAAATCAATAATAATAAGTAAGCATAATTGTTTGTTTACTTAATTGAGTCGCTAGATAGTCGCAATCTAATAAATTATTGTTGTGTAAATTAATCGAATACTTACAATATTAACAACTTATTGACGAATATTACAAATAATTTTATTATAATTTACAAATTCTAAAAGCTCTTCGTTTACAACAAAAATTACTTATAGAGTTTGCTATAATAATATTGCTAAATTGCATTGCTAAATTATATTGTTAACTATTGCTTAGACTTATATCTTTAAAAATGTGCAACAAAAAATCAAAAACAATAAGTTTAACTAAAAATTGTCGTTTGTATAAATGTTTTCTAAACATGTGCGTTACAAGTATGCTAATATTATTATAAAGAAGAAACGCAAACAAGACGCTATTTAAGTATAACAACAATTATATAATCGTTAAAAGAGAAAAAAAAAATCGATAAAAGCAACAAAACAATATAAATATTTACTTAAAAAAAGTATCTAAGAAGCTCAAAATTATGCAATATAAAAAAGACAATAGACTTGTCTTTTGTCTATAGTTAAGTTCTAGTATTGATCGAACTTGTAATAATAGCGCTTAAAGAGATTTGTTAATATCAAAAATCTATAAATCTTCTAATTAGAAAGCTATTGTTCGCAAGACTTTGCAAAGAAATTGTTAATAACTTCGCAAAAAAGAAAGTTATTAAAACAAAATAAAAAACAATTAAGATATTGCAAGAGACAATTAAAGTATAAATTATTTTTGTCTTTAAATGTAAAATCAATTAACTACGTTTCTAGTGCAATTTTATTTAGCTAACATTGTCTAGCATTTGTTCGAGCTACTATCTACGACAAACAATAAATATTACAATTTAAAGACTTAACTCTAATTTAATATTATCTTAAGATTATAATAGACAAGAAATTGAAAATATAACTCGATTGTTCTCAAGAATTATCATAATTATTTTTGCTATTACTTTTTACTATAAACAAGAGTTTAAAACGCAAATAAGCGTTATAAAATTAATAAGTTATTTTGATAATCAACAAATACATTTTAATATTGACACATTATTCGCAAATTAAAGAGTATTTCAAAATAATTGCAATGTACTTTAGAGATTGTTAACGTATATTTAGAATAAAGTAATTATTACTAGAGCATAACTATCTATCTAATTAAGATATTGATATAAAGACTGTTACTAGAGACGTAACGTAAAAAAGAAAATTAAAGTTTCGCTAAACATGCAATAAAACTTTAAGCAATCTTTTTTTCTCTCTAGAATTTTGTTGCTTTTGTCTCAAATGCTTTATAATTAAACTTAGACAATAAATTAAATAAATTTCTTCAAATTAAGCTTAAATTCTTTATCGATTTTGTCGATTTTGTTAGCAAATAACATTGCTATAACTTTATTGTCTTTGTAGACATTTAATACAAGAGCAATTATTAAGTTCAAATATCTAGAGATATCTAGATTAGTTAATAAAAATTACAACAATCTTTTTAAAATTAAAGTATATCGATAAGTATTGTTTATCACGTTGTTGAAATTCGAACATTGATTTAGAAATTTACAATATTTCTTTTTCGAATCTTTATCTTTTATCGTACGCAGCTTTACTTCTTCGCAAAAATATATTAGTTGCTTATATTTAATTATTACATTTATAATTTTGCAAATTATCAAATAAAGAGAGTTTCGCAAATCAAGACTTAAAATTATTATTTGTATTATTAGCAATAAAAAGCAATAATAAAAATAAATAGAATATATCTTGCTTACAATAGATACTTCGCTTATTAATTTGGAACTTTTTGTCTTATTACTTTTAACTTTTATATAACTTTTTAACTTTACAATAGTCGCAAGCTTCTTTTTAACAATGTTCATTTTTTTTGTCGACTTGCTTTCGACTTTAATTACAAATAATAATATTATAAATTTCTTTGTTATAGTTATTAATTTTTTGAAGCTTAAAGTATTGCGCTTCGCAACTAGTATTAAGATATTTATTTTTCTTATATTAAATGCTTGTTTCTTGAAGTCTTTGAAATTACTTTAGACAACTAGTGTTAAGATAATCGTTTGCTTTGCAACAAATGTTTCTTTCTTATTAGACTTTTCTTCGCATTTGATTGTCGAATTTGAAGTATTATTGTATTTTGCTTAGTATTAAAATTAAAATTCTTCTCTCGAATTAAACTTGTTTATTACGTTTAACTTAATATTTCGATTCAATATAATTTTTGCTCTTTTTGTTAAACGTTAAGTAAAAAATAATCGAAGTTCAACTTAAAAATTGTTAAAAAGTCGACGCTAATATTATAATTTAATATATTGTTGTACAAAAAAAATATGCGTTATAATATACTTTGAGCGATTTTGCAATTAACAAATCGCATTTGTTGTAATAAAATATAAGAATTCTTTATTAATAATTTTTGTTCAATAACGCTTAATTTTGATTCGCGTTTTTTTAAATTCTTAGTTACTAGCTTTTTGCATTTTGACTTCGACTTAAATACAAGTTTTAATTGTAGCAAAATATTCTTTATTAATACGTAAGCAATAGAAAATAGCAATAGATTTAAGAGAGCGTCTATCTTGTTTAATAGAATTAAATTTGTCTTAAAAGTTCTTAAATTCTTGCGAGCTATCAAGTTTTCGCATTATTATAAATATTCTTAATATAAAAAGAAGTATAAAGACAAAATAAACAAGTACAATAAGCGCAATTATATAATAAACAATTTAATAATAAAGACTAATAGTATTTCCAAAATATAATTTAGAATTACAACAAACATTGTAATTACAATTTGTTAACTTATTATATTATATATTGCATTGCAATAATAAGTAGCACAACTATTTTGCAAATACAATATAAGTCTTTTGCACAATATTTGTATTCAAGTAATAAATTTAATAAGTATAAAAGTATTGTTTGCGATATTAATTATATGCAATAAATTTACTTACAATGCTTTGCTTTCTTAGATTTAATTTTTGTTAATTTAATTCTAGTTTATCAAGTGTTTTAAAATCTAACAAGTTAATTAATAGACAATATCTTATTATAGAAACTCTAAAATTACTCAATTAATAATTTAATTAAGTTCGAAATTTATTAATAGAAAGAGAAGTAAGTACAAGAAACTTAATAACTTCTAGCTTAATTTAAAAACTAATACTTTACAAAACGCATTTACTTAATATTACTTGTATCTAGCTAGAATATTTAATTTCTTACAATAACTAATAACTTAATATTCGAATACTTAAACAAGTTTAAACTTAAGTTATATATTAATAATACAAAAATCGCAAATATTATTAAGAATTGCACAAATTTAATATTAAATAAGAAATCTTAAATTTCAAATATAACACAAATTTATTATAACTTTATTATAAACTTTGCAATAATAAACGAACAAAGAAGTGCGACACTTCGTATCTACTATTATATTATATTGTTAATACTTAAATTTAAAGAATAATTTTGTCGCAATTTACAACTTCTAGAGCTTCTAAAATTACGTAATATTTAAACAAGCTTTTTAAGAACTTTGTCAAATTATTATAATAAGAGTACGCAACAACAATTAAATGCAAATTATTATAATATAAAATATAACAATACAAGTTCTTTAAGACGTTACAAAGACGTATATTATTAAGTGTTTAAAGATAAAAGCTCTTGTGTAAATCAATATACAATATTAAGAGAATATAGTATTTGTAAATCTTACGAAACATAATAAAGAAATTAATTACATAAAGATTAATTTAAGCTATATTTGAAGATATTTTAAGCAAGTCGAAGAACTCAACTTGATAACAAAAATAAAGACATTAACAACAATTAACTTAATAGCAAAAACAAAGACGTCGACAATAATTAACTTAATAACAAAAATAAAAACGTTGATAGCGTTTAACTTAATAGCAAAAACAAAAATGTCAACAATTATTAATTTGACGTCGACAACAATTAAAATGTTAACAAAAACAAAGACAACAATAAACTTGTTAACAATTGCAAATCAACATTAGTGCTAAATCTCTTAATAAAGTTTTAAAAGACAATTCTACTATTGTTTATCTCGAGATTATAATAATTTTGTTGTTTCTTTTTATTGCTAAGAATAAATAAAAATTACGACAACATTTTAAGTAATGCGCTAAATATATTAAGATTTTGAGACTTATATATATAATTGCAACATTCTTAGAGATTTTATAGCATAAAATTAAATATATAGTAAAGTTCGAGTTTAATCAATCTAAATAGCAATTAAATAACAAAGATTGTCGCAACTAATGCGATAAAAAAAATTACATATTTTGCATTAAATTCTATTTTCTCTTCTATCTTTGTTAAAATATTCTATTTTACTTAATAATCTAAATAAAGTTTTTCAATTTATTGTTAAAATTTGTTTTATTGTTCTTTATCTTATTATTGTTAATAACAAATTTAGTTTTGTTGTCTAAGTATATATTTGTTATTAATGTTATTATTGAGCTTGTGTAACTATAAAACACGAGTTAATCAATTAAACGCAATAATAATATATATAAGCAAAGAGTATAAAATAGATTTATCGAACTTACTAAAATAATTCGATTGCATTATTATAATCTTATATTTGACTTATAAATATATTTAATGCGCTCTTTGATTTTGCGTCTTAAGTTGCGTGATCGACAAGTTAAATTTCAACTCGAACGAGTTGACTTGCTCAATTTTAACTTTGAGATCGAGCAAAAGTTCTAGCTTAATCGAGTGAGTCGAACGCCCAATTTAACTTACTCGATTACGTGACGTTACGTGACGCGCTAACCCAATTGAGCTAGCGCAAAGATTCACGCTAATCGCGTATAGTTAGCGTGAACCCTTGCGCTAGCTCAATCAAGTTAGCGCGTAAAGAAGATAAGTTAAGATAAACGAATGCTAACGCGATGAAGTTAGCTTGAGTTTTTGACATTAACTCGACAAAATTCGACCCTAGAATTGAATTCGCGCATTGACCCTAACTTAACCCTATAAGGTTCAAGAGAATAAGTCGAGTGAAGAAAGAAGTGTTCGACCCAACTTAACGATCACACTAGTCTTAAATCTTTATTAATTTTGTAAATTCTATATAATAAATTAATTGCTCTTGATATAATACAATATTAGCAATCCTCTTGACAATCGAATAAAATAAACAATTGTAATTAAGTTTATTGTTTTAAAAAGTACAAGATTAGCAATAAAAATTAGCAATAAAAGTATTGAAAAAATATATACTTGTAATATCTTGTTAACAAATATAGAACTTCTTGTATTTGCGAAATTCTTAATATTAAACTTGAACGCTATCGCTTTGCAAGATTTAACAAACGTCGACTTAACAAATTTACTAGATACAAACTTCTTTTTTACAATTGTATTTTTTTTAAATATAACCTTTTTTGCAAATCTTGTTTTTGTTAATATAAATTTATATTTTGTTATTGTTTTTAAACAATTGTTTTTGCAATTTTTTGCAATAAACAATGCAAAGTCTATTATTAATAACAAGTAATTTTGTTTATCGTTTTGTTTTTCGAGTTAACGCGAGATCTTTGCATTTAAATTAAAGTTGTTATTTTTAAATCTCTTAATTGTTTAAATAGAGCAACTATATATCTTTACATACTTGTTTAAGACTAGAAAAATTTAAAACACATTCTATTATTATTATACGTATTAACATTTATCTTTTTTAGTTGTAATAGACTTGTTAAAAGCTTTGATATGCGTCTTTAATAAAAACTTTAATTGTATAAAGCGAGTTACAAAAGCTTTTCTTTTGTGCAAAATCGAAAGCAATTTAACTTTTAACGTATTGCTATTGCTATTGTTTGCGTCAATATTATTATTATTTATATAGTTTTTCTTTGCAATAAAATTAGTATTAGAATTTAACATTATATAAATTACAACTCTTATTATTTGTCTTTTTGACTTCTTTACAATAAAGATTAAATTTCTAGAAATTATTTAAACGTTTTATTGTAAATATTGCGATAAAGTAAAAGAATTAGATTGTTTAAAAAGTATAAAGTTAAATGAATATAATAGATTTCTTAGTTTACTTCTTGTAAGATACGATAGCAATAAAACAAACAAGATCTTAATTAACTTAATAACAACAATCTTCTTGCATATTAAAGATATGCTCTTAACTATTGTTGCTCAATTAATGTTGCTTCTATCTTTTACTAAGTTAAACTAATTAAGAAAAGCTAATTTGCTTGTTGCAATAACTATAACAAATAAAAACTCGCTTATAGATATTAATTAATAGATGCTAGATTTTATGCAACGTTTCTTGTCTAATAATCAAAAAGATCTAATTATTTTAATTGATACTTTTCTTACAAACATACAACGTTTAAGAAGTATATACTTTTGTCTCGCATTCTATGCGTTATAACTTACAATTACAAATTCAAAAAAAATTATTAAATCAAATTTTAACTTATAATTATTAAGATTTACTTGTAATCGAAATCTTAATCTAGATTAAAACAATAGTGCAAAAAAGAAAAATTAATACTTAAAAGAATTTGCGTTACAAAAGATATTCGAGAAATTTATTAACTTCGACTTTATAAATTTAGCAACAAGAAAATATATAAACATAATATTAACTTTTTAGATTAAAAGTATTAAACAATTGTTTGCACAAATATCTAGCTTCTTAAGTCTCTTTATAAATGGTCGCATTAACAACAAATTAAGAGATAAATTTATTGCTTTTTATTGTTGATTAATATTGCTAAAATCTAAATCAAATATTGTTTTAAAGAAAATTATTAATTATTAGCAAAAGCTATCGCATGTAATTCTCGAACAACAATTCTATTATTATTGTCAAGATATTTTGCTAGAAATTAATATTGTTAATTACATTAATTAAATGCAAGACAATGCAATAGAAACGTTATATAAGATCGCAAAGACATATTTAATTAAATTGTTTAAAGATAAGTACTTGTTTTTATATATTGTTTAATAATTGATCGAATAATTCTAATTCTAGTTAATTATGTTAAATATAACAAAGTAAGAAAGTTTTTGCATAAACGTCTTACAATTGTACGACGTCTTTTTAAGAAAATGCAAACGCAAAAGAAGTTTGCTTTAAACGTAAATGCAAAAACAAAACAAGCAAAATCTTAAACAACTTGTCGAAGATATAAAGAACGAAAATTAACAAATTAACATATATATATAGTTTTAATCTAGAAATTTTACTACTTATTTCTATTACTTTTCTCTCGAAATTGTAATTAGAATTAATGCGTTATCTCTAGTAATTATATTTATAATCGATAAAATAATAGAATTCTATGCACATATATAAAGATCTTACTAGATATGTATCTCGCTTAACTTATTGTACTTGATTAGATTAAGCTCTTAATATTAACTCGACAAAACTCGATTTTAAGATCGAGTTCGCGACTTAAATCTAGCTCAATTCTATAAGATTCAAGAGAATAAGTCGAGTTAAGAAAAAAGTGTTCGATTCGATTTAACAATTACACTATGCGAGATTTAATAATATAGATTATTTAATGTTTTCAAATTGCTAATCTTGTTTAGTTAAAAAAGAAGTATTTTGGATCTAATATAAATTTGATTTGTTTTAATAGTTATTACTTTGTTTTAATAGTTATCTTTGTTAATATTGTAATGATTAATAAGTACAATTCTAATAAAATTAAAATAATAATTTAGAAAATCGAAATTAATAGAACATAAAAAATTGATTGCGAGATTATAAGTCAAAAGAAGCAAGATATGCTTTACTAGCATTGCTTGCTTTTATAACGTTATTATTGCTTCGATAATTATTCTAATAATATTAATTTTAATTGTATAATTGAGATGCGTTATTACTAGAGCAATTGTTAAAGTTGTCTAGATTGCGCTAATTTCTAGCATAGATTACGTAAATAACATTTTCGCGATATTTAGCATCTAACGCTTATTAAATTTTCTTCTTGACTTTTATTTTATCTAGAAAGAAATTTAAGTCGATTGTTTTCGTAGATAAGTTTAGATCTTAACAAAATTCTAGATTAAAATTATTATACATTAAGTATATTTGATTGTACATAAACATATTTGCGAATCTAGTTGCTCTAGTAATAATTTAAGCATAGTTGATAGATTCTCAACGTCGACGTACATCGTTTATAAAATATTGCTCTCGTATAATTGTAGCTAGAGTTGTAAAAAAAAAAAAAATTTATCTTTTAGTCAAAGCTTTCGCTCAATAGACGATATTATTTTTATGCTTAACAAAGAATTTTTGCTTTCTTAACAACGTAAAGATATATTATTTCAAAACAATATTACGAAAACAAGTATAGAGATTATTTCTAATTATTTTAGAACTCTTGATTGTCGCTATGTTCTTACATTGTTTTATAAAAACATATACGTTATAAAAGTAAATATTCTTGTTAATGTGTTCGACTACTAAGACGATAGCAATTGTCTTATTATTATAGTAAGAATTAAAGAAGTTTATTTTTGCAACGTTTTATCTATTAGAATGACTATGTTTTGTAATTTTTATAAAATTAAAAGATTTAATAGATTTAACAAGTCTTGAAGTAATACAAATTTTATTTATAAAATTTTGCAAGACATTCTATTGCTATTTAGAGAAATTGATGTTTTGCTAGATAGTATTAAACATAATAATAAATAATAAAGTCGACGTAGATTTGCTTTTAAAATTTTTGTTCAAGAAAATAAGATTGCTTAAGTTGTAAAAAATTTCTTTTGCGATAGACTTTTCTATAAAAGATAAAACAAATTTATTGACGAATTAAGAATCTTTAGAATATTTGTGTTCGTAAAACTCTCTTTGTAAAGTCGAAAACATATAAATCGAAATTGTATTTATAAAATAATTCTTTTTAGATAATGTTATTGTATTTAATCTTTTGTTGCTAGCATTAACTTCGACTTTCTAGATATTGTATTTCGCAACAAAGCTCTTGATATTCGCAATAAATTAATTTCGATCAATAGTTTACTTAGTAGAATACAACTACGATTCGACAAATTATACTCGTTGTGTAATTCGATTAATAGATTTTTTTACTACAATAGAATGTAGACGTTCGTCGACAATGCTAATAACAATAGATTTTGCTTTAATAGAAGAATAGAGTAAATTTGCTATCTTCAAGTAGTTGTTAATTTGAAAAGCATAGATAAGTAGATGTGAGAGAAATGTTGTTAAGATAGTTACCTTGTGCATCGATAAGAAATTCCTTGACGTAGCAAGAATATTGTAACAAGAGTCTTGATAATCGTAATTACATAGAAAGATGTAAGATTATCAAGATAATTGTAAAGCTAATACGATTTTCATTACTCTATCGACAATTGTCAAAAGATACTAATTGATGTATCTAGAAGAACTCAAGATACGTGATAAATAAATAGGCAATAAAATATCGTACTACAGACTAGATAATTGAAGCTACCAAATTAATAAAGTGGATAAAAGATAATTGATTTTTAAGACGAAGAAGCTTGTCTATATATTGCTATCTAAAGTTATCGCACTTTTCTAACCTAGAATAGAAATTCTAGTTGAAGTAAAGCAATGTCAACGAGATAAGAAAAGAACTAGTGTGAAGCATCGTAATAGTTTTAAGCAAGCAAAACAATAGATTCGAATATATATTAAAAATATTTTTCTTGCGATAAAAGTTATAGATATAATTGATAACTTTCTTGATTAATTTCAACTTCTACAACATTTTTATAAAGCACTTACTTAAATCTTACGACAATAGCGTAATTTGTCGTCTTATAGTAGCTTGTCTAACAACAAGTCTCGTTCTTAATAAATTTATAACAACTAGAGAGTTAAACAATACAATATTAATTTGTGCAAAGACGTATTATAGAGTCGCTAACTTAAAAGTTACAATTCGAAATATTTGAAAAACGACAAAAAACTTTATACGATCAAATTTGTCGTCGTTACAATAAATAGCACAATTAATTGTTTGATTGTAATACGATTTATAGATCTAAAACATTTCTATATCTAACAACTACATTATATAAGTAAAATAAGAAGAAAGTTTAAACAAAATAATATTGTTTACAATTGCTAAATCTAGAAACTCTAAAGTTATATAAAATTCAAAGCTATTAATATTTAAAAGAATCTATTATTTTGTGTACTTATTATAAGTGCATCTAATAAAATAATAAAGCCAATTAATAGCAAGATTATTATTAGAGTATTTAGTATTGCTAGTATTAAATAGCGTATCGTTGTCGATGTTGTTCGCGATTTATCTAACTAGAATATTTATTTCCTTAGTAGTTATTATAGACGAAATCGATTGATTAACAATACTAATAATCTTTGCGACAATAATATAGTTGCGATTTTTAGAATCTATTATTTGAAGCACATAGACTGGTCGCGCTGACCCGGAAATGTCACGTGCAAATGCCAAGACTCGGGTCAAAAAAAATTCGAGGAATCGAATCGCTCAAAGTAGTTTAGTCGATTACTATAAGTAGTTTAGCGCGCTTCGCGCTAAACTACTTTGAGCGATTCGATTCCAAAAAATCGTCGCGACCCGATCTTGGCGCCAGGTCGGGCCAGAGGGGTGGTATCATAACCTAGCCCGACGATTAGTCTAGAAGCACATCTCTAATATTTTTGATAACAACGATGTGTGCTCTTTTGTAATCTATATGTAAGTCTATCTTGTTTATATTTTAATAATTTGTTTCTTGTATATCTTTCTTGTTTATTACAATCTTTAATTTTCTAAAGTAGAGCTTCAATATCTCGATATTTGAAAAGACATTTTTTCGAGCAACAACAATAGACATTTAACGACAAGTTCTAAGCTCCAAATGTCTATTGTAAAAGCGTCGAAATCAATAATTGTCTATTAAAGAAGCATCAAATAAAAGAAGACAATTGACAACGTTAACAACAAGCTCTATTGTCAATAACATATTTATATTATTCAAACAAATAATATAGTCGACAATTATTTGTTCTTGAAATTTAGTATGCTTTCTACATATAGAAAAGCGATTCGATTTCGCGAACGTTTCGATAAGTCGATTTTGCAAATTTCGTCGATTGCATGCGTACTACAAAGCGCATTTCGTAACATTAGTATAATTGTTGTTCTGAAAGGCTTCGTAGACTTGCATTACGCGTAAATTGCGCTCTTCGTAAATCAATTGAGCCATAATGATAATAGTGAATAAATAATAAGATGGTTAGTTAAATTCTGGTAAAAATTTGGTAATCTAGGTGGCTTGGTAATGCAGGTGGCACCCGCCTAGGAACGAGGCGGTGAGGGACGAATTTAGTTATCAACCCGCGATTACTCCGTACACGCAAAGCACCCGCATGTAAAACTAGCCAAACCCTGGTTGGAACGACCGGCTACATACATGTAAAGTACTTCTAAAAGCACATAAGTCATGCGCGCTGTGCTTCGGTCCAGAGCGATGCAGGCCTACATTTAACCAATGACAAGCCCATCAACCTCTGCGCCGAGCTACTGTCCGACTACCGACAGCCCCCTATCGACAACCGCATCCATTGTCGGGATCCTCACTTTTGCCCTCGGCCTCTTCGCTTCGTACATCGCATTGCATACCTCGACACGCTCCGCTCCCACGGAAATAGCACGTCTCATCGCTGACCTGCGTAGCACGCAACACGAGATCAACCGTGTTGCGGAGTACATCTTCGCCGATTATCACTCTTCGCCGAATGATGCGACGGGAGTCGGCTACAACGATCCATCACTTTACGAGGAGGTGCAGGTGCTCCTGAGGGATTGTATACGACTCTTCTACGAGGCGGACGGCTGTCAGTTACACCTTCCAAGCACTTTCGCCATCCCCCTTTAAGCGTGTCCCCAGCCATGTCAAAACACCATACGCTCCAAGACTTGTCCTTCGCTTGACTCGATGATTCAAAAACATTATACTAAGTCTAGATATTGGTAGTGCTCAAGCGAAGCGAGCAGGAGCCGGAAAGATTGTGGAAGAGGGTACAATTTCTGATGCGGAAAGATGAGGTGGGAGAGAAGATGGCGAGGTTGACAGTGTTGACGGGCAAGTTGAGTAGTATTCAGATCAGTCTCTTCTTGAAGTATGTTTTCCAGTACCTCCTATCTGGCATCCCATGCGCTGGCAGGGTCATTTGTAAGGGCTCCATCACGCGCCGAACCTTTACAATACCTTCTTCGAGTATACTGCTGGGTGTTTTCTTTGAGTAAGGTAGAGGCTTTGACGATTTGCCTCTTTATCTATGGGTCTCCACTGTTTTACACATTCATTATCATTCCGACAAATCGGTTTTCCGACGAGTGCCAAGTACAGAGGGTGAACCATATCTTACCGGCGCATGGGATTCATCCTTTTGCAGTCACGTTAGAGCAATCATTGGATCATACCCTGAGCGAGCTGATCCCAATGCTTACTTCTTTGTAGGAAGAGCGCTGCACAAGACGCAATGCTCAAACGTGTCGTGCAATATATTGAGAACAACAGGATTCTTGGACAGTCGTCAAATGGTGTGATGAGCTCCGACAAAGCGCCTTCGCTTGCGCTCGAGCCAACTCAAAGAGCCTAGATAGCAAATTCTAATTCAAGTCTCGGTTTTTACTTCCTACTCATCTACTTGGTGTCGAACTAAGGCCACTTCAATCAATTTCACATGCACCAAAGTCCAGCATTGTTTTCTGCGATAGACACGTATGCATGAGACATAAGCGACCTTGCAGTGCGGTAATCCCGGATCCTGTGGCGGCTGTTGGGGCGCATTTCGTATGGCCTTGCGCTTGTTGTTGTGGCTCATGTGAGACAAGCTATGTAACTCCCTTCTAGATGTCCCACACCTGCCTGTGGGGGTAAATTTTGTGGATTAGGATTCGCGGTGACACGATGGCGCGATATCCACGTTTCTTCTTTTCAGTTCGAGTCGGGCGAATTCACGCATTTGTGAATTGCTATAAAGATGTAGCTCACTCCGCATCAGCGCCAGATGAGTCCATTCAGCAGAGAAAGCGACTGCTACTAGCTTACGCGGCTTAGGCCAGCTCATCCAGTTCGGTCCAATTAACCTGTTACGGAACATGCGCAATGGAAGACCTCGCCTATTATGGCTTCTCGACATGATTCTATGTACTACCGTAGTGTTGAGTTCTCCCCTAGAGTACGTCGAAGCGCCGAGGACTCTCGACAATCGTGCCTTCTATGTGAGTTTGAAAAGTCTCACCTGAGATATTGATAATTGACGTAGTGGACCGCAGACTGCAGAGTGTCCAGGCCGGCTTCCAGGGCCCCCTTATCCTCCAGGGAATCTGAACATGCACGCAACGGGCATAAGCCGTCAGGGCGCAGTCGACTCAATTCAATACATTGATAGATGGGGTGGTATAGACTATATCGAAGACAACGTGGACCTCTGTGATAGAGCTGGTTGCCGATGTGATGGCGCAAGGGTTGTCTGTGACAATGACGACAGTCATAACGTCTTTTTTGTCCAAGAAATCCATGACGCCTATGCCCGTCAATGCTCCAGAAACTGTGACTGTCAGTCAATGCCAGAGGAAGTAGCGCAAGATCTGGATCATGTCGAAGTTGAGGATATCGACCTTATTGGTACGCCCGGAAGACCAAGTACTGTCGTCAATCGGCTCAATCCCGACGGAGCAGCCATGGGCCATGAAGCTTGTCTAGCAGGAGAAGCCACCGGGTGGACCTTTCAGAGGTTTGCTTCGAAGAAGTGTTGCCAGGGCTATTCCTTCCAAGCTTTGTCTGCGCAAGAAGCGTACGGAAACTACGGGGTGGCTCCATATGCGGGTGATATTGTTACGGGTGTCGTTACTATTGGCGTGTGTTTGAAGAGCCTTGCTGGATGACAGATGGATTGCGTGAAAAGGCGCCTACAAGACATGCTTGCACGGCGGCAAGGGTTACAAAGAGAGGTAGCATGAGCGGAGATAAGAGCTTGAGTAAAACAGAGAGGTTTCGTCAACGTAGGGGATACAGGGAACTCGGGAGTTCGAGTTCATCTTGGCAGCAGGACAAGGCCTTGACACATACACCATTCAACAGTGTGTACAAGTCCATTTACCATTTACACTCATAGCACTACGTAAAGCTTCTGAGACCATTAGCTACCGAGAACCACTACCGCCTAGTCGGGCGCTGAAGGCGATCAAGTGGCGTCCCGGTTGATGATCATGTACTTGCATTCCGGACGCTGATCAGGAAATGACTGGTAGGAGCTTCGAGTAATTTCCCCCCATCGCGCAATTCTGGTTCAGTCTGAAAATTGAAAAATGGCTCCCACCCAGGTACGGAAGGATGGGGCAGAAGAAGCGGCAATGTAATGCCAATAACGAAGTGCATTGGTACTGTGGGACCTTGAGGCTTCAGATAGTGTCATGTACGATCAAATACTCTCGAGGAGTATCATTCTCTTCCTATATTCTTAGAGATGCCGGAGCATCGTTCATCATGAGCCATGGAGCAAATTCAAACCATGCCAGATCGAAAATTCGAGGTACGGAGGGTCAGGTAATCTTACCGTAGCGGAACATTAGCGTATTTTACCGTCATTTGCACAAAATTCGGCACCACAATCTCTTTTTGGGTTTTTCTCCTTCGTGCGGCGGCACGACTTTAACATCCGTGTTGCCTGGACATCTTGCTTTACCATGATGTATTTCAAGCGTCAGTCGTGCCACAGAGTGATGAATTGCACGCCGGCTCAGCTCGTACGGCCTTCCCAGCTTGCCTCTCCGATTCTACGGTGTCGCTCTGTCGAGGTCTGAGCTTGCGTCGGACATTATTCATGATGGCCGAGGGCTCCTTCAATTGACTTTCACTCACTTCGAGCGCTTGAGTCAGACGATTGGGAAAATTGTCCATGGCATTGGACAAAGAGACTCGAGCACTGTAACTCCTGACTGCCGCATGACGGTCTTATAAGGATGTTGATATGTTACTGTGGGTAGCGCAGCACACCCTCAGCTTTGTCTTGATCGAATGGCACAACATGACTTCCCAACGGAGGTCTCTTGATTGCTGCAGGTCATCGCTGCTTGTCTGTGGCTGTTAATATTTGATATAATGCATCTACTGAGAACGCCTTGCGGACGTGAGTCCATGCTGCCTCATCGGGTATCATTCCCCGGCCTGGTCCCCGATCTTTTCCAGTTTTCCCAGCTCTCGCTTCTCTCCTGACTCCCCTATGATCCTGACCCTATCCACTCTGACCTTTTCGCCGTTCCCATCTCCATCCACCACGAACAGGACCAAAGATGTGACATTCTGGAACTTCACGAACCTTAACTCGACCTTCGCTGTCGCTGTCTTCTCATCCCAGTCTTGACGGTCTAATGTAATGGCTTGCGTAGCCGGTATGTCTTCGGCTTCCTCGAAACCCAACACGTGCGCGCGGTTCGAGTAGACCTGTATGGTTTGTGGTCGCATGGCAGTATCTTCTGCATCGTCTACGGATGCTTTGGGTGGATTAGAGGTTATTTGAAGTGTGTGTACTTTCAGTGTCGCCCGAAAAGGGATGAAGAGCATGAGTTGTTCGTCTGTGTCACTCTCAACCCAATCCTTCCTCGTATCCGCTGCGCTTGATTTGCCTTTTCCGTTCAACGCCGAAGGTCTACCCCCGTCGAAGAGTGTCCTCGCGCCACCGTATTCGCTGTCTGCATTCAACAGATCCAACCCTTGTATGTCCACCTGATCGGTAATGTCAGTGTAGCCCCGCGGCAAGTTAGCCCCAATCCATCTTGAGCCGCTGTCACTGGCTTCGCCAAACCCTCCAGACCCATCTGAGTCTGCTTCCGCCGCCAACTTCTTGACCGCCTCTGATAGCTTCCTCGGATCGGCGCCTTGAATGGTGGAGACTGTTTGGCTATTCTTAAAGATCATGAAGGTTGGGAGCCTACATTCGACGTTTGCATCAGCGCTTACGACCGTAAAGGGGTGGCAGGATCCTACGCCGTAACGCCATATCTCCGAGCAATCTCCTGTTGCTGCTCGGTGTCGACCTTGGCGAAGGTGACCTTTTGAGGTCGAGACAGTTGAGCGGATAGCTGCTCGTAATGCGGACTGATAGCCTTGCACGGTCCGCACCAGTCGGCATAGACTCCCAATCAGTCAGCAAAGTGGGAGGGTGAACATTGTAGTGGGCAACATACAATCTGCGACCAGGATTTTGGTGCTCTTTAGCAAGTCGTCGAACTGGCTGGTGGAGCCTATGTGTATTGTTTTCGACATGTCATCAATACTACTTGGATCTAAGTTCATACAACGTTCTCACCCGCGAGACAGAATTGCGGGGCCCAACTACTGCCTACTTTACCTTGCCTTATACAGCAGCTTAGTGGGGTGATTGTAGCCAAGCGTTCTGACGCTCGGGCCGGCTTCGCCTTAGACCGTTATGATTGGGAAATGTAGTGGGGCACCTACGATTAACCAATGACCGTAAGCCTGTACATGATACGTCCAACACATTACACGCCTCGCAGCTATCCTCATAAGCAAGCCTCAGCCGCAATGATCTGCACAATGGATGCAACGCAACAAGGCTGGAGGTGTTGCTAACTCGCTCACTCTATAACCTCCAAATGACGCCGATCGTTCTGTCTACTCCCTCATTCTATACAGACCTGGCTTCAAGACTCAATGGACCCGGTCAGTCTAACTGCAACCGTCATCACCATCGCCGGCGACGTTTGCAAGAGCTATGAGCAAATATCGAGTTATGTAACGCTTGTCCGCAATGCATCCAAGGATCTGGAAGGGATCCGCTCCCGGGCAGGCAGTATCAACAGCCTCGTCACGAACCTCAAGCAGGCCTTAGAAGAGAGCGCGATCCGCCAGGTCATTGAGAAAGACGAATTGGCGCTCAACCATGTAAAAGCACTGGACGTACCATTGAAGGATGTAGAGGGCACGTTTGACGAAGTGATGGACAAACTCACCAAACAATACCGGCCTACAACGAACGGAAAGAATTACAAGATACGCTGGCAATACTATCTCAGGCATAGCGACTGGGAGGCACTACAGGCAAAATTGAATGACCATATCCAGGTCCTCAACGTATCTATGCAAGGCCTGAATACGTTGGTCCTCGGCCTTTGTCACCGTCTTATTTCCAATGCTTCGACAGTGCTAGCATCCTTCCAAGCCTTAATGTCCTACGCGTCCTCGGCGCCCCCAGCAAAGACCCCGCAAGAACCCTCCGCACCTATGCCAAATCCATCATCGAAGCCCCAGAAGGTCAAGAGCGCACATTAGTCAACCAACGCACGCCCTTCCCCCTCCCTAGCCACATTGACGACGATCCCCCTTCCTTTCTCCCCTTAAACGAGCGCCGCCTCCTTGCGAAAAAGAAAGTGCGCTTGCAGCGAGAGCTCCTGCAGGCCGCGCGCGGTGGTGACTACATCGACGCCTCCCTCCTGCTAGGCGAGGGCGCCGAAACCGAGTGCACGGAAGAAAATGAGGGCATGACAGCTCTATCCTTCGCAGCCAAATACGGCCTCCTCCGCGTCGCAGAACTCCTCCTCGACGCGGGCGCAGACGTCGAAGCGAAATCCGACGCATTCGGCGACTGGTGGATCGTCCGCAGGGAAAAAGGTCGCACGCCGCTCATCTGGGCCGCAGCACGGGAGGATTGCCCACGCACCCAAGAACGTATGTGTAGACTTTTGCTAGACAAGGGCGCCGATATAAACGCCAGAAACATTTTTGCTCGTACGGCACTTTAGGAGGCGGCGATGAGTGCGAAATATCATATTATCTATCCTCGTGGCACTATGGATTTGTTACTCCAGCGTGGCGCCTATGTTAATGCGTACGATATGAATAGCTGGACGGCGCTGACTGAGTGTGGGCATTATGGGAAGTTGGAATTGGCGGAGCTATTGCTGGCTCATGGAGCCCACGTTGATGGCAAACCGGGGCAAGATGATCCTGCGACAGACAGCAATCCTGATTTGAAAGGGAAGCCTCATGAGACCCCGCTAGTCGTTTGCGCTGAGTGGAGCTGGAATGAGGTTGATTTGCTTCTTGTTGGATAAGGGAGCGGATATAGAGGGTACGAACAATCAGGGTAAGACGATGGCGGAGTTGGCGTCTGAGGCCAAATGTGGGATCGTACTTGATAAGTTGACCAGGGTGAGTAAGTTGCGACGAAGTGAGTGAATCAGAGGCTGGCGAAAGATGTGAAAGAAATGGCAGAATCTTTGTAAAGCCTTCTGGATATTGTAAAACAATACTCCGCTGTATTATGTGGAGAAGCTTCACGAGGACGGCCGCACCTTTATCGAAGAGGACATCAAATTTACTTGTATAAGGTATGATATTTGCCAATGCCGTGCTAAAAGGGACTACGACTAATACACGGATAAAACTCGAAGTACAGAAGTTGCCTTTGACTTTATTCTTAGCTTGTTGCAAGCTGAATTAATAGTAGTTAAAGGTAGATATAAAGCTCAGTCCAGATTCTTATCGTCGCCAAAGAAGCATTTGAGGCTAGGATATGCTTCGGATGGTTTGCATGGACCAAGATCTTAAGCGCTCCAAAGTACTAAAATGCAATATAGAAAGATTGCGCAATATTATTCGACTAGAATATTTAATTAACAAATTACTATCTTGGGTTATAGCTAATATCGAGATTATAGCTTGCCAAAACAAATAATTTAACAATTGAATATTCAACTAAATCGCAATCTAATTATAAAATACTAATTTAATTAACTTAACAACTTAAAATATTTAATTGCTGCAAGACTATATACGAACGTGTAACAAGACGTTGTTATATCGACGTATACAAGACAGAACTACATAGCATATAGAACTATAATTTAAACAGATATTAATATATAAAAATTTCAGAAAAGAATTCTTGGAGAGAAAACTCTGCATAGTATTAAGTTGCTACTATAAATACTTAACACTAATATATTTAATTAATTATCAAAAACTAATATTACAATTGTTTCTCTTTTTTGTATTTTTATTTTTAGAATAAAGTATTATATATTGTTAGAATAATATGTTATTGTTGTTGTTGTATTATCGAATTAATATATATTGCGTTTCGATTATCTTTCTATATACAATAGATAATAAATCGAAAATATACAATATTGTTATATATACTTTAGCAAAGTATATAGTAGTAATAACTAGATTGATCGCGAAAACCCGAATTTATTACGTAACTTAATTCTATAATGTTAGATTCGAATTCTTAACAATTAAGCAAAAGAATTTGTTCTAAACAAGTTAATCAAGTAACTTGATTTATCAATCTTGGCAATTCGATTTTACGCTAAAAATTCGAATCGAGTTTCGATTTCAACTTTTGAAATCGAAATTTGATTCGATAATTAGTCTAGTAATAACTACTATGTATTGTTGTATAAAAGAAAAAGAGAACATAAATTATAGAAAAGTCTCTTTTATAGATATTGCTATTTTGATAGATATATATTTATTATATTGGAATTGTATTATTGTATCTATAAAAGACTTTTTTTCTATCTATTTTCCTATTCTTCTTTAATATTTAGAAGAGAGAAATTAAGTAGTAGTCTTAACTTCTCTTATATTATACTACTATAATTAGACTAATTGTTAAATCGAATTTTGATTTCAAAAGTCGAAATCGAAATTCGACTCGAATTTTTAGCATAGAATCGAATTGCCAAGATTGATAAATCAAGCTACTTAATTGACTTGCTTGAAACAAATTCTTTCGCTTAATTGTTAAGAATTCAAATCTAATATTATAGTAGATTGATCGCGAGAAACCGAAAATATTACGTGAGAGCGTCAAGATTCGGTTCCTCAATTTTTTTTGAAATCGAATTGCTTAAAATAGTAACTTTTCGACTAAGCTAAACTTATTATAGTAATAAGCTAGCTTCTTTAAGCGATTCGATTTTATTCGATTTCTTGGCAAATCAATTCGATTCTAAAGTTGAAATCAAATATCAAATCGACAATTAATCTATATTATAGAATCGAGTAATATAATAAATTCGGATTTTTGCAATTAGTCTAGTATAATATGTTTTAGTTGTTATTTACAAAAGTCTTATTGTAAATTAGTTTTATATCGACAAATAAAGAAACTATTTTATAAAGAATACAATTTTCCATTGTATAGTTTCGTCGACAAAACAGGAAGTTGTCTCTAGATCCTAAATCAATTATATATTGTTATAGAGCTTCGAAATGGATTAGAGATTCTCGAAGCGAATTAGAAGTTAATTAAATATTATTCGAAACTACGTAGAATCAAATTCTAGTTTAATTCTATGCAGACGCGCATTTGACTCGAACTTCGATTAACTCGAGCGTAGCCTAATCGTCGGGCTCGATTTCGCGGGGGAATCGCTGAGTAATCGGGCTCGGGAAGCTTAACTTTAAAAAACCCTAAATTTTAAAAAATTCATAACTTTCTTGTATTTTATACGTATTTTATAAAAATTACTTTGTTTTGTAGAAAATTTAGCGTGTTTTCAAGCAAAAAAGAATTACTTAATTTGGACTAGTCTACGTAGCGCAGTTAATTAATATTACTTCGGGTTAAACGAAGAAGTCTGTCCGAATCCTTGGGTTGAACAAAAAAAAAGTGTCCGATCCGATCTAACTATCAAACTAGTTAAGAATACTAAAAATAGTATAAATTTAGTTTAAATTTAGATTTTTTTAATTATTTTCTAGATAACGCATACTAGTAATGAATAATATAAAAACAATCTAATATACTTATTAATTTGTTTAAATAGATTAACTATTTCTATTAAATTATCAATTAATTGTTACTAAAAATAATAAATTTTACTAAAAATAGTAGTCTTGACAATTCGAATCGATTTTTCGGATCGAATTTCGACTTTAAGTATAGAAATCGACACGAATTGTCGATTTCAACTTTAGAAATCAAATTGTCAAGATTTTCGAATCGAATTGATACAAATTGTCAAGATTCGAATTAAATACTTGACTCGAACTCGATAATTCAATCCGACGCAATTAGTCTATAATTATATTAGTATCTCTAACACTTTTTCTTAGTACTTTTTTCTTCTCGAGACTTTTTTTTATCTATGTTTATCTTGTTACAATTAGATCGAGAAATCAGTTTATTGCAAGAAGATTTAATAATATCTCGACAATTTAGCAAATCGAATATATCAATTTTAAGCAAGATGTTTCGCATTATTTGTATATATTATTTGTCTACTTTGTACAAACTATTAATAAAGTTGATAATTTTGATAATTTTGACAATATTAATAAAAAGAAATTTATATAAATATAACTAAAAGATAGAAGATTTAAAAGCAATTGCAAAGAAGTTATAATAAAATAAGTAATAGTTTTAATAATAATTACTAATACAGACGTGTTAAAAATTGTATAATAAGAAAAACTTTAATCGATAATTAACAATAAAAGTAAGTAAAATTAATAATAAGAAAGTTAACAAATATAAACGTGCGTAATATATTAACGAAATTAAATATATATTAATATAAAGAATTAATAATCTTAACTCGACAAAAGTTTAAAGTAAATATTAATAAATATATATTAATTCTAATTCTAATATATATATTTCTTACTTTGTTTCAATAAAATTATTTGTTAATATGTTATTTACAATTTTTACAATTTTTTCAAATCTTCGACTTTTTGAATTTTGTTGTATTTTACTAAATATTGTAAGAAACTTTTAAGTTGCTATATAATTATATTATCTCTATATATTATCTATAAAATAAGTTAAATATATGCATAAATAATAGAAGTGCTATTAACAAACTTAAAAATTATTGCAAGTCGAAATTACGCAAAAGACTAAAATAATAATTGCAAGAAGTTGTACAAGAAGCAAAACACAATCGAAAAGTTATCTTGATATAAATTAAGAAGCTTTGTAAAACATCTATATAAAAGAAAGTTGCAAAGTCGAATTATAAAATTATAAAAAACAATGTTAGAGAAAAAGTTAAAAAGTATCGAATTAATAGAGAAATTTATAATAATATATTTAAATAATGCAATTAAATATACAATGCTAATAGCTTAATAGTAGAATGCTTCAAAAACAAATTAAGACAAAAAGAAAAAAAGAAATTTGCAACTAAGAAAGCAAATCGATTCAAGATTATCGAAAAAGTACAAATATTATATAAAAATACAAATATAGTAATAGAATTCTCTTCTAAGAAGATATATATTATCTAAATATATTATTTATATTCTATATTTAAACTAATTAATATTACAATTAAGTATCGACAATAAGCTTAATATTAATAAAAGTTTTTCGATTTATATAAAATCGATTATAAAAATTATTTATTATAGTAGTCTAAATAACTTAAGAAGAACTGATAATAATTATTCTATAAAATTGTTTAATATTTTTGTTAAAAAATTTGCATTCTTGAATAATATAAAGAAGAGAGAAATTTTAAATTCTATTATTGTTAAAATAAAGAATTTCGATAATATTGTTAAAAAGAATAATAATAAGCAAGAAACTCGAAATAAGACTTAAAATAATATAGAAGAGTTAAATTATAACTACTATAAAGCAACAAATAATAATAATAATAGTAAAAAGAATAATAAGATTAAGAAAGATAAAGACAATAATAATAAGATTAATAAAAATAATAAAAATAATAAAAATAATAACAAGATAGAAAATAACTCGAATTAGACTCTTTAAGATAATAGTAAAGCAATTAAGATTATTAAGATTTTGAATTAATAGCTTTACATATATAATTTAGAGAATCTACTATTATATATTACTATTATAAAATATTATCTTTTTGCATTACTATATTATATTATTAAGTTATAATTAAACAATTTAAATAAAGTATAAAACTAAGATTTTGAATTTATTAAATTTAATCTATATTTATACTAATATCTCGACAATTCGAATCGAGTTTTTCGAATAATATATTTAACTTTTTGAGAATTATACTATTGCTTTAGAGTTATTAGTTCTCTATATATTTTTAAATAAAGTATACTTAAATATTAAAGTCTCGATAACTTAGTAATAGAGCATTTTAACTTTCAACAATAGTAATATAATATTTATAGTATTATTATTAAGAGTATTATTGTGTTTTTGTTAATTTTATTATAAATATTATGTTATTTTTATTGCGAGTTAAAAGATTAAGAGTTCAAATTTTGCTTAAGATACAATTTTTTTTATTTTTACAATTCTTGACAAAACTATGTAGAACAAGATTGTCGAACTCTTTAATTAAAAAAATTAAATCAATAATTTGATTTTAGCTATATAGATAGCTCGAATATATTATTATAAAATATTACTAGATAATTCTACATCGAAAAATTATAAAATAGAATATAATTTTCTACTATTTAATTTAGAATTTCTTTATACTAATACTAAGTCTTGACAATTCGAATCGATTTTTCGAATTGAAGTTCGATTTTAAATATAGAAATCGACTCGAATTGTTAATTTTAATTTTAGAAATCGAATTGTTAAGACTTTCGAATCAAATTGATACAAATTGTTAAGATTTGAGTCGAATACTTAATTTGAACTCGATAATTCGACTCGACGCAATTAGTCTAAATTGCAACGAAAGTAATTACAAAATTATTTTAATAAATTTAGTTAATTTTCAACTATATAGAGTATTATTAATAAACTCTCGCAAATTATTAAACAATAGTAAACAATTTAATAGCATCGATATTATTTCGAGAACAAAACTAATATATATATGATTAACTCTATATATATACGATTTTAACAATTGCTTTTTATTTGTTGCTATTATTGTTATTATTGTTGCTTTCATATTTGCTTTTATTTTTTTATATTTTAATTCTTGTTTTTTTGTTGCTTGTAATTGTTGTATTTGCGTTTGTTACTCTTTGGAAAAAATCTTTAATTATTGTATAAAATATGTTTGCAAATTAAAAAAGATAGAAACAAAATTAACAATATATAATAGAGATTTAATATTATTGCTACGTATTTGTTTGTTGTATAATTTTCGATAATTAATTATATTAACAAACATTTTTGCTACTTTGCAACAAAGTATTTATACGTTTTCGATACTATTGCTATTGTATCTTTGCTTACTTATTGCATTTGCTTTATTGTTACTATTGTTACTATTGTTATAATTGTTTTCTTTTGTTATTAATATTTTTTATCTAGAAATAGAATATTGTATTTAACGCAATAAATACAATATATAAGCTTAAAAAATTAAATTAACTTGCACAACTATTGTTGTTATTGTTAACAATCTTTTTTGCAATTTTTAAGTTACTTATTATTAGATAGTTATTTTTGATTTTAACTATATACTTTTTAATTGTAGTATTTAAACTAACATTTGTAGATTATTGTATTGTAATAAGTTGTATTGCAAAATCTATATATATAAATCTAATATATATTAGTCTAATTAAGAGCAATTGTTGTTTTGTTTATAATAACTACAACTAGAATATATCTTGTTTGCTATTTTTAAAATAGCAAAAACTAGTTTGTATAAATATATATATCTAGATTTGTTTTTAGATTTTTGCGTTACTATAAAAGTTTTTGTAGTTTTTAGAAATATAGTCTTCGAACTTTAATCTAGCTTTTTGTTTTACTTGTTTTTGTATAGTTAATCTTGTTTTTTTAGTTTGTTAATTGTTTGTTTCTTTTAACTTTTTTTTTAATATTTCGCAATTATATTGTATTTTTTTTCAATCTTTCTTAAACTTCTAAATTTTGTTTATTGCGTTTTCGAAATACTTTAAAGACTTCTATATATATTTTTACAAAATCGAATTAAACTATCTAATTAAGTATTTAAGTATATTATTTCTTTTTCGCTTATTGTATATTCTATCTACACATCGGCAATTCGGGGAAGCGACCCCTGTGACACAATGACTTCACTAAGTCGACATAGGCTCAAGAGAGTCTCGGGACACCTCGCGCTAGCTTATTAGGATATCTTAGATTGTTTATTAAAATTTAGATTATTTTGTAATTTTTTTGAAGTTTTTAGCCTAATCGAGTTAGTATTACGTACAGAATTAATATTTGAAAACAATTTTTTTTAGAATCTTTTCCGTTTTCAAATATTAATTCTGTACGTAATACTAGCCCGATTAGGCTAGAAATTTCAAATAAATTACAAAACAATTTAAATTTTAATAAACAATCTAAGATATCCTAATAAGCTAGCGCGAGGTGTCCCGAGACTCTCTTGGGCCGATGTCGACTCAGTGGAGCCATTGTGCCACAGGGGCCGCTTCCCCGAATTGCCGATGCATTTTATTTCTTTTTATTTTCGATAAAATTTAATTTCAACTTTAAATCTTTGTTTCGCAAATATCAAAATTCAAGTAGCAAAACATAAAAGATAGCATAAATTGGTTTGTACTTCGCAAATAAATTTAATTAATATATTTATTTGTTTTTCTTAACTAATATAGTAAAGAATTTTAGTTAACAATAGTAAATTTTCTTTTTAAAATACAAAATATGTATATTTATACTTTGCAATAGCACTTTGTTATCTATCTAGACACTTGTTGATTTGTAGTTTTTGTTATAGTTTCTTGCTTGTTGCTTCGAAACAATTATCTACAATTTTCTTAACTATTTTCTAGTACTTTGCAACTACTTTGCTTGTTCTATAGCTAAAGATATCTTCTATATTAAGAATTTATCTATAAATGTATTTGCGAAATCTACAATTTAGTTTGTTAACAATTTATAAGAAACTTTATCAATATTTAAGTAAAAACTATTATTATATACGAACGCAACTATAGATAGCAATTTTAATTAATTATTCTATTTACAATTGCAAGAAATATATAAATAATATTTTAAAATCTAATTTTATTTTTCTATCTAATTATTGATTTGCAAATAAAATACAATATTAAGCTAACATTTTGCATTTAGATATTAATATAATATTAATCAAAAACAATCTATAAAAAACAAATCTCTATCGAAAATAATATTGCGTATTATTCTATGATAATATACAAACTCTCTCTACAAAAGCTTTATAAAATTTCTAATATTAAACTCTCTAACAGTTGCAATATAAATTGCGTACTTAATTAGTTTATTAACTAATAGTAAGATTGTATTACTAGTTTTTTCAATATATAGATTTCTCGCAAACAATACATTTGTAATAAAGTTTATTATTATCGTTTCGAAGAACTACAAATTTTCAAAAGATATCGAACTAAGTAGTTTCTTATATAAATTATAACAATAAATATGCATACATTAACTAATGCAATTCTCGCACTATAAAGAAGAACACAATATAATAGAAAGAATTGATTCTTTATCTAGAAGAAAAAATCTTCCCTTTATATACAAGAGACTAGTTCTAATTAGAATTTCTATCTAAGACAAAAAAAATCTAAAATAGAAAATACTTTTGCTAAAAAAGATTTGCAAAAATTATAACAATTTTCTTATACTTTTTCTATAAGTTACGACTCTTAATAACAATTCTTTTTAAAGAAAATCTTTGCTCTTAAAATATTATCTTTGGCAACAACTCTATTTCGTAGTAATGTATAATAATCAAAGCAAGAATCGAAATTTTACAGTAATACATTATTATATTAGAGCAAGAACTAAGTTATAGCTTAAGAGAAGAAACTAGTAATACGACAACAAAAAGCTCTAGCAAGCGATCAATAGTAATATATATAAATTAAAGCAAGAATCGAAGGTTTATAATAGTATATTATACTATTTTCGATTGTAAGAGCTAAAGCGCATCTAGAAATGCTAAGTTGATAAAATATTGATACATTAACAAAAGGAAGAAAAGATAATAGATTATAAAGTATTAGAATACTCGACTATTGAAAAAAATTAAGAGAATATAATAGAGCATAAAGTATTAGAATAATTAGCTATTGGAAAAGATTATGCACAATATTGAGCAATAACAACGCAAAAATAAAAACTATAATACAAGTTTGCAACAAGAAAAGATTAAGTTTGCAATAGCAAAACTAGTGCGTCTAAATAAGAATATAAGCTTTAAATAGACTTATTTAAATCGATATATTTTAAGCAAATATAATTTTCTCTTTAAGAATTTTTAAAGATCTTTCTTATATATGTAGAATTTTATATAATATAACAAAACGTCTTTAATTAAGAAGAAATTTTTAAGATATATAAAATTTAGAAAAGCAAGCAATAGATATTGTTTTACAATTTTCATAATAGTTTTATTTGCGAATTTCTTAATTGCATTTAGCAATTTCGAGATTTTTTTTTGTTTGTTTTAATTAAGTTAGATGTTAAAACAATCTTAAGTAAAGATTGTATACGCAATTGATTTTTTTAACAACAATAAAAGTTTCTATAAATATTGTTATTATTTAATTTGTCTAAAGTAAAAGCGTAGTTAATAAAAATTCAAAAGCTTCAACTTTTTTTAAGAAAATCTTAATAATAAATTCTAATTCTAATATAGTCTTTAAGTTTTTGCTTTTTATCTTAATTTTCTTGTCTTCGCTTTTGTTTTTTGTTTTAATTTTTTTAACATTGTTTTTGCAATTGTAATTCTTAAACTTTTGCTTGTTATTAATTTTGAAAATCTTCTTAATTATGTTTTTCTTCAATTTGAAATTTTTTAAACTAGAGATTTTGTTCTCGAATATATATCGATTTTACCGATTTTTTAATTTTTACTTTGTTAATTTTTGTAATTAGTATTTTGTAAATTTCTCTTTTGCATTTGATCTTATTTATAAGTTGTATAATTTTAAATATTACAATATAGTATAACTTATATATAATAGAATCTTTAAGCAAGACTAGCTCTTTGTTTTTAATAATATTAGCTTTTATTGCTTTTTTGTTTCTAAAGATTTTGCGTTAAAGTTTGCTTCTAAATTTAATTTCTATATTCTTAATTGCTTAAATTTATTTATTATAAAATATTAATAACTTTTTGAGTAAAAATTTTATTAGAAATTTCTTGAAATTAAAATTGAAAGAATATTTTTTATTGTAGCAAACTAGCGTTCTTTTAAGTCTATTATAATATTAATATTGATTTCGATAAAATTTAATCGATTATTGCTATCGAAATCGATTGTTATTTAAGTATAATATATCGAGTTAAAAGACAAATAATAGGTTAAAAATTAATAAGAATTAAATACAATAATTATAAAGATTGTAGATATTCGAAGATATTATATAAATATTACTTTTGCGCTTGTTATACTAAAAAGAGCGCAAACTATAGATAAATTTAATAAACAATTTTTGATTACTATAATATTATTGTGTTTTAAAAAAAGAAATATAGTAGTTAAATATATATTGTTGTTTGTTTCAAGTTTCTAAAAAATATTTAAAACTAGTCTCTTTTTAATTAATAAATAAAAGTTGCAATTAATTTTTAAAATTTCTTGTTCTCTTAGTTTAATATTATAAATATAAATAACAAAATGTCCAAAAAACTTATTTTTAGTTTCTATCTTAGTTACTATAATTAATTCGAGTTTGTGCTTTTCGAAAATTTCGACAAAAATATATTCTATAATAATAAAATGCTCTTTTATTAAAAACTCTATAGTAATATCTAATTTATAAACTTGATAAAGTAAATAAATAAAGTTGTTAAGATTTTCTTTTTAATCGAATTTGCTCAAAAAGTAATTTAAAGAATTAATAATTAGAGTCTAATTAATTAAAAGTCTTGCGTAAGACTTCTAATATAAGAAAAGTTAAATTTGTTATTTTGTTACAATAGTCGATAACAAATAACAAAGTTAATTTAAAAAAATTAAACTCTAAGTAGTTCTTTACAAGAGAAAGAACTTCGACTATTGTTACTATATTATATATTGTTAATACTAGTAATGCAAAAGTTAACTTCTTTTTGTTTTTGCTACATTTATTAAGCAATTTCTTTAAAGTTTTACTTTATGTTTTTAGATACTTGTCTTATTTTATTAAGTTAAAGATTTTTGAGCAATTGTTGCTAATTGTTGCGCAATAGTATTGTTCTATAATAGTATAATTTTGTCGAATAATTTTTATATATATTAACGCTAATAATTTTAACTTATATTTGACAAAGATTAAAGTAATCGCTATTTTCTTTCTTAAGTACAAAACAAGATTAAATAATTGCAAAATTCTTAACTTAATTTCTTTTATTGTTTCAACAAAGACTTTTGTAAAATTATTGAACTATTTATAAATTGTATCTATTTATCTTTTTTTAGACAATTTATAGTTGTAGTAAAGCAAATATTAAATTACAATTGCTTTAATTGACGTAGTATTCTACTTCTAGAAAGTTATTAATGCTATTTTTAGTCTTGTAGTTGATATAACAACAATAATAATTGCAAAATTCTATATATTGTTATCTAATCTTGCATCAAAAATTGTGCAATTTCTAAACTTTATAGTATATATTTAGACTAATCGCGTCGATTTGGGAAACCAAGTTCGATTCGAGAAATCGAATCAAATCTTGATGATTCGATTCGATTTCTAAAGTTGAAATCGACAATTCGATTCGATTCCAAAAGTTGAATCGAAAATCGAACCGAAAAATCGAATCGAATCGCCAAGACTATTATTTTTAGTAAATTTAATTATTTTTAGTAACAATTAATAAATAATTTAATAGAAATTTCTTTTTATAAATGCATTACTACTAAGCATTACCTAGTAATCAATAAAAAATCTAAATTTAAACTTAATTTATACTATTTTTAGTATTTTTGACATTCTTGGCAATTCGATTCGATTTCTAATATTAGAATCGAAAATCGACTTAATTCGATTTAATTTAATTTCAAAATAATTGAAATCAAATCGATTTTCGATTCGATTCCTAAAGTTGAATTGTCGATTCAATTCGATTCCAAAGTTGAGACCAAATATCGAATCAACGATCAATCTATATATATTGTCTTTATATAAAGTATTGTAAAATTATTAATTAATTTTTTTGTTTGTATTGCTAGTGTTCGAAAACATTTAAAAAAAATTGATATATTTGTTGTTATATTGCGATTTGTTTTTTGAACGCTTTTTTAATAAAGATTTCTATATTAAGTTAAAAGTTAAAGAAGTTATTTTGTTAAGAATTTTTCGAATAAATAATAAAGCAATATTATAGTTCTTCTAAGCAAAAAAGTACTTTCGAATAACTTTAGCTATATAAATAAACAATACAATACAATAGATTACTTTATTGTTTCAACTCGAATAAAAGTATTTTAGTATCTCTTATTTTAATATTTTTGCAAGAATCTTAAATTATAAGTATCGAAATAATAGTTTATAAAATTAATTGCTTTAATTAAATCGAACTCATTGTATTATATATTATTAATTAAATTTTAGATTTTTTACTTAATTAAGTATTAAACAATTTTCTTTTTTCCATCTTTGTTATTGCGCAATATTATACGTTTGTCAAGCAATTTTTCGAACTTATATCGATTATTTTTTTCGATATTATTTTTAAGCAATAATTTAATATCTACAACTTTGAAATACAAATTTTTTCTCTTTAATATAAGTTTTAGTATAACAATAAATACTACAAAAAAAAAATTTAATTAGAAAATAAATCTAGTCTAAATATTAAATATTTATAGACTTTTAATATTGTAAAAGACTTTACTTTCTAATTCGAAAACTTAGAATTTTTTAAATCTAGAATCTTGTATTTGAAATAAAATTTAAGAAAAATCTTATTATTCTTTCTTAAAGTAAGCGACTAATAACAATTATTGTATCGAAGCTTTATTTTTATATTAACAAATATTATAAATATTGCAATTTCTTTCTAGTTTTTTTTTTGAAATATAGGTAATGTTTTCTTTGTAAAAATTAATTAATAATAGAATATTGCAAATAGTTTTCTTGTAAATTAGTTTATTTAAAGATTTTTTTGTTAACGTATTCTTTAAGTTGTTTAAAATATTACGCAATTTAATAGCAAAACCCTTTCAATTTGCGTTCGGATTTATTGTAAGATAGTAACGTAATATTATTTATTTCAATTGTTTAGTTAAATCTTTTCAATTAACTATTTGATTGTAAATAATAAGTAGTAAAATATAGTAAATTGACTTCTAGCAAGTGGAAAATTGCTTTTTATAAAGCAAATAGAAATTTTCTATCTTAATCGAAAATAATATATAAAGAGGGATTCTAGTTTGCAAAAGCGTCAATAAGTTTAATAATTTATTTCTCGACTAAGAAAGTTGTCTTTTCAATTATTATTGTAATTCTTTTGGAGAATCTGTCTATTATTAATATAAGAAAATTGTATTTGTTAAATAGCTTCGACAACGCAAAAATAAAATTAATAATAATAATATAGAATATTTTCGATTTTGTAATAATAAACTTTAACTGTTTATACAAGCAATATTTAACTATATTGTTAAGCTAATAAAATAGACAATATTTTAGATATCTTTTTAATTGTTTAATCAAGTTTCTTATATAATAACTAGCTATAATTCTATTATAGATGCGTAAAAATTCTTTGTGCGCCTATATATTATACAATAGCTTGAAAATTCTTTCTTCAATAGCTTTAGAGATATACAATTTTAGTTATCTATTTTTTTTGTCTTAAAAGTAAACGAGTTCTTTCTTTAATATAAATTGAATATCTTTTATTTTAATTTTTTTTAACTTAGTCGATTTCTTTAATTTTGTTAATTCTTTCGAGATAGTAGTCTTCTCAAATTTTTCAATATTGTTGAAGTTGTTAAAATAATAATAGCAAATTTTTGTTTTGTCAATATTTGTTGTAAGTTAACTAAATAGTTTTGACTTTCTTATTTAATTATTACAAATTTTTTTGCATTAACTAAGAAGTCTTTTGTAGATTTTAGACTACTTTTTATTAGTTTTGTAAATTTTTGTCAATATTTTTTTAAAGAATAAAATTATCTCAATTAAAGTAGCGTAGTACATTAATATCTTGTTTAGAATTTTTTTACTTATAAGATTTTTTTATAAATAATTCTTTTACAACAATCATAAAAAAGTATTGAAAATAATATCGTATTTTCTAGCTTTCTATTTAATATTAAGAAAAAACTATAAAATATATTGCAAGATACAAATAAATTGTAGATTTATTTAATTAACAAAAGAAAATAATAATTTAATATGTTTTGCAATATCGATTGTTACAAAATAATTAATAAAAATTACAATATACTTTTTCGAAATATAGTTTAATATATATCGAATTTTCTTAAATATTTAGACAAATATTGTTGTTTTAAACTCTATTGATTAGTATTTTTTTTCAACGTTATTTAGAAGCTTAAAAAGATATGTTATAGTTTAAATATTAGTTGTTTAAAAGAAATCTATATTAAGATTATCTTTTATATAATAGATATAGATTTCGAATTTATATTTCTTAAATTTATCTACATTAATATACTTTTGTCTCTAGAGATTATAATAGATAGAAAATATTGTTTTTTGTTAGTTGCTATTAGAGTATTTCAAAGCTTTGCAACTCTATATTGTCGAAAATAATACTAGTATTCTTGCAATATTATACGCAAACTTTTTTATTTTTAGTTAAAGATTTTGTTGACAAATCTATCTTAAAGTCTTAAAGAACATTTGCTATTTATATATAATAGACGATTTTCGATCGAAGTTAATTTATTATTTCTAAATAAATCTTTAAGTTTTTTAATATTTTAGAGAAACTAAGTTTCTTTAATGCAATAAGTTTTTTTTTAAAAGTTTAAAGATCTAAATTATCGATATGCTATTTCAATAATATTATTAATAAATATTCGATATACAATTTCTTAAATTTTAAGAAAATTCTAATTTAAGAAAATAAAGCAAAGATAATCTTAAAATGCGTTAAATGCTTAGCAATATTGCGCGAAAAAACTATAATATTGTTAATATAATATTTATAGAACTTGCAATAAAATCTAAGAAATTTGTCTATTTTGTTCTAAATATACAATATTAATTTTTTGAAATTTATAAGAGTTATATTCGATTGCTCTTTTTTTTTACAAAATATAATTGTAAAACAATTTCGATATTTTTTTTTTACTAAAAATTAATAAAATTAATTGTTGTTATTTACAATTGTAATATAAGAGCAATTTTGTAACTTAATTGTTATATTTTCTTGCAATAGCATAAAATGCAAATTTGTAACATTTATAGCGTTTAGATTTCGAATATCAACTATTATTTTGTCTTTTTAAATAAACTTTTTCTCTAAATTAATATATATAATTTTTTATACTACAAAAATAGAAAGTTCGAAAAGTATAAAATTTTCGAATTATTTTAGTTTGTTTTGTGCATATATCTTGTTCATCTTATTATTAATTAAGATTTTTAACTTTTAACTTAATAAATAAACTTTGTGTACTAACTTTACGTTAATAGTAATTTGTTAATCAATTATTATAGAAATCTTTATATATTTTTTAAAAGAAAAATCTATTGTATTGTTGATATTTTTCTAAATTCTTAAATCACAATTAATTATTTTGATATATTTTGCAATTTTGTTATATAATCTGTAACTAATAATATTGTTTTTTAGCTAGATTTCTATTTTTTTTTAAATAATCTTTTAAGAGAGATATATTTTAGCAAAATTTAATTCAAATAGAATTAAACAATCTTTGAAGAAAAATATTGTTACAAAAAAATAATTCTTTTTCTCTATAATATAATATTTTTTTATTTTTTTATTTTACAATCTATTTAATACAACAACAATTATTAAGTTTTTGCAAAATTTCTTTATTGTTGCAAAAATTAATAAAATAAAAGTTTATATTTAATATTGTAGATTCGAAAAAAAAAATCTTTAAAAAGTTAATGTTTTTCTTTTAAAGTTATTGCAATTTTTGTTATTAATTTTGCAATTTTTTTTTGGTTTGTACAAATTGTCTAACAAATTTAAATGTTATTCGGAATCTTTATTTTGCAAAATATTAAAATTCTTTACAAAATTCGAATTTTAGTTTTCGATTTAATATATTTATAACTATTTGTTTCAATTCTAAAATATTTATATCTATAAGAAATTTTGTTTCAAAATTATTTATTAAGTAAACTTTGTAATAAATGTAGACAATTATTTTGTTACTATTTTTGTTTTTGCTTTTCAAATAGATGTTTACAAAGAATTATTTGTTCGAAATGTATTTTGTTGCATCAATATCTTTTAATAGAATTAAAAGATATGCTTTAATTTATATATTAATTATCTTTGTTTTTGCAAAAGCATAATCTATTATAAATCTATTATAAATAAAATTTATGCAAAAGAGACTTAATATATTGTTAAAATTGTATTTAATTATTGTTGTAATATAATATTACGCTCTAAATATTATTTTGTCTTCTTTAAAAAATATTGTTAAGAAAATAATTATTCTTTGTACAATTGTATTTGGAAAAGCTAGTTTCGAGAACAAATATTGTCGAATAAAGTTTAAAAGCTTTTGTTAGTTCTTCTTTTTACACAGTTGTATATAGATATAAAGCTTGTTTTGAAATTCGAAGATATTTTAATATTGTTAACAAGTAGATTTTTTAACAATATCTTTTTGTAAAAAGACATAGTATATAATGTTAACAAAAAAATTATTAATATTTTTGTTATTTTTTTTGTTATTATTTTATTTATTAGAAATCGTATATTTGAAATATGTTTTTGTTAGCTATTTATTTTTTGATAGCTTTAAAATAATTGATTTTGATTTTTGTAACTAAGTTTTAGATTTAATCGATTCGAAACTCTTTTTATTAATAAAATATTATAAATATTTGCTTATATAAAAAAGTTCAGTTTTTAATTTTATTAGAAATATAATCTGGAACTTAATTTCTACTTTAATATAAATTTATCTATATATCTATTAAGTTTGAGAATTAACATTTAAGCTTTTTAATCTAAATCTTAATTATTTTAAAATTTTGTTAAATATTTAGTTTTTTCGTATTTAAATATATACTAAGTTCTTTTTAGTTTGCTTTAACAATATTGTAGAGTATAGTAATTGGGTTTTCTATTGTTTATTATTTGTTTATAATTATTTTGTATCTAATAATTTTGTAATTTAACTCGATATTTGCTTTCTTATTAATATATTAATTTGTAATCTTGCTAGCTAAATTTGTTAATACAAAAATTAAATCTATAATCGAATCTTTAGTAGTAATTGTACTATATTACATAAAAATATTTAAAATGTTTACTAATTTATTTTTATTTTAATTAACTTGTTAATATAGAGAAATTTAATAAATTAGCAGCTTAATTGTTCTATTAAGAGTGATATATAGTTAGATCTTTTGTCAAAATAAACTTTTTTGTACTTTTTAATTAGAATTTTGTCAAAATTCGATCTATAGTATAGGTATTGAACTAAGAACTTTAATTCTTTTTATTATAAATATATAGTAGCACAAGACTATTCTTTAAGATTTTGTTATTAATAATAATTAATTGTATACTTTGATGCCCCTCTATAGATAAAAAACACGGTAGTATAACGGTAGTACTATTGCTATATTACGGATTTAGTATTAAGCTAGTAGTACTACCGTGGTACTACGATGTTACTACCGCGATACTACTATAGAATCTATAGATGCCTATAGATGCTAATTATGGGAAAAATAATAATAAAATAACTTAAATTTTTTAGAAGTTTTGTGTTTTAAGTCCCCACGCTAGCCCGATTGAGGTTTTCGAAAAACATTGTCAAATAATAAAGTTCTCAAAACGTTGAGTCGTCGACTCGTGAAGTTCTTAAACCATTCTTCTATTTATAAATTTAGAGTTTTAATCTTAAATTTAATGTTTAAGATATTCGGGAAGTCTCTAGCGTCGCGACTATCAATGCTATTATATTTTAGATAACAAAATCACGTAATTTACGAAAATCATATACGCGGATTAGATGCACCCTACTAACGGTTGTCTACTACCTTAATGTATATTAGATATTAGTTACAAAGATACTTTATTAAATTACAAAAAAACATTGACTTACAAAGCAAAATTAATTACTAATAACACGCACAGAACACTAACGTATTACTGGAAATTAGCCGACTAGCACTCGTTTTATACTTGTAGTAAATCGGTAGTAAATCGGATTTGGTAGAATATACCAAATTTGTATAACTTAGACTTCTACGGTTGTACAATCGTATTTAATATTATTCCCTCTCTATCGTAGTGTTACTAGGGTTATACCGTGGCAATACTAGGGTTCTATCGTGTTAATACCGTATTACTATCGTATTACTACCGTATTACTATCGTATTACTATCGTATTACTACCGTGTTACTACCGTGTTACTACTGTGTTACTACCGTGTTACTACCGTGTTACTACCGTGTTACTATCGTGTTACTATCGTATTACTATCGTATTACTACCGATTTACCATGGTAAAAACACGTTTTTTTTTTGCATAGTATTGGCCATACTACAAGTTATTTAAATACTTCGTCTAGGGCTTTCTACTAATAAAAACAACAGTTGTACAATAGTTGTACATCGGTTGAACAACAGGAATCTAAATATTTTATAGTTGTTTAACGATTGTTTAACGGTTTAAAATTAGAAATTTAGATTTTCTATAGTTGAACAACGGTTAGACAACGGTTTAAGACTAGAAATTTGATTTTTTAATAGTTGAACAACGGTTGGACAATAGTTGTTTAACCTATAGATGCTTATAGATGCTAATTTTGATAAAGAAAATATTCAATTTTTGAAAAAATATCTAAGTTCCGAAGCTAGCCCAATTGAGTTTTCGATTACTAGAATGGCGAGTAGCAAAGTATATAAATTGTTGATTCGTCAATACGTAAAGTTGTTTAGACGTCTTTCTATTAAATCTATTGATAGTTTAGAGTTTAAATTTAAATTTAAAGTTTAAATTTATTTTGGGAAATCTCTATTTCGATCTGTCGGAATACTGTGACCGATCTGGCCTAGTGCCGGGGACTACCCGGCCCGGCACTATCCGGCCCGACATTACGTGATCGGGTCGAGTAGCACCAATCAATATATATAGTCGAACAAGTTTCTTAGCTCTTACATAGTAACTAAACGTTCTATTATCTATTATTTTGACAGGTTATAAGTTTAAAACAGAGTAAGTAACTTATCTGCTTGTTAATTAGAAAGCCTGAAGCATAGCTAGTAAACTGAACTAACAATAGACTTACAACTACTACTATCAATTAAGTTCTTGTTGATTTCTAATATATAGAAATTGACAATCAATCGTCTTAATATCTAGATTAGTCTTCAAGATTTGAAATATTAATACTATATCGAATATTGTCGAAATAATAGCTAAAAAAAACAATCAAAACTTGTTAAACAATTGATCGCTCAACTACTCGAACAACTAAAATTTTCTATTATTAACAATTGAACAGCTAACATCTAGTTAAAGATTTTAGACACAAATACTTTACTAAAAAGAACTAATATAGTTGTTAAAACAACTAGGTTTATCTTATTCGCAACTTGTTGCTTTTGTCGAAAAATACTAATTATTTTTAGCAAATATCTATTAATAGTAAGCTCTCAAAGATCGAAGAACTAGTCAAATAACATTTATATAACTAGAAATCGATAATTAAATAGCTAATAATTAATCGAAAATATATTATTAAAGCAAAACAAAATTCTACTTTAACGCATTAATAAGAGAGCTAAATTTTTTAGTCTTCTTAATCTTTGTATTTTTTATTTATTGCAAAATTCTCTTATTAATAATCGAACAAGTTAATTTGTTAGCTTAATAGTTAGAATAAGTGCTAATCAACTTTTTTAACTACAATGTACAAAACAAATCAATAAACTACTAGTAGATTGCGAATATACTTCAAAAATTGAAATAATTTTAGCAATTACTCTAAAAGCAATATCAAGATGCGACTTTCGATCAAATAACATTCAATCTTATCTAAATAAAAGAATTGAAAAAATCTTAATTATTGCGAAGATACAACAGATTCAAGTTACAAAGACTATATTTAGTTTTATCAAAATAAGAAAGTTAGAAAGATCGATTTAAAAGTTACAAAAACGCAAAAGAGCATTGCTATCTCTATAATTGTTAAAATTAAAGAAAAAAATAAAGAAATTAAGTAGCTTAATTAGATTTCAAATAGCTAAAGAGTTTTATCTTCAATTAAGCGAAAACAACAATTTAATCAAAAATTGTCTAGTATTAATATATTTTTATCTATTAAACAAATCAAATCTATTAATTCTACTTTTATCTATATTTGTTACAATCTTGAGACAAAATAACAAAGATACAAAATCTATTCAAAAATCTATTAATTGTTTATCTACTAGAACTTTGTTCATACTATAATTGACACAATTAATTAACTCGATATTATTAACAAAAAAAAGTATATTTAGCTATCTTCTTTATCTAAATTCTTCGAAGAGTATCTATCGAATTAAATATCTAATTCGAAATCTATTAATTTACTTAATTTTTGTAATCTAATAACTAGAATATCTTTATCAAGATCTTTATTGCGCAATTGCGCATTTTTACTATATTTACTAGTAGTATTACTTATTGTTTACAAGCTATTAATATAACTCTAAAATAATAAATTATATTAATACTATTATAGTTACTAGTATCTTTGTGTTATCTTTTGCAACTCTTAAACAAATTGCTAAAATTAACAATAGTATAGATTTTCTTGTTTAAAAACAAAATTTGTTTGAAATTCTTAAGCAAATTGAGCTCTAAAAATATATTAATTTAGATATTAGATTTGCCAACTCGCTCAATATTTTTATTAAAAACAAATTAATTAGAATGCTAGCAATAAGAAATGCATAAATACGCTTTAAAGTATTGTTAATAAAAACATATATTACAATATTAAAAAGATCGATCTAGTTAATTTTTTTTATTAAAAGATTGTTCAAATATACAAGTTTAAAGAATTAAGAACATATAGCTTATCTCGGATGCAAATCTCTAACTCGAGATAAGCTTATTTTTGATCAAATATTCGATTTGGAATAATCTTCGCATATATCTGGCATAAATATTGCGATCTTCTTTATTTTTGTTGCTAGAATAGACGCATATACTTATCTTATACAAAGTATAAACGTTGCTTTATACGAGAAAAATTTCTTAATACGCAAACAAGATTTGACGCAAACAAGATCCAATATATATTAAATATAAACTAGATATATATCTTGCGCATTTTAGAATTATTTAAAATTTATATGGCGTCTTATTTAATAATGCAAGAAAATAGATTTTCGAATTGCAAGATTTAACTTTTGTTGTAATACAAATTATTCTTATACTTAACATAAACTAAATATTATTTGCTATTTGTATAATTTAGTCTTGAAATTACATTTATACTATACTTAAGTCTTGCTTATACTTAGTTTAAATCTTAATTGCAATATATATTTTTTTGATAAAAGTTTGTTGTTTTCTTCTAAGATTGCTTATATACTTACAAAAGATAAAAATTCTTTATTATTTAAAAATCTTGCAAATTAGAAAAGTTAACAAGCAATTTTGCAATAAACAAACAAAGTTGAGATTACAAATATATCTTATATATACTAAGATTAAGCTAAATATTATAGAATTTTGCAAATCTAAAAGAAAATATTGTTTATATTAACTTAAATACAATATTAAGTTTTTCTAATATTAATAATATTGCTCTTAATAGCAACAAAGAGAACAAATCTGCATTAAATTGTCATTGCAATTTTTATTAATTATTGTTTCTAAAATTTAAAGAGATAGATTGTAATTTTGTAATCTATACTTATTGTATATTGAGTCTATATTAATTTTAAGCAAAATTTTATTAATATTAATAAAATAACAATTACAACTAAAGAGCGCAATTAAGTTGTAATATTAGAAGTGTAAAATTACTATAATATATTGATATATTTATATATATATACAAAGAAAATTCTTTACTTTGTATATAGAAAAAGCGTTATATTAGATGTTACGTTAATTAATATATTAATTAGAGCGCTAATTAACAAATATATATTTAATGTATACTATATTAATATTTAAAATATATCAAACTAATATTAAGTAATAGATTTAGTTCCTTTTTGCAGCAATCGATATTAAAATTACTTAAGTTGCTCTTTTATTGTTAGAAATTAAAAAGAAGAACAAAGCAAACAAAGCTTAACAATAAAGTTTCAAATATTTTGATATCAAATATTTCAAGCACGTATACTTAGATACTCTTTGCACATATCTTGTATATAATAGAGTTAAACTTAAAAATATTAATAGTCTTTGTTGTTACTTGACTTAATTAACGTATATTATAAATATTAAAACACAATTAAAATGTCGAACAAAAATTTAATATTACAAATTTCTTTAAAATTGACAAAAATATTGTATATATTGTATTTATTTCGAGTTTATAACTTGTATATACAAGAATTAAGAGTCGATAATATTTAAGATTAATAAAGTAAGCTTATATTTAACTTATATTAAGTATAGTCTAATTGTATAGATTTAACAAATTAATTGTTCTTTACTTTCGAAGATCGAATTATAATATATTAATTAAACTATTAATACAAACTTAGTACGCATTAATGTTAAGTATCTTTACATCTTAATAAACTATAGTTTATAGCAATATATATAGAATTGCACTTATATTAAATATCTAATATTTTGCAATTAAAATTGCAATTAGTTATAGCTTGAACTTGCACTTATTATATATTAAATATATATAGAATTTAGCTATTTACAAAAAAGCAACAAAATTAAAATTAGCATCTGCAATACGTAACTAAATATTTATATTTTAATTAAGTAAGAGCAATTTTGGTTTTTAATGCTAGTTGTATGCGAAAATTATACTTATTATTTACTGTATTCTATTAAAATATCTCGAGAAATTGTCGATAATATAATTTAAATAATTAAATAACAAAATCTATTATATCTTACAACGTATAAATTAATTCTATATTTAATATATATTGTATTAAGACTAATATTTTATTTTATAAAACTCTTTATTTATTTTTTTACAATACTTAATTTATATATTAAGTATAACAATGTTATCTTATATTATATATATAATAGTCTTAATATAAAAGATTGTATTGCAATATTAATTTGCAAACAAAAATTAAAAGAGTTTTCTATTAAAACAATTTTAAAGAATTAATTTATATATTGCTTAAACTATATATAGATTAAACTTGTATATAATAGAAATCGAACACAAATTTGTTTTTAATCAATTGCGTATTTTAAAGAAAAAACAAATTAAAAGTATTATATATTTGAACAAAAATTCTTAGCAATATATTATTGTATATTGTATATATACTTAAGTTAAATTTTTTATTAATTAATTATATTTTAAAATAAATTTTGTCTTTGAACAAGTTTAAGATAAAACAAATTTGTACAATATTTTTAATTAAAACAAGAATTATTATTGTAAATTTAACGCAAACTTAATATACATTTAATATATACTAAGGTTGCACTAGATATTAATATATATTATTATACTTAAATTAATATAAAGATTACAAAGAATTATTATATAATATTTACAAAGATATTTAAAACTTTGCAAAAAACAACGCGCAAAATAATTTAAATATTTTATATAGATTGCAAAAATAACAAATTGCAGATATTTACAATAAATATAAACAAAAAAGAAGCTAGAAATATATTTAACTTATACTTAATTTATATTACAATATTTTAAACTATTAAAGTTTGAAGAATATTTTCACAATTTAAATTTTACGCAAAAGTAATACAAGTATTTAAAGTATAAACTAGTCTTTCTTTAAACATATATTAAGCGCAATTTTCAAAAAAGTTTTTCTAATTATTTAACAATTTATCTTATTATACTACTCTAAAAAGCTAAGACTATCAACAAATTAAATTAGCGCATAAATAATATAAATATATTATATTTTAAGTTTAAGACGTAAATTAAGTATTAAAAGATAAAATAAATTCTAACTAAATTATGCAAAGAGAAAACAAAAGCTCTCTTTGCTTGCTTCTATATTTAGATAAAATTTGTAATAAGACTAAGCTTTGTATATACTAATTTTATGCTCAAAATAAGAAAGCATATTATAGAGATATTTAACAAGAACAATTTTAAGATAGAAAGAGAAATCTTATTTACTTAATGCAATTGCAATAACTTTACTAGAATTGTCGCTCAACTATTTAAGAAAAATAAGTATAATTAATATATGCGTAGCTTGTTCATATAGCTAATTAAATTTAAAACAAAAAGTATTGCAAAGTTGCAATATATTATTGACAACAATTATATCTTTCTTATAATTCGAAAAATTCTCATAATACGTTCTTTTTAAATATATCTAGTTTTAAGCATAAATTTAGCATAAATACAAACTCGAAATTTGATATTAAGATTTTTTATATATCTTCGAGTTGCAATTTAAGAATTACTTATTCGAGCAAAAATTAATATTAAGTATTAATTTAACTTATGCAAAATCGAAACTTTAAATCAATTTCTATATTATATTGTTATATAGATATAACTCTATTAAGAGATAAATATTATGCGTCAACTTAATATATGTTGAATTTAAGTTTTTAATCTTCTTTTGCGCAACAATATTATGCAAAAAGCATTTAATCTCGAGAAGATAAAAGTTAGATCTTAGCTTAATATATATCGAGTTTAAGTTTAGTATACGTTTTAATATTATATTATAAGATAGAATTTAATAGAACAATTCTATTTAATAGAAGCAAATATCGAGCATTATCTAAATACAAATCTATTAATATATCTAAAACTTGTAGACGCAAATTATTGATTAAACTTATATTTAGACTAATTGTCAAGAACCGAATTTTATACAAATTCGATTTCCGATGCAAATATTATGCCAATACTAATTATATTAGACTAAAATATAATCTAATGCAATTAGAACTTCGATTCAATTTCTAGATTTGAGAAAAAATCGAATCGAACAATTAATTAGTCTACTTATATTTAGTATTAACTTTAGATTTGTATCTAGTAAAGAAATTATATTTACTTTTGCGTTTGCAAAATATTTAAAATCTGCTTAGTATATATTGAACACAAATAATATTTGTATTAAATTCAAATATTGCAAAACTTATATAGCAATATTTTCGAAAAATTAAGTTAAAAATTAGACGTAAACACAACGTTGTCAAAATAATAGATAATAGAACGCTTAGTTACTATGTAGAAGCTAGAAATCTTGCTTAACTATATATATTAATTGATGCTACTTAACTCGATTACGTGATGTCGAGTCGAATAGTATTAAGTTAAGTAGTACTTAATATTAAATCAAATCGAATATAATATTTCGACATTTTTACTTAATCTAAGTTCAAAAATTAGCTTTTACATAAATTATATTTTATATTTTATCAAGTTCGAAATTCATTTTAAAAATTTTAAGTCTCGAGCATCTTTTTAGCAAAAATTAAAAAAAGTGCATAAAAGTCTCTTGTTAGCAATTTATGTGCAAGCGTACGTATGTTCACGACTTTAAAATTTAATAAAACTCGAAAAATATATAAAAGACAAAATTTATATTAAGAGTTATATAGATGTTGTTAATAATGCTTAATAACTATATTAGTAAAACAAAAGAACAATAAATGCAAATTTGAATAAATAATGCAAAGATTAATAGCAATAGATATAGCAACTATTTAATTGCGAATTGTTTAAATAATTAAGTCTAGCATTTATGTTCGATATTATAAATAATTTAATTATTGAGTTAGTTTAAGAGCTCGTCGAAACGCCTCAAATGCATTACGAAAAAAAACTTTAATTAATTTATCAACTATTTGTTTCTTAATAAAAATATATTTTAACTTAATTTAATTATTCGCAATCTTTTCGCGAACAAATTAAGTTTAAATGTTTATATGCTTTGTTTAAACATGTTGCGCGAGATTCTTAGCAAACGCTATTGTCTTCTAGTTGTCGCAATATATAACAATAACAACTAGACACAACGCAAAAGTTATTGGAGAAAAAGTTTTAACAACAACAAGAGTTCTAGACGTAAACGACGACAATAAAACTAAATAAAATAATTGCAATTGCTTTAATAGCGTTTGAAGTTAAATAATTTTTTTTAAGACTTGCGTTTACTTAATGTATTCGATTTCGCAAGTAGATAAAGCAACAATTAATTAACATTTAGAAAATTAATTAATAACAACACTTTTTAAATTGAAGACATATCTAGAGATAAAACAACAAGTATCTTAATTTTCGTTCTAATTAATGTCGATGTAATCTAATAGAGAACGAATGCTCTTATAGAAAGTAAAACAAAGATCAAGAATGTTTCAAAGATAACAAAATATTCGTTTAACGATCTTTTAGTAAGCGTTAATAAAGTTGAAAGCATATTTGCTTATTACTAAGACGACAAAAGCGATGTTTGATTAAATATCTAGCATCGCGTACATAAGAGAATCAACAATCGATTAATAAATGTAACAATAATTTAAATTTACAATATAATTTAAATCGACGACGTATATTTTAAATATATTTATAAGAATAACAACTAGTTTACACTTTTACATCTCGTAATTTTTTAGTATCTTTTTTAGATATACTTTTTAACTTAAATAAATCGCGTTCTATTTTGATTTTTAAATATTATTAAATAAGATTTAAATTTATTATTTTGAATCGATTGACAAGAACTTTCTTGATGACATCAATAATTTTTTTGTTAACGTCGACAATCAAAAGATTGTCTATATAGATAACAATAATAGTAAAGTTATTAATAAAGATGCTTAAATCGAAGTTTAATAAACGAAAGTAATGCTTCTTTAGAAATCTTGCGAGAATATTATATTATATTTGAGACAATTGCTTTAGCTTATAAAGAGCTTTTTTAAGTTAACAATTTTTTTTGTCTTGCTCAAAGTTGTAAAGCAACTTAACATAGATTTTTTTGTTAATGTTCTCGTAGAAAAAGACAATAACAACGTTTATTTGCTTTAGATTCTAGTTGTTAACGACAACAAAAATAAAGATAATCTTGTAATTTTTAAATTTAATTATAACAACAATTTTTTTAATTTAGTTTAGATTTTTACGTTGTTTAAAATCTCTAACAATTTAACAAACTTTATAGCAAAGAATTTTGTTATTTATTTCTTGTTTAATTTTGTAAATTTATCTATCGCGAAGTACGTAACGTTTGCTAGATGCTAAGCAAACAATATAGATATTGTTCTTTTTTAAAAAATTTAATTTTGTTTTGTTTAGCTAACTATTAATTTATTTTATAATAAATATTTTTTATAGCTTTAGCATAAGTCTTAAACTTATATAACTTTAGTAATATAATTTTGAATAGCAAAGCGAGAGAATTTACGAATTTATTTTGATGCGATCGAAGCTTTAAATGTCTTTGCAACGTTAAATTTAGATTTTGAAATAATATTAAATTTTAAAGCGTATTTAGTAATTTGATAACTTTAGAAAACTTATCGAAGTTAATAGAGTTAAAGAAAGTATAATTTCGAAATTAAAAATAAAGAACAACTCAAAAAAAGCAATACTCTTAAAGTCTAAAGAAAATAAAACTATAAATAAAATAGATAAATCTTTTAACTTATTATTAAAGTTTTTGATCTTATTCGAAAGCGAAACAACTCTTTGTTGCTCTCGTAATATTATCGCGAGATCTAAATTAACTCTTATAGAGTTCAAGAATTTGTTAACAACATTAACAATGTTTAATTGCTTAAAAGAAAATAAAGATCGACGAATATTGTTATTTTGACAACTAGTTTTATTGTAATCAACATTTGAGCAAAATAATGTTCGTTTGTTGTTTAGTTAATAAATTTTCAATACGCGCTAAATCTTGTCTTTATTATTTATTATACAATAGATATGCTTTTTTTATAGCTTATTAACATCAAGAATTTAATGCAATTCTAAAACTTTTGTCAATCAATATTTGATTAAGTCTTTAGTGCTTTTCTTTGTTGATTTATGCGTCAAATATATTTGTAATTATAGAGATGCTCAATGTTTGTCTCGAAAGACGTAATAAGACGTTTAACGACAAAAACGATATTGCAATACAAATCAATTGTTTGAATTTTCTTTTAACTAGAGATTAATAATTAAGTTAGTATTTTTTATTATAGTGTTAATTTTTCGCATTAGAATTTAATTAAGACGTTTGACGCAATCGTTTATTTTAAGAAAGACGACAACAATAAACTCTATTTATATTTCGCGCTTTTCGCATTAGACTTTAAAGACTTTATTTATGTATTTATTCTTATTGTTAATACGAATACAAATGCATTTGTTGTCTTTATGCTTAAATTTATCAATATAACGTTTAAAGAAAACTAAAAGACTAGCTTTATTCTTATTCTTAAAACATTTTATTCGTAAGCGTTTAATTTTATTATCTAGTTAAGTACAAACATAACGAATATTATTTAATTTATTCAGAGATATAGATTTTATAACGTCGACGTAAATAAAATTGTTTTTCTAGCGATCAAATCTAATAAAGATTTAATAAGACGTCGCTTTAATTTTTGCGCAAACGTAAGAAACGCAAGTATTATTTGTCAAAAACTTTATAAGATTAAAAATGTTTTTTCGAACAAATTGATAAACATTTTGTTTGTCTAAATAATTAAGACGTTCGTATTACATAATTATCGCATCTTTATTAATTATTAATAAAACAACAATAAAGACAAAAAGTGCAATAAGCGTTTTTAAATCTAGAAAATAAAGATTAAAGTCTTAAATTGCTCGAACTTGTTAAGCGTTAATAAAGAATTTGTAATTAATAATTCTTCGAATAATATTAGCGTCTTTGATTTAATTATAGAAGATTAAGTTGTATTAAGAGTTCGACATATATTAAACATTGTAAATAGTAATATGTTAAACTTTGTTATTTTTGCAACGAACGAAAAGACAAATAATTTCGATATCTATAGTAGTTAAAGTGCTCTCTATATTTCTTATTAATTAATAAAACATTGCTAAATAAGACACAAAGACATTAAGATTTCTTGTTATATATTAATCGCATTTAGTATTAAAGATTTACTTGCGTAAAAGACAATTAATAACAAAAGCTAACGTAATATTTGTAGATAAAAACGATTTAAGAATTGCAAACGAAATTGTTACGACAACAAAGACAAGATAACAATTATAAGCTATTGCTCTAATAATTCCTTATTCTTCGTTGTTGTTATTTTTGTTCTTGTTCTTGTTAAACTTGAATTTGTTTTTATTTTTTTTAGATTTGAACTTCTTTTAATTTTCTTTTTAATTATCGTAATTTTAACAACACTTGTTTTCGTTATTGTTTCGATTATTATTAAAGTTATTGCTCTTTAAAATGAGACGTAATTTTAAATATAAATTTTAGCAATCTAGTTTTTAATAATTTATCTTGTCGCAATTTGTGCATTTTTTTGTTTAATATATACGAAGCTAGTATTGTTAACGACAAAAAGAATGTTTCTTGTAATAACAATCAATTTAGTAATTGTTGTCAAGATTAAGATGCTATTAATAGCTAAAATATTTATTAAATCGACACATTAAACTTTGTAATCGTAAATAATAATAGACAACTTTTGCTTTCGAGTCTTATCTTTATTAAAGAATTTATGCTTAGATATTTATTAATCAATAAAGAAACAAGTAGTGTCATTAAGATCAATTAAATATTTAAAGATAAATTAGTTTTTATTCATAATTAGATTACTTAAATAGATAAATAGTTTATCAATAATATCGCGAAATTTAGTCTTGTATTCGTTGATGTTTTAACAATTAATAATCTTAAGAGACTTGAATTTGACGAAGATTCTTATTAGCGCATTTGACTCTTTAGACTTGCATATCTTTAACGATCTTTTAATAAATCTCTTTGATTAGATCGATTTTTTTTACGTCGTAATATAAGCTTTTATTAACAATGTTTTGAAACGCATTTATGTACTTCTCGTTACTAGCATCTTATTTGACTTGTTTTTCGATAATAATATTAAGCGAATTAGTAGACTTGACGTTTAGATTAATATATTTTTAGAGCTTGATTTATTTAAGAATTTTAAACAAGTCTTGTTCTTAAATAAGAAAGTTTACGTTATTGTTAATTTTAGCAATTTGTTTAAGAATTACAAGAAATAATGCGAAGATGCTAGTAGTTATAACAATATTAACGTAATTTGTTATCTTAGAGTTTTATTAATAACTCGTAAACAATAAGTAATTTCACTAGTAAATATAGTAAAGATGCACGATTGCGCAATAAAAAATTTAATAAAAATGTTTTAACTATTAAATTACAAAGATTAAACGAGTCAATAAATTTCGAATTAAATATTTAGTTCAATAAATACTCTTCGAAGAGTTTAAATAAAAAAGATATTTAAATATATTTCTTTTCGTTAAAAATGTCAAATTAATTAATTTTGTCAATTGTTGTTTGAGCAAAGTCTTAATAGATAAACGATCAATAAGCTCTTAAGTAAATCTTGTAATTTTATCGTTCTATTTTAAGATTATAACAAATATAAATAAGAGTAAAATTGATAAACTTGATTTGTTTGATAAATAAAGACGTATTAATAACGAATAATTCTTGATCAAATTATTGTTTTCGCTTGATTGTAGATAAAACTCTTTGATTATTTAGAATTTAGTCGAGTTACTTAATCTCTTTATTCTTTTTTTTGATTTTAATAGTTATAAAGATAACAACGCTCTTTTGCATCTTTGCGATCGTTAAATCGATCTTCTTAGTTTTCTTATTTTAACAAAATTAAAAGTTAATTTTTTTAATCTAGATTTTTCGCGCTACTTTTAAAATAATTAATAAAGTTATTTCGATCTTCGAAGTATGTTCGCGATTCAATTTACTAATTTGTTTCGTACATCGTAATAAGGAAAGTTAACTAGCATTCGTTTTAATTATTGAACTAGCGAGTTAATTTGTTTGATCGTTGATAAAGAATTTGATCGTTAATAAAGAAATTTTTGCAATAAACAAAAAAACAAAGATTAAGAAGATTAAATAACTTAGCTTTCTTATTAATGCGTTAAAGTAAAGTTTTGTCTCGCTTTGATAACGCGTCTTCGACTAATTATTAATTATCTAATTATCGATTTCTAGTTGTATAATTGTTACATAATTGATTCCTCGATCTTTTTAAAGCTTATTATTGATAAATATTTGTTAAAAGTAATTAGCGTTCTTTGACAAAAACGACAAGTCGCAAATAAGATAAACCTAGTTGTTTTACGACTTATATTAGTCTTTTTTAGTAAGACGTTCGTGTTTAGAATCTTTAACTAGATATCAATTATTCAATTGTTAATAATTAAAGATTTTAGTCGTTCGAATAATTGAGGGATCAATTGTTTGACGAATTTCGACAATCTCTTAATTATTGTTTTGATAATATTAGACATAATATTAATATTCTAGTTCTTGAAGACTAATTTAGATATTAAGACAATTTGATTGTTAACTTTCGTATATTAGAAATAAATGAGAACTTAACTAATAATAGTAATTGTAAGTTTATTGTCAATTTGATTTATTAGTTATGCTTCAAGTATTTTGATTAACAAGTAGATAAGTTTCTCGCTCTATTTCGAGCTTATAACTTGTCAAAATAATAGATAATAAAACGCTTAATTACTATGTAGAAGCTAGAAATCTTGTTCGACTATATATATTAATCGATGCTATCTAATTCGATCACGTGATGTTGGGTCGAGTAGTGTCGAGCTAGATAGTATTCAACACTAGACTAGATTAGGTACAATATTTCGACAAACGTAAACAACGCAAAAAACAAAATTATAATACAAATTTTTAATATACTCTTAACTTAAGCTTAATATAAGCAAAAGCTTTTATACTATTAATAATTTAAAACAACAACAAAGATAAATTTAATATAAATTTAATACTTATTTCTTTAAAGACTTCTATAGACTTCTATATAATTATTATTATTGTCTTCTAATTCTATAACTTATATAAAATATCGAATAGTATTAGATATTTAAAGCTTTTAATTAAACTATTATAGTATATATTTAAACGCATCTTATATAAATTTTATAAGAAAAATCAATTTTTTAAAAAGTATTTCAATAAGTTGAAAGCTCAATAATTAAGAAAAATCAATCGACAATAAGATTATATACAAGAAATTTATACTAATTATACGCTTAATATCTTTTGAGAAATATTGTATTACTATAATAAGAAGACTCGCAATATCTAAGAAAAGTTTTTATAAAAAATAAATAAAGTTTATAAAAGAATTAGATTACAAAGAGACTAAATATAAGCAAAGCGCAAATAAAATCTAGGCATAGAAGAAAAATTTTTAATATTAAAAACGTTGTTTTGAAATAAGATATATAAGAAGCTTAAGTATAATATATACTAAACTTGCACAAGAGCATAAATATTGTTAGAAAAATATTTTATTTTTTGTTTAAAAGTAGTTATTGCAATAGTTATGCACAAATCAAATATATAATAAGTATTAATTTAGTTAATAAAAGAAAAGTCAAACAAAAATTCGACAATATAAGTAGTTCATACTACGCATCTTAAATATTAAAGCATGTTATTAAATCTTATACTTGATATTAGTACAATTTATATTTAGTCTAGTATCTAGCTTATTAGATTTACAAGCTCTTTATTTTTAATTTATGCTAACTTTAGCTTAGTATATACAAGATATAAGCAATAAAGATATTTTTATTCTTTAATTTCTTTGTAGATATATCAATAATTAACGTAATACTTGTATGAGTTATATATAAACTTAGTATATAATTAATATTGCAAAAGAGATAATTGTATTTACTAAAAGATAAAATTGATTTGCTATTGTTAATTGCTATATATAATAAACTCGATATATATAAAGTAATCGAAAATTTATAATTTTTTATTTCGAAATTTATATTTCTCGAGACTATATATAAGCTTAATATAAACAAAATATAATTCTATTATAACAAAGTTATTTTTCTAAGAGTTACAAATTTTGTTACAATTGTTATTTGAGCATATTATAAATATAAGTTTAATATATATTAGATACAATCTAATATATTAGCAAAGACTTTTGTATTAAATTTTTTGCTTTTATATGTATCTTTATTTGTTAGCTAGATATATATTGAATATATATAAAGTATAAATCTCTAATAGTTCTTAAGATCTTAAATATATTGCTATTAGCAAGTTTCTTTACTTTGCGTTTAGTAGACGCTAATATATATTTAATATAATTTTAGTATAAAAAAGAACAAAAAAATTTACTCGAGATTGAAGAATTTTTGACAAGAATATTAATCTAAATATAATCTAAATATATATTATATACAAATCGACAATTCGAAATATACAAAAACAAACTTCTTAATTGCAATACTTGTTTGACACTAAGAATAAGTTAGTATAGACTTATTGTTATTTAAAATTAATCTAAAAGTATACTTTTTACTAAAAGACTTAATATTGAAAAATAAATTTTCGAAAAATAATAAACAATAATTAAAAAGCAACTTTGAAGTTTGTATTAATACAAATCTAATATATGTTAAGTTAATGCGTATATAATATATAATCGAATACTTAAAAAATAAAATAAGCATTTATATATAATATAAATAATAGTGAAAATATAAACTAAATTACGCATATAAGAAGTATAAAATAAACTTATCTTGCAATAAAACTATATATTATATAGAGAGAAAAGAACTAAATTATAACAATTGCGAAGCTTAAGTTATATTTATGCTTAATATGAACTTAATTTACGCAATATACTTTATATTGCTAATATATTAATATATTAATATATAAGTATATTTATTATATACTTATATTAATATTCATATAAGTTTAGTCTAGTTAATACTTGCATTAAATATACTTCGACTCAATTATATAACTTGCGTTATATTAATCTTTAAATTAAATTTACAACTTAAGTATATTGTTATAATATAAGCGCAATATATATTAAGTATAAAAAAATTATATACTTTTCGACAAGATAATATATATTAATTAATATATTATTAGTATTAGAATTTGCAACTAAATATACTTAGTCTATACTATATATATAAAGAGAAGTATAGTTGCTTACTTGCGTTAATATAATATGTATATATATAATATTGTAACTAAAACATTGTTATTGTTTAGCATAAATCTAGTATAGATTTAGTCGATATTAAATATATAAACAACTAACAATTAATTACAATAAAAGTTATTTTATATATTTAATTGTTCTTTATAACAATATTATAGTTGTTTATATTTAATATATACTAAGTTGCAATAAAATCTATAATATTTATATAGTCGAATTAAATAACAATATGCGAATTTTAAAATTAGATGTCTTTGTTAATACTTAGTATATATTGCGCTTAAATAAAATTATTCTTGATTATTATTTTGTTTCAAGACTTTTAATATAGATATCGCTTATATTTAGTATAAATTTAATTTAGATAAAGAGTAATTATTCATTAATATTATTTTGCTCTTATATATATTTAGCTTAATCTAAGTATAGACTTAGTATATATCTAGCAAAAATTATGCTGTAAATTAATATTTACTTAGAGATATAAAGTTTCGATTTAAATAAAAATATATCTTAATAAAATAGTAAATGTACGTTATATATAAGCTCTATATATGCTTATTATAATATATATCGAAAGTCGAGAAATTTATTGCATTAATAATTTGAGTATTATTATAATAGATTCTAAGATCGACAATCTAATTAATAACGTTTATACTAAGTATATGTTAAGATCTTTGTATAAGAATAATCTTAAAATATACTTAAAATATATTTTATAAAATTAAAAATATATATTGAATTTGTATAGATAATTAGAAAAAATTAAAATAAAAGACACAAAGACAATATTTTAATTCGACAAAGAATACTAGTAACTTTGTCGAAGTTAATACTTTAAATTTGTTTAAGTCTAGACTATATTATACAAATACTAAATATATATCTAGATTGCGTCTTACATTAACGCGTAGTTTTCGATACGCTTAGATATTTAAATCTTTGTTAATACTAAATATATATTTAGCTTAGTAAATCTACGTCGTAACTTTGTAATTAATATATTTATTCTCGAATATTAATACTTAATATATGTTATATTTGTATATTAATAATATATTTGTTCTCGAAAGTTAATACTCAATATATACTATACTTGTATATTAATAATATATTTATTCTCGAAAATCAATACTTAATATATGCTATGCTTATATTTAATTCTTTTTTCAATATTTTATTATCTTCAATTGTTATATATTGTGTTTATGCCCAACATATGCAAAGATTATCTCGAGTTAAATGTTTAACTTAAGAGAATCTTATTTCTAATCAAGAATCTGTATTTGGGATAAGTTGTAACCCGAAGAATTAAGTATACTAATAAGAATTTTTGTTAAATCTAAGTCTCTCAAGACTATTAGTTATCAAAATATTAACAAATACAGGATTAAATTTCGCAATATTATTAATAAATTATCTATTTATTTAGATAATTTAGCTATAGATAAGAACTAGCTTATCTTTAAATATTTAGTCAATTTTAACAATTTTGCTTGCTCTTTTATTAATTGATATATATCTAAGCATAATTCTTTAATAAAGATAGAATTTAAAAGCAAAAGTTGTTTGCTATTATTTTTAATTACAAGATTTAACATATTAATTTAATAGATGTTTTAGTTATTAATAATCTCTTTGTTTTTACAACAATTACTAGACTAGTTATTATTATAAGAGATACTCTTTTTGTTATTAATAATCTCAACTCTATATATATTAAATAAAAGAAATATACAAGCTACAACAAGATAAACTATAAAGAATTAAATTGCTAGAATTTGTATTTAAAACTGTATCTTGCTTTAAAAAGCAATAGTTTCGATAACAATTAAAACAATAGTAAAAAGAAGCATTGTCAAAATTATAATAATTAAAAAGAAGATCGAAAGAAATTTATAAAAAATTTATAAAAAATAAAAACAAAAACTAGTTTAAGTTTAATAAGAACAAGAACAACAACAACAAAGAGTAAAAAACTACTAAAACAATAGTTTATAATTCTTATTTTATCTTTGTTGTTATAGCAATTCTATTTGCAATTTCCGAATTGTCTTTATCTATAAATATTATGCTAGCTTTTGTTATTAATTGTTTAAGTAAGTCTTCAATATTAAATGCAATTAATATATAATAGAGAATTTTAGTATCTTTGTGTTCTACTTGACAATATTCTATCGATTAATAAAAAACATAGAGAGTACTTTAATTGCTATAGATGTCGAAACTATTTATCTTTTTATTTGATACAAAAATAGCAAAACTCGATATATTACTATTTATAATATCTAATATATATTAAACTCTTAGTACAATATAATTTTCTATAGCTAGATCAAAAACGCTAGTATTTTTCAAAGAATTACGAATTATAGATTCTCTATTAACGCTTAACAAATCCGAGCAAATAAAACTTTAATCTTTATTTTCTAAATCTAAAGATATTTACTATATTTTTTGTTTTTGTTGTTGCTTTATTAGCAATTAATAAAAATACAATAACTATATAATACAAGCGTCTTAACTATCTAGACCAACAAAATATCTATTAGTTTGCTCGAAGAAATATTTTTAATCTTACAAAGCTCTCGACAAATAATACTTGCATTTTTTATATTTGCGCAAAAATCAAAGTAATATTTTATCGAGTCTCTATTAAGTCTAATTGCTAAAAAAAAAAATCTTATTTATATTAATATTATAGAATCTATATTTGTAGACAAATTCAATAGTATTTGCTATATCTATATTTAACTGAATAATAAAATTAAGCGCTTACAAATAAAACATTTTAAAAATAAAAATACAGATAGTCTTTTAGTTTTATTTAAACGCTATTTGGACGAATTTAAGTATAAAGATAACAAATACACTTGTATTTGCGTTAACAATAGAAATTAATATATAAATAGAGTTTTCAAAGTTTAACGCAAAAAGCGCGAAATATATACAAAGTCTACTATTGTTGACTCTTTCGAAATAAACAATTGTATCGAACGTTTTAATTAAATTCTTATACAAAAGACTAATATTATAATAAAAGATATTAATTTAGTTATTAATGTTTAGCTAAAGATAATTCAAATAGCTAATTTGTATTACAATATTGTTTTTATAGTTAAATGTCTTATTATTTGTTTCGAGACAAGTATTAAATATCTCTATAATTACAAATATATTTAATATATAGATTAGTAGAAAGAAGCGCTAAAAATTTAATTAAGTACTAATTAACAAAAGTTTTAGAACTGTATTAAATTCTTAATACTAATAGACTATTAAATAGAGTATGTCTATTGTATAATAAATAATAAAGACAAGATCTAACATATATTAATAATCTATTAACTAGACAACAGGCAAACAATATTTTGTTTAAATATTAATTACAATCAAATTAGTTGTTAAAACAATAATACTTGTTAATCTTTATCTTTTTTTAAATAATCGAATACTATTAATGCTATTAACGAGTTTCTAAATTTTGTAGAAGCTAACCTAAATTTCGCGATAATACTACAAGAGCAATAGAGAGCTATTTTGCTCTTAAATTAAATCGAACACTCTAATAATAAGCTAGAAGCTCTATTTATTTTATTTAGAACTTTGTCTTCTTCAAGCTCAAAAAGTACTACCCACTTTTCGAAGTTATTCTTAAATATTAAAAATACTATTTTTTTTAATTCTATTAGCTTCGATAAGTTTTTTAAAGTTACTACATTACTAGATATACTTTAAAGTTTAATATTATTGCAAAATCAAAATCTAGCGCTACAAAGATATTCGAAGTTTTAATTGTATCAAAATAGATTTGCAAACTCTTTTGCTCTATTGTTCAAGATTATGTTATTAAAGCTATATAAGTCTTAAGTTTATATTCAAACTATAGCAAATATTTATTACAAAATAGACTAACAACTAGTTAAACAAAACAAAATTATTTTCCAAAAAAAACAATATCTATATTGTTAGCTTAGTATCTAACAAACGCTACGTACTTTGTAGTAGATAAATCTACAAAATTAAATATAAAATTAATAACAAGATTTTTTGCTATAAAGTTTGTTAAATTGTTAGAGATTTTAAACAACGTAAAAATCTAAACTAAATTAAAAAATTGTTGTTATAATTAAATTTAAAAATTACAAGATTATCTTTGTTTTTGTTGTCGTTAACAACTAGAATCTAAAGCAAATAATCGTTGTTATTGTCTTTATCTACGAGAAAATTAACAAAAAAATCTATGTTAAGTTGCTCTATAGTTTTGAACAAAGCAAAAAGATTTGTTAACTTAGAAAAACTCTCTATAAATTGAAACAATTGTTTCAAATATAATATAACACTTTTGCAATATTTTTAAAGAAGTATTACTTTTGTTTATTAAATTTCGATTTATACATTTTTATTAATAGTTCTACTATTATTGCTATCTATATAGACAATCTCTTGATTGCTAGCGTTAACAATTTTTTTATTAATATTATTAAGAGAGCTTTTGTTAGTCGATTTAAGATAATTAATTTAGATTTTGTTCAATAATATCTAGAAATCGAAATTGAGCGCAATTTTGCAATTCGAACTCTCTATTTGAGTTAAAAAGTATATCTAAAAAAGGTACTAAAAAATTAAAAGATATAAAGGTGTAAATTAGTTGTTATCTCTATATATATATTTAAAATATATATTGTTAATTCGTATTTAAAGATATAACAAACAACTTAGTAGATTATTACTCTTCTAGAAGATAGTTTACATACAAAGAGCAAAGATTGAGAGATATATTGCAATCTTTAAGCTAGTTTCGATTAAATTTAGCTCTTTTGAATCAAATTGATTTAACTTAAACTTGCTCGCTAAGCAAGTTAATTAAAATTAGATAAGTAGCTCTTTGATTTGCTTGTCTAATATTGTCTTAATTTGCAAAGTTTAAATATATTATCGTCGCATTGCGCAACACTTCTACTTAACAATAATATATTTGTTAGCTCTTATTAATTTTCTAAATTAATTTATCTAAGTTACTTGACAAAGATTTTAAACTTATCTTTGAGTAATAACTTTATTAGCTTGTTTGCTATTATACTTATACTTTAAACAAAACTAATACAAATGTAATTGCTTGTGCAAAGATCTCTAATATAATAATATATTATATTAATATGTTTTAATCTTTTGTAAATATAAACATCTTTAACAAGTACTAGAGTTGCTTAATTGTTTTTAATTAGTTGTATAAAGAATACAAATTTGTATATCTTATTCTTGATAATATCTATATAATTTAATAAATTTTTAAGATACTTTGTATAGCTAGTATTTCTTAGAACTTGTATAATTTATAGACTTTCTTTAATATATATAGATAGAGTTATATATTCGGCTTTAGTAATAGACATTGTTATTAACTTCTACTTGCATAATGTGTATGCAATTGATTTTTTGCTTATTATAAATACTTATTTAAGAATTAGTTTTCGATTTAATTTATTAGCAACGTAATCTAAGTTAAAATATGTTATTATATATAAACTTTTATTGTTGTTGTACATTAGTCTTTTGTCGATAGTAAACCAAAAATATCGAAGTAATGTCTTCAAGACTTAGTTATAATGCTTTGTTGAATTAGCAAAATATTAACTTAAATATTTTATTGCAAAAGCAATATTTAAATAAGTATAGATAATTGTATATATAATGCTTTCGATTGTATATTAATAGTTTCTTTAATTAATTTGCTTATCTTCTAGTTTAACAAATTGAAGAGAATTGTATTTGTTTATAAGTAATTTAGTTAAGTTGTTTTTGTTAGCGAAATATTTGTAGTTTATTAAACATTTCGTTTATATAGTAAAATTAATTTAGATGTAGAATTTTGATTTTTCGATTGCAAGTAATTTTAATATTAAGAATTTTTTTATTTTTTTTAGATTCTTGATTTTAAATACTCTTTAAAACTTGTATTTAAATTAATTAACATTATTTATTGAGCGTACGACAATAGCAATATTGTCAATATATAGTAAAAACATAATACGTTGTTTAAAATACAACAAGAGACAAGAGTTAATATTGTATTGCTTAAAGTCTAGTTTAACAAACTTTTTAATATAGCATTTATACTAATTGCAAGCAATTTGCTTTAGATTGTAAAAACTTTGTAAAATATATAAATATAACTTTAAAAATACATCTATCTTAGATAAAGATATTATATAGATTTTCTTCTTAAGAAAGAATTTAGTAAAGATATTATTAACGTCTACTTAATAGCATTTTGGATTCCTTAATATAACAATAACAAAAAACACTTGTAAAGCATCGAATTTAACAATTAAGACAAAGATATTTCTGTAGTTAATCTCGAAGACTTGTGTAAAATCTTTTGCAATTAATCTTGCTTTAAGTTTCTCTAGTATTTTGTCAATATATATTTTTGCTTTAAATACTTATTTGCTTGTTACAATATTAGTATTTTGCAAAAAGATAACAATTTTTTATATATTATTAGCGACAAGAGCAAGTAGTTTAGCTTATATAGTCTTCGTTTATAGTTTTTCTCAAATAAGATTGTTTATAATCTCTTTTTATGTTTTTGATATAGATATAATTAGTTTGTTAACAATATTGTCGATAATATTGTTCTTTTTATTAATAGTTGCAAAGTTGTATTTCGAGATTATTACTTTACTAATTATGTTTTAAACCATAAAGATTATTATAATACAAATAATCTTGTTGCAATGCTCTTTTAAGTTTTTTGTATTATTGCTTTGTTTTCTTTTTAAAATAGCAATATACAAAACTTTCTAAATATTATATTTAAACGCAACAAGATTAACTCGTATCTTCTTTAATAAATAAAATAAACTGTTAGCTTAACAATTAATTAACTTGTTAGTTTAATTTTTGTTTAACTTAGTCTTATTTAAAATAATTTAAGCAAGATTTAAATAGTTTAGGCAAGATTTTGACTAGATATTGCGAAATTTGAATTAGATTTATTTTTAACTACATTTTTGCAAGATCTATCTATAAATTGTTTTTTTAAAAGAATATTAATAGTTTTAATATACATCTTAAGATTAATAATTTCTCTCTTTTTGTTTTCGATAATTTTATCTAAGTTCAATATTTATATTTTAATAACTACGTTTGTTTTCTTAACGTATTTAAGAAATATTTTTATTTGTTCTTTATTTATTAGCTTATTTCTTTTGTTTCTAGCGAGAAAAGATTTAAGATTTATATAAAAATAGCATTTGCAATCCTATACGCGCAAATAATTGATAAATAATTTAACATTAGTAAATATCTTTATAGATATAATAAGTTTGTTGTTGATAAGCAATCTAATTGTTATGTAATTTCGTAAATATACGTTTGTTTATACAACTTTTAACTAGAATTTAATTTATATTTCGCTTTCTTAATTATAATTCTTATAGAGTTTTCGATAATTTGTATATCTTGTTTAGCAATATTGTTTTAAAAAGAATTGTACAATAGAGTATAGTTGAGCACAACATTAAATAATAAATATTATTTGTCAAGTGTTAATTTGAGCTTTGTATTGTTGTTGTTGCAAATTGCAAGTAGTCTAACTTTGTTTTAAAGCTTTGTTTAATTTTGTTATTAATAAAGAGTATCTACAATTTTTTTTCGTCTAGTTATTGTTAATACTTATACTTTACAAAAATAATTGTTAACAATTTTAAGAAAATATTTGTATTCGAGTCTTGATGCTAGCAATAATTCGCAAACATTTATTAAAACAAGATTTAAAATAACTATCTTATATTTATTGATTTAACAATTTCTCTTATTGTAAAACTTAATTAATGCGCACACTTTGCATAAATTTTCAATATCTTTAACAATAGAAATAAGTTTTAAAAGTATAGTAATTTTATGTAGCTTTTGCAACTTAGTTGCGCTTAAGTAAACAAATTAATAATATTAATGTAAGATATAAGTGCGTTTGCTACTTGTCGACGCACTAAGATATCTAAGACGTAAGATATAATAAACTTTTATTACTATATCTCAATTATATAAAGTAGATAGTAGTAAGACTAATTGTTGAAGAACAAAAGAAACGAGCTTTTTTTCTATCTAATACTTGTTATAACGTGCGAGTCTACTTCTTGCTTTTTAATTAGAAAGAGAAGTTGTACAGTTTAAGACTTTTATAGATAATTAAGATTACGTGTCTTGTTATATTCTAAGACGCTAACGCGTCGATAGCGCTATAGTGTTATAGTTATCTCTTTTCTTAGAGCACTAATTTCTAGTAATATAAGAAGCTATACTAGTTTTACACAAGATAAAGACGTCTATTAAGCGTCAACGTTACAAAAGCTTATTAAAAATCTTCTCAAATTTCTTTAGAAATTAAGAGAAAAAGAGTCTTCTATCTAATAGAAATCAATTTATGCTTTAGTTTAATACAATCTATAGAATAATAGAATAATAACAATAATAATTTATAATAAATTACTGCTTTGTTGTTATTATTGTTAAAATTCTAAATAGAATTTAAAATAAAGTTAGCGTTATATAGACGTTAAATAAATCATAAATACAAATATTATTATTTCTCTTTTCTTTTTTTTCTTTCTTCTTATATTTTTTTTAATTGCAATTGCTTTTTTGTCGTAAATAAATTGTTGCAAAAACAACAATATATAAGACTTATATATACAGTATAAATATCAAATTATTATATCTTTATCTTTATCTTCTAAGAGATCAAGAAATTAAAAGAATAAGTAATTTTAATATCTTATTGTTTACAAAAACTAATATATTATAGTTTGTAATAATCTCTTATATATAATTTGCGTAAGCAAGCGTTCATGTATTTGCGAAGAGAGAAATATCTATATTTATTGTAGAATTTTTTATTGTAAATTAAATTGCTATATTGCAATATATTTTGTTTGCACTTATAATATAACAACTACTAATATTTACTAGTTTGTTAAACGCTTTTAAAATCGAATAGAAATTTTTGTTAACAAATATTGTAAGATGTTCGAAGTCGAAAATATAATTTTTAAATTAATAAAATATTTGCAAAAGAGTATTATTCTTAGTATAAAGAGCTAGCAACGCAATAAAGAGTTTATCTTATTGACATCAAATTGAACGCAATTTTATATTTGTTAACTTAAGTATAATTTAATTTGCGCTCTAGAATATTAAGTTGTATTCGAATAGAAGCTCGAGAAGATAAAGAGAGATCAAGATAATACTTTTGTTAAGACAAAAAAGTTAATTAATCTTCTTTTTAAGTATATATTAACTATAAGTATTTTTGCTTGCTTTTTAGTATATTTTTCTATCTATTTTTCTATCTATTTTGATATATTGTGCAATGCATTAATATGTATTTAGAATTCGAAGAAAAATAAAAACAAGAACAAGAACAAGAACAAGAACAAATTGTTAACAAAAAATAAAGAAAACAAAATTAAAACAAATTGTTTTTAAGTTTATTATTAACTTAAATTAAATAAATTTTGAAGATTCTTTCGCAAAGTTTTACAACTTTGCAATAAGATCTTTTTACAATTTCGAGATGTTAGCAAGATTGTTAAGTAATAATATAATAAGCTTTTCTTTTATTTTTGTTTGCGCTTTACTTGTTTATATATTTATAAAAAATAGAGAGCGCAAAGATATGTATAGATAGCAAGATTAAATTTGAAACAAAAATAATAAAGATTAAGTAAAGCAAATCTTTTGCAATTTAACTTTCTTAAGAGAACGCAAGTACTTTAAACAATGTTAAAGATTTATCTACAAATAATTTTACAAAATCTAACAACTTATTTTCGAATAAGTTTAAAAACTTTCTATAATTGTCTAGAGCAAATTCGACAAGTTGTTAAGAGCTTGCTAAGTTGCTACAATATATTATCGACTAAAAGAAAACAATTAGATAGCTATATTTACGAGTTATATTTTAAGTATTTATGTTAAGAGAGATAACTCTATTATTTCTAGTATTTTGTGTAACAAAATAAAAAAGTCTTTTATTATAAATCTAATTAAATACAACAATAATACAACAACAATTGCGCAATATTCTATTAAGCAAATTATTATTAATATAGTTGTTGTTATCGCAATATGCATTGCGCTACTTTTTCTATTTCTATTTGTTATATATTTGCTCTTTAAACTTCTTTTGCAACTTATTAATATTATTAAGAGATTCTTTTCTTAATTATTAATTGTACTTCTTGTCTTAATTTATTTACTAAATCTTGTATTATATTTGTTTCTTTAACTTAGTTTTATCTAGAATTTCTTCAATTTTTTATTCGACTTTGTTATTAATAAGTTTTAAAGTTTGCAATATTTGTTTTATCTATTTATTGTTAACGCAATACAAATATAACTTTAAGAGTAAAATATAAAAAGTATTATAAATTTAATAGATATTAAGTAAGATAAGATAATAAATCTATATTTTACTTTTATTTTTAATTCTAAACAATTTAATATACTTGTGAAATATCTTTTTGCTAGATCTCTTTTGCTTTAGATTTTTAATCAAGAGCATAATTAATTTTTCTATAACAAAACTTTTTAATCTATATTTTTTATTGTAGTATTTTGTCTATTACGCGATAGCGTTTTCAAGATACTTTAGTTAAAACTTTTCTTAAATTATAAAACTATTTTATGCGTTCTTGTATCAATAATATTGTTTTTCGATAAAGTTGTTCTTAACTTTATAATAAATCTTCAAATAATAATTGTATATTAAATAGAACAACAAAGTTTCGACTAAAATATAATAGCTATTGTTATAGACAAATTTTATTATTAATAATAGATTAGTTTACTTTATCTATTTTGTATTAATATAAGTGCGAAGATAGTACTTAAGAGTTTAATTTTGTTGTTCGATTAAACTATTTATTTAAGAATAAAAGACAATACTTAATTATCTTCTAATTCGTGCATAAAAGTATATAACAAATTAGAAGACACTAGTAAAGACAAATTTCTTGTCGCTTACTATATTGGTTAATGTTTCGAAACATAAAATAATTTTATCGAAGGATATTTTCGTTAGCTTTACAATATTGATTCTAGTAATTATAGATATATGTTTGATTATTTTTGTACAATAATTAACTATTATAAAGATTAAATTATATACAACTTTACAACGTTTGCTTAATAACAAGCTTGTTACAAAGTTTATAATAATTTTCTTTTATAACTTCTTTGCAATAAGTAAGAATCGAAGCTTATTATACAATTTATAATAAGAAACTTTAATACGTTAATAAATATTATATATTTTAATATATATTTTAATCTACTTTGCGTAAACAAGTTGAAAATATTTTCTTTAAAATAGATCTAGAATTTTCTTAATTTCAAAATATTTTGTTAAAGAGTTGTTATAATTTTTGCGAATTAACTTCTCTCCAATAATTGTATTCTTTAAAATATAGAGCAATTTATTATATCTAATAAGATTTTCTTAATTTAAAGCTTATATTTTTTTTATTAATAATAAGACAATTTCTCGATTTTAATACAAATTTTTTCGACTTAAGTATCTTTAATCTAGAGATTCTTAATTAAGAATTTTATTAATTTTTAAGACTTCTTATACAATTTCTCTAATATATCTCTAATTATTTTTCTTAAAATAACAATTTGTATGTTAGTTAATTAAAATAAAGATACTAGTTTATTAAGAACTTTCTTTTTATTTTATAGTTGCAAGATCTTTGCGTTACTAGTAAGTACTTCTACTAGTTATAATACAAGAGTTAAATTACTTGACATTTCTTGTTTGCTTTGCGTTAGCAACTTTTTGTTAAATAATAGCGCTAGCTTATTTTAAAATATAAGAGTTAAATTAATTAATATCTTTTGTCTACTTCGTGTTAGCGAGTTTTTGTTAAACAACAATATTAATTTATTTTGCAATATTAATAGCAATCTTATATTTAACAACAAGACTTCTTTATAATTAAAACATCTTAACAACTTATTTGTCAAGTTTTTCTTATTTGAACAATAAAAGATTTTAAAGTTATAGACAATTAACTTAAACGCTTAACAAGCTTGTTTTAAGTTTAGCTTTTTTTAATTTATAAATTCTTTAAGGTTATTTTAATTTAATTATATCTTGATAAAATAAATATTACTTTTTAAATAGTATCTTTATTGCTTAAAAGCAATTATAATAGCTAGTAATTTCTAATTATGCATCTTATAATTTTGTTTTATTAAAATTATTTTTCGCAATTAAAATATTATCGAATATTAATTTTTGTTGTTATTTCGTTAATTTAGAATGCTTGCAATTGCAAAGTTAAACGCATTAGTTTTTACTCTAATCTTTTTGTTCGAATTGTAATAACAAAGTAGTAAAGCTAATATAAGAATATTGCAAAATTAACAAAACGCTTGCTTTGCTTTATTTTATTAAAACTTATACTAATTTAGAGTCGCTAATTTCACATAAAAATGTACAAGATGATAAATATGTATCTAAGCAAAGTTAATTATACGTTTATATATAAGATATTCTTACTAATTCGTTATTTGTTATATTATGCTTTTTTAGGTTCACTAAGAAGTACGGCTCAACTAGTTAGCTATGAACTTATTTTAAGCTTAGCTATCTATTAAACAAAAGAATTAAATTTCTTGTTATTCTTACTTTCTTTTAATAGACTAATAAGAGAGACAATTCTTTTCGAATAATAATATATAAAGTGTTTATAAAAGTTTACAAAGTTTAGAAATATTTAAAGTTTACAATAAGTTTTTAATTTAAATTACTTCTTAACTGGTTTAATTTTTTCTAAATTTATCTATATATCTTTTAAGAATATAATAAAGCTCAAAAATTTAATTACTATAATATTAAACTTACATTTTTTTAGATTAATATATAGCGAATATTCGCGAAGACGTTTTAGTGTTTATTTAACATAACATTAGTATTTTGTCGAATTATTATTATATATTAGTATATTATTTATATAGATTACGCAAGTTATATTAATTAATTCTCGCAATATTTTATTAATATAGATCTAGAAAGTTGCGAATGCGTTTGCTAGTTTAAATAATATAACTTAATACTTGAAATATCTATAGCGCGTGCAAAACTTTGTCTTTTATTTAGTATTGCGTTTAATACAAATGCAATAATAGATATTCTCTAGATTTAAGATAATAAAACGCTTTGCTTTGCATAGATAATCTAGCGTTTTTATAAATAAAGACAATAAATAACTAGTGCGATTCTCGCACTATAAAGAAGAACACAATGTGATAAAAAGAATTGAATTGCTAGTTAGAAGAAGAAAAGTCCTCTAGATCTAAATATAGACTTAATTGCCAAGAAATATCTTGTCAAGCAAGGAAAGTACAATTATCGTAACATTTGCTCTCAATCTTCTTAATATGCTATTGTTCTCGATAGCAACAAAAGAATTCTCGTAGACGACAAAAATTCTCGTAGACGATATAAATTCTCGTAGACGACAAGAATTACTATCGTCGATAAATCGACGCATAGTAAGAAAAGAGTCTAGTAAAAAACATCAAGAAAACGATCAAAGTGTAGAGAAGATTATTAGTGTAATAGCGAGAAAAACAAACAATTAAGAACGAAATTTTCGCTAATAATACGTTTTTGACAATGTTAAAAAATCGTCAATTGAAAAGAAAAGCGAGTAGTAATAAGTAAAGTTAATTCGAAAAAAAAATTCGTCTTTACGAGAGAACAAACAATTAGAAATAGAATTTTCGCTAATAATACATCTTTAAGAATTATAATTAGAGTAATTGACTATCGAAAAGACGAAGAAAAGATAATAAAATATAAAGTATAAAAATAATTGATCTTTAGTGTTTCTTAAGCAAATGTAACTTTTTCTTCAAGAATTTCTTAAGATTTTTTTCATAAGCGTAAGATTTTATATGCGACAAAGCGTTTTTAATCAAAAAAAAATTTCGAAACGCGTAAGATTAAAAAAAGCGAACGATAAATATTGTTTTACGATTTTTATAATAATTTTGTTTACGAATTTCTTGATCGCATTAAGTAATTTAAAGACGTTCTTTTTGTTTGTTTTAATTAAGTTAAATGTTAAAACAATCTTAACTAAAGATTACATGCGCAATTAATTTTTTTTGATAACAACAAAAGCTTTTACGAGTATTGTTATTATTCGATTCGTTTAAAGTAAAAACGTAATTGATAAAGATTTAAAAGCTTCAACTTTTTTCAAGAAAATCTCGATGTCAAGTTTTAGTTTTAACGTTGTTTTTAAATTTTTCTTTGTCTTAATTTTTTTATCTTTGTTTTTGTTCTTCGTTTTAATTCTTTTGACGTCGCTTTTACGTTTTTTTTTGTCTTAAACTTCTTCGTTTCTTCTTCGATTATATTTTGCTTAAAAAATTTGTTATTTTTGCTTTTGCGCTTCTTGTTTTTTGCTTTTTTCTTTGTCGCTTCTTTGTCGAACTTGTCTTTAGAAAATTTGTTATTTTTGTTTTTGTTATTATTAAATTCTTGTCTAGAGACGAAATCTCAAAAAAAATCGTTAATTTCGTAAATTTATCGACCACAATTTTATTTCTTTTTTTGACAAAAATACTATGTTTATCTTTGATACGTTAAAAATTATTTACGAGTTAGATATTTTTGTACGTTACGACGTAATAATTCTTTTAAGTCGATAAATTTCTAAGAAGAAATTAATTTTTCGTTATTTAATACATTGACTTTTATTGCTTTTTTGTTAACGAAAGTTTTTTGTTAATATAATTTTCGCATTGCAATTTTGACGTTACGAATCTCGTAAAGTTATTGATCGAACAAAATTGTAAAATTCTTCGAAAAATACTTGATCGAAGAATTATCAAAGTTGAGCTTATTTAAAATCGACGCGTTATAAAAGAGAGAATGCGACTTTTTATTCGTAATTAATATATTTAATATCAAAAGATCGAAGTTTGTGAAATTCGCGAAATCGAAATTTATAAAAATTGTAAAATTAAATTTTAATGTTATAATGCAAATGTAAAGAAAAGATAAAGAAAAGTCGAAAGTCGCGATTGCGAAATTGCGAGTTTTTTCGAATATTAACATTAAATTGCTAGTAATATTAAAAAATATAATAATCTCGACAAATGCGCTAAAAAAGACGCGTGTTATTAACAATTTTAATAAACGAATTTCTATTACTATTATATTGTAGTATGTAAAGAAAAATAAAATTGCGATTAATTTAAAATTATTATATTCTTCAAATTGCTAAAGAACATTAATAACGAGTGCTTCTTTTATAAGTAAATAAAAGTCTTTATTTGCGTTTAATATTTTGCGAGCTCTTAGTTTTGTGTTATATATATATGTTATTAATTGACAAAATAAAGAATCTTAAAACACTAATTTTGTTAAAGCTTTTAAATTAACTTTGTGTTTTTAAAATGTTGCGATTGCTTTTACTTCTAACAAGATAATAAGTTCTTTTTTGAGAGATTTTATTTTTATTTTTTTCGAATGCATTTAAAATAACAAATAAGTATGATTTTTAAAATTATTACTTTGATCGAAAATCTCGAATAAACTTGAATTTTAAAAATCAAAATATATTTAATATTTTCTTTATGTCTTAGAAACAAGATGCTTAAAATTAGTAAATTTGTTACGATAATCAATTATTAACAAGATCGAAATAATAATTTCGATTTTCAAATAAACTACTAGAAAGAAAAGAATTTTCGCGACTATTATTATATTATAAACAATCAATATTAATAATGCAAAAGTCAACTTTTTTTTGTTTTTGTTGCATATTTTAAGCAATTTTTTCAAAGTTTTAACTTTACTCTTTAAATATTTATCTTGTTTTATTAAGTCAAAAATGCATTAATAATTGTTTATAATTGTCGCAAAGTAGCGATTCTTAATAACTAAACAATTTTGTCAAATAAATTTTTTCTTCGTTAATAACAATAATTTAAGCTTGTATTTGCTAAAAATTAAAGTAGCAATTGATTTTTTTCTTAAGTATAAGACTAGATCTAATAGATTTAGAATTTGTAAAACTATTTTTTTTATTGTTTCGACAAAGATTTCTTTAAGTTTGTCAAATTGCTAGTAAATTATGTTAAGTAACTTGTTTTTTGACAAATCTTTGTCGTAATAAGACAATCAACAAATTACAATAACTTTTATTAATATAATATTTTATTTTCGAAAAATCTTGAGAGTAGTTTCTAGTCTTATGTCTTTAGAGACGACATTGATGTCTATAAGATTTTGCGTAACGTTTTTTGCTTTTGTTTCTTATATTATGCATTTAGCTAATCTATTACAATATACAAATTTTATGCAAAGCAAGACTAAATTATCAACTATTTCTCTTGTTCGCACTATTAGTTGTTTTGCACGTTTAAAAAAACAGTTTCTTTAAGCTTTTATTTCTCGATTGTTATTTCGTTTCGCAATCAATATTTCTTTATTGATTTGTTTTTGTTTATCTAATAAATATTCTTATGCGAGAGCAAAAGCAAAGAAATTTATTGTTACAACATAAAGAATATTAATATTAATACTATATTTAACTATAAAGAAAAGTTGACGCGTTTTGCGCATCTATAAGTTCTAAGAATTTCGATATTTATTTGCAAGTAAAACATATAACAAGCAAAACAATTTTGTAACACAAAGCAAACACACTTTTATAAAACATCTTTGTAATATTACGTTTTCGACAAGCAATTAAAACAAGAATCTTGAGTCTTTGTAAACAAAACACACTTCAATAAACTCATCTATCGTTTTAGCTTAAACGATGTTGCTTTATAAGCTTTGATATTCTTGTACTAATTGTGCGTCGTAAATGTTTAAGTAATTATTAATTAAATTCGACGTCTTCTTTAAGTCGACTTTATCGTATTATACGTTATGCATTAGATTTTAATCTTTTTATTTAATTAAATATTAAACGATTTTCTTTCTTCGATCTTTGTTGTTGCGCGATGTTACACGTCTATTAAGCAATTTTTCGAACTTATATCGATTATCTTTTTCAACATTATTTATAAACGATAATTTAATATTTACGATTCTAAAATATAGATTTTTCTTCTTTGACGTAAATTCTAGCATAACGATAAACATTATCAAATAAATTTTTTAATTAAGAGACAAATCTAGTTTAAACGCTAGAAGCTTATAGACTTTTACAATTGTAAAAGATTCTACTCTCTAATTCAAAAGCTTAGAATTCTTCAAATTTAGAATTTTGTATTTGAAATAAAGCTTAAGAAAAATCTTATTATTTCTTCTTAAAATAAGCGACTAATAACAATTGTTATATTGAAGTTTTATTTTTACGTTAACGAACATTATAAATTTCGCAATTTCTTTTTGATTTCTTTCTCTCTTTGCGACGTAATTAATGTTTTCTTTGTAAAAGTCAATTAATAATAGAACGTCGCGAACGAATTTCTTTCTTATAAATTAGTTCGTTTGAAGATTTTTTTGTCAACGCATTTTTAAAGTTGTTTAGAATATTACGCAATCTAATAACAAAATGCTCTTAATTTGCGCTCAAATTTGTTGTGAGATAGTAACGCAATACTATTTCGATTATTTAATTTGATTTTTTAAATTAATTATTTAACTATAAATAATAAGCAATAAAATATAGTAAATCGACTTCTAGTAAATAGAAAATTGTTTTTTATAACGCGAATAGAAATTTTCTATCTTGATCGAAAATAATGCATAAAGAGAGACTTTAATTCGCGAGAGCGTCGATAAGCTTAACAATTTATTTCTTTGATTAAGAAAGTCGTTTTCTTAACTATTGTCGTAACTCTTTTGAAGAATTTGTTTATTATTAACATAAGAAAATTGTATTCGTTGAGCAACTTCGATAGCGCAAAAATAAAATCAATAATAATAATATAAAATATCTTCGACTTTGTAATAATGAGCTTTAGTTGTTTGTACAAACAATATTTAGTTATGTTGTTAAACTAACATAATAAGCAATGTTTTAGATATTTTTTTAATCGTTTAATCAAGTTTCTTATGTAATAATTAGCTATAATTCTATTATAAATGCGTGAGAATTCTTCGTACGTCTATGCATTATGCGATAGCTTAAAGATTCTCGCTTTTATAACTTTAAAAATATATAATTTTAATTGTTTATTTTTTTCGTTTTAAAAGTATACGAGTTCTTTCTTCAATATAAATTGAATATCTTCTACTCTAACTTTTTCTAACTTAATTAATTTTTTTAATGTTGTTAATTCTTTTAAAGTAGTAATCTTCTTAAAATTCTTTAATGTTGTCGAAGTTGTCAAAATTATAATAGCAAATTTTCGTTTTATTGTTTTCGATTTTGTCGACTTTTTTGATGTTGTATTTGTTGTATTAAGTATTAAGATTACAATTTAAATTTTTATTAAAATTAAAACTTTTGTCGAAATAATAATAGCAAATTTTCGTTTTTTTAATATTTATTCTAGATTGACTAAATAGTTTTGTCTTTTTCGTTAATTATTATTATTTTTTTTGCGTTAATTAAGAAATATTTTGTAAATTTTAAACTACTTTTTATTGATCTTATAAATCTTTATTAATTTTTTTTTAAAAAATAAAGTTATCTTAATTAAAATAACGTAATACGTTAATATTTTGTTTAGAATTTCGTTATTTGTAAAATTCTTTTGTAAATAATTCTTTCGCAATAATCGTAAAAGAGCGTCAAGAATAATATTGTATTTTTTAACTTCTTATTTAATGTCAAGAGAAAATTGTAAAATATATTGTGAGACGCAAATAAATCGTAAATTTATTTAATTAACGAAAGAAAATAATAATTTAATTTGCTTCGCAATGTCAATTGTCGCAAAATAATTAATAAAAATTATAATAAGTTTTTTTAAAGTATAGTTTAATATATGTCGAATTTTCTTAAGTGTTTAGACAAACGTTGTTATTTTGAGCTCTATTAACTAGTATTTCTTTTTAACGTTATTTAATAGTTTAAAAAGATACATTATAGTTTAAATGTTAATTATTTAAAAGAAATTCGTATTAAGATTATTTTTTACGTAATAAATATAAATTTCGAATTTATATTTCTTGAAATTATCTATGTCGATATATATTTGCCTCTAGAAATTATAATTATAAAGAATTTTTTTTTTCGTTAATTGCTATTAAAGTATTTTAAAGCTTTGCAACTTTATGTTGCTAAAAGTAATACTAGTATTTCTACAATATTGTGCGCGAATCTTTTTATTCTTAATTAAAGATTTTTTTAGCAAATCTATCTTAAGATTGTAAAGAACTTTTGTTATTTGCGCATAGTAAACGATCTTTAATCGAAGTTAATTTATTATTCTTAAATAAATCTTTAAGTTCTTTAACATTTTAAAGAAATTAAATTTGTTTAACGTAGCAAACTTTTTTTCGAAAATTTAGAGATCTAAATTATCGACATGTTGTCTTAATAATATTATTGATAAATATTTGACATACAATTTTTTAAACTTTACAGAAATTTTAATTTAAGAAAACAAAGCAAAGATAATCTTAAAATGCGTTAAATGTTCGACAATACTACGCGAAAAGATTGCAATATTATTAATATAATATTTGTAAAATTTACGATAAAATCTAAGAAACTTGTTTATTTTATTTTGAATATACAATATTGATTTTTTGAAACTTATAAGAGTTACGTTCGATCGCTTTTTTCTTTTGTAAAAGATAATTATAAAACGATCTTAATGCTTCTTTTTAACTAGAAATTAATAAAATTGATCGCTATTATTTACGACAATAATATAAGAGCAATCTTGTAATTTAATTATTACATCTTTTTGTAATAGCAAAGAATACAAATTTGTAACGCTAATAGCGTTTAAATTTTAAATATCAATTATTGTTTTATTTTTTCAAGTAAGCTTTTTGTCTAAGTTAATATATATTGTTTTTTACATTACAAAGACAAGAAATTCAAAGAATATAAAAATTTTAAATTATTTTAATTTGTCTTGTGCATGTATTTTGTCGAATTTTTTATTAATTAAGATCTTTGACTTTCGACTTAATAAATAAACTTTGTGCGCTAATTTTGCGTTAACAATAATTTGTTAATCAATTATTATAGAAATTTTTATGCGTTCTTCGAGAGAAAAATCTATTGTATCGTCAATATTCTCTTAAATTCTTAAATAAGTAACAATTAATTATCTTGACATATTCTAAAACTTCGTCGAGTAACTTGTAGATAATAATGTTATTTTTCAATTAAATTTCTATTTTCTTTAAAATAATCTTTTGAGAAAAACGTATTTTAGCAAGATTTAACTTAAATAAAATTAAATGATCTTCGAAGAAAGAAATTATCGCAAATAAACAATTCTTTTTCTTTATAATATAACATTCTTTATTTTTGTATTTTACGATATGTTTAATACGACAACAATTATTAAGTTTTTGCGAAATTTCTTTATTATTGCGAAAGTTAATAAATTAAAAGTTCGCATTTACGAAATAAGCATACGTTTCTCGCATTATAAGTTCAAAAAAAATTTATACTTAAAAAACTTTTTTTTTAAAAGTTACAACAATCTTTGTTATTAATTTTGCAAGAATTATTTTCTTTTTCATTGTGCGAATAGTTCGACAAATTCGAGTGTTGTTTCAAATCTTTATTTTGCAAAGTATTAAATTTTTTTTACAAGATTCGAATCTTAGTTTTCGACTTAATATATTTATAATTATTTGTTTAATTTTAAAATGTTTATACTTATAAGAAATTTTGTTTTAAAATTATTTACTAAGTAAACTTCGTAACAAATGTAAGCAATAATTTTATTATTAATTTTGTTCTTATTTTTTAAATAGATGTTTACAAAGAATTACTTGTCTAAAATATATTTTGTTGCGTCGATGTTTCTTAATAGAATTGAAAAACATTTTTTAATCTTTATGTTAAGCATCTCTATCTTAACGAAAACGCAATTTATTATAAATATGTCGCAACTAAAATTTACGCAAAAGAGATTTAATAAATTGTTGACGTTATATTCAGTTATTGTTGTAACGTAATATTACGCTCTAAATGTTATTTCGTTTCTTTTAAAAAATATTGTTAAAAAAGTTATTATTTTTTGTGTAATTATATTCGAAAAAATTAATTTTAAAAACAAATGTTATTAAGTAAAGTTTAAGAGCTTTTGCTAATTTTTCTTTTTGTACGATCGCACGTAAACATAAAGCTTGTTTTGAAATTCGAAAGTATTTTAATATTGTTAACAAATAGATTTTTTAACAATGTTTTTTTGTAAAAAGATATAATATGTTACGTTAACAAAGAAACTATTAATATTTTTGTTATTTTTTTTGTCTTTATTTTTCTTTTTATTGAAAATCTCGTTACGAGAATTAGTCTCGCGATATTAAGAATGCGTTGTCTTAATATTTGTTAACGTATAATTGTAATATACTTTTGCATCTTTTTTATCTTTTTAATTTTAATTTTCGTTTTAATTATTAAAGTATAATTAAACTTATTAATATGTTATTTGCGAATTTAAAATTTAGACAAAGAAATTTGCGCTATTTGTTTCGTAAAAATACAAGAATCTTTCGCGTTCTCTTTTTACGATAAGGAATCTATTTTGATCGTAAAATTTATTTCGATAGAAATTAATATTATTGACGATAATTATTAGCGATTGTTTTGTCAAAAATAAGACAATTTTTTAATTTTAAATGTTTTGAATGTTTGATTAACTTAAGTAAGTTTAAGTTAAATTCGATTTAAACATATTTGCGTTTTGCTAATTTATATAAACTTCTATCTTATTATTAACGTAAAAAAAATTCAAGTCTTTTTCTTAATAAGAAAAATTCTATTGCAAAGAAGAAAAGCTCAATTAATAAAATAATAAATTTTGCTAATACGAAGAAAATTAAAATTACTAATAATTTGAACGAAAATTATTTTGTTTTTGTTCGAAATAATAATTAAAAAAAGAACAATTTATAAAAGTTCTTTTATTTGCTCGTATTTGCGAACGATTACAACAAGATTTCTTGTTAATTTTAGATTTATTCTTTGATCTCTTCGAAAATCGACTTTTTTTTTTGTTTTTTATTTTTTTCTTAAGATAAAGCGATACTTTGTTACATTTTCTTTCGATTTACTATTAGTTTGTCAAATTTCTAAACTAAAATATTCGCTATAAACGACAACATAGTTACTTGAAATTCTAATAACAAGTAATTTCAAGTCTAAATTGTTTTGATTAAATTTTTACTTAAATTTGTTTATGTAGCGTACAACTCTATATTTTGCATATACATGTACAACTTCTGTTTGTTTTGCAAATTCTTTATAAAAAAGATTTCTTAATTTAGTTTATTTTAAGTTGTTAACATAAAGATTTTGAATCGCTTCTTTAAATAACGAAAAATACGATTTAATTTATAAACAATAATTTGTTAAAATTGCAATGATTATTTAATATAAATTTGTTTTCTTTGTTGTTATTAAAAACAATATTATTAATATTAAGAAAACTTAATATTTTTTTTATATTTATATAAAAAATATTTTCTTTTATATTTGCAATATTCTAAAGAACTTAATTTAAGTTAAACATATATAAGATATATTGATAATTTTAATTTTGTTTATTTATTGCAAAATTGTTTTTCAATTCTTTTAATTTGCAAGATTCTTAAACAACAAAGAATTTTTATTTTTTTTAAATATATAAGTAATTTTAGAAAAGTCTAAAAAGAATAACAAACTCTTAATAATAATAAATATATTGTTATTAAAATTTAAGTTAAGTATCAGCAAAATTTTAATATAGTATAAATATAATTTCGAGTCTATATTGTATAAATAACAAATAATATTTAATTTATATTAAGTATAAAAATAGTTTATATTACAATAGAACTTAAACTTGGCAATACAAAATCTATTTTTTTATATTATTATATCGAAACGCGTTAAATTTTAAATAATTCTAGAATACACAATATATATTGTCTAATTTGTATTTAATATATATTAAATTTTGTTTGTATATTAAAAAATCTTTTCTATATAAAGTAATTTCTATACTATATATGAAATAAGTATATGCGTAAATTTAAACAATAGAAATTAGGATAATTGCAGTATTTATGCTAGATATATGCGAAGATTATTTCGAATTAAATTTTGCATTTAAAGTAAATTTATTTCGAGTTAAAGATTTGCACTTAAAATAAGTTATATATGCGATTTTTATATATTTTTTTTACTTTTGTTAAAGAAATATTCGAAACTTAAAAATTTTAAGATAAATTTCGAACTTAATAGAATTATAAAATATAATTTATATAAAGACTGTTTTTTGAATTCAGACTAGATAGAAGTATCGAAATACTGTAACTAATCTAATCTGATATTAAATGATATTGTTATTTAATTTAGCACTATTCGACTCGATATTATATAATGGAGCTAGATAGTATCAATTAAGATATATAGTTAAGCAAGTTCTTTAACTCTATATATAGTAACTAAGCGTTCTATTATCTGTTATTTTAACAATAGTATATTACAAAAAATAAAGATTAACAAGAAGAAATTTAAATTAAGACAAAAATAAGTTTATAGAGTCTATAGATACGAATTTATTAATTAAAATCAGAAAATTTTGCAAAAAAAGTCGAAAATATTCTATATAAATATATAGAGTACTAAGTAAAACAAAAAATATAGTAAATTATATAAGTACAATCGATCTATTGTATTAATATCTTTTTTAAATTACAAAAGTTAAAAATTTAATTAAAATTTAGCCAAAATTCGAAAAGTTAAAATTGTTAAACAAGAACTATTATATATTGAAAATTAAACTAGCTTGAAACAAAACAAATATTGTAGTATATATCGATAAATTTAAATTATAAAATAGAACTTCGAAAGAGAAAGAGAAATTTTAATTATTAAAGTATATTACAATAGAAGTTTGTTCTCTACAATAATTAGATACAACAAACAATTATAGTTAGAATTTAAAAAAAAATATATATTAAATACAAAATATATAGCAATTGTATAGATAGCTTTAATCTATTAATAGGCAAAAAACTAATTATTAGTATCTAAATTTTTATTAACAATTAAATAGTATTAAAAAAATTGCAAAATATAAAAATTCAAAATTCTGTAAAATTTCGAAATTAGATTACACTTAATTTAATCGAATTAAACAATATAGAATACAAAATGTATTTTATATAGATTTTAATTAAAACAAATGTTATCGAAAACAAAAAAAGTAGTAAAAATAACAAAATTGATATTTATAGACTCTATAATTACAATTTTGTATTTTAGAAAACAAAAAAACAAAAAAACAAAAAAAGATTAACTAGCAAGATAGCAAAAAGTTAATAAAAACAAATATTAAATTAGATATATTAAGAAATTATTAAATGTTAAAAAAACAAAAAAACATTAATAGATATATATTTGCAACTTTTGTATAAATAAAACTAAAATATAAATATTTTTGTTAATATCTAACCAAACAAGAAAAAGTAAATAGTTCTAGATATACAAATATATATAGAAAAACGCAAACATTAGAATATATAATATTAAACTACAAATACTATTGTAACAAGCAAAGTTTAATTAAAAAAATTAAAAGTTAAAGTTTTAACTATAAAAAATTTATTTTTAATTTTAAAAAATATAGTTTGTATTTTAAATTATCTAAAAAAGATTAAAATAGCAACAAAAAAGTAAATTTTAAAAACAATAAAAAAATTTAAGAAGAAACAAATTTTTTTAAAAGTTTTTTAAAATTTTTTAATTATATATTAGCAAATATTAGGATTGATTGATATACTATATACAACAATAGTAGAGAAATAGACAAAATTATATTATTTACTAGTTCAATATATATAGACTATATAGTATTATAGTTTAAGACTGCATATACTTAGTAAAGAAATTTAAAAAAAAAATAGATAATAGTAATTGCTTACTAGTTTTGCAATAATAAATATATCTATATTTATAAAACTAAATTTAATCTAAATTTAATCTAAATCGAGTATAGAATAAATTGTAAATATATATATAAATAATTAACAATTAATAAAAACAAAAATAATATTATTATATATTTTGTTACTAGCAAGAATAATATTATGTTTAATTATATTTAGTATATAGAGACATCGGCAATTCGAGGAAGCGGCCCCTGTGACACAATGACTCTACTGAGTTAACATTGGCCCGAGAGAGTCTCGTAACACCTCGCGCTAGCCTATTAGAGTAATGTAAGTTGTTTTTTAATATTTAGATTGTTTTGTAATTTATTTGAAATTTTTAGCCTAATCGGGTTAGTATTACGTATAGAATTAATATTTGAAAACGAAAAAAATTCTAAAAAAATTTGTTTTCAAATATTAATTCTATACGTAATACTAACCCGATTAGGCTAAAAATTTCAAATAAATTACAAAACAATCTAAATATTAAAAAACAATTTACATTACTCTAATAGGCTAGCGCGAGATGTCACGAGACTCTCTCGGGTCGATGTCGACTTAGTGGAGCCATTGTGCCACAGGAGTTGCTTCCCCGAATTGTCGATAGAATCTCGACTAAGTTTATGTAACTTGTATAATAGAGTTTATCAAGAAATATAAATTTCTACAATTAACATTGCTACAGATATTTAATATATACTAGTTATAAATTAGACTATATTAATAATAATCTATTATTGTTTATAGAAACTAAAATAACTCTCGAATTAAATTAAGAGCTTAACAAGTTTGCTTAACTTAATTCGAAAAATTAAAATTAGAAGTCTGTTTTTTCGATTAATCAAGTTAAATTAAAAGATTTGTTCGACTATTTAATTGAACTTGCTTGCACTAGTAGAAATGTAATTAAATTAAATTGCGCTAGCTATATATATCTAGCACGTCTTAATATACTAGTTAAATTGAGATTTTCAAAATATATATTGTCGAAAATTAACGCAAAATTAATGTCTTAAAATCTGCATATTTAACAAAATACTTTGCAAAAATCTCGATTAAACTAAATTAAATTTTTGATATAAATTGTTAAATTAAGAACTTTATTTTTAAATATAGTTTCTAAATTTGTTCGAATTTAATAAAATTTAATTGAGTAAATTAAAGTTTAAAAATAGTATTTAATTTAACTCGAGAGTTACTCTATTAGAAACTTTCAAAACTTATATTACTTATACTTAATATAAAATTAATATTACTTAATATTACTTAATTCTATTAATTTTTTAAATATAGTTTACTTAAGCTAGATACAAACTTAATATATATTTAGCGTAAAACTATAATATAATATAATATTCATATATTTATAATACTTTTTATAATAAAAGTTTATAATAAACAAATCTATTATGTTAATAACGTTCGAATTATTATAATAAGTACAAAGATTAACAAATTAAATTATATTATTGCTTATACTAAATATATATATAATTTCGAAATATACAAAGATTTAAGAAAGAAGAGAGTAAATTATATTTATATTAGATATAAAATAGCTAATACAATTGTATATACTATAATGCTAAAATAATTCTAAAAAGATAGAAACAAAAGAAACAAAAGCTATATTATAATTTTAAAAAATATATTAGTAACTTTAGCGCGCAGATAATATATATTTAGACTAAATATATATTATATTTAGACTAGCTTTATATCTAGATTATATATTGTATTAACGCATTGTTGTTAACATATTAAATATTACAGTAATTTTATTTTTATTAAATAGACTTTGTTTATACTAAATGTATATTATATTATATTTATTTTATATTATTTTAATTAAAAAAACTTAAGTTTTGCGTTAATTTTAGAATTGTACTATTTGTTAAATATATGCAAGACTTAAATTTTCTTCTTCTATTGTACTCTAGAGACTAGAATTTTATTACTACTTATATTAGTTAAATACATACTAGATTTATATATAGAGAATTATATTTAACAAATGTTTAGTCTATATTTTGCTTATAAATTTAAAAAAAGTTAAAGATATTAATATTTCTTATTATTGTTTGTGTCGAAATATTGTACTCGATCTAGTCTAGTGTCGAGTACTACCTGGCCCGACATTACGTGATCGGGTTAGATAGCATTAATCAATATATATAGTTGGGCAAGCCCCCCAGCTTCTATATAAAAAAACTAAGTATTCTATTATTTATTATTTTGATAAATTATAAGTTCAAAACAAAGCGAGAAACTTATTTGCTTGTTAATTAGAATGCTTGAAGCATAGCTAATAAATAGAACTAACAATAAATTTACAATTACTACTATTAGTTAAGTTTTCGTTAATTTCTAATATACGAAAGTTGACAATTAAATCGTCTTAATATTTAAATTAGTTTTTAAGAATTAGAATATTAATATTATATCTAATGTTGTCGAAACAATAACTAAGAGATTGTCGAAACTTATCGAACAATCGATTGCTTAACTACTTAAACAACTAAAATCTTTAATTATAAACAATTAAATAATTGATATTTAGTTAAAGATTTTAGACACAAACGTTTTACTAAAGAGAGCTAATATAAGTTGTAAAACAATTAAGTTTATCTTATTTACAATTTGTTGCTTTTGTCGAAAAACGCTAATTACTTTTAATAGATATTTATTAATAATAAGCTTTAAAAAGATCGAAGAATTAATTATATAATAATTATGCAACTAAGAATCGATAATTAGATAGCTAATAATTAGTCGAAGGCGCAATATTAAAGCGAGACAAAATTTTGCTTTAACACATTAATAAAAAGACTAAGTTATTTAGTCTTCTTGATCTTTGTTCTTTTGTCTATTACAAAAAATTTCTTATTAATAATTAAACAAATCAATTTGCTAGTTCAATAATTGAAACAAGTGCTAGTCAATTTCTCTTACTACAATGTACAAAACAAATTAGTAAACTAAATCGCAAATATATTTCGAAAGTCGAAATAACTTTATTAATTATTTTAAAAGTAGCGTTAAGACGCAACTCTCGATTAAATAATTCTCAATCTTATCTAAATAAAAGAGTTAAAAAGATCTTAATTATTGCGAAGACACAAAAAAATTAAATCGAAAAGACTAACTCTTAGTCTTGTTAAAATAAAGAAATTAAAAAGATCGATTTAACAATTGCAAAGACGCAAAAGAATATTGTTATCTTTATAATTGTTAAGATTAAGAAAAAGAGTAACGAGATTAAATAACTTGATTAGATTTTAAATAGTTAAAGAGCTTTACTTAAAATTAAACAAAAACAATAATTTAATCAAAAACTGTTTGTTATTAATACATTTTTATCTATTAAACAAATTAAGTTTATCGATTTTATTCATATATATTTGTTATAATCTTAAAATAGAACAACAAAATTACAAGACTAACTTAAGAGTCTATTAATTGTTTATCTATTAAAATTTTGCTTAAACAATAATTAATAAGATTGATCAACTTGATATTGTTAACAAAAAGAAATATATTTAACTATCTTCTTTATTTGAACTCTTCGAAGAGTAATAAATACAAAATATCTAACTTAAAATCTATTAATTCGCTTAATCTTTGTAATTTGATAATTAGAATATCTTTATTAAAATCTTTACTGCGCAATTGCGTATTTTTATTATATTTATTAGTAATATTATTTATTAATTACAAGTTATCGATAGAATTCTAAAATAACAAACTACATCGATATTGTTATAGTTATTAGCACTTTCGCATTATTTCTCGCAATTCTTAAATAGATCGCTAAAATTAACAATAACATAAACTTTTTTGTTTAAAAACAAAACTTGTTTAAAATTCTTAAGTAAATTAAGTTCTGAAAACATTTTAATTTAGATATTAAATCTACTAATTCGCTTAATATAATTATCGAAGAACAAGTTAAATAAAATGCTAACAACAAAAAGTGCATAAATATACTTCGAAATATTATTAATAAAAGTCTATATTATAATATAAAGAAAATCGATTTAATCAAAAAAACTTATTAAAAGATTATTAAGATATGCAAGTCTAAAAAGTTAAATATACTAATAAGAATTTTTGTTAAATTCGAGTTTCTCAAAATTATCAATTGCTAAAATATTAACAAGTATAGAATTAAATTCTGCAATATTATTAATAAATTATCTATCTATTCGAGTAATTTAGTTATAAATAAAAATTAATTTATTTTTAAATATCTAGTTAATTTTAACAATATTGCTCGCCTCTTTATTAATTGATAAGTATTTAAGTATAAGTTCTTTAATAAAAATAAAACTTAAAAATAGAAGTTGTCTATTGTTATCTATAATTACAAAGCTTAATATATCAATTTAATAGATATCTTAGCTATTAATAGTATTTTCATTTTGACAACAATTATTGAGCTAATTGTTATTATAAGAGACATCTTTTTTGTTGTCGATAATCTTAGCTTTGTATATATTAAACAAAAAAAAAGCACAAGTTGCAACAAGATAAACTATTAAGAATTAAATTGCTAAAACTGATATTTAGAATTGCGTCTTGCTTTAAAGAATAATAGCTTTAATAAAAATTAAAACAATAATAGAAATAAGCGTTGTTAAAATTATAATAATTAAAAAGAAGATTAAAAGAAGATCGAAAGAAGTTTAAATTTAAAAAAAAATAAAAATAAATTTAAGTTTAACAAAAACAAGAACAAGAATAGCAACAATAAAGAACAAAAAATTACTAAAATAATAGTTTATAATTGTTATTTTATCTTTGTTGTTATAATAATTTTATTTGCAATTTTCGAATTGTCTTTATTTACAAATATTACGTTAACTCTTATTGTTAACTATCTCTAATATAAGTAAATCTTTAATACTAAATGCGATTAATACATAATAAGAAATTTCAATGTCTTTGTGTTCTATTTAGCAATATCTTATTAATTAATAGAAAATATAGAAAGCACTTTAACTATTATAGATATCGAAATTATTTGTTTCTTTATTTGCTATAAAAATAATAAAGTTCAATATATTACTATTTATAATATCTGATATATATTGAACTCTTAATACAATCTAATCTTTTATAATTAGATTAAAGATACTAATATTATTCGAAAAATCATCAATTATAGATTCTTTATTAACTTTAGCAAGTTCGAGCAATTTAAGACTTTAGTTTCTATTTTCTAAATTTAAAAACACTTATTGCACTTTTTGTCTCTATTGTTGCTCTATTAGCAATTAATAAAGATATAATAATTCTATAATATAAACGTCTTAATTATTTAGACGAACAAAATATCTATTAGTTTGTTCAAAGAGACGTCTTCAATTTTACAAAGCTCTTAACAAATAATGCTTGCATCTTTTATATTTGCGCAGAAATTAAAGCAATATTTTATTGAGTTTCTATTAGATTTAATCGCTAAAGAAATAATTTTATTTACGTTAATATTATAAAATCTATATCTTTAGACAAATTCGATAGTACTTGCTACGTTTGCACTTAACTAAATAATAAAATTAAGCGCTTACAAATAAAATGTCTTAAAAATAAGAATAAAGATAGCTTTTTAGTTTTCTTTAAATGTTATATTGACAAATTTAAGTATAGAGATAGCAAATATACTTGCATTTGCATTAACAATAAGAGTAAATATATAAATAAAGTCTTTAAAATCTAATACAAAAAACGCAAAAATATAGATAAAGTCTACTATTGTTATTTTCTTCGAAGTAGATAATTGCGTTAAACATTTTAATTAGACTCTAATACAAAAAATTAGCACTATAATAAAAGATATTGACTTAATTATTAATCTTTTATTAAAAATAATTTAAATAGTTGATTTGTATTGCAATATTGTTTTTGTTGTCAAATATCTTGTTATTTCTTTTAAGACAAACATGGAATATCTTTATAATTACAAATATATTCGACGCATAGATTAGTAGAAAGAAGCATTAAAAATTTAATCAAATACTAATTAACAAAAGTTTTAGAATTGCATTAGACTTTTAGTGCTAATAAATTATAAGAGAAAGCATATCTATTATATAATAGATAACAAAGACAAAATCTAACACGTATTGAAGATTTATTAACTAGACAATAAGCAAGTATTACTTTACTTAGATATTAATTATAACAAAACTAGTTGATAAAACAACAATACTTGTCGATTTTTATCTTCTCTTAAATAATCGAATATTGTTAATATTATTAACAAATTTCTAAACTTTGTAAAAATTAATTTGAATTTTGCAATAATATTATAAAAATAATAAAAAATTGTTTTGTTCTTAAATAAAATTAAGAATTCTAATAATAAGCTAGAGAGTTTATTTATCTTATCTATAATTTTATCTTCTTTAGACTCTAAGAATATTACTTTTTTTAAATTCTTTTTTGTTTTTAACTTCGAAGATAATACTCTTTCTAACTTTATTAACTTCAATAAGTTTTCTAAAATTACTAAATTATTAAATACGCTTCAAAATTTAATATTGTCTTAAAATCTAAATCTAACGCTACAAAGATATTAAAAACTTTAATTGTATTAAAATAAATTTGCAATTTTTTTTGTTTTTTTGTTTAAAATTATATTATTAAAGCTATATAA